>Ga0247757_10001484_pt1 | contig 15199 bp, 13 predicted proteins | sample UWRJL126311R4_FD_180929 | JGI IMG/M metagenome (GOLD analysis project Ga0247757, IMG submission 180929) | Plant litter microbial communities from Arlington Agricultural Research Station in Wisconsin, United States - UWRJ-L126-311R-4 | ecosystem: Environmental > Terrestrial > Plant litter >... | reverse complement strand
GGGTCCTCAAGCACAATGCTGAGCGGCGCAGTCTCAGTGGTGAGCCATCCGTCGTAGCCATGGCCCTGGGCCCCAGGAAGAAGATGTTGATTCTTCTCCATCTTGGTAAAGTAGTTACGCATGTTTTGTGGCGACCAAGAAGAATCTCCGGTCAGCGAAGCAATGTATTCGAAGTCGGATTGGTGGGGGTAGACTGCAATCAGGGCATTATGTGCAGTGCATCCTCCAAGAGTGCCGGTACGGGGGTAGAGCGTTCCAAGCAACTTAGAATCAGCTGGAGGATTGAGTCCGGTGTAGATCGAGCCGTCGGGTGTCTCGTAGCTCGTCTTGAAGTCCTTTGCTTGACGTTCATCGTCGGCGTAATGGTGAACATAGAAGTTCCAAGCAGCCTTTTCGTCTTCGGACATGTTGACGCTGTAGGTAGGGACGGTGTAATTCAAGCTGGCACCCTGGTCATCGCCAGCCTCAATGAGCAAAGTCTTGTGCCCTGCGAGCGCCAGGCGGGCGGCAAGAGGACCGCCACCAGCACCAGAGCCGACGACAACATATTCGTAGCCGGTGAGGTCGACTGCGGCAGCGAGAGCGGCAAGTGCCGCAGTCGGAGCAAGCAATTGACAAAATTTCATGATGTTGATTGAAACTGTTTTGCAAGGACAATCAGTCAGTAAAGATCATGGTTTGCCAGATGTTGAATATTACAAACTTACAGCCTTTTTGCTTCTCACCGCGATCAATAGCGACCCGGACGATTGCTTGATGGCTAACACCTACATACCTGCGCAACCGTCTTTATACTGCGGATACACATGGTATCGCTTCTCCACATAGGAGATTAAACAGTTCTATGCCTTCCCTTGACGGCAAGACGGGAACTTCATTACGGCCTTGTCTCTCGTCCTGGTTCTGGAACCGAAACCATCAACGTTACCCTGGTTAAGGGGTTGGACGATCCACCGAGGTCGATCAGTACTATGAGAGTTTGTAGAAAAACACTATAGGCACTTGGCCGCATCCGGTAGCCAGACTATAGGCTCGGCCCTGGATACCATGTAGATGCGAGTAGTACCGGAGTTCAGAGCGTACTTCGAGTGGCGTTATCGACTGTACTGTGTATTGTAGGACTAGGTTGTCGACTATGCCGAGGTCTGGCGACTTTGCGATACCAAGCAATGTCCTAGCCAAGGGTTCATAGCCCTCCAGAGTATAGCAAATTCCTTCTAAGATAGTCGATAGATGAAGTCATTGTTTTCTAGTTCGTTGCTTCTCTTTCTCTACATCTCCATATTCGATGGCGGTTCACGATGGCGATACCCATCGACCAAAGCCAACGCATTATTTCAGGGGCATCTCCCCCAGATACACAGCCTCATGTCCGCCAATGGTGGAGCCTCTCGCCGTCAAAACGTGAAAAATAGTCATGACATTTATGCCCACTAGGTTTGCGGCCATCCAGTCTCAGCCGCCCCGGCCGTTGACTGACGGCGGGCATACCCGCTTGAGGATGGCGGCCCAAGCGCTGTTCTGATCGGGCCGGGCGTAGGTTGCCGCTTCGAGGGTCGCACCGAACATCGCAATGCGGCGACCCGGGATGCGACAGGCATGCCAAACGTGCCCCGCAGGTCCATCGGCCTGCTTCGGCGAGTTTCTGTTTCGACTTGCGCGTGGGTGGCGGCTGCATGCCGCGTGGTCCCTGAGAGGGCGTTGCCAGGCCCAGTGTTGTCTGCCCTGCGCAACCATCTTGCAATCGCGCTTCTTTAGACTGGTGAGATACTGAGTGGTGAGTGGCTTTAGACAATTGGTCTTGAAGGTGGCAGCCGTTGAGAGTGTGGTATCACGTTCAAGAAGGACGTGTCGAACCATCCCACTCACGATGGAACCAAGCTAGCCCTCCAGCGGGGTTACTCATCAGAACAACAAACCACCGCGCATCGAGCCAATTCGCGCCCCTCCCAGCTCTATCCTGCTCCCCAGCACTCTCTCCTCATCCTTCTATCTACCTTGCCCTCAATATGTCCACTCCCTACACCACCGCCCTCGCTGCCATCGACGCCGCCCACGCCGAGGACCCCACCACAACCGACATCAACGGCACTCCCACGCCCTACGAACTGCACTACGCCCAGAAATGCACATCTTACCTCGAGAAGCGTAGTCCCTCCGCCTCCGAAGCCCTCCGCCTAGCCATCCGCGCCCAGCACTTCCGCCGCTGGGAAGTCCCGCGCTCCTCGTACCCAATGACGCGCATCGGATATCACGCATGGCGCACTTTTCTCAAGAAGCGCCAAGCAGAGCTCGTCGAAGAGATACTCGTGAACGTCGCGGGATACGACAAGGAATTCGCGGAGCGCGTGGGGAGCCTGATGCGCAAGGAGGGGCTCAAAGACGATGAGGAGACACAGGTGTTGGAGGATGTGGCCTGTCTCGTGTTCCTGGATGACCAGTTTGAAGCATTTGGGAAGGAACACGACGAGGACAAGACTATAAACATTCTGAGGAAGACGTGGGGTAAGATGACGGAGAAGGGACACGAGCTTGCGTTGGCGGTACCCATGGAGGGGAAACCGCAGGAGTTGCTGCAGAAGGCATTGGGAGCTTGATTACATTTGCTATATCGGATGATATTCTCTATATAGAGTGGGTCGCCTAATACGCCCTGGGATATCTCAAATTATGGCAACGGGAAAAGATGAGGTAGCTTCCGGCGGGGGCGGGGGTGGGCATGGCCCTGGCGCACCATGCCCGAGTGAACATATATGCGTGGTGAAAACGTTTAAGCGCCACCTTCCCGCTTGGCGTACTCTTCCTCCATGCGCTCTTCGTATAGACGCTCGGCTTCGAGCTCGGCTTCGGTCTTTCGTGAGTGGACGGCAGAGGCTACGCTCTGTGTCGCCGGCCTGGCAACTTCATGCGCCGTCTGCGCGGTAGCTGATGTGCTGGTCTGCGATTGCGACTTGTCGCTGGTTGAGGGCATTGGAACAGGCATTGTAGGATTTGATAAAGAGAGAATCCAAGATCGTTAAGCAGTTCGGTGTAGGAGCGGCGATAGAATAAAGTGTTGATTGTAGCCCGGCGGGACCATACATATAGAGGGCCCTATGACTTACGTCATCGTGGCGGTGCATGTGGCTGGAAATTTCTGGACGGCACACGGCCTATCTACGGCGCTTCCGGTGCTTTGCGCTCGACATGTGGATTCAAAATTCAAGGTATCGAGTTGCTGTATGGCTGGTACGTTACGAACTCTTGTCCCTACCATATGGCAAAAGTTGATCCATTTGTTCAAGTTGATAGTGACTGTCGGGTGGGATAAAAATGCTATCTCCCTACATTACGGGGTGCTTGTAACTGTCGTAGAAGCGAACATGGGTGGCAAGATATGGCTGGACGAATGATTTGAATCCTTCAGAGCGAGTGCTGTGCCTCCATACCTTGAGAGACGTAAGCATATTTTCAGCGATCAACAAATGCAAACCGATTCTCCAGATCCACACAGCTCAGACTTGCCTTTTACACTAGTATTACGATCACGGACTCCACGGACCCATACAAACATGGGGTTATATCCGGGTGTCTTCCCCATTTGGCCAAAGATATAATCACTGCCAAACGCCATGAAAGAGATATTTGACTTACTTTGTCATCCGTTCAACTCAGCACATGAGTTCCTTTGGTCTTTCCGGTCTCCATCTTGGCTGTACGGGAACCGAACTGGATAGCCCGTTTCTTCTCCATTGCCACTCTCTTGAGGCCAAGCTCCCAAGCAAGCGCCCTAAGAACTCGTTTACCTGGCTCCAGCAACTCCACGTAGTCGACTGGACTGGCAGATTCGACGGCTTGAGGGAGACCGAAGTCGCACTTAGAAGCAACAGGAAGCCGCAGGGCAAGTGCTATGAAGTCTTCGTCAAGATAAGGAAAGCGAACTTCTTTTCCAGAATCGCTGATCACACGATCATCGCGTCCCAGGTTTCGCTTTCCCAGCCGTGAGAAGTCAAGCTCAAGCTCTTCAATGAGGCCTGGGTAACCCTGCCGAGAAAACGCGACTGCGTGTCGTTGGTAACCACCAAAGAGCTCATCGGCGCCCAGACCAGACAGAAGGACATGCGCAGGGCTTTCGTAGGAAATCGAGGCACTGTTTGCATCGGTGACAGATCCATTTCCCTTGGAAGCAAAATAGAGAGCATATGAGATGGATAGATCCATTTCTGTATTGTGAGGATGCATCAATGTCATTACTCTGGTTCGGTGAGCTAATGTTTGGGTATAAGGAACGTTAATTTCGACGAAACGCCACGTGCGATTAGGGCACACAGCCCTCAGCTCCGTGTGTGAAGACCTGCCAGTGATCCGGTCCGGGCATAGCTCATAGGGCGACTCGCCTGCTCCCAGTTTGCTATGAATGCGGGGGTTCTCGAATGCTACATTGAGAAGATCCACGCTTTGTTCCAGAGGCAGAAGCTCGTGGGTTAGTCTCGCCAATATGGTACAATCGAGCCCCCCAGAGAACAGAATCGCTACCCGAGGTTCATGCGCTCCAGAAGGTACATTGGCGGAAAGCTTAGCTTCACGCACATGTTGTACTCGGAGCTCTAGAGATTCCCGAAGAGCCTCGCCGAGCTTGGGGGCACTTTCTGCCTCTGAGTAGTACGGTAATAGTTTTGAAGGAACGGTTCTGTTCATTTCGGGGAATGGAAGAAGCTTGTCAAGTTAGCATGCTTTCCGTAAAGAAGAACTTACCTACAAAAGAAGGCCGGCCTGTCTCGTCTTTGCTACGTCGGTGAGGTATATGAATGATGGAGAGTGGGTGTTTTCTCGACCGAGCTGTGACTTCAAGAACATAGATGCCATCAGCCTCAATCTCGGCCCAATCCTCTCCTGTTGCATTGTCACAGACACTGGAAATAATGAGATCAGAGTTGGATGTTCTCTTCTTCAGAAGAGAGCGTCTACCAAGACAATCGCGTCCAAAGAACAGATGGTGGGAAGTCGCGTCGTAAAAGACAAACGCGTACGGTCCTCGGATGGAAGATAGGACAGAAACGATCTGATCTATTGCAGAAGCGCTGGACATCAGAGCGGCTGCCTTACAAGCTTCGAGGAGAACCTGGAAGACGACCTGAGAATCATTGCCAGGTACTGTGTCTTCACGAAGACGCCAGGCTTCACCATTCCAGCAGAGCATAGACCCAGACTTCTCGTCTACCAGAGGCTGTTCAGTAACCTGGGCGCCTCTTAGGGCGAGTACTGTTGAAACAAATGTCGCGTACAGCGGCGCTGCATCTGTCTCATGTTCACCATAACGGGTGAAGAGCAGTCTCTGCTGGATGCCAAGGCTGTCAGGACCGCGGTTTTTCAATAGCTGCTCGGTGCCGGAATCCGGCAATACGTGTTCTTGGCGACAGAGCGAAAAGAAGATGCCGCACATGGCGGGGCGGGGACTTGAAGGTGGCGATGCATAGTTGGTGCTGAGTTTGGAAGCAGGAAGACTGTAGCGGCGGCCCAACCACGCGCTAGCAGCCAACGGAGATTCCCAAACGCCGGCCAGGGCTTGGCATAGGAGCACGCGGTCGAGGGTTCCCAACCTCAAGTAACGAATACCGGCTCTCAGCCCCCAGCGCTTTGGTTTTTGTCACCAGCGCCTCAGCTACCAGGACTCTGGACCATTCCATGGACGCGTCGTAAACACATTCGTCGCCTAAAACCATCGTTGCAATCGGTCGACGGTCTATGTCTCCCCAGAACCAAGCTCCGCACCTCAATGAAGCCCAAGACCGCCCCCGCGAGCTGAAGCAAGAGGATGCGGGACCAGAAAACGATGGAGATGCTGGAAGGCTTCTAGAACCATCCCCAGGAAAGTTACAGTCTGGCGGTAGTCCAGATAAGGTGGATAATGAGAATCAAGAGGTGGGGCGAGTACCAGTAGTAGGTGTGGATGCGGGGCAAATAACAAAGGAAGGCAAGGAAACAACGGAAGAGCAGCCCGAGCATACCAGTGAGCAAACAGAAGAGCCTGAACGAGCGTCTACTCCTCCGCCTGAGTCGGAAAGGGCCGCTTCGAAAGCTCCAGTACGATCTCCATCACCCCCTCCCCCGCCACCAAAAGACGAGAAGTACCTTTCTACCAGCGCAACGCCTAGCCGTGCCGCATCGCCTGTGGCACAGGATAAATTGAATGGCAGAAGCTCGGAAGATGCCGAGGCTGCTGCATACGCAGACAAGTATGATGGCACCGACGACGTGGCCGACGATGAGAGGTCGGAGATACAGAGCATCATGGAGCAGTTCGCGGATGGTCATGGGGGGCCAGGCGCCGAGGAGATCATGTCTCCCCGTCTAGAGAAGGCCCAGCCCATGCTAGAGTCACCTACCATACATCCACCGCGACGGTCAAGCCTAGCGCCTATTGAAAAGCCCTTGCCTGTTCCGAATGAGTCCTCGGCGCCATCTGCAAGCTCTCACACTGTGTCTTTTCAGACGCCAGCTCCACCACCAGACCCTGAGCCTGACCTACCTTTCGACTTCCATCGATTTCTTGAACAGCTAAGACATCGAACGGCCGATCCCGTTGCCAAATTCCTACGGTCATTCCTCCTCGAGTTCGCCAAGAAACAATGGATGGTCCATGAGCAGGTAAAAATTATCGGTGATTTTTTGGACTTCATCGGTAAAAAGATGGCGCAGTGCGAGGTGTGGCGGACTGTTTCTGACGCCGAGTTTGATAATGCGAGGGAAGGCATGGAAAAGCTTGTGATGAACAGATTGTATACGCAGACATTTTCTCCCGCCATTCCTGCGGCCGAACCAATAGCGTCAAGTAAAGGTAGGAGAAGACAGGATGGTCCAGGGCCTGGACGGCGAGGCCAGCATCAGGAAGACGTTGAGCGCGACGATGTTCTAACACAAAAGGTGCAGATATACCAGTGGGTAAAAGAAGAGCATCTCGACATACAACCGGTAGGCGAGAAGGGCAAGAAGTTCTTACATCTCGCTCAGCAAGAATTGCTCAAGATCAAGAGTTATCGGGCACCGCGGGATAAAGTCATCTGCATCCTAAACTGTTGCAAAGTCATCTTTGGTTATCTGCGAACGTCAACTAAAGCTGACCAATCTGCCGATGCTTTTGTCCCGCTTCTGATATATACGGTGCTTCAAGCTAACCCAGACCACCTGGTCTCCAATGTTCAATATATTCTCCGCTTTCGGAACCAGGACAAGCTGGGCGGTGAAGCGGGATATTATATTTCGTCTCTAATGGGGGCGATCCAGTTCATCGAAGGCCTAGACAAGACTTCCTTGACTATTTCTGATGAAGAATTCGAGAAGAACGTTGAGGCTGCCGTTTCCGCTATCGCCGAACGGCACAACGCAGAGGCATCCGCTTCCGAGTCTGCATCCCAACCATCGTTAATGCGACCGCCTACAATGCCTGGGCATCGAAGAATGCCGTCTCCACATTCACTCCATTTGTCTGAGAAGTCAGCTTTATCGCGCCCTGAGGTTACACAGCGGAACTCATTAGACGCTGAGCGAGCTACACCACGACGCTCAGCGAGTACAAGAGCCAGCAAGAACGAAATCGAACCTCCAGAAGAAGAGAATGCAGCTGTCGTAGGCTTGCTCCGGACGATACAGAAGCCACTGAGCACTATCGGGCGTATCTTTTCCGACAATGACACATCGGCCTCGTCTTCGGGCCCGGTTGCTACACCACAACCCGGGAGCACACCCCGGCTATCACCGCAGCCACAATCTCTTCCTATTCGCCAGCCTTCAGAGCACCCGGAACACAACCCAACAGAACAGGTCAGTGAGAAGCACCGGCGTTCTACAGAAGAGGAACGATATCGTCAACGACTTTCGGCCGAAGACGCCGCAGCGCGCCAAGCGTCTGCGGAGGCCGAGGAGGCAAGGAGAATACAGAGACAAGAGCACAAAGTTGTTGTAGAAACGTTGGCAGGCATGTTCCCACAGCTAGATCGAGACGTCATTGACGACGTGGTCAGGTTGAAAGAAGGACGGTTCGTATACCCCCATAAGCTCTCAATACCAGCTAATCTTTCCCAGGGTGGGTCTTGCAGTAGACGCATGTTTGGCGCTTGCTAATCCTTGATCACTTGGCCATTATGGTATGCCCGCCATATAAATTCTGCAAGTTACTGCATTTATACTGGAGTATAGCGGTTGGTCGGTTCGTCCGTCGGGGTAGAATAGAAGAGAGCAAGAACACTCCAGCAGCTCATACCTCTCACCAATAAACTATCAATACCTCGTCATTGTTGCTCCAATCCCTCCGTGTTACTATTAGGGATGTTGTAAAAATCTGCGAAGAGGCTTCGCTTGCTCCACTGTATAGCGTGACATCCGTTTCGTGAATCCGGGTATTCCAGCCGTAATTCGCAAAAACTGATCGCAAAGATTAGAGAAACAACGCACTGCGCCATGCTAACGCGCCATGCGAGGTGCATTTTCATAGGGAAGCTATGCCGGCGTGCATGGCTTCAGGTCCCGAAGCTTACCATTTACAATTCCCGTACCTACCGTGCACAAACGAAAGCTGTCACCAACAATCCTCTTATCTAGTTTTCCTCACGGACCCAAGAAAGGTCAAAGGATGAGTCGTACACCGAACAGAAATTGAGCAGTTTGCCAGGGGATGTGCTAGGCGCCAAGGCCTCTCGGCCGATCCATCACAGTAGTAACCGTTCGGGTCGTCGGGATCTGGGGATACGTACCAGCCAGAGCAACAGCACCTGAGTGCGTCACAGCGTTTTTTTGGGGGTCGGTCCGGGAGGGAAGCGGTGGAGAGCTCGCCCGTCGTTCAAAAACAATGGGACTGCCTGCGCTTTGGTCCTTGATCCGCTCCTAATCGCTCATCCTGCTGCTCCACGACTTCCACCGAAACCCCGCAGAGTCTGTATTAAAATATAGATCCTCTAGAAGTTTTTATCAATCCTCAGTCGCTTGGAAAGCTTAATTACTTCACATGGTGCTGCTGTAGTTGTTTAAACCGCAATGGCTACCAGAAAGACTGCGAATTTCGTGCGGGAGAAGATATTACTCGCCGACTCTGCGACTCGAGAAGAAGAGAAAGGCCTATTAAAAACCATAGCTAGACATACCATAGGAAGTTCGTTCGTTGAAGAGGATCCTGCGGTCTCAGAATGGTTCCGAGGCCTTGCACCCACAACGACAGGTGTCGCGCAGTATGTGCGTGACCTCTTTCCGTCGGCGTCATGGGCTCGCAGGTACAACATGCACTGGCTAATAGGAGATGCTATTGCCGGTGAGCAAGTTTCCGGGGTTTTCAAGTTTTCCATTGCTAACAAGTGGAGGCGTGACGGTCGGCCTCGTAGTAGTACCGCAGGCTATGGCGTATGCCTCACTGGCTCGACTGCCTCCTGAATATGGTCTGTACACGACATTTACTGGCGCTTGTCTCTACTGGATATTCGGAACTTCGAAAGATATCGTCATTGGCGTAGGTCATCCAAAGACATTGTGTGCAATCATCGCGCTTACTGGCTTTTGCAGACAACTGCTGTAGGATCACTCCTTGTTGGCCAAGTCATAAGTACCGTCGAGGCAGATAAACCGGGTATCTACTCATCACAAGAAGTTGCTCACGCTTTATCGTTCATGGCTGGATTGGTTTTATTATTCCTCGGCTTCTTCCGCTTGGGTTGGCTCATTGAATTCATCCCTTATCCACCGATCAATGCTTTCGTTACATCTGCAAGCATCACAATCATCTCCACTCAGCTACCCACCTGCCTGGGGATAAAGGGTGTGAATACCCGTGAATCACCTTACAAAGTGTATGTCAACACCTTCAAGAACTTGGGCAGTGCAAGGATCGATGCAGCTATAGGCATCAGCTCTATCATTCTCCTCTTTGCCATTCAATCATTCTGCTCAAAGATGGAGGCGCGCCAGCCAGCAAAAAAGCGCATGTGGAGTATGCTATCTGCTCTCCGACTGACATTCACGGTTCTCCTGTACACCTTTATCAGTTGGGCTGCGCATCGCAGTATGCCTGTAAAGCGGTTTCATTTCCGCATCGTTGGCCCAATCGAGAAAGGATTCTCACATGCTAGCATCCCGAAAATGGACATGGAACTATGGGGCCTTGTAGCACCGGAATTACCAGCAATTGTAATCATCTTGATTGTAGAGCACATTGCAATAGCAAAGAATTTCGGGCGTATGTACGGCTATACTGTCATTCCGTCGCAGGAGATATTGGCTCAGGGGGCAGCAAACATCTTGAGTCCTTTTGTTGGAGGATACGCCTGCACTGGCTCGTTCGGTGCATCCGCTGTGCTAACGAAGGCCAGAGTCCGTACCCCTCTTGCAGGTCTCTTCAGTGCACTGGTACTTATTCTAGCACTCTACGCCCTGACGGCAGTGTTCTACTACATACCCAATGCTGCGCTTGCTGGCTTGATAATCCATGCTACGTGGAACCTGGTCACGCCACCACACAAGCTTTACAAGTTCTGGCAGTTTTCCCCTTTCGAGTTCGGCATTTGGGTCATTGGTGTGGTCCTCGCCATTTTCACAGACCTTGAGACTTCAATCTACGTCGGTATTGCACTGTCATTTGCGTTGCTCCTCATCCGGATGGCTCGTACACCAGGAAAACCTCAGGGCCAGACCCGCGTAACACGCATCGCTCGCCACTGTTCCTCACTACCCCCAGAGGATTCCGACAAAACCAAGGGAACACTTCCCACTTCTCGCGTATCTCAGGCGGGCACAAAAGAACCCTCCACCCGCACCATCTTCCTCCCCCTTAAAGCGAATAGACCCCACAATCCTCGAATAACAGTTGAGCCCCCCTACCCAGGAGTCTTCATCTACTCCTTCGCCGAGACCTTCAACTACCTCAACCAAGCCCAGCATACGTCCCACCTCTTAGCACACATCTACGCACACACCCGCCGCACTTGCACCGACGACGGCATCCCCGCCCACGACCGTCTGTGGAGCGAGGTTCCACCTCCTCCTCGCAAATCTGCAGATGAAGAAGATGGTGATGAGGCACGTACGCCGCTGCTCCGTGCCGTCGTCCTCGATTTCTCGACCGTCAACGTGATCGATGTGACGAGCGTGCAGGGCCTGGTGGACATGCGCAATGAACTCGAGCGGTATGCTGCGCCGGCGCGTGTGCATTTCCATTTCGCGGGCGTGCGGAGCGCGTGGACGAGGCGTGCGCTGGCGGCTGCGGGATTTGGCGCCCCGAAACTTGGAAATGGGGGATTGGGCGGGGAGTGGTGTCCTGTGTACACGGTAGCGAGCTCAGATATTGCGAGCGAGAAAGTAGGTGGTGGAAAGCATAGCGATCTGAGTCTAGTAGCGGAGAATCGCAGTGGAACGGTGTTTGGGGAACAGGTGGGAGGCAGAGAGAATGTCTTGCCTAAAAGTGTAGATGTGGCTCGGGAAGAGAGAAGTGGATGGGAGCCCGTGTATGGCGTCGATCGTCCGTTTTTCCACATTGATCTTGCGGATGCTGTGGATGCTGCGGTGCGGGATGCGAAAAAGAGAGAGGAGCTGAACGCCATGGCCAGCAGTGTGGTGTCTGATTCTCAGGTTTGATGGGAATGCGTGTGCATTAGTGCAGTTTGTTTCAGGGACGGCGTTCTGGAGTTCACTGGGCTTGGGGAAAAAATAGATTAGATCTCCCGTGTATCGATACCTATGCACTGCTCCATAATAGACTGTTATCCCGGATCTCGATAGACCTGACGCAATATGTGCAGTGTTTTTTCTAGTTCTTTTTTTTATATTAAATGATGTGAATAAATTGAATGGCATATATCTATGAGGGTACAGTCCTCTGGATAGGTTCCAGGGACCCTTTCTCTTAACGCTGACTTCTCCTTCAATGCAGTGCAGCTGCTTCTCTGCCGGGCTCGCTTTTTCGACACCCATTATAGTTGCCTCAAAAGCGATGAATAGGCTTGATTACAGAGCCCGCCGGAAAGTAGAGATGGGCCCGAACTGTAAGATCGCCTGATGAAGAAGGTGTTAGGGTACGTGGCATCTTTAGGTTGCAGCAATTCACATCAAGCACGAGGCGGATAAGGTCTATTCTCCCCAGATTTTTTTTTCGATGTCTAGAGCAAATCTTAGAATATGAGAAAATAAGTTTGACTGTGAGCTGCTGGATATATCCGGGGTTGCTGCGAGCTCTAGCACGCGATGAGAAAATTATCGAGGCGTACAGGCCCCACAAATGACAGCAGTCTGATGAAAAAATTGATTCATATGTACAGAACCGTCTCCCTAATGCATGGTCCATTCCTCACTTACTATGCACTATATCTAGGCTCTATTATGAAGGCCTAGAGTCGAGCATAGCAACCGAGACAATTAGGAATTGAGTGCTGTGGCGGAAGATGTTCAAAATTGATAAGCAGAACAGCAAAGAGCCTTCAAAAGGGCCTGCAGGTCGACTAGATATATTCAAGTTCAAATTATCAATTAAACTCTTATCGCAAATGAGAGGAGTGATTCCAGAGTAATAAGCTCATGGAAACGTAACGTTGCTAATGATCAACCACTCGCTTGCGCTCAGTACACTTAATAGTTCGTTTAAGGAATGAGCGACGGTCGTTAGCTTGCTGCTGGCACTAAAACGACAGCAGACACAAGTCTCTCCTTTGGTCTTACAATTGCATTGATACTGCTTGATGTGGACGACTAGGAGCTCATTTCTGTCATGGTTTGACAAGGGCGGCCTTCCAGCGCTGAGCTTCGTTTCCCTCCAGTATCGACGGCAAATCACTGCAGCGCTACCCCCTCAACACAGCCATCATCAGAACCTTTTTTCACTGAAAAAACTCACCCTAATACCTTCTAAGCGAGAAAAATTCTCGCACTCAAGAATAGAGCGTAAACAAGACTCTCGCAATCACATCGCTCAACTCCTGCTCTCAACCGTTGATTTGCAAGGAAACTCAACTGACTTAAACACTCCAGATCTCAGAAATGTCTTATTCGATCGACGATTTCTTTAATGAAATCCTTCTCGAGCTCCACGGCGGGGTTGAGAACGGCGACGCCAGTTCTCACGGCCCAGAGGCGATGGATGTCGACCTGCTGCCAGCGGGACAGCTCGATCCAAGTACCAAGGAAGGAAGCAACAGCTCTTATGATAAAAGCGACAAAGACAACGCCGAAACTGGTGCTTCCGAAAGCGCTAGTCTTTCTGACGCTGAGGACATGGAGCTCGACCCCCAGCCAGTGCAACAGCTTGACCCACAGGGCGAGCAGGAGGTCACCGACAACCACAGGGCCAACAAGCAAGATGGCGCTGCTGCTGGACCCGTAGATGGTGTCGACGAGGTACAACGTCTTAACGAACTGATACTTGCCGAAGCTGATTGGGATATCACCATCCAGTCGCAGTTCGAGGCCTTAACCGTTGCACACAATGAGCACGGTCAATCCAGAGAGAATGTTACCAGCGCCGTACCTCCCGAGGTAGCGAATTGCATGGGCCCCTACGCAGATGCCCCAGTCATTGTGGAGATGTGGGCTAACGGTGAAGTTTCCATGCCTACCAACCTTGAGAGTTGGAAGGGCCTCGCAGGGTTAATGCGCATTCATCCAGAAGCACGCACTAATAGGGCGATCTTGATTGATCTATTCCAATGCTATGCCTACCAGCCCCATAATGGGTACCCTAAGAAGAGGTCAAGCTTTGGAATTCCTCTGGACAGGAGTATTGATCGTGGGCGTTCTTATGACACGTCCGACTCAGAAGAGCCTGCTTTTGAGCACCAGAATAATATCCGGACGGGGTCAGGTACCTCTGTCGATGCTTTCAACGATGATCACGATGAAGAGCTGGCTCCTTATGACACATCTGGCTCAGAAGAAGCTGCTCGTGAGCACCAGAACGACACCCAGATGGGGTCAAATGCCTCCCTCGATATTGCCAATGATGAGCAAGTCGAAGAGCTGGCTCCTATGACGAGCAATGCTCCAGCCACTGCCACTCCCGCGACGATAGCCGGTGATGCAGAGGGCATAACTAGCGCGTCTGAGGCCACACAGACAGAGGCCAATACTCCAGCTGTAAGGTTCACGAGAAGCATGAGCAAAACGCCAGCTTCCAGTCCCGTCTACATTTATGCCAATGAGGCATCTTCGTCTCCTCTTGACCCCTACAACAGCGATATCGCTATGGGCGATGCAGATACAACTGCATCGAACCCCCGCCATTCTCACACACTTCCCTGTGCCATTTCGTCCGTGGATGCCAATGGCAAAAAAAGTCTCATCGTCATGCTCAAGATCAATGGCGCTCTCCTCGAAGAAAAAGCCGCCAGTGATCGCGTGCGTAAGCATCTCGCAAAAGACCCGAATTGGCAGCCCGAGCCTTCCAAGAGAAGGGAGGACATCTTCGAAGAGGAAGATGACCTATATTCGCATCCCGCATCGTCTGGCCACCGCGGCGATGCCTCGACGTCTTCGGTCTCCCGGTCCTGGGGCTGCCGCCTCAACAGCACGACGAGGCCCTCGGGGGCGAATAGCTCCCGCCCCCCACGACCCTCCCGCGCCAGGTCGCCGCTCCCGACGATGAGCATGCTAAGCGACATGTGGAAGTTCAAAGAGTTGAGCGACCTCGCGCGGCCAGCCCCCAGCCGCCCGCTTAACCTCGCGGCACTCCCCGTCCCCCAGGACGCCTCTCCTCCTCCGCAGCCCCCCGCCTCCCGCCTTAGAGCGGACAATTATGCCGCGCGCTACCCTTTCCCTCCCTACAGGGAGCACAAGACGAAGCACCTCACGGAGCTCTTCATCCGTGGGGTGCACAACGGGCTCTCCAACGTGCGGGAGGACGCGGAGACGGCGCCGGACGCCTCCCTCGGCGAGCTCGTCGCCCACCTTGAGGCGAACGCGCCCAACCTGGGCTCCTACCGCCGGGAGGACGACCGCGCGCCCGTCCTGCGCGGCTGCGAGTGGGTCTACGGCGCGCTCGGCGCGCTGTGGACCGACGCCTGGACTGATATCGACGACGCCCTGCGCCTGGCCGGCGGCGAGCGCGACGAAGAGGTCGTCCGCAGAGGGGCCTGCGCTTGGGTGCCCCCGCTCGCCGCCTGCGACGCCCTGGACGTCCACGTCCAGATCCAGAACCGCTTCGTCATGAAGCGGTTCCTGGGCGAGGGCGCGGAGAACGGGCTGGACGGCTGAGGGC
>Ga0247757_10001483_pt1 | contig 15200 bp, 11 predicted proteins | sample UWRJL126311R4_FD_180929 | JGI IMG/M metagenome (GOLD analysis project Ga0247757, IMG submission 180929) | Plant litter microbial communities from Arlington Agricultural Research Station in Wisconsin, United States - UWRJ-L126-311R-4 | ecosystem: Environmental > Terrestrial > Plant litter >... | reverse complement strand
CAGGAAGTCGAAGACGCTCTGGCCGTACAAATCCGTGACTATGCAGATGTGGTTCCTGAAGTCAAAGCAGTCCCGGAGATGGATGCACCTGTTGATGTTGTACTTGTCGTTCGATGCCAAGGTCGATAGCACTCGCAGTTCTATACGAGAGGCTTCGCGATATTTTGGCACGGAGCGGATAACCTTGATAGCGCATTTGGTTTGCTTCTTCCGGTCCCAGGCCTCGACCACCTTACCGAAAGTTCCCTGGCCAAGCAGCTTGAGAATCGAATCTGCATGAAATGGTCAGCATAGCATAGCAAAGTGAAAGGTGCAGTGTACTGACATCTTTCTGTCAAGTCGGCTTCGGGGTGGACAATGTAGTGCCCATCCTCATCATCGACCTTCTGATCCTTTGTGTGTGATTTCTGGATATTATTAATATACGCGAGATTGAGCGGGGTTATCTAGGGTCTTACATCATGCACAACCTGTACGTAGACATCCTTTGCCTTTATGATGGGGTTAGGTGGTGGCTGGTACAGGGCAAAGGGGTCTTGGTCATCGAGTTCTCTTCGCTTGGCTTCTTTGGCTTCATCCTGCACAGCTGCTCGGGTACGCTTCCTCTTTTGGCCGATGATGCTGTTGTCCAGCGGTGATATATGCGGGCCGTTGCTGGAACCAAGAGAGGTACCAGCGGTGTTTTTGTGGGCAGACAGTGTCCGGTCTGTCGGGGTGGACTGGTTCGGCGAATCATAATACGGGGTCTGTGTGGTTGAGTACGACGTCGCTTGATTGTACACTGGGTCGTAAGCTGTCGAAGCAGCCGTCTTGCGCTTCTTGTCTGCATGTCTCACGCCGTTTGGCGCGGGCCTGTTCGACTGTGGCTGTGGAGGGGGCCGGGGAGCACCACCGTCGTCTTCGTCATCGTCGATCACGATGACCTCTTTGGGCAGGCCGTTTCTGTAGAACTCGGCCCAGTCTGGGTTGCGCCGCTTGGGTGTTCGAGTGGCGGGCGCGTTCATTTCGGGTGCGATTGGAGGCAGCTGGGGCGGTGCTTGCTGGCGGTGCGTCCCAGCGACTCGACGTACGTCTGAATTTGACGTGCCGTTAGCGTAACCGTTGTATAACGAATTGCCTAGCCGATTAGAGCCATTCGTAAGTTGTGTGTTGGAGATGTTGGGTTGGTATGTTTGGTGGTGGGAGTAGAACTGGTGGTGAGGCGGGAGAGTGGCCGTGGCGGTCGAAGGTGTCGACATGTCTCTAGGGCTTGTCGGCGAGCGAGGATGAGCGTTGAAACGCTACGTCTTCGCAGACGAGCGACGCAGGCAGCGTGTCGACGGGGGGGAAGCTTGGCTGCCGACGCGCTGGGGCGAGGACAAACGGACAGCGATGTAATTTCGCGGCCGTGGTATCTTCTGCGTGCGGGCTCGAGGCAGCCGGTGGTCGTTATCGCTGGGCAGCCGGTCGAGGGCGAAGCGGAGACTGGGGCGTCTTCAGGTCGCCGGACGGACGACCATGGGCAACACAAGGTGGCAGTTCGATGAGAAGCGGGTGGTGAAAGCACACTGGGAAGAATGGGGCGCGCAGAGCATGCCAAACGTGTACAGACGTGGTGGATGGTTGGCGAAGGCTCTTGGATCACTTGCGAGCGGAGACTGAGCGGTGGTCCGAGCGCCCACTTGAATCCGCTCGTCATTGGCACACGCGCCGTGTAGAGAGGCAATGGCGGGCAGCAGCAGCAGGAGCGACCCAGCCAGGCACACGACACCAGCAGTCGAATTCCGCCTGCCCTCGCCCGACGTTGTCGCCGCGCGCCCGCCATGTACCCCCTACGTACATACACGCTCCCGCTGCTGCTGGCAGAGCAGCGACAGGCCGCTGGCTGGAGGCGTGGGAAGGCAGCGTGGCCATGGCCTGCCCGCCCGGGGGGACAGAGAGGGGGGGTGTGCACCATTTAGCTGGCCCGCCATTCCATTCACCCGATTAGAAAAGACGCCGCCCGAGCCCACCCAATATCCATTCGGTCGCTTGCGCTTCGTGCGCTGCGCAAAAGAGCACCGTTGGCCTCTCCGCACCCCTCGTTCAGCCCGGGCTGACAGTCCGACTGCACCTCACCAGGAAAGCGGAGCGACCGCCGCTTGCTCAGCCATGCCAGACCCAACGCCCACCGGCCTTTTTGGCTGCTTTGTCCCTCGACCTTCGACATGTCAGCCCGTCGCAGCAGGCCCAGCCAGGCCAGCCAGTGCTCTGCGCCGGAGCCTGCCTCGCTCCACGCCCCATGTCGCAGACAACCCCCCCTTTCGGTGCCATTCTTCACACACAGCTTGTTCTAAGAAAGGTCAAAGGCCCGCCGGCGCCAGGCGCTGTCCAGAAATCTCCGTCTTCCCCTGTGTCCCTGAAACAGTACCTGAGCAGAGTGGCGAGCGTCACGTGCTGTCCGTTTCTGTCTGTGTGAATTGCTTATTGGGCTGGGGCGTCTCACGCCGTCCGTTGCTCAGCCGCCCAGCCCAGCAATGGCTGCGAGCGAGCGCGAAGACGGTGAAATGAAATGCATCCCGGACGGTCCCTCTGGGACGAGCAGACGGACGATGCTACAGCGCAAGGCGAGACGGGACTACTGACAAAAGGCTGATGTGAGCACGCACCGAGCAGCAGTATCGCTGCGCGTGAGACTCCTACAGGCACCACGTCTGCTGTGCCGGCAGTACAAGTCGTCATCTAGGGCCGCCTATCGCTCGACCTCCCCTCGGCACGCTTCCCGCGAGAATGGGGTTATGAGCAGAGCAATTGCAGCTCAGACCCATAGGCCGCCTTGCCTTACCACGACGTGCTTCCGCTTGCTCGAGCGTGACGGCCTACTGACCGGTGTGACGAGATAACGCGTCCGGGGGGGGGCCCTCTTCTGCTGTTGCCGTCGTCCTCATCCTCGTCGTCCTTCGACGTCTGCGTTGCCCTGCCCCCCTGCCCTGCCATTAGTCATCCCTTCGCCTTCTGCTCTCCACGCACTTGTTCCCGTAGCCCGGCCCTCCATTTCCCAAATCGTAGGCGTCACGGACTGTGGTCAAGCGACCCACCTTTCCTCTCTCTCACTCGCATCAGCCATTCGGGATCTGCAGCCTTGGGCTCACCACTTGCGCCCGCAAACCAGCTCTTCTGTCGCATTTCTGCCGTACTACTGCCTTCATGTCCATCGCGGCACGGCCTGCATGTCGCTCAATTCAGTCGTCGGCTGAGCTGAGTTAGCGGACTATTATTGTTGGGGCAACCGTCTGATTCGCAGCGCGACAAGCAGGGTCGGCCTAGCCGAGGATGCCAAGGCCGGGAGGCAACGGACGACACGTGTTGGCGATGTCGGAGTCGAACCGCTCTGGACATGCGGTATGGCGTATGGCTTCATGTGAACAGCCTGGCCGGGCTGTACTTTCACCGATGATCGATTCTGGTGTCTGTCCTCCCATGGTGCTGGGAAAAGAGTGAGCCAGCTCTCCTGCACCAAGGCAAGTGTCGAGTCGAAAAACGGTATGCTATTGTCAATTTCTATCTGCACCATCATGTACAATTTGAGGTCGAAGACAAATATGTAAAGGGTGAAGAGAACAAACGGGAGAACAAACAGAATATATCAGACAGCCTCTCCTATGCAACCCTAAATACCCACACAAAGCCGCCAGCTCCTCCGCCAAGATGCAATTCAAGTAGGGTTCAGAAACCAAAAAAGGAATATTATCTCACCGGACACCTGCAACACCTTTTGCCGAGAACATTCCGGAAGTCTCCTCTGTCACTAACGTGCATCTTCCCTTCATTTTCATTTTCTGGCTGCCTACTACCAGTCGTCTGTTTCAGTTTTTCTCCTGCTCAGCATTGAGCTGAGCAAAGAAGTCATTGTGAAGGAGAACAAGCCTGTCGACAAGCCAGCGAATCCTCTCCTCGGTGATGTTGAATGGTGGGGCAATGAGCATATGGTCGCCCTCGTCGCCTCCGTTGCAACCTGTACCAGGGTAGATGTATACACCATACTTTTCCTCCATGCCTGCAGCACATGTGAGATTGTTTACCAACACCCGTGTAATGAGTTTGTACTTACCCATGGCTTGGATTTTGTAGGCGATGTTGAGCTCGGGATTGTAAGGCTTCTTCGTGTCCTTGTCCATCACGTATTCCCACTGTACGAGTAAGCATGCGCCCAATGAGGTATCTAACTGACTTACCCCAAGGAAAAACCCCTCCCCTCGAATGGGTGAGACGTTTGGATGCGATGCCAGCTTGTTTTCGAGTAATCGCCTTAGTAATGGAGCCAGGCGGTCAACATTGTGAAGGAGGTTCAGCTCCTCGATGATGTTCATAACCTCGTAGCCTGCCGCAGCAACGACGGGAAGATTCTGGAAAGTGACGCCATGGTTAAATGACTCGTTGCGTCTTTCTAGAGCATCAATAATGCCTTGGCTGCATAGCATAGCAGCTATAGGTTGTGCGCCGCCTCCAAGACCTTTACCCAGAGTCAGGATATCGGGAACGACTCCTTTATGCTTGACGTAAGCATGCATGCCATTGAGGGAGCCAGTTCTGCCGAATCCACACATGATCTCGTCAAAGACAAGGAGTGAACCGTGCTTCCTGCAGACTTGCTGCATAGCCAAGAGGTATCCGGGAACGGCTGGATCGCATGCCAAAGCCTATTCGAAGGTAAGCGACTATCTCGCCTCACACATGCAAGGCTGGGTCCAGGAAGGATGCCTCAGCTTCGATAGTTCGTGAGCTGCAGCTGTTGTGTAACTACGACATGCATATACGTAAAATCTGAAGGCAGAATCCCGGTAACCCAGCTGAGAGCAGAAAAGATAAAGAAACGAAGACTTACAGCACCCACAATGGGCTCGAGGACAACAGCAGCAACTTTGCGCGGGCCGATATCCTGGAACATTTTCTCTAGCTCTTGTTTTTTCCTCTCGACGAAATCCGTGATTGTTTCATCTTCGCTCCGTTCTCGGTATTCGTAACACGGGCTGACGTGGTGAAAATGATCCTGGAAATGGATCTCGTTGCCTTCACGACGTTTCTTATAGTAGCCGAGGTTGAGCGTGGCAAGGGTGCCGCCGTGATATGACTGGTATCGTGCAATATAATGCTTACGTTCGGGCTCGCCGTTTGCCACGTGATACTGATTGACGAGTTTGAGAACGGCTTCCATAGCATCGGAACCTTACCCATGTCAGCAACCTTCTGGTCTCACTGCAACTGACTAGCTGACCTGAGTTGTAAAGAACTGCTCTGGCCATGTGACCGTTCGTGGAATCAACAAGCTTTTTACAAAGCTTGCCAACGACATCTGTGCTGAAGTTTGCGGATGGAACATAGGAGCAGGCTTCAAAAGTCCGCCTCATGACTTCCCAAATGCGGTTCTTGTATTTATGACCCAGGCATGCAACAGCAGCACCGCCAGATGCGTCATAAACAGAAGCTCCAGTACTCATTTGGATCGTGTTGTTTGCATCAGAGATAACGACAGGGGGGAGACTGGAGATATCCCGGTGGAGAACATATCTCTGTGCATAGTGGTCGACATTCGCATGGTTCTTTGAGCCAGTGCTGGCGGGATGATTCGTCGGCTTGGCCCAAGGAATCCCCATTGTACGTTAGAGCAATGGATAGAAGTATGAGGAAGAGAGATGGAGTGTTGGGTAACTTCTATCCACACACAGTTCTTCCCAAGTGATAGAATAGTGGACTAAGATAAAGCGAGGAAAATGGAATATGGAAGGAAAAAGGCTGTACTTATATACAAGTGAAGGCTTACTGATAGTCCCAGGGATTCAATCGAGGCTGCCCCGCCGCCTTAGATTAGCGTTGGTAGGGAAGTCTCGGCCTTGGTCATGGGGGTATCTCAAAACCAGATTCAAACGGTACCTATCAGTAGTGAGATTTCGGCAAGCCGAGGGAATCTTATGCGTAAATCGCCTAGCGTCGGCCCGGAGCATTCGGGCTCTATTTGCCCTTGCCCAAAAACTGCTTTGGCTCGCTGATACGCTGGGAAACTGACCTCCTGCACTTTGGACTTTGCAAGCAAAGACGTCGGAAAAGTGAGGCAATTGGAAGGAATCCCAGCAGGTTATTCACTTTTTACAAGGGTTGTAAGGGAGCCAATGGCATTGCGTACGGGTTTCAACTGCCTGCATTGCGTGGGCGCGATGGAGGTGAATGCCAGAGCACTGTCTCGGCTGCTGTGACTGAATAGAACTTAAGCAGCGGGTCGTCAAAATTAACCAATCCGAATCTTGGGCTTTCCCTTCACCTCCATCGGGAAGGAGCACACATTGATAATTAATGGATGGTAGATGGACACGGTAGGTTGGTGGGAATACAGGGGGATTGAGTGGTCGGACTGGACTTGCTCTGGCGGATATCATAATGCAAGCCGCCATTTTGAGTTATCGTCTGAGCCGAGCGATACACAGCATCAGCTCCGCAGCATGAACATCGCAAGAAGAAGATTGGCTGCGAGCGGTTCGTCGGCGACCCCAGAACTACGCCAGAGCAGGTGATTGTGCGTGGCTACAAAGCGCGGGACTGGAACCAGGTACAAGGATAGGGGTGGTGGACCGCTCTTGCGGGATTCTTGTGGCTTTTTAGGGCGTTTCTCGACCACGTGAGGTCAAAGTATCCACGGATGCAGGTCCCCCTGTCGCTTAAAACGTTGGTTCGAAGATCCAATTGCACATACCCATGATGCAGAGCGCAGACCCATCGATCTCTCGACCTGCAGGGTTCGTCATACCTGGAATTATCGAGCACGAGCGTGCGACCAAGGGCCACGCTACGTCACAAGGCGGTCAAGCAGAGTTTTGGACGCGTGTAGGAGGCTAGAATGGAGCGCGGCCAACTGAAATGAGTGTCGGGAAGGCCATGACGGCGAAGCGTTAGACAAGGACGCCGCAGCTGATGGGCAGTCCGCACATGATCAAGAGATGGGACCCGGTCAGAGGGGAGCATCGAGGGCGTGGATAAGCAGGCCAGCGGTGGAATGACTTCACCAATGGCACGAGTTCGCGGGCCAGGCTGGATGGGCATCGTCGCCTGTGCCACAAAACAAGCGCCCGGCCGCCGTGCATGGATGGCGGCTGCACGTACCTGGTGGGGGGCGGTATGCGGTGATCCTGTTTCCTGTTGGCAAGCAGCGGCGCTGTGAAGGGCTGCGAAGGGCAATGTCGTCGGCAGGGCAGGTCAGGCGTTCGGTATGTGGGACGCAGTGGATGGTGAAGGGGCGTGGCCGGCCGGGCCGAAGAAGGCGCGTTTCCGGGCCCCTCGTTCCCAAGCACAAGCATCGTTCGCTCCTTCCCACCTCCCACGCCTCCTCCCTCTGCCCGCCGTGCGCTAGGAAAGAACTAGCGGCTAATAACAAACACGCCACCGCGCCGCGAAGCGAAGCCCTCGAACAACTGACTCCCGACGGCGCGGACGACGGGGAGCCTGTGCCCTCCGTCACATCACCGCACCCGTCGCTCGCTGCCGTACCGCCGCCACGCCGCCTTCGGTAAGCTGTGCCGCGCGCCGTACCTGCAGCCCACTTTGAGCGTTTATTTTCTGCCAGTCGACCCTCCCTCTCCCCGCACACCCTACACGCCCCTCGCCGCCGGTCAACCCACCCCCGTACACGCAACATGAATCCCAGGGTCGAGGAAGTGTCCGACTCGGACTCAGATCCGCCAGAAATGGATCTCGCCGAAGTGCCCTCCCTCATCAATGCCTCGCAGATCCCAGGGCAAGCCATGGCTTCTGAAATGCTCCAGCCCCAAGGCCCAGGTGTCTCGGTCTCCGCCGACCGGGAAAAGTCAAAGCACTTCCAATGCCTGTACCCCATCTATTTCGACAAGTCACGCACTCGCGCCGAGGGCCGCCGCGTGGGCGCTGAGCTGGCTGTGGACAATCCCTTGGCTCGCGAGATGGCAGATGCCACGGCAAACCTGGGTCTGCAAACCGTCTTCGAACCGGACAAGCTTCATCCAAAGGATTGGAGTAACCCTGGCCGCATTCGTGTACTGCTCAAGCAGGACGGAAAGCAGCTGCATCGCAATATCAAGAACAAACATCACCTCTACATCCTCATAGCCCAACACCTCAAGCAGCATCCAACTCAGAAGGACACCCCCTTCAGACTGCCAATCAGGGGCGTGCCCATGCCTAAGGAAATACCAGAGCCAGCCGTTCCCCGCGGTTGGAAAATGAACAAGATCCTCCCTCTTCATTCCCCGGCACTTACGGGCGGAGGCGTAAGCGAGAACTTCCTGCAGGATATGATGGCAGAAATGCAAGGAGAAATGGGGGGTGCTACAGGCGGCGGCGCCACTACCGGAGGCGGCAAGAGCAAAAAGGACAAAAAGAAGAAATGATCTTCTCATCATCATGAGACACATGCCATGCTTATGAGGCTGACGAGACGGGACACGACAGAAACGAAGCCGCGCGTTGGGGCTCGCACTATGCCAAGCAGAATACCATCGCATTTCGAGAAGTGATATACTCATGCCTCACAGGTGCCATGACATCCCGGGCACTATCCACATCAGGACTTGAGAACATCACGTATGAGCTTACTTTAGGTTGTCTGTCTCGTTCGCGATCCGAGAGGGGTTGATGCGAGACAGCTATGCAGGACACCAGAGCAACCCGCAAGGTGACAATATACCACTAGCTTAGCTCCTCGATCTTAGCATTTGTCCATCTGCCTTCTCTAGTCTCCTGAAAATGCAACTGTCTATTTCATGCCCGCGAAAGCAAGGCTTGCATATATGGTCTTGGTAGCATCAAGGTCTCGGTTTGAGTTCCTATTGACTCGCCTGCACTAGCAGTTATGGTGTTCCTGTCGAGGACTCTATCTTCTTGCATTCCTTTTCTTACTTTTGCAAGTGTTTGGGAAGACAGGCTTTAGGAATAGTATTGGAGTGTTCGATTTACCGGCTGCATATCAGTAAATTTGAGTGGTGGTTCCGGAAGCCTTGTGCAATTGGCCACTGGTCACAAATTCCAATGGGCAGATCTCGATATCTCCAGGTTTCAGGTTTTCTCAATGTGCGGCATCATTTTCTGGTAAATGTTGCGACCCGTCCGCCCAGACACTCGCGCTGCAGCACTTATTTGTGACATTATCTTTGATCGGCGATGACAATGTCTGAACCTTGGTCTGTTACCCCAAATAGCCAGCCCCGCATTACAGGCTACACAGAGACGTGTTTGCATGCAGCTCTGGGATCAAGGCAACAGTGAGTGTGATGTGGCGCACATACTTTCGTCTCCACCTGCCTAGTAGACCCAAACAGGTTAACCTGGGCGTAACCCGCCGTCTGACGTACATATGGCATGACTCTCGTGTTGAACTCATGCAGCTGGTACTATGAGAGTACCAATTCTCATTTGGCGGTAATGTCATATGAAATAAGGTTGGATGCTGGCTCGCCATGAACTATCTACTACCATCTATCTAGTTTTTTGGCATTTGTCCCCGACTTCTGGAGCCGAGTGTTGTTAGAGTCAACCTTTGCAGCTAGCGGGATCTTCTTCTTCACTGCCGATCTCTATGTATTGTCAGTACCCGAATCCTGCGGTATGTTCCACGGGGTCAATTTGGAAATGAGCGAATCATATCAAGCTGACGAATGTAGTATAGCATATGTTGTAGCCTCAGCTCTATATCACCAAAAGCCCTATAAGCATCCGTAATCCTGCAGGTGTTACTACAGGGTATGCAGTCTGGCAACACTTGCATCGGAACTTCGGATCACCAACGGCCAGTGTGCGATTTGGATCTAGCACGCAATTACCATGCATAAAGCAGACATGCATCCTGATTGCCGGTCACCATCCTGGTCAGAAGGTGCACTGCCTCGACGCCATCAACGACAACCCAGCAAGATACACACCGGCTGCTCTCCAACAGATCACTTTGTCGGCACCTATGCTCTGGTCAGTTCGAAACTAGCCAGGTAAGATAAAATGCTTGGACGTGGGCTGACCCTAAATCGAAACAGGTAGACTCTCTGTGACTTGTGATGCACGGCGTACGCACCTGCAAGGAGCAGAACTGTCACCCTAGTCCTATGCTGGCTCATGTTCGTATATGCGGTGCTTCGTGGCTCTGGGTCGATCACATGGATTGCGGACGGATAGCATGCATGTTCCTAATTTCTGCAGCTCTTTCCCGCCTGCCTCTCCCGCATCCCGGATACAAGTGTGTCATGCTAGGCGTGGTAGCATCCACGTGTTATGACGCCTCGCCCCATGAGCCCTACATGTCTAGCCGTACGGTACATATACCACAAACCTTAATCCTACCTCGGCCCAAGAGGATTAGCATTGATCTACTTCTTTGTTTTTTTACCGGAACTTTGCGTGGCCACGCACCCGCCCCCTTCCACCTCCCTCCGCCCTTTTCAGTTGGTGCGAGTTTCTGCCGAAGCTTATATGGCACGGCCTACCTATATTATCGTCTTGTATGCATCTACACTCCGCGGAGTCTGTACCGCTGTCGATTTTTGCAGGGCGTTTCAATCCTTTGGAGTTGGTCATACGCGTACAGCTGCCACTCACTCCAATGACCCCTTGACTTCGTCGGTCTCTCCGATTGGACTGGCGCTCGCATCGCTATGTTTAAGTCTACGTTTTCAAAGAGCTATCTGGCAGGTCAATATTATGCACCAAGCGCCAGGGATAGAATGCTCCGAAATGCGCCGACGGGAATAGATTTATCCTCCATCGACCCCTATCAAGCTCACTGGCCCTCAGAGATCCAACCCCCAACAGAATAGAGTTCAGCATCCGACCTTCGCATCTAGAAACTCAAGTTCCTTTTTCTGTGGCATGTGTAGTCATCCCTTTTCTTATCTTCCATATTGCAGGTATGCCATTCCTTCCGTGTGCTGCCCTGCAGACAGACGAGCTTCTCCGTTTGATCTACGAACCAGCGTACATTGTCACGCCATCTCACCTCATCTCACCGGTAGCGGAACCTCACAGGTATGGATAGAACTCCGCGCCGAAATCGGAAGGTAAAGTGTGGAGGTACGGGACAGGAAAAAAATTACATACAACAGCGGGGATTCGCTAGTTGTCACCAATCTAGCTACTAATCCGCCGGTAACTTGCTTGTGTACAGCTGAGCGGACGGGAAGCTCTATTTTCAGGTTTCAGTGGTCGTATGTGGAAGCCAAGTCTCAGGACAGCCTTCATCCAGCTGGAGCTGAAGGTGGCTGTTCATGGCTTGGCGGGGTTGGATGGGCGATCGTGAGAAAGATGTGCAGCTGAGGACGGGTGATGTCGCTCACAGTCAAATCTTTTTTCTCTCTCTATGGTTCTGCATTTTAGACAGATATCGAGGATAGCGTGGCTTGTGTGTGACGTTGTAAGCTTTGCTATGGTTTGGTGCTGGTGTCTCATATTCATAGTGTTGGTGAATAGGTATTCCCACCTCTTCTTTGACCAAAGAAAGATGAACGGTATTTAATTATTCTCGAGCTATGAATAATCATAGCCTCTTCAGGCGTTTTTTTTGAGACAAAGAGACGCTCAGGTTGTGGGGGTATTATTAGTGACGGGTTCGCTTGTAGGTGGGCTGCCTTGGTTTCTCTAAATACCAATTCAAATACGAAAAATAAAGCCGGCTGTACAGTTATTACCGACACCTTGATAAACTTACTTCATTTGCGATACGACGTTGTGGAAACACTAGTATTGTGGTGGAGTTGTATTAACAAATTGCTTGCCGACCCTTACGGGTGAGTAGAAAAGCCAGCTAACAGAAGAACATCACTAACCCGGCGAGGGAATTTGTTGTGAGGGCGTTTGCGATTTCACAATGTATTTTTTTTGGTAATCTCTCTAATCACCCACCTGGTCCGCTGCTAAGACATTGAAGAGTTTTTTTGAGTAGTGAAACAGGAAATTCTATGGTGAATTAGGGATTTTCGGCTTTCTCTGTATGAGCCAGGCAACAGCGATTATTTGTTGTCACCAAAGACACGACAAACGCCGGCACGCGAGCCGGGTATATAAAAATGAACAGCACCACCCCAACCCAGTCTCTTCTTCCTCAACTCCTCACGCAACCACCCAGACCAGTGGCCACCGACAGCTTGTTCAAGATGGCTCCCGACTTGAAAAAAAACGTCGTGGTCCAGAACAAGTCTCCACTGTTTCTTCTTGCTCGCGAGCTGCGCGATCAGATTTACCACTTCGCTTTCGAGGGTACCGAGTTCCGCTTTACCAGCTTACGCTTGCGGTGTAAGAGCACCTACACCTACGATGAAGAGTTCGCACTACGTCATCGTCCTCGTTGGATGTTAGCCTCGAAACAGCTCCTCGACGAAGCGCTGAAACAACACTTTGTTCATGCAAAACTCACGTTCCATGGCTACGTGAGCAGCACTCGCAGTCGCCGTAATTCACTGCTTCCTCTCCACCAGTTCAGATCTCTTCATTTCAACCTCTACTTGGTGGCTCAACCAATTCCCAAAAGTGAAGATAAAGGAAAGATAATGCCAATGAGTCATGAGATGCATGATGTAGAGTTCGAGTCTACATTTCAGATCTTGGTGGTAGGCCAAACATCTATGCAAAATCTCGAGATTACCGTTGAACCGCCGGAATACTCGGAAGCCATAGAGGGAGTCCTGGATTGGAAGGTAGATCTCTCATTGCTCAAGGGATTGCCAAAAACATTCAAGCGCATACATATCACGATGGGCAATGTCGAATTTGACACGGATGGGAGTAATCTGTGGGAGATATGTGGATTGTATCAGATCATGTTTCCGACATTACAAGAAGAGCTTATACGCACTGCAATGCTCCTAATGAGTGGATCTTCGCAGAGGATCCTTTTCAATGACTTTCACGACGAAGACAATTGGAACGAGAGTTGGCGCTTCGAGGCGAAGGCGACTCGCGACAAAGGTAAAAGGAGCTTGAAGTACCTGGGTCTTAACAAATTTAGTGCTACTATCAAGTGGACGGAGATTAGGCGCTTCTACCTACTACACGAGGAGTTGCTGGATGAAGATGGGCATCCTTTATTCATGCTCGAGCGCGAGGAAGGTGGATCCGATATGGACCTGGACTCCTTGGAAGACTCTGATTTATTGGATGAGGACCTCCTTGGATATTGATTCCACTTGGTTTTCGGCTCTTCCATTTTTCTGTCAGAGCAGACAGGAATATTCCTCACACTCTCAAAAGAAGAGGATCGGGAAGCATCCAAAGGTAATCTATTCTTATTAAGATTATTTTTAGTCACATTTGTACTAACAAAGTGCAGTGTACAAGAGCTCAAGTGCTCGTTGCAGGTTATGATTTCGACAGAGTCACTATGACTCAGCATATACAGTGTTTGAGAGCTCAGGTTCTCTTTGCAGGTTTTGATTTTGAAAGAGTCACTATGACTCGTACTTCTAGCTTAATAGTCAATTGAATCACTTTTTCCATTCATTGTTGCACACCTCTAAGTAAGACTCTTAGAAAAAGATTTCGAATAATGTGGATGAGTAATTCAAGGGATTATAAAAGCCCCTCTAACATTATGTTTTTGGCAACTAATTTCCTGCTTTTTGTCCTCGCACTCCTCCACGACCTCAACCACGACACTATCCTCAGTAATGCCCGATTCACCCCTTCTCACGCTCCCTCGTGAGCTTCGCGACATAATATACCATTACGCCATGCTTGACACGTCGATTTGTTTCTACGATCGCTACATGAAAGTTCGAGCTTACTACGGCGACGTCTATGGGCCAAGATCCCAACCCCGTTGGATGTTCGCTTGTAGACAAATACGCGACGAAGCAGCCGCGCAATTTTACCTCTATGCAAGGCTGCACTCTTACGTCGAAGAGTTTCAACTGTACAATGATAATAGCATATTCTCGCTGGCGAGATTCAGGGTGTTGGAATTCAAGGTGTATTTCGAAGTGAAGACCAGCTACATCGAGGACGTAGAACATCGAGGCACGGCAGATGTAAACATGAAAAGGAGAGTGCTCATCAAGCTTGGACGCTCTTATCCTGGTTGCGACCTGAATTTCAGACTACTACGGTCCACGCTGTTGGGCCGGCAGTCCATTGCGTTACAGAAGCTTGTGCTGGATTTCCGGTTCGACCTGCCCACGATATCTAATATGTCAGGTCTCTTTCCTAATCCTGATAATGTATCGATGTGGGTAAACGATCTGGCTGCTCTGGAAGGCTTTGCACCAAACGGGCACATACTCGAGGCGCTGGAGATTAAGTTCGGTGCTGTGTCCATGCCGCAGGATATGGAGCAGCAGCTACGCGCACATATGATTGTAGTGCCAGCATTAAAGTGGGAGCTTGTGCGCTTGGCGAAGACGCTATTGGGAGGAGTTTCGCGCGGGTGGAGTATTACGGATCGGATGGAGGGAGGTCGCTTAGTACCAGAGGACTGGCAATTGAACGCGAGTGCGCAGGCGGAAGGTTTACAGATCCAGGACTTGAGGCATATGACATTTAACATTTGGGCGTGCCCGAATCATCAAATATTTAAAAGGATAGAGGACAAGGGAGGGCGAGCGAGATGGATTTGTGTGGACGATGGTAGAGAATTATCATGTCCATTGTGAAGTGAGTAGCAGGACAGTAAATTCTACAAAACCTTTGAATACGATCTCATGATTTATAATGCACTGTCTGGGAGCGGAGCCCTAGTTTGTCAGCATGAATCCTTCCAGTCAATTTGATTGATCGAGTATCTTGAATGATGAAAACAAACATGTCGATATATACATGATACACCTCTTAGTTCTTCCTTGCTACCCATAAGGAAGAATGGTAGGTACTTTGGAGCATACTGTTAGTGTTGGTGATATATCCCGTCTGTATAGCACCAGGCTCATGTTTTTCAATTGTGAAACCAAGATGTTGAACAAGCGCCACAACTTCCTCGTCCGTGAGCTCAACTGAGCCTGGGTCAGCAATCCCTTTATCCACATCTCCATCCTTATCCACTTTATTTTTCTTGTCGTCTGAATCTGAGTCTTCGGAGCGAGTCGCGTGATGCCAGAGTAATGGACCTAGGTTGACCCAAAGGCCGTTCGGCTTCAGGCAATTATGGACAGCTTCAATGTAGCGTATTATGTTAGGCGCCGTGTCAATGAAGAAGACGGTCGCAACTGCGTCAAATGCCTCTTTCGAATCCGGATTACTGTACAGGACACAAA
>Ga0247757_10001482_pt1 | contig 15200 bp, 11 predicted proteins | sample UWRJL126311R4_FD_180929 | JGI IMG/M metagenome (GOLD analysis project Ga0247757, IMG submission 180929) | Plant litter microbial communities from Arlington Agricultural Research Station in Wisconsin, United States - UWRJ-L126-311R-4 | ecosystem: Environmental > Terrestrial > Plant litter >... | reverse complement strand
ACACCGAGTTGAAGATCGCGACGAGGTGGCTGCCCGCGATGTTCATCAGGGCGTGGAGCCCGAGGACGATGACGAAGAGCCAGAACGTGCCCTTGAGGAAGTCCCCCTCGACCCCGTTGAAGAGGTTGATGTCGAACGCGCCGAACGTGAGGTTCAGGAACGTCGCGCAGCCGTAGTCGACGGACGCGGTGACGGCGATGAGGCCGATGAGGTTGAACCAGCCGGTGAACCAGCCCCAGGCCGGTCCGCCCATCTTGGCCGCCCACCAGTAGATGCCGCCGGCCGTCGGATAGGCCGAGACCAGCTCCGACATGCAGAACCCGATGATGAGGATCGGGATCGAGATGAGCAGCCAGCCCCAGGAGATGGCGACGGGACCGCCGTTGTTCCAGGCCTGGCCGTAGGTGGTGAAGCACCCCGCCAGGATCGAGATGATCGTGAAGGAGATCGCGAAGTTCTGGAACCCGCTCCAGCTTCGCGACAGCTCCTGCGTGTAGCCCAGCTCCGCGAGGCGTTCCTCGTCGGTCTTCGGTGTGGTCGCCATGGCTGGCCTGCCCTCTCCTCCGGTCGGGAGCGCCGCCCCTCAGCGGCACCTGTGCACTGGACACCTCTGTTCCCCAGGCCCGACGCCAAAGGTACGGTCGTCCGACCTTCCGGGGTGAGCGCAACATACGGCGGTCCGGGAAGCAAAGTCAACGTCGGATTTCCGATCGGGCGCGACTTGCCTGCTCCAGCCGCGAATTCGGGACCGCCGGTCTAGGGCAGCAGGCCCGCCAGCACGTGCTCGGTGCCATGCAGATGCGCTGCCATGAGCGCGCCCGCGCGGCCCCGGTCCCCGTCGCGGATCGTCGCCACGATCGCCGCGTGCTGGGCGTTGGAGGAGCGCAGCACCTGGGGCGGGTGGGCGATGTGGGCGATGAGGTCGGTCATCTCGCCCTGGGCCTCGGTCATCGCCTGCTCGAGCCGGACGCTGCCGGTGGTCTGGGCGAGCATCAGGTGGAAGCGCACGTCCGCGGCGCGGTAGGCGGCGAAGTCGTCGGTCAGGTCGCGCAGCTCGTCGACGATCGCGCTCAGCGCCGCCACCTGCGCGGCGGTCGCCCGCTCGGCGGCCAGCACGGCGACGCCGACCTCGACGGCCAGCCGGGCGTCGCACGCCTCGCGCCAGCCCGCCAGCTCCTCCTCGGTCGGCGGCTCCACCGCCGGCAGCCGCTCGGCGACGAACGTCCCGCCGCCGCGGCCGCGCACCGCACGCAGGTGCCCGCTGTCGGCCAGGGCGCCCAAGGCCTGGCGCAGCGTGGACCGGGCGATGCCCAGCCGGGCGCACAGCTCGCGCTCGGCGGGCAGCCGCGACCCGGGTGCCAGCAGCCCGAGCTTGATCGCCGTCCCGAGCCGCTCGACCGTCTCCTCGAACGCGGTGGGGGACACCACGGGGGCGAAGACGGCCTCGGGGGTGGCGATGCCCTCCACGGGCATCTCAGCGATCACAGCCGTTCGAAGCCACGCACGCGCTCCCAGTCGGTGACGGCGGCGCCGAACGCGTCCAGCTCGACGCGGGCCATGTTCGCGTAGTGCTCCACGACCTCGGCGCCGAACGCCTCGCGCGCCACGTCGCTGGCCGTCCACAGGTCGCGGGCGTCGCGCAGCGAGGTCGGCAGGTGCGGCTTGTCCTCGGCGTCGTAGGCGTTGCCCTCCAGCGCCGGCTCCAGCTCCAGCTCGCGGTCCACGCCGTGCAGGCCGGCGGCGATCATCGCGGCCAGCGCCAGGTACGGGTTGACGTCGGCGCCGGGCGAGCGGCACTCCAGCCGGGTCGCCGCGCCGTGGCCGACGACGCGCAGCGCGCAGGTGCGGTTGTCGGCGCCCCAGGCGACCGTGGTCGGCGCGAACGAGCCGTGGGCGTACCGCTTGTAGGAGTTGACGTTCGGGGCGAGCAGCAGCGTCAGCTCGCGCACGCAGGCGAGCTGGCCGGCCAGGAAGCGGTGGAACGTCTCGGGCGCGTCGGCGAACACGGGGGCGCCGCCCTCGCCGGTGATCGACAGGTGGACGTGGCACGAGTTGCCCTCGCGCTCGTCGTACTTGGCCATGAACGTGACGGCGCGGCCGTCCTGCGCCGCCATCTCCTTGAGCCCGTTCTTGAACACCACGTGCTGGTCGGCGGTGGTGAGCGCGTCCGCGTACTTGAAGTTGATCTCGTGCTGGCCGAGGTTGCACTCGCCCTTGGAGTTCTCGACCGTGAGGCCGGCGCCGGCCATGGCGTTGCGCACCCGGCGGATGAACGGCTCGACCCGCGCGGTGCCGACCATCGAGTAGTCGACGTTGTAGCGGTTGGCGGGGGTGAGGTCGACGTAGCGCTTGTCCCACGCCTCCTCGTAGGTCGTGTCGAAGAGGAGGAACTCCAGCTCGGTGGCGGCCAGCGCGCCCCAGCCGCGCTCGGCCAGGCGGTCGAGCTGGCGGCGCAGGATCTGGCGGGGGGAGGCGACGACGTCGCTGCCGTCGGCCCATCGCACGTCGGCCAGCACCTGGACGGTGCCCTCGTGCCACGGCACGCGGTGCAGCGTGTCGAGGTCGGGGACCATGACGAAGTCGCCGTAGCCCTTCTCCCACGACGCCATCGCGTAGCCGTCGACGGTGTCCATGTCGACGTCGACGGCCAGGAGGTAGTTGCAGCCCTCCGCCGCGTGGCCCACCACCTCGTCGAGGAAGTGGGAGGCGGCCATGCGCTTGCCCTGCAGCCGCCCCTGCATGTCCGTGATGGCCAGGAGCACGGTGTCGACCGCCCCGCTGGCGACGTCCGACGTGAGGTCATCGAGGGTCATGGTCGTTGAAGGTATCTCGATCCTGCCTTTGCGCGCAACGGCTCCGTTCGCCGGGTTGACGCGAGACCACGGGCCCCGTACGTTCGGATTGGTCCCTACCAATGTCCGACGCGGCCCCGCATCCCACCGTCACCGCCGGCCGGCTCTTCGGCCCGCGCTGGCGCCTGCGGACCGGGGCCGGCCACCCGCCCGCGTACGCCCAGATCGAGGACCGGATCGGGGAGCGCATCGCGTCCGCCACCGTCACCGCGGGCGACCGCCTGCCCGCCGAGCGCGAGCTCGCCGACGCGCTGCAGGTCAGCCGCACCACGGTCCGCCAGGCCCTCGTCTCCCTTCACCAGCGCGGGCTCGTGGAGCGCGGCGTCGGGCGGGGGACGTTCGTGGCGCCGCCGAAGGTGGCGCACGACCGCACCCGCCTGGCCGGCTTCACCGAGCAGCTCGACCGCGTGGGGCTGGAGCCGGGCGCCGAGGTCGTCCACGCCGCCACCGAGGAGGCCGGCGACGCCGGCGACGCCGTGGCCGCCGCGCTGGACCTCGCCCCCGGCGACTGGGTCACCCACGTGCGCCGCGTGCGCCACGGCGGCGGCCTGCCGCTGACGCTCGAGTCGTTCTGGGTCCCGGTCGCCGTCGCGCCGAAGCTGGCCGACGCCGACCTGACCGGCTCGCTCTACACCCTGCTCGCCGCCGTGTACGAGGCGGGCCCCGTCTCCAGCGTGGAGTCGCTGGAGCCCGTGATCGCGCGCAGCCACGAGGCCGCGCTGCTGCACGTCCCCGAGGGATCGCCGCTGATGCGGGTCGAGCGGATCGCCCGCACCGCCGCCGGTGTCCCCGTCGAGTACGCCCGCGACCTGCACCGCGGCGACCGCGCCCGCTTCGTCATCGAGGCCGGGCCGTGAGCGGCCCCGAGCCCATGGACGACCGCGTCGCCCGGATCGTCGCGCGGCTCGAGCCCCGGCTGGGCCCGCTCACCGGCACGCCCACGCCGCTCACCGGCGGCATCACCAACCGCATCCTGCGCGTCCGGTTGGGCGAGGTGGACTACATCCTGCGCGTCTTCGGCCAGCACACGGGGGTGCTGGGGATCGACCGGGACGTCGAGGCCGAGGCGACCCGCGCGGCCAACCGGGCCGGCGTCGGTCCGCCGGTCGCCGCGTACCTGCCCGAGGAGGGCTGCCTGGTCACCCGCTACATCGAGGGTCGGTCGGTCGGCGCCGCCCAGCTGCGCGAGCGCTACACGCTGGGCCAGGTCGCGGGCTCGATCCGCCTCGTCCACAACGGCCCGCGGTTCCCCACGTCGTTCTCCTCCTTCGCGATCGTGCAGACCTACCGGCGCGAGACGCTGGAGCGGGGCGGGACCGTGCCCGACGCGTACGCCGCCGCGGAGGGGATCGCCGGGCGGATCGCCGCCGCGCTCACCGGCCCCGAGCACGAACCGGTGCCGTGCCACAACGACCTGCTCACCGCCAACTTCATCGACGATGGGCGCCGCGTGCGCATCGTCGACTGGGAGTACGCGGGGATGGGCGACCGCTACTTCGACCTCGGCAACCTGTCGGTCAACAACGGGTTCGACGAGGACGACGACCACCGGCTGCTCGAGGCGTACTTCGGCACGGCGCCCACGCCCGAGCGGTTCGCCGCGCTGCGCCTCATGCGGATCATGTCCGACTTCCGCGAGGCGATGTGGGGCGTGGTCCAGGTCGTCGTCTCCGACCTGGACTTCGACTACGCCGCCTACGCCGACCAGCACTTCGAGCGCCTGCTCGCCGCCGCACGAGACCCCCGATTCGAGGAGTGGCTCCACCATGGTCCGACCCCGTGAGCTTCCCGACCGCGCCCGCGTGGTCATCATCGGCGGAGGGGTCGGCGGCACGTCGATCGCCTACCACCTGGCCGAGCTGGGGGAGAAGGACGTCGTCCTGCTCGACCGGAACGAGCTGACCAGCGGGTCCACGTTCCACTCCGCCGGGCTCGTCGGGCAGCTGCGCGGATCGGTCTCGCTGACCCGCATGATGATGTACTCGGTCGAGCTCTACCGGCGGCTGGCGGGCGAGTCGGACTTCGACCCGGGGTGGACGGAGTGCGGCGGCATCCGGCTGGCCTGCACGCCCGAGCGCGAGCAGGAGACCAAGCGCCAGGTCGCGTGGGCCAAGACGTTCGGCCTGCCGCTGGAGGAGCTGTCGCCGGCCGAGGCCCAGGCGCTGTTCCCGCTGATGGTCACCGACGGGGTGCGGACCGCGTCGTACCTGCCGACCGACGGCTACCTCGACCCGTCGCAGTTGACGTACGCGCTGGCCGACGGCGCGCGCCGGGGCGGCGTGCGGATCTTCACCCACACCCGCGTGACGGGGATCGACGTGCGCGACGGGCGGGTCCGCGGCGTGTCGACCGAGTGGGGGGACATCGAGGCGGAGGTGGTGGTCAACGCGGGCGGCATGTACGCGGCGGAGATCGGCCGGCTGGCCGGCGTGCGCGTGCCGATCGTGCCGTTCGCCCACGAGTACCTCGTCACCCAGCCGTTCGCGGCCATGGAGGCGCTGCGCGATGGGACGGCGGACGGAGACGGATCCCACCCACCCCGCCATCTCCCCACGATGCGCGACCCGGACCTGCTCGTCTACTACCGCGAGGAGGGGCGCGGCCTGGTCATGGGCGGGTACGAGCGCCGCTCCGCCCCCTGGTCGCTGGACGACGACCTCGTCGATCGCATCCCGCCGACGTTCAACGGCCAGCTGCTGGAGGAGGACTGGGACCGCTTCGAGGAGATCACCGTCAACTCCCGCCGGCGGGTCCCGGCCATGAACGACATCACGGTCACCAAGCTCATCAACGGCCCCGAGGCGTTCACCCCCGACAACGAGTTCCTGCTCGGCGAGAGCGACGTGCGGGGGTTCTTCGTGGCGGCCGGGTTCTGCGCGCACGGACTGGCCGGCGCGGGCGGCATCGGCAAGGTGATGGCCGAGTGGATCGCCGGCGGCGAGCCGTCGATGGACCTGTGGCACATGGACGTGCGGCGGTTCGGCCCGCACTACCGGTCCCCCTCCTACACGCTGGCCCGGGCCAAGGAGAACTACGAGACCTACTACGACATCAAGTACCCGGGGCACGAGCGGGCGTCGGGGCGGCCGCTGCGCGTCTCCTCCGCCTACGCCTGGCACACCGAGCACGGCGCCGCGTTCGGGGAGAAGTCGGGCTGGGAGCGGGTCAACTGGTACGAGGCCAACGAGCCGGCGGGGGCGGCGGGGACGGACGCGGAGGCGGCGCGGCCCGGCGGCTGGGCCGGCATGCACTGGTCCCCGGCGATCGGCGTGGAGGCCCGCGCGGTGCGCGAGACGGCCGGCCTGTTCGACGAGTCGTCGTTCGCCAAGGCGGAGATCGTCGGCCCCGGCGCCGCGCCCTTCCTGGAGTCGCTGTGCGACAACGAGGTCGCGCGCGGCGTCGGGCAGATCACCTACACCCAGCTGCTCAACGCGCACGGCGGGATCGAGTGCGACTTCACGGTGACGCGGCTCGCGCAGGACCGGTTCGGGATCGTCACCGGCACCGCGTTCGGCGGCCACGACCTGTCGTGGATCCGCCGCCACCGCGACGCGTGGGACGCGGCGGCGGGCGGGGCGGTCGAGGTGGTCGACACCACGTCGGCCTTCGCCTGCTTCGCGCTGTGGGGCCCGCGGGCCCGGGACGTCCTGGCGCCGCTCACCCCGGACGCCCTCGACGACGCGGCGTTCCCGTACATGACCGTGCGCGACATCACCGTCGGCCACGTGCCGGTGCGCGCCCTGCGCGTCACGTTCGTCGGCGAGCTGGGGTGGGAGCTGTACTGCCCGACCGAGTACGGCGCCGGGCTGTGGCGCGATCTGTACGAGGCGGGACGCCCGCACGGCCTGGTCGCCGGTGGCTACAAGGCGATCGACGCGCTGCGGCTGGAGAAGGGCTACCGCGTCTGGGCAGCGGACATCACGCCGGACGAGACGCCGTACGAGGCCGGCCTGGGCTTCTGCGTGCGGCTCGACAAGCCCGGCGGGTTCGTGGGCCGCGACGCGCTGGCGGCGGCGCGGGAGGAGGGGGGACCGGCGCGGCGGCTGCGCTGCATCGTGCTGGACGACCCTCGCGCGATCGCGCTGGGCAACGAGCCGGTGCGGATCGGCGGGGAGATCGTCGGGCGGGTGACGAGCGGGGGCTACGGCTACACGGTCGAGCGGTCCATCGCCTACGCCTACGTGCCCGCGGCCGTCGAGGTGGGGGACGCGGTGGAGATCGACGTGTTCGGCACGTGGGTCCCGGGGGCGGTGGCGGCCGAGCCGCTGTACGACCCCCGGGGCGAGCGCCTGCGCGCCTAGCGTCCGGGTCGCCGCACAGCGCGCGCGGCAGGTTCGCCGCCGAAAGCTGTGCTTTTTCTGGATCTGGACGAATGTACGACAGACCCAGGGTCGTCTTGCACACAAGACTCCGTCTCTCAAACACGAACTGTGAGGAGAGACGCGTGCACACCACCGTTTCGTCAGGGAGCCCCACGGTCGGTCGCAGAGGGAGGGCGCTGCTCGCCCTCGCCTCCGCCGCCGCACTGGTGGCCGCAGGCACCATCGGATCCGGGACGGCCGCGGCCGCACCGGAGACCGCCACCGCGAAGCTGCAGCGGCTGCTGAGCGCGCCGCCGGCGACGTCCACCGTCGACCTCGGCCGGCTCCAGGAGTCGCTGGCGCGCCGGCAGCAGCAGGCCCAGCCCGCGCTGATCGCGGCGTCCGTCGCCCACCGGGCGCGCATCGGCACCGCCGCCGCCCGCGCGGAGCGCCGCCGCTCGCGCACCGCCTTCGCCGGGCTGGCCCCGGCCAACGCGCTCGCACTCACCCGGCAGCAGTTCAGCCGGGAGGTCGCGGCCGTGTCCGCCGTGCCCGCCGACGCACTGGACGCCGACCGGGTCCTGGGGTACCGGGACGCGCACACCGCGATCGTCGATCCGGCGGGCCCGCGCGGGCCGGAGGTGGCGGTCTCGACCGGCGCGCCGTTCCGCGTCCACGGCGGCGACCTCGACCTCGACCTGGTCCGCGATGGCGGAGCGTGGACGCCGCGCAACGCGGCGGTCGACGTGACGATCCCGGGGGCCGCGGACGGCACGCTCCGGGTCGGCGAGGACCTCGGCGTCACGGTGTCGATCCCCGGTGGGGACGGCGCCGCACCGGGCCGCGCGCTCGGTGACGCCAGCGTGTTCTACGGCGAGGCCGGCACGGCGACGGATCTGGTCGCGGCACCGACGCCCGGCGGCCTGGAGACGTTCTTCACGCTGCGCGGCGCGGCGGCCCCGGAGGACGCGACGCTGACGCTCGACCTGCCCCGTGGCGCGCGGCTGATCGCGGGCGCCGACGGCTCCGTGCGGATCGTCCGCGGCGGTCGCACCATCGGGCGGATCGCCCCGCCCAGCGCCGTCGACGCCCAGGGCACGCCGGTTCCCGTCTCGATGGCGACCGACGGGTCCACGGTCACCGTGCACACCGAGCACCACGGCGCCGACGTCGCCTACCCGGTGCTCGTCGACCCGATCATCGACTCGCTCGACGACCCGCCGAACGGGACGGACCCGGTGGAGACGGACGAGGACGGGATCATCATCCCGACCGACGGTCGCTGGCACCCGGCGATCGACGATCCGATGTTCGCCGACACGGGCACGCTCGGCGACGGGCTGTACATCACCGATCCGGCCGGCCCCGGCGTCAGCCGCGGCGGCTTCTGGATGTGGTTCGCGCCCGACGCGATCAGCCAGGCCGATTTCACGTACGACCTCGTGCTCAACGGCGACACCACGAGTGGGGACTCGGGGCCGCTGGCCGTCGGGTTCCTGGGCGCCGGCGGGCAGGTCTACGACCAGGTCGACACCCCGACCACCAGCGGCACCTCCACGCTGTACGCCGAGGACGAGACCGGCGATCCGTCGGGCGACGTCGCGCTGTTCATGATGTGGCACCTGCAGTTCGGCGGCTCGACCTACACCGCCCACGACCACACCGCGTTCCTCAGCGGGGCGGTCTTCCACTTCGGCTACGACGGGCCCGAGTTCGTCGATCTGCCGCCGAGCGGAGGCGACATCGGGTGGTCCTACGCGAACGAGCCGGTGCCGCTGCCGTTGAAGGCGGTCGATGCCGTGTCGGGGATCAAGCGCATCGAGGTGACGGCCCAGTCGGGCACGGATCCGGAGATCCTGCTCGACGCCTACGACGCCGCCTGCGCCGCCACGCCCGTTCCCTGCCCGTCACCGCTCGAGCAGGAGCTGGCGCCGGACTTCTCGCTGCTGGACGAGGGGACGTACACGCTGCGGATCCGGGCGATCAACGGCGACGACCAGGCCAGCACCGACTGGACGGCGACGTTCGGGATCGACCGCACCGCGCCGGACGTCGGCACGCTCGGCGGTGACGTGGGGGCGCTGAACGGCCTGACCACGGCCAGCACCGCGGCGCTCACGCTGTCGTTCTCCCCGACCGACGCGCTGTCGGGCGTCCGGGACGTCCAGTTCGACGACAGCGAGGCGCAGGACGGCGGCTACGGCGACTGCACCGCGATCGACTGCGACCCGGCGGAGCTGACCGTCCACATGGACCAGCTCTCGGACGGGGAGCACACGATCACCGCGCACGCGTGGGACAACGCCGGCAACGAGACGACCGACGACGTGACGTTCACCGTCGACCGGCCGTAGGGCACTGCGGGCGGGCCCGGTTCGTCAGCGCACCGTCGTGCGCCAGACGACCGGGCCCGACCCGGCCGCCTGGGCCCGCATCGTCACGGCCACGAGCTCACCGGCCCGGACCCGGGCGCCGCGGGGGACGGGGAGGCGCAGCGAACGCCGGCCGGCCTTCACCGCGTAGCGGACGGCGGCGCCGAGGCCGCGGCCGGTGCGCAGCCGCAGCGTGCCCCGGCAGGGCGCGCAGCGGAGGGAGACGGTCACGGCGCGGCCACCAGCGACGCGGATCGGGGTGGGCCGCACCGTCACGTTCCCGGTGGCCAGCCGCTCGCAGTCGCTCGCGATCCGCAGGTCGCCCGCCGCGACCGCCACCACGTCCGTCCCCGAGCCGCAGGAGATCCGCGGATCCGGCGCGTCGGCGAAGACCCGGTGGACGGGCTTCACGGTGATCGTGTCGTTGCCGGGGCCCCCGGAGAGCGACTCGGCGCCGGTGATCCAGTCGTTCCCCTCGCCTCCGCGCAGCGTGCCGTCGCCCTCCAGGACGTCGTCGCCGCCTCCGCCGTCGGCGCGGACGTTGCTGATCAGCGTGTTGGGCCCGTCGTCGCCGACGATGGTCGACCGCGGTCCCGTGACCACCTCGATGCCGCGGAGCGTCGCCGAGCCGGCGGCCGCCGTGGCGGTGCCCTCGATGAGATCCACGGTGCTCGCCCCGGGGTAGCCGACCACGAGCTCGTCCTGGCCCGCGCCGGCGTCGATCGTGTCGTGGCCCGCCGTCACCGTGATCCGGTCGTCCTCGGCCCCGCCGGCGATGGCGTCGTCGCCCCCGCCTCCGGAGAGGTCCACGCGGGCGTCGTCGTAGTGCCCGGCCTCCGCGTCCACGCGCAGGACGTCGTCGCCGTCCGCGCCCCGCAGCACCACCTGGTCGACCGCGCACAGGGCGGCGGGGCCGGTCGTGTCGTCGAACGGCGAGCAGCGGGCGTCCGGGGTGATGGCCAGCGGGGCCGCCGCGTCACTGAACCGCCAGCCGGCGGCGATCTGGCGCACCGACATGTCGGTACGCGATCCGGGCGCGGTGGTCAGCAGCGCGTAGGGGACGCCCTCGTAGCCCTCGTCGGCCGCGTGCTGGAAGCCGGTGGAGAGCGTCGCCGCGGACGCCGGCGAGGCCAGCGGGCCGGCGGCGGTCAGGGCGAGGAGGGCGACGGCGCAGCAGGCGGCGCGGACGGCGGAGGCAGCGGACATGCTGTGAGGACGGCGGGCGCGCCCGGAAGTTGCGCGAACCGCTCTGCGACGGGTGGGAGCAGCGACCGGCGCGGCCTGCTCCGCAGCGGCACAGCACGGGTTTGCGAGGCTTCTCCGGCGGGCTATGGTGGACGGATGAGCACCACCACCCATGCCCAGATCGATCGCGCCCGCATCGCCGAGCTGACCGCCCGCGAAGAGGCACGCCTCAACGAGCGGACGACCGCCAGCCGCGCCATGTACGACCGCGCGGACAAGGTCCTCAGCGGTGGCGTCGCCTCGTCCTACCAGCTGCGCGATCCATGGCCGATCTACCTTGAGCGCGGCGAGGGCTGTCTCGTCTGGGACGTCGACGGCAACCAGTACTACGACTTCCACAACGGCTTCGGCTCCATGGTCCAGGGCCACGCCCACCCGGCCGTCGGCGCCGCGATCCAGGAGCGCTACGCCCTGGGCACGCACTTCGCCGCCCCGACGGAGGACGCGATCGCCGTCGCCGACGACCTCGCCGCGCGCTGGGGCCTGCCCAAGTGGCGCTACACGAACTCCGGCTCGGAGTCGACGATGGACGCGATCCGCATCGCTCGCGCCCATACCGGCCGCGACACCGTCGTCAAGATCTTCGGCTCCTACCACGGCCACCACGACACCGTGATGGTCTCGATCGGCATCCCCTACGACAACATCGGGGACCGCGACAACCTCGCCTCGCTGCCCTACGGCGCGGGCATCCCGCAGGCCACGGTCGACATGACGGTGCCGGTGCCGTTCAACGACATCGGCGCGATGGAGCGCCGCATCGAGCGCCTGATCTCCGAGGACCGCAAGCCGGCCTGCATCATCATGGAGCCGGCGATGATGAACCTCGGCGTCGTGCTCCCCGAGCCCGGCTACCTGCAGGCCGTCCGCGACCTGGCGACCAAGCACGGCATCGTCCTGATCTTCGACGAGGTCAAGACCGGCCTGACCATCGCGCCCGGCGGCGCGACCGAGAAGTGGGGCGTCAAGCCCGACCTCGTGACGCTGGCCAAGGCGCTCGGCGCCGGCTTCCCCGTCGGCGCGATCGGCGGCAGCGAGGAGGTCATGGCCTGCGTGGCCGACGGCTCCGTCTACCAGGTGGGCACGTACAACGGGAACCCGCTGGGCATGGCCGCGACGCGCGCCAACCTCGAGCAGGTCCTCACCGCCGACGCGTACACCACGCTGGCGCACCTCAACGACCGCATCCTCGCCGGCTGCGACGAGGTCATCGCCAAGCACAACCTGCCCGGCTACTCGGTGGGCATCGGCTCCAAGGGCTGCGTGACGTTCTCCCCGACCAAGGTCGTCGACTACGAGACGTTCAAGGCCAACCAGGACGCCGAGCTGTGCGACCTGGCGTGGCTCTTCAACATGAACCGGGGCATCTACATGACCCCGGGCCGCGAGGAGGAGTGGACCCTCTCGGTGACCCACACCGACGAGGCCGTCGATGCCTACGTCGCGGTGTTCGAGGAGATGGCGGCGGAGCTCACCGCCTAGCGCCGCCACGTCCCGCCGGCCCCGTTTTGGGGCCGGCGACGCCGGGCAGCACGAACGCATGCCCGATCGAGATCCGCACCGCCCCCACCAGCATGAGCCCGGCGCCGAGGGCGGGGACGGCGACAACGCCGACACGCTCCCCGCGCTGCCGAGCAAGGACGACGACTCCCCGCTCGGCGACACCGACCAGCACTCCAAGGTCCCCTCGGACCCGGCGGCCGCCACCGACGACTGACCGACCCGCCCGCCCGCCCGCAGGGCGTTCTCCAAGTTGTTGCCACCCCTCGGCAACAACTTGGCGAGGGGCCTGCGTATCGGCGCCAGCCTCAGGGGCGAAGCTCCTCGATGAGCCGCGTGATGATGGTGTCGAAGCGGTGATCGACCTGCTCGACGGGGAAGCGGATCACGCGATACCCGGCCCCGGTGAGCCACTGATCACGCTGACGATCGAGTTCCTGCTGATACGGCATCTGGTGCTGCGGACCGTCGATCTCCACGACGAGGCGGGCGTCTGGCCAGAGCAGATCCGGCCGGAGAGGGCGAAGCCCTCGTCTGAGGATGCGTTGGTTGGCCCGCGGTCGCGGGAGCCCGACGGCCAACAGGGCATTCCGGACATCGCGCTCTGTCTTGGACAGGAAGGTCTCGCCGTGCGAGGTGAGGAGTTCCATTGCGGGACGCAGGATCCTGAGGCCCGGTCGACCATGGGCGCGCGCGACCGCATCGTCCAGCTCCCGGCGATCAACGAGCCTCATGAGGAGTGCGGCATCGAGCGCGGTGCCGACCTCGTGTGGGGTGCCTCGGTCGGCGAGATCGACGATCGCTCGGGGCACGGTCGCCACGGGGAGGCCACGGCGAGTGGTGATCTCGTGGGCGGCGAGCGGGGTACGGAGCGGGCGGACCCACGGCGGGGGCATGCCGATGCGGCCGCGCGGGACGACGTCGATCGGACCGTGGCTCGCCGGCAGCAGCAGCCAGACCTCACAACCCGCTCGTGCGGTGAGCGGGTTGCCGCCCGCTCCGACCAGTGCGGCCGCATGCCACCAGCCGTCACGGGTGAGGGCCCGATGGCCCAGCGCGTACAGGCCGCGCCACAACCTCACAAGGCGACCTGCCCCCACCCACCGCGACATGGTCGACGGGCTGACCCCAGCCTCCCGGAGCTGGCGATGGGAGATCACGCCGTGCTGGGTGGCGGCGATGGCAGCCGCTTCCTCGGGCAGGTCCATCCATCCACCGTCGCGCAACGGCACGTGTCAGGACTAGTCCCGCCTCGCGCCGATTTCGTGCCGAATGCGTGTCGTCGATGTGACGTACTCGCGCGGTCGCCGCACGTTCTCCAAGTTGTTGCCGAGGGGTGGCAACAAGTTGGCGAACGTGTAGCGGGGGGCCCACCGGCGGCCCCACGCGCTCGGGCTAGCGCAGCGGCTTGCCGTCCTTGGCGCTGAGGAGCTTGGCCCACCACGTCGCGCGGACGTTGCTGCCGTGGGCGCGGCCACTGAAGGTGAACTCCCCGCGGCGCGAGGCGTCGACGATCTGGCCGATCGGCGCGCTGGCCGGGCGCGGCACCGAGACGCGCTTCTCCTTGTTGCGGCTCACCTTGAAGTCCACGGTGGCGTTCTCGCCCAGGGCCGGGACCTTCAGCGTGCCCGAGCAGCCGCCGGCCGCCGTGCAGGCGACGCGGAAGCGGATCTGCCGGGCGGTGACGACGGGCGTCGGCCGGATGGCGATGCCGCGGGCGGCGAGGCCGGCGGTGCCGGGGATCAGGACCTCGCAGTCGGGATCGATCCGCATGCGCGACGGGCCGTTGAGCGGCCGCACCACGTCCTTGCCGTCCCCGCAGCGGGCGGTCGGGCCGGCGACGCGGGTGCCGACGATCTCGTCGTCGCCGTTCCCGCCGAAGAGGATCCCGTTGCCCTGGATCCGGTCGTTGCCCCCGCGGCCGTCCGCGATCCCGCGGTCCATCGTGATCTGGTTCGGCCCGTCGGTGCCGATGATCGACGCGGTGCCGCCGAAGGTGGAGACGTCCTCGATGCCGGTGAGCGTGGTGATGCCCGCGCGCGACACGGCGGTGCCGAGGTTGAGGTCGATCGCGACCGGTCCCGCGTCGTCCGCCGGGTCGTAGAAGGTGAGCGTGTCCTCGCCACCCGCCCCGTCGAGGGTGTCGAGGCCGCCGCTGAGGACGAGACGATCGGCGTGGCTCCCTCCCCGCAGGACGTCGTTGCCCGGCCCGCCGTCGAGCGTGCTCTCCGCGGCGGACTGCAGGACGTCGTTGCCGGAGCCGCCGCGGATGTTCGCCGCGCCGAGCGCGTCCGCGGCGACGACGACGGTGTCGTCCTGGTCGCCGGCGTCGATCCGCAGCTCGGCCTTCACGCAGCTCAGCTCGGACGGGCCGAGCGCGGTGCAGACGTCCGTCGGGCCGGTGAGGGGGTACCCGCCCGCCTCGACGACCCGCCAGCGCTTCCCGTCGATCTCGCTGAGGAGGAGGTTGTTGCGCTCGCCCGCGGCGCCGGCGATCGTCAGCTCCGGCACGCACAGCGACTTCGGGCACGCCTGCTTGAAGGTGACGGTGGTCGCCTGCGCGCTCGCGGCCCCGCCGAGGACCAGCGCGATGGTGACCGCGACACACAGAGGAACCCGATGCATCAGGCCATCGTGCCGGAAGCGGCGACGCCGTGTCGCGGTCGTCACAAGAACGCGGGGCCTCGGCGCGGGTTCCCTACCGCTCCTCGCGCAGCAGCGACCGGCGCACCTTGCCGCTCGCCGTCTTGGGCAGGGCGTCCGCGAACTCGACGATCCGGGGGTACTTGTACGGCGCGGTCTGGGCCTTGACGTGGTCCTGCAGCTCGCGGGCCAGGCCCGCGTAGACCACGACGCCGGGGCGTAGCACGACGATCGCCCGCACCACCGAGCCCCGCTCGTCGTCCGGCGCGGCGACCGCCGCCGCCTCG
>Ga0247757_10001481_pt1 | contig 15210 bp, 1 predicted proteins | sample UWRJL126311R4_FD_180929 | JGI IMG/M metagenome (GOLD analysis project Ga0247757, IMG submission 180929) | Plant litter microbial communities from Arlington Agricultural Research Station in Wisconsin, United States - UWRJ-L126-311R-4 | ecosystem: Environmental > Terrestrial > Plant litter >... | reverse complement strand
TATTTATTCTTAAGTCCCCGAGCGCCACTTAGCCGCCTAGAATTAATATATTTATACTCGGCACCCCCCGTTTATATAACTATGATTTTTTTATTACTATTCCCCTAGCTTTATAGATTAGGCGATAAACCTTTTTATCCCTAATTACGGCGTTCTCTAGGTGTAGAGGGTACCTTATATAGCTATAGTAACTCTAATTTAACGATAATACGGGATGTTCCTACCAGTAAATACTGCGTTTAGCTATACTAGAGAGCTATTATCGATATTTATAATCCCTACGCTGAGATATCTAGAGGGCCTAATTTATATAGTATTTCTATTATATCCTAGTATTAAATAAGGTAGATAGGGTACGTAAGGCTTTAGCGGTAATGTAACCCTAAGATAAATAGTATATAAATACTATCTACTCTATGGCTAATTATATATCTAGTAGTTTATTACTTCCAGCCATCTATTTTATAATAGCTAATACTATTTTAATTGCTTATATTATTTGTTTTTCAGTAGGCTTAATTCTAAGTATCAAGCTTATATTCTAAAATATAAAGCTATATATAATAATTAAGAGGAATAGAACGTCCAGGGCCGCTATATTTAAAGAGAAGTTTGTGGCTGTTATTTTCGACGTCGCTTAAACTTTACTACTCGCGAACGATATAACGGTAGTAGCGATAGCAATCGTCTCTACTAGCTACTTTAAATAAATCGATCTATCTATTATATATATACTCCAGCTTCTTACTAGTATAAATATAGGGATTACTACCTATATTAGTTAAATAGCTAATTATCGCTTTAATAGCTTGTCTGCTATCTCCGTAGCTTATTTACAGACTATACTATTACGTCTCTACTATATATAGTAGTTATTATCTTAATTATAGGAGATATTATCTACTATCTTATTATTCCCTTTACGCGAGATATCTTAGGCTCTCTTACCTAGAGTATAAAAATAAAGGCATTACTTATATACGAGTTAGGATTCCTTTCCTCCCTTAGTATAGGACTACTCGTTGTTGTGGGGTTTTCCTATCAATTCCTTCGTTAATATCGAAATCTAAGGGGTAATAATTAAAAGTCTAAAGGTTTATTAATAATATTTATTATTATAAATATAATTATCGCGCTATATTAGCTATACGGAACAGCGATTATACTATACTCTATTCTTTAGTCTAGGCTAGATACTAATAGCCGCGATATCGTTTTTCTCGTGCGTATATACCTCTATTTATTATATTTAATCTTATATATACTAGGTCTGTATATTTACTTAAGTACTTTATACTTTTAGTATCTCTTTTCCTAGTATTATAGAATAGAGTATTATAGGAATTAATACTTTTATAGCTATATCACGTCTACTATATAGAGATATAGATTATTCTTAAAGGGTATTCGAATTAGATAGCCAAGTTTCTCTAAGGATAAGTCCTTAAGTGACTTGTATTACTAGTATAGCGAAATTTTGTTCCTACGTTTCTCCTTCTCGTCTTTAGACTTTTTTAGACCTCTATATATAATAAGCCAAGAAAGAAAAAGCTAAAAGTGGAATAAAAAATGATTACGTAACTAACTAGTCACTTTTTCTAGGCTATAAAGTATATCTATAGATACCAAGCTAATACTTCGAGGTTAAGCCGTCTCATTCTTAATAACTGATCCTTCGCTTATCCCTATTTTAGGATTCTCGCCTATATTATAAGAAATTCTGATATAAAATAACTTATCTCTATATATAGAATAGAGAAAAACTTTAGTAACTCGCTAAGTAAGTGCTAGATGGTTAATTTTAATTAGACTTCTAGATAGGGCAGGTCCTATATTTAGAAAGCCTAAAAATAAGTCCGGAATAAATTAGAACCCTAACTCCTCCTATAGCCTAAATTTAGTCCTATTAAAGAATTCCACTTTTAGCCCTATAATAATACTCTATTTTTAGTCCTATTAGAAATAAAAATAAATAATAAAGGCTCCTACTTATAATACTAAAAAGTAGAGTCTTCGAAAATATCCCCTCCCCTTCTATCCGTAGAGCTGGATGATATAAAAAGAGTATTTAAGTACTATTAGTATAAAGCTAAGATAGAAGGTTTAATACTAAAGGACTTTAGATAGCTTATCTATTTTATTAGGGCCTTATTAAAGTACATCGATTATTAAAAGACTGTTATTTCGGATTAAACGGACGCCTTAAGCGAGCTTAGAATGGCTATAGATACTGCTAAGAAAGAATCCAGCGAAATTGCAAGGAAGAGAAAAGCTAGTAAGAATATTAAGGGCGTGGAGGATAGACCGAAGCGGTTTAAGGGTAGATTTAGCAATTTTAGGGGCTTCTTAAAGAGATTATATAGTAAGGATGAAACTAATAGACCAGCGAAAGTAAGAAGGATTAATTCTATCAATAATAGTAATAGACGTAAGAGATCTCTTAGGGAAGAGGCTAAGGATAAGAATAGTAAGCTAAAATAGAAAAAAAGAAAGTAAATGGAAGAGACCAGCTATGCTGGTTACTATTCGAAAATATATTTCTTTTTTCTTATTATTCTTTATAGCTAATTATACTTATAAGTTATCGTACTATAACTAATTTAGTAACTAAAGGAAGGTTATATTTTCCTAAGTAAACTTAGTTTATAACTATAATATCCATGTTGGAGAATGTGCGTTGCGGTACTATTAATCTATAAAATAAGATAACCCTAATTACTTCATTCCCTCCTTATTTTATCATTATTCCCTATAAAACTATTACCTTTATCCTAGTTAAAATATACCTTCCAGTAGCTCTAAAAGAGATAGCGAAGGATAAGTAATTTATAGGATTCTCTAGTATACCTCGAAGCTATATTAGAGTCTATATTACTTATTATAGTTAGTTCTCTTTATTAATTATATAATTACTAAGTCTTTAGGTAAAAACGATGGCTTAGATATAAATACTATAACTTCGTGACGTTTCGAACCGAGCTTCTATTATCTATTAATTTTATTTCCTTGCTAATAAACTAAGTTATCGCTTCTCTATAATCGTTACAAAGATACGTCTATATTAGAGCCTCTGTTATAATACAGCTGCTTATACTTTCTAATAAGATACTTATTAAAATAATTAGAAATTTGAATTTAACGCAATATATCTTCTCTTACTTAATAGTTAATAAGCGCTCTTATATCATCTTAAATAGACATCTCTATTAGTATAATATCGAGTATAATAATAGCTCCAGCATTATATACGCCTCTAAAAAAGGGCAAGAAAAGGCCGTCGGAAAGTTCTTACACTGGGATACTAGAATACCTGCCGCTAAGCTTAAGAAAGTACTATATGTAGTAGCTGGCGGCGGGCATAACAAAGTTGCTAAGCTATTGCTTAACGTTAGTATTAAGAAAGAAATAGAAAAGAGGCGCCTTACCTAAGTATTAAAGTTGGCTTCGATCGAAGGCTACGAGAATATAGTAATATAATTATTAAATAAAGGCGCCGATATTAATATAAAGTCTAAAATATATAGTATAGCTCTATCCACAGCTGCGTCTAACGGGTATAATAAGATAGTAACGTTACTACTTGCCCGCAACATAGATATCGCTGCTCCAGGTATTTATAGTCGAACCCTACTCACCTAGGCCTTAATAAATGGATACGAAGAGGTTATACGGCTGCTATAAGATTAGAAAACTTAAGAATTAAACTATAAGGCCTAGGTTCAACTATTCAATAACCAAACTATTATCCGTTTAAATTTAAAGGTTAAATAGGCCTCCTCTATACGCTTGGTATACAGTAAGCGATCCTACGTGCATGTAATAAAAGAGGGAATTCGTCTTAATAGTATATACTAATTTATAATTCTTCGCTCCTACGTACGAAAGGGAGTAGTAAAATAGGAGTACGACTCCTTATATATAAGCCTTAGTCTTGCTTACTTACTCGTGTAAGCTTATATATCCTATATAGATAAAATAGTATAGAAAGGAATATGTAAATAATCACATTACTTATATATTCATAGAATGGTTTTACTTAGCTTTTACCTGAAATAACTTACTTAAAAAAGACTATTATAGAGCTTTTATAGTACTAACACTATTTATAGAGTTCCTAATTTAAGGCCCTCTTAGAGATATTTATTCCTATTATTATAGACTATCTTCTAGCTAGAATACATTTTTATTTTCTAAATAACCTGAAATTCTTTTAATTATATCGGTAAGAAAAGAGGAAGCGTCTAACGTATGTTTTTTGTCCAACTAAAAACGCTATAAAGCACTTTAGGATGCTATTTTCTCGAATTACGGATAGCTTAACATACTGGAAAGGGAACTTTATATAAATCCTATCTTTATTAGAACTAAACTCGGTATAATTATAACTAAAGAATCGGCGGACTTAAACAATCTATTCCCTATATATATAATCCTCCTGTCTAGAGATAAATCTAGAGATATAGTCTATTTAAAAGATATTTTCTTTAACTCTTTATAGCCTTATAAGTATAATAAGGGTGCTAATAAGATCAACTTTGATAGCGGGATTATTTTAAATATTGCCAATATTCTATTCTCCCCTAAGATCGTCCCTATAAAGATAGAAAAACTGCTTCTTAGTAGAGGAATACTCTATTCGACCTACTTATTCTAGAAATATTTAAACCTCGGATTTAAGGTGCTAGAGCCACCATTTATTTCGTTAATAAAATTAAGAAACTCGGATAACTGGGTTTTCATTATATATTTTATACCTTAAGAGGGGTTTCCCGTACTAGAATATTAGTTTAAAGACTCTAAAGAGATATACTTAATAGATTAGGATTTAGGTTAGATCTTATAATAAGAGAATTTGATTAGTAATGCAATAAAAGCTGAGGTGAATGAATAAATCTATATATTAGTGGTTATAGGAATTTTGCTTAAAGACCCTTCTATAGATTTTCTATATCCTTGTAATACTTGATATATTCTCTATTTCTAATAGTCTTATTTTTAAGCTTAGATATTCGCTTGATAGCAGAAGCTAGGTTCTATTGGAGACTATTAAAGGATTTATCTTATTCTATAACCTTCTTTTTAAAATCGTATATCTTATTAGACTAATAGAGGATAAGATTATATATAGCTATTTCGTATCTTTAGCGAATATTACTGGCGTTACTGTTAGGGGGGACATCTAGTCTTTATCTTCTATAGTCCTGCTCTAGGTTAGTCGGAATAAACTGAGAAGATTTTAAGTTATACCCTCGTACACTAGGTTATAATTAGCGTGTATTAGTATTCTATATGCGTCGGTAAACCCCCTATTCTTATAAAGATAGATTCGAAATTTCTATCCTAGGGAGCCCTAGAATGTCCGTAAACATAATTCTTATTATAAGGGTAGTATTAATAAAGATGGCTAGAATCTATATTATTGAAAAGAGGTAGTAATATAGTCGTTAGTATATATTAAGTAACTAGTACTGTAAAAAATATAGAAAACCGTATATAAATAGGAAGATTAGTATTTATAAACTTAGGGATTAGTCTTGCTTAGGAATAGACTGTATAAGAAAATGAATACTAACTAGTATTACCTAATAAGCTTTTATTAATAGGAAGTAAGTTATTATATCCGCGCTATACTCGCTAGAGATTATAAGGATAGGTTTTATCCCTACGCTATATACGCGTATCTAGATTAAGAAGGTAGCGGACAATAAACGGTATCTTAGGACTAAGGCGTAGGGTATACTTTATCACCTTATTTGTTTGAAAGAACCGGGATTTCCGCCTTGTTTTATACTTAGAGCCCTAATAAGTTAGGCTGCTTTATATAGATTATACTTATAGGTTAGGATTAGCTCAGCGGCTTCTACGAAGTCCTCTCCCTATATTTTAGGATACTCTAAATAAGACTTAAAATAAGCGAAGAGTAAGGTAGTATATATTCTAGGTAAGGAAGCGGAGATTTTAAAGGCCGGGAAAGTATAACTATACTAGCCCTAATTAGGAACTATATAGCTTCTATCATCCTTCATCCTTTAAGGAGATCTAACTTATAACTTTTAGACCCTAGAGCTGATTTTATAAATAATTCGGCATAACCTAGTCAGAACTTATTAGCGGAGCAGCGATATAAGTTGCTCAGCTTATCTAAGGAGGATCCTAGGGATAGGGTATAGTAGTACTAATTATATAAACTATTATAGGATAAGTTAGTAGTAATGCAATCCTTTAATGCGGAGACTAATAGGTACTTAAGTTAAGAGAAATCTGGTAAGTCTTTAGAGCGAGGGTGCAAAGTAGTATGCGCTATATAATAACCCTAATAATCCTACTCAGCACCTATCGAAGTATATATACCGTTTTATACCTATATATAGATATTATTATCTATTTTTTACTGAATCTTTTCTAACGTATTATAACCAAGTCTTCCTATTAATTTCTACTATAAAGTTCCTAGAAACTGGTTAAAGAGAGCCTCTCTCTTTATATATAGTAGAGAAGCCGTAAAAAAATCTAAGCTTTATTTACTATAGCCCTCTAGATAATATCTATATTAGTAATCGCGTACGCGTCTTTTTTATAGGCAGTATAGAGATAGGGAAAGCTCCTAACTGGCAAACTCTGTTTGCCGATAAACTCGCCTTTCTTCCTATAGCTACGTTTAACCCCCGCCGTATTTACTGGGACCCTATATAGAAATAAGATATTAAGGATAAAAACCTCTATTACTAAATATATTAGGAAATAACGAATCTCGATAAGAGTAATCTTATTATTTTCTACTTTTATCCTAATACTATTAGTCCCGTTTTACTTATAAAACTAGGTCGCTACTCTTAATCTAGGAAACTTATTATCTACTACCCCGAAGAATTTTATCGGCTTAGGAACGTCCAGTATTTATATTAGAAAGATAATATACTGTTGCTTAATAATTTTAATAATCTAGTAAGAATAGCTATTATAAAGCTTAAGGGGCTAGTGGAAGAAGATAGTATAGAGGAATGATTAATTTAGATCTATCTTTACTAGTTACTTTATTTTTGCGTTCGTTTATAATAAATATATTATTAAAATAATCTTTTACTTATAAGAAAGCCTATTTATTCGCTGTATTAAATAGATAAATATATTTTAAGTATAAATACGTACTTATATTAGCCTATAGGCCAAGCTTTAACTTTTATAAGTTCACCGCTTATATAAGCGATGGTATTCGGCTTAATAGGGACTAAAATTAGCCTATTACCTATTAATAGCGAGGGCTTAAAATAGGACCTAAGGGGTTATAATAGGGATAAATATTCTCCCCAGCTCCTGAAAATATAATAGCGTGTTCGAAGCCTAAGTTACGCTATATACTTACCACAGCTATATACTTTACTACCGAATTTATAGCCCTTTTCTATATATACTCTATTATAATAGGAGGAATAGCCGCTATAGCTCCTCTTTACTCTAAAAGTATTGAGATAGCTGGCGGTAGGCTACTAAATAGTATAATACTAATAGAGATCTTTTCTAATACTATAAAAGGGCTTTAGTTCGTATACTTTCTTAAAAATTTAGAAGTCGCTTTCTTTAACTTAGGCTTAAAAAATCTTATAGACTAGGGCGTAAGTAGTCTATATAATAATACCGTCGAAATTATTAGTAAGATCGTAGCTATAAGTATAGTTCGTCCCTCTAGTATTGCCCTATATTATAATATATATATAGTAAGAAGAGGTACACCTTTCTAGTATCGAGAATGTTCTAAAACTCTATAATAAAACTTTAATTCCTCCCTATAATTATTCTTTTCTAGTAAATATAAGAGATAACTTCTTCGAGCTTGCCTATATCATTATATCTATCGGTATTAGCGCTACTATTAGACTAAACAAGCGCTTTATAATAATAGATCCTCTACTTATAAAATTAATATTATCTATACTAATAGTAGAAGCGCGGTACGACGTATTTCTTCGATATATCCGCGGTTCGGTACTAAATCCAGCGCTGTTTGACACCGGTATCAGTCCTATTTAGGCGTATAACCTTATACTATTATTTATTTAGCCTGGCTCTTATTTAATTAAGCTTCCTATACTAATACTTCTAAGATTAGCCGTTTCTCAGTATTCTAGTATATTATATAGCAATACTATAGCGAGCAAGGGTACGAAGGAGTTTATATAGGATCCTACCTAAACGCCTTTTATTATAGAAGCTAGCAAGCTATTACTTATTAGATAGGTTAACCAGCTTTAAAAGCTAATATATACGCCTTTAAATATTACAACAGAGGGAAGAGGAACTATAGATGTGCCTTAAGGTTTAAACGGAGTGGTTTTTGCGGTGGTTACTGTTTAATAGCTAGATAATATTAATAATCTTGCCCCTACGGCCTTAGCTAGACTAGTAGCTATATCCCTATCTTAGCGAGATAATTTTATTTATCTTTTTCCCTTTTTACTAGATCGGCGTTATTTTTAGGATTTTATTTTAGCTTATATAGGCATAGTTAATAGCAAGTATAAATATAGATAAAGTTTTATTTTCCCACTATCTCCTTAATACTTATTATATCTTATAAGTTAACTATCCTTACTATAATTATTCTTGCTATAGCGTTACTACTTATAGTATATTAAGTAAGTAAATATATTAGTATAGCTTAAATACTTAATATCGTTAATAACGTTATAACGAACTTTAGAAAGTTATCTTGTTCTATTTTTAAGGCGAGAGTATTTAGTTACCTATCGAGAGTAGAAATTAAAACTATTTTATTAAACGTTTTCTTATACTAATACTATTAGGGGGTTTATTCTATCTCCTTATAGATAAAGTTATAGACTCGGAATTTATTAAACTTCTAAATAAAACGTCGATAGACTAAAATGGATTCTAAATAAACGATTCCGACTGTACTCGTTTATAGATTAGATCCCGCTTCTATCTATATATTTTAAGCGCGGAAGCTTATAATTACCCGTATAAATTTTGAAGTATATAGTAAGTACTTTCGAAATCCAGTACCTTCCTGATAAGCAGCCTATTAAGCCCCTGTACTCCTAAGGTGGTATTCTTATCTCGCTATAAATTCTGTCCCTAGTATAAGGTATATATATATAAAGCTTAATCATACTATCTAGAGTTTCAGATTTATACTAGTGGCCGAGATTTTCTATCCTTAAAGAGCTTTTAGGCACCCTAAAAGCGATTAGGAAGTTGGGTACTAATATAAGATAGTTATTATTAAGCCTTTGTTTCAGGAAGCGTAAATATGCAGTATCTTCTCTAACTCTATCTTTACTTACGGGTCTATTAATAGAATAACTAAGTATTTTTATAGTTTCCAAGTCGGGTATTTCTATAATAGGAAAGAATCCGGCTATATATAAGCGCAAGTTATAATTATACTTATTAAGCCGTAGATACTTTTCTAGGGAGTAGATTCGCTATTCGAAGCAAGAAACATCCTTACTAAATACTATAGTCTTCATTCTATATAAAGTTAGTATATTTAGCTCTAAGATATCCTAGAACATATCCCGAATAGGATTAAGATAATACTGTTTCTCTAGTATATCTAAGAAATAGCCGAGTATAAGGTCGAGTTTAGTAATATCGTATACTGAGAGAATATTAAGTATAGCTCTTCGGCACGGATAAGCTAATAAGATGTTCTAAATTCTAATTCGTGTTCTAGGTTTCTCTTATTTATCTAGCAGCTTATATTAAGAGAATATTTTATAGTAATCCTCCTCTAGTTATAATATTTTTAGTTTAAATAGGAAGCTATAAGTTCAGGCCTATTTTAAGTTTAGTAAGTGGATAATATAATTAAACTCGTTAGTATATCTATTATATAAGGTATAAAAATAGGTATATTCTATTTTAGGATCGTGGACGATAAATATAATTTTATATCAAATAATACGAAGCTAGAGCTTAGATTTATCGGTATTAAGCCCGTAATAAGTGGCGATTTAACTATTAACTAAGCTAAACAGGTATTAAGTGCCGAATTTCCAATGCCTTAACGCGCGACTGGCGCTTTTTCTTAAGCTGGTATAGATATAGAACTAAAAAAGCCGTAATTATTATAATAATACTAGCGGTAATACTAAGAATTACTCCGTGACTAAGAGGTTTAGGATTCTTATTATTATCTATTTTATTTTTTCTTAGGAAAATTATCTATCTATTTCTAAGTTAAGATAAGAAAGATAGTATACAGTAATTATAACGTACCCTTGAATAATTACCATTATTATATATCTACCGTTCTACTATTCTCTAAGCAGTATAAGACGTTTTAGACGTATATATATCTACTAGGTTTCTTATTTTAGATTAATAGTGCCTAAAACTTATATTACCTAATTCGAGGCTTTAGGGCTAGTTTTAGGCTTATTAGTAGTACTATAATTATTACCCTATATTAGTAGCAAACGAATAATAGGACTATTTTTAGGAACTGGCGAATATAAATTAACTAGAGACTATACTTATTTACTAGATAGATTCAACTTTTAAAATGCTAAGAATGGCTATACTCCTAGTTACTTTACTCTTTACTACAGCTTCTATTAAACTAATAGGGCGAATTCTAGATAAGAGTAATACTAAAATTAGTATCCTTACTCTAGTAGTTAGGTAGTACCTTCTCCCTTACTCTAGGGAAAATAGCTAATATATTACAGTTTAATTCCAGCGATATTCTTCTAGATGTTCCACTTCTAAAGACGTGTACTATTTAAAACCACGATATTCTTTAGGATATTAAGAGTAAAGTTAATAGTATTAAAGGTATAGTCGAGATAAGCGTTCCAGGCATTATTATAGCTCCTATAGAAGAAATTAAGAAATATATTCCTTAAAATTACTCGCTCGGTATAAGGGAATTCTGTATAGGCTATAAATATAATATAACCTATAAAAGGTTTCTACTAAGCTTAACGAATCTAATACTAGATATTACTTAAAGTTTTCTAGATAGTATTCTACTAGATACTCTTAAAAAGCCCCTTTAAGATAAGTTATAAGAAATCCAGTAAAAGTTCGAGGAAAAGCTTTAACCCCTAGAGCGCACTTTACCGAAAATCACGGGTTCTTATATCTAGAATACCTTAGTTATAGAATTAGTACTCCTAGTAATTATCGCCTTTTTATTACTTTATATAATTATTAGTAGGCTATTTAGTATTATAAGTATTATTGGAAAACTTGTTTTTAGGTTAAGAGTAGTAGTAGTATTAGGCCTACTTTGTTGTATCATCCTTATAATACCTACTATAATTCTAGTCCTTCTATAAAAAAAAGCTTAAGAATTTCTATCTTAGATTAAAGTAGGAAATAGTAGTATTAAAGGCCTATATATTAGAGCACTATGCTGTGCTATTATTACGATGATTTTAGCTAGGATTAGTCTAATTATCATCTAAACTAGGATGAATAGTAAGAAGGTTTTCTATATGGCTATATTAATAGATATTCTTATTCCCTTAATAATAGTTTTAGGAGTTTATTACTTATTAACTTAACTTAGTTAATTAATTATCAACGTTACTTATCTCTAAGTTAGTAAACTCACCTAACTACTATACTATACTATACTTTACTATAGTAAATTAAGTCCTAGGATAAGATAATAACTAAATATACGAGCGGCCAAAATAATAGGTTAATTTAGGGATATAAATATAAGCTTAATACCTAATTACTAAGTAGACTTAAGGTTTCCTTTTTCCTTCCACTTTGACTAAAGATCTCCCTTTCTACTTCTATTAATTCTTCTTATTTCTCTCTTAATTACGTTATATATCGCGCTATACTAGGTACAGGCTTTTCTATAATAAGCCCTTCACTTTCCTAGATATATCCTAGTTCTCTTTTAACTCTTTTAGTTACATCTTCCTAATCTACTCTACTAGCTATACTATCGAATACCAATCTTAAGATAGCGATGAATTTATAGCCAGCCTAATCGCCTTCTATATTAATACAGCTGGATTTTATTATAGAGGAAGGGTCTTAAGACTAATAGATACTAGTTATTACCGTATCTCCCAGACATGGTTACCTATAGTTATAATATCTCCTAAGCTCTCTGCCCTACAGTTTAAGTTCGCCGATTATATATTCCTAACTAGATAAGTTAAGTAGGATATATTTCTTACTTAATAGAAAATATGCTTCGAATCTTCGAGCGTATTCTTCCGCGAAAGTTCGTATTATATTAGGATAGTAAGACTCTAAATTCTTCGAAAAGATATAAGTAATATCTAATAATAATATACTTTTAGTATAATACTTATTATAAAGAGTATTCGAAGCGTAGTAGTACCCTAGTAGTAGTATATTAGAGTAATCTCTAATGTAGATAATTTCTTAGTTTACCTAAGACCTAAGAAAGAAATTAAACAAGACTTTTATAAGGTCCGGGATCTTATCTTTCTTAAAGTAGTCTCCTAAGTAAATATAGATATTATTAAGCTAAGTCTAGGAATAGATTTCTTCCAAGGTCTCTATAGGCGTGAGCTCCTAGATTATACTAATATCTTAGCCCTCGTTATTTTAGATAGGTATTTTTATTTAAAGTTAGTTAAGATAAGTTTTTAATTTTCGTTCGATAGCGGTATCTATTATAGGGCTTATAGTTCGTCCTTCTAGAGCGTTCTTCCTACTTTAAGATTAATTAGGATTTATTAGCTTAAAGGTAAAATATACTATTTATATAGCAGGACTATTAATCTTTACTATAGATAATAACTAGTATATCTACTAAGTAAGATACAGCCTAGTTTACTAGATATTAAGGTACTAAGTTACTACTATAACTCTAGCAAGGTAACCTACTAGTATTATCCTATATTAAAAATAGAATATAAGATAATTAAGAGCTAAGAGATATTAGTTTAGATAAGACTTTAATAAAAGTTCTACTTATATTTATAAAGGGAAGATACTCTTATATAAAGATAGAAGGAGCCCTAGAATAATCATGCATCTAGCCTAATCGTAGGTATCCCCTACTATCTCCTAATAGTATTATCTCTCTAATTATCTATAGTCTTTTTAAATTTAGCCCCTCGTATAAATCTTAGATATAAATTCCTAAGACTAATATAGTATATCCTATACTTAAGCTACTAAATAATCAGTTCTATCAGGTAGCTATTATTATACCGTAAGGAGGTTTGATAATTTCTAATACTTAGCTTTAAGTAAGATACCGGCGATTATATCCAACGAAGTATCCTGTAGTCTACCTTGTAATTTCTATTCTTATAGCTATATACCTAACTAAGTAGAGGTAGTAAAATAGCTGAAAGATACCAGCTAAGCCTCTTAATATTAGTAACTACGACCTTCGGTAAGGTATTTCCGGACCGAAGGTAATACCAATAAGTACCGAGTTTATATTAGTATCTACTCGATTTTTACTCTAAACCGCCGTTACCGATATATAATAAGTACTATATAGTACGTAATATTATCTAGTCTAAATATACTTATAAGCCCTATATAATATTAGAGCACCTGTAGTAGGCTGGCTTTAATAAATATATTATATAGTAGTAGTAATAGGTAGTACCTACTACTATATAAGGTCTCGCTATATTATCTAAAGGACTAGGTAAAAGAACTATACTGTATACTAAACTATCTAGAGTATTTATTATTAATAGGTAATCTTCTCTACTATTTTTCGTTTATAGAGCTGTATAATTTATCGAAGGAGTTATTTCCCTACTGTAACATTTATATTATACCTTTTAGCTTAAGGTAGGAGGTATCTCTATATATAGCACCCGTTAATACGAAACTCTGTATAGATAATATATCTAAGCCTTAGTATTCGCTTTACTAATAAATAAGGTAGTACTTTTAGAAACTTAATAGTATAAGTAAGGGGATTATAATAAGATGCTATCACTTATACCCCAACCTAATAATAGGAACTAACCCTTACCTCTAATCTATATACCCTGGTAAATATAAGATAGCTATCTATAGATAGTATATTATCTATATTTATAGACTAGGGTTCTAACAGCGCTAGTGTGTAGTATAAGTTATATAGCCCCCTTATTTTACGATCGTTGTTAAACCACTCTATATACTAATAGTTAGCTAAGTTTATACTAAGGAAAAAATAAAGGTTAGGATAAAGATTTTTAACGCTAGTAAAGGAGTGGAGTAGTATTAAATACTAAGGGAAACGAAGTCCTTAGCTTCCTCTTTTAGAGAGTTCTTAGCAAATAAAGGAAATACAGATAGCCGATATATATTCTTACCCTTTATATTAGGCTGTATATACTAAATAGTGCGATAATATATCTTAGACTAAGTAGTAGAAGGACTATAGTACCTCTTAATTAAAGCACTCTATAGGTATAAAATATACAGTATTTCGGTTAATTTTATATTTCAGTTTCTATCGTTAAGTATATTTTATAAATACCTACTTAGAATTAGGTAAACCGTTCTATAACCTTATATTATAATATATAGCTCTAAATATCTCTATATAGACGCTGATTAGGGCACGTTATAACTACCCTTATACTTATACTAAATTGTTTAGAAAAGTTATAGACCTATTTCGAATCGCTCCTCCTAGCTTAAAGATAACGGTTATATAGGATATAATAAGATATCCCTTTCTACCTCTAAACAGGCATTAATTATATACTAGGTTAGTAAATAAACGAGTTGTAGGTATTAATATAAAGTCACCCATTATTAATTTATAATACGTACTGCTATAAGATAGCTTATAAATCGTATAAATATAATTAAGGCCTAATAGCTAGTAGAGGAGTACTACCCTATTATAGCTCCATAGCGGTATTACTACCACGCTATAGCTTATAAGGCCTTAGTAGCAACCGAGACATATCGCGTATATATATTAACTTTAACTATCGTTTCTTATATATATCCTATATCCCTCTTATTTTGCTTATTCTATCCATCACTCCGTAGAAGAAAATATTCCTATACTATCTAGGCCTGATATCTAGTAATTTCTCTTCTAAGTATTGGTACGAACGGCTATCTATTAGTATAGATACCCTAGAATAATAATAATATAATAGAGGCCACGTAAATTTACCACCTCTAAGGTAATCTAAGCTACTCCGACTTCTAGGGGAAATCAGGAATCTTATATATAAATATACTAATCATCTATTTTAGGGACTATTTACTAGATAT
>Ga0247757_10001480_pt1 | contig 15215 bp, 9 predicted proteins | sample UWRJL126311R4_FD_180929 | JGI IMG/M metagenome (GOLD analysis project Ga0247757, IMG submission 180929) | Plant litter microbial communities from Arlington Agricultural Research Station in Wisconsin, United States - UWRJ-L126-311R-4 | ecosystem: Environmental > Terrestrial > Plant litter >... | reverse complement strand
GGTGCCGCCGAAATCCACCTTGTAGACGCCGGTGACGCCGTAGGCGTGCATCTTGTTGCCCCAGTCGCGATAGTTGTAGGTGCTGGTGATGACGTTGGACGCCGCGTCCCAGCCGCTGCTCGCGGACTCCCAGCTGTTGGCGCCGCCGGAACCGTTGGCGTCCCAGCCGTCGCCGGCCTTCTCCAGGCGGTCCGAATACTGGATGTAGCCCTGGATTTCGAAGCTGTCGCCGATTTTCTGGGTGACCTTGCCGCGATAGAGGTTGGTCGTGAGCGAATCCTTGTTGTTCGGATTGGCCCAATTCCATTCCCACGGCACGTCCGGATGCAGGATCTGCAGCGGGATCGAGGCCTGGCTGGCCGGATGGGCGGCGTCACCGGTGGTGAACCAGCCCAGGCCGTTGGGCTTCGAGCGGAAGCCTTGCTCGGCGAGGAATTCGACGGAGGTGCCGTCGAGCGGCTGCCACTCGGCGAGGAGGGCGTTCAGCTTGACGCGTCCTTCGGAGTGCTCGCGGATGTCCGCGGTCTCCTCATACGTGCCGTTGTAGCGGATGCCGATCTTGCCGCTGCCGGCGTTGCCGCTGACATTCGCATCGATCGTGCCGCGGATGTCGCCCTCGCCGCCGACGGTGACGCGGGCCTCCGTGAAGTTATGGAAGAAGTCGACCGTCTTAGTGATGTTGTTCATCACGCCGCCGGGGTAGGCGAGGCCGTAGAGGGCGGCCGCCGGGCCCTTGACGACCTCGACGCGGGCGAGGTTCTGCATGTCGATCGGATCGTACTCGCGCACGCCGTCACGCAGGCCCCAGTTCTGGCGGAAGCCGCGGAACAGGAAGTTCTGGTAGGGCTGCTGGATCGGGGTGTCCGAGAAAGCGTCGTACGCACCGTAGACGAGGGAGGAGTTGTAGGCCTCGAGGTCGACTTGGTTCTTGATGTTCAGGTCGTCCGCCAGGTCCCGCGTGAACACCTGGATGTTGATCGGAATGTCCTTGATCGGCGTGTCGGTACGGGTACCGGCGATCGAGTTGGAAGCCCGGTAGCCGTAGTCGCGCTCGGTCGACACGGTGAACGGGCTGAGCTTGAGGACCTCGCCTTCGGTATTGGTCTGAGCGGCCGGGGCCGGGGTCTGGGCTTGAGCGCACAGGCCGCCGACCGCCAGGTACGCGGCCAACAGGACCGAACCGGTGAGGCGGGTTCGACCCTGGTATTTACTAATCTGCAGTGCTGGGTTCATTTTGGTTTTGGGTTTTTGCTGGATGCAGAGGCATCCGGGAGCAAAGGCTGGGGGGATGGGGAAAAGCGGAAGGCAGGGCGCCGCCGCGTTGGTTTTTGGGGTGCCCCATTCCCGTGGATCGCGCCAACCGCCGCAAAAGCGCTGAGTCCTCTATCTTTAGAGTAATGGTTCTATCGGTAGAGTAGACCGCCATTCATTGGCGTGAGGGGAGCAGGTGGAGCCCGACCTCCGGGCGGGCTATTCGACGCCCTGGAGCGGCCACACCCACGGCCAATCCGTTTCGCGGGCGCACAGGCCTTGGACGAAGGGGTTGCGCAGAATGTAAGCGGCCTTCAGCTGCAGGCTGCGATGATCGCGAATGCGGTGATCGAAATAGTTGGCCTGCCAGCGAACGCCGAGGCGCCGTGCAGTATACGACTTCCAGGCACCGATCGTTCTGCTCATCGCATGCGCGTCCGCGAACGAGAGCAAGGCATGCACGTGATCGGGCATCAAAAGCACCACCACGCAGTCCCAGCGGAGCTCCACTTGGTAGAATTGCACTGCCTCAAGCAAACGCGGGGCGAGCAAGGGATCGGTGAGGCAGCGAGGCGTGCGGACCGCGGTGCGAAGGCGGATATGGTAGTACGAATCCGTCTTCACCCACGACGGAATCAAATGGTGAAGACGGCGGGGATATGGACCATTTTCGCCGGGCGGAGGAATATCTTTGAAGGGCATGCCGCGATCGAGCCAACCTGCCCTGAGATCAGGTTCCACCGTGGCGAGGCTTGTTTTCCGTAAGCGTTTTCCCGATCGGTCGGAGCCCGACCTCCGGGCTGATTGGCTAGTCGCGGGCTCCATCAACCTGCCGGGACGTCAGGTTCCACCGAAGCCGTTCACAGCGCTTCCAGCGCCGCCACGCCCGAACGCAGTTTTTTCGGCGCGGTGACGCCGTCCTGCCAGTAGCCGGGGATGTAGGTCACCGACTGCGCCTCGGGCACGCCGCGCTGGTAGGAATCCGTCATGATGGCGAGCTGCTCCATCGCGCGCTGCCCGACCAGGCGGTGATTCTGCACGACGCCGGCGATGTGCGGCATGCTCGGCGGGACGTCGAGCAGCGCGAACGCGACATCGTCCGGCAGCTTGATGTGCGCGGTGGCGAAGACGTCGAAGAGCTCGTTCCAGTTGGAGATGATCACGTCGACGTGGTTCGCGCGCATCCACTCGGGAATGAGGCGGTGGAGGATGGGCACCTCGGCGAGGCTGAAGATCAGCGGCGGGACGCACTCGTTCTCCGGCAGCGAGGCCTGCTCGACGAGCACGCCCATGCCGAAGGATTCGCCGAGGCGCGTCTGGTCCTCGCGCGCGGTGGCGAGGCCGATGCGCCGGTAGCCGAGCGCGCGCAGGCGGCGCATGGCGAGGCGGGCGACCTGCAGCTGGTCGTTCGAGACGGCGTCGAGGTTCGGCGCGAGGTGCAGGCACTCGATCTTGACCGCGCAAAACTGGTTCCAGTCGAGGTCGAGCTGCTCGATGTCGATCTCGAACGTCGAGAGCAGCACGCCGGTGACGCCGCGCGCGGTGAGGATCGTGTTGAGCCGTGCCGGGGCGAGGTGGCCCTGGCCCACGACGAAGATCTCGAGGGAATGGCCGTGCGCCTCGGCGGCGGCCTTGGCGCCGGCGTAGACCAGCGGCTGGTAGTGGTTGCCGCTGAACAGCCGCGTGGTGCCGGCGTGCACCACGAACGCGGTGCTGGCGCGGCGGGCGTGCGGGTGGCGCTGCGCGCGGTGGAAGTTCAGCGCGTCGAGCAGCGGGTCGCGCTGGTAGCCGAATTCCTTCGCGACGGCGCGGATGCGCGCGCGGGTGGCGGGCGGGATGCTCGGGTGGTCGCGCAGGGCGAGCGACACGGTGGTCGCGTGCACCTCCGCCTTGGCCGCGATGTCGGCCAGGGTGTAGTATTGCTTCGGCGCGCCAGCCGCGCGTTCAGGCGCGGCGGGGCGCGGACGAGCCGTCTTGCCAGGTGCTTTGGACATAAATGGAGGAGGGAACCTCGGCGGGGCCGAGTTGGCCGGACTTGAGCTGGGTGACGACGATCGAGACGGCGCGGGCGCCGACGAGGTGCAGGTGCGGGCGCACGCCGGCGAGGCCGGCGGGCATCGGGTCGCAAAGGCAAAGGCAGGCGCACGCGACGTCCTGCGGCACGCGCAGGCCCGCGCCCTCGATGATGCCGCGGATGCTGATCCAGTTGCAGAGCACGACGTCGGCCTGGTGCCGCTTCACCCAGCGCGCGATCATGCCGCCGAGCATTTCGCCGTTCGTGTTGTAGGGGAAAAACAGCGGCGGCACCTGGCGCTCGGGCGGAATGGACGCGAGCTCCATCAGGTAGCCCGCGGCGTGGCGGTGTCCGCTGGTATCCTCGTCGGCGCGGCCCACCGCGAGGCCGATGCGCTGGTAGCCCAGCGCGGTCAGCTGGCGGAACGCCATGCGCACCTCGCGCAGCTGGTCGTTGGCGACGACGGTGACATTCGGCTCGGCGTGGCGGGAATGGATCTTGGCGACGGCGTAGTCGTCCCAGTTGAGCGCGACCTCGGCGAAACCCGGCTGGAACGCCGCGAGCACGACGCCCGTGATGTGGTTGTCGCGGAGGTGATGGCTGAGGCTGCGCGTGTCGTGGTCGTCCTCGCCGACCGCGAGGACTTCCAGCTGGTAACCCAGCAATTCCGCCTGGCGCTCGGCGCCCTCGAGCATGACTTGCAGGTGCGGCTGGCGAACAATGCCGGAACCGGCGCCGTAGTTTTCAACGTAGGCGATGCGCGGCGCCGGCGCGCGCACGCGACCCTGCTGGCGGAAGCGGCTGAGCGCATGGAAGACGGGATTGCGCTGGTAGCCGATTTGTTGCGCGACGGCCTCGATCTTCTCCCGCGTGTGCACGGGGATGCTGGAATGCCCGCGCAGCGCGAGCGAGATGGTGGTGATGTGGAAGCCGGTCTCCCGGGCCACGTCCTTCAACGTGGGCCGGCGCGCGGGTGCGCCTTGGGCGGCGGCTTCGAGGGGATCTTTCATGGAGTGGCGCCGAAACGGCGCTGGTAGGCCTGGTTCAATTCCGTGAGCGCGGGCGACGGCGAGCCGGCGGCGAGGGCGCGTTTCAGCCATTCGCCCGTGCGGGGATCGCCATGCTCCAGGCCGTAGCGCGCGAGCTGGGTGAGGGCGGGTTGGCAGGAGGGCTGCGCCTGCAGGAACTGCTCGAGGAGAGCCAGGCCTTCGGACGCGCGGCCGGTGGCGAAATAGATGGCGGCCAGTTCGCAGGGAGCGCCGGATTCGCCAGGCTGCGCGTGCGCGGCGAACTGGAAGTGGGGAATGGCCTCCCCAAAGTGTCCGGCCCGCGCCGCCAGCCGCCCGGCTTCGAAATGCAGGCTCGCGCTGTCGGGGGAGGCGACGAGGCCCGCGGCCACGACGCGTTCCAATGCGGCCTGGTCCCCGGTCTCGTGCAGCAATTCGACGAGTTCGCTGCGGATCTTCTCGTCGGCGGGCGCCAGGGCCACCGCGCGTTCGAGGGCGGTGCGCGCCTTGGGGAGGTCACCGAGCCGGCCGCGGGCGCGGGCCAGCTGGCGGTACAGGCGGGCATCGTTGGGATCGAGGGTGATCGCCCGCTCGAGCAGCGGCACGGCGGCGGCGGGACGGCCGTCGGAGACTTCCCCCGACGCGGCTACGAGCAGGGCGTAGGGATTGTGGCCATACGCGGTGAGATCGACGGCGAGCGGATCGGCCATCCCCATATAGCGTCCGTCGCCGCGCACGCTCTTGCGCGTGGTTTCCGCGGCGGCCGGGTTGCCGAGGCGCTCATAGACGGTGGCCAGCAGGCTCGGGGCGCCGGGAAAGTCCGGTTGCACCGCCACCGCTTCCTGCAGGCGCGCGCGGGCGGCGGTGAGGCGCCCGGCCTGCAGGTCGCAGCGCGCGAGGCCGAAGAGCGCGTGCACGTTGCCGGGTTGGAGGCGGAGCAGTTCGGCAAACGCGGCGCCGGCCTCGGCGAGCTGGTTGTTTTTCAGGCGGGCCTCGCCGAGCCGGTGCCAGAGCACGGGCTGGGTGGGAGCGAGCCGCGTCGCGAGTTCGAGCAGGGGCAGGGCCTCGTCGAGGCGGCCATAACCCGTGAGGATCTCCGCGAGCAGGTGCGGCCAGCGCGCCTCGGTGGGATCGACCACGAGCAGGGCGCGATAGCCCTCCATGGCCTCGGGCAGCAGCCCGTTCGCGTGGCAGAGCTGGCTGAAATCCGCCAGCGCCGCACGGTCCACCGGCCACTGCGCGAATCCCGCCGCTGCTTGGGCGAGACGGGCATCGAGGCCGGGAGCGGCCGGACCGGCGAGCGCGGGCACGGCCGGTCGCAAGGCGGTCCAGCGGCGTTGGTCCGCGCCGCGGTACCACACAAGCGCGCCCGTGCCGGCAACAGCCAGCAGCCCGAGGAGGGCGAACGACAGGGATTTCGAACGGATCACGGCGCAGACAGGGGTAGAATCGGGCGGATTACTCTAACGGCAGGACCAATGACCGTGAGAGTCACCGAGGAGCAAGGGGGGTGTTACTCTAACGTTTAGTGTAGCTCGGCTACGCTTCGGCTGGCCAATCCCCCGCTGAAGCCCAAGACAATGGCGGTCTGCATTTTGCACCCCTCCCGATGCCCGCCCCGACCCCTCGCGTGCTTTTCTCCGCTTCCCTGCGACGTTTCGCGGTGACCAGCGGACTGCTGGCGGCACTGGCAGCGGGGATGGCAGGGGCGGACGCGCCGTCGGGCACCCCGTTCGGCGTGCACTCGGGCACACCCGGTACGGCAAAGTTTGTCCTGATGCCCGCGGAGCAAACCGGCCTGAGCGCCGTCAACGCCTACGACGATCCCGCCATGTGGGGCGCGCACTACCGCGAGTTCTCGCTCGGCGCCATCGGCACGGGCATCGCGATCGGCGACTACGACGGCGATGGCCGTCCGGACATCTTCGTGGCCAGCAAGACCGGCCCCAACCACCTCTACCGCAACCTCGGGGATTTCCACTTCGAGGACGTCACCGAAAAAGCCGGCGTGGCCGGCCCGGTCGGAGCGTGGAAACAGGGCGTCGCCTTCGCCGACGTGAACAACGACGGCCGGCTCGATCTCTACGTCTGCCGCTTCGGAGCGCCGAATCTCCTCTATATCAACCGCGGCGACGGCACGTTCAGCGAGGAGGCCGCGGCGCGCGGGCTCGCGCTCGACGACGCGAGCAGCATGGCGGCGTTCTGCGACTACGACCGCGACGGCTGGCTCGACGTCTACGTGCAGACCAACCTGCTCGACGCCGAGCGCCATCCCAACGGCCAGCGCGACCGGCTCTACCACAACAACCGCGACGGCACGTTCACGGAGGTCACCGACCGCGCGGGCATCAAGGAAGAGACGCAGGGCCATGCCGCCACCTGGTGGGACTACGACGAGGATGGCTGGCCCGACATCTATATCGACAACGATTTCCGCGACCCCGACCAGCTCTACCACAACAACCGCGACGGCACGTTCACGAACACGCTCAGCTGGGTCGTGCCCCACACGCCGCACTCGTCGATGGGGGCGGATCTCGGCGACGTGAACAACGACGGCCACGCGGACCTGCTCGTCGCCGACATGGCCGCCACCACGCGGTTGAAGGACCAGCGCGGCATGGCGAAGCTGCGAAACGGGCTCACGGACAACGAGCAGAACCCCGGCGCCGCGCCGCAGTTCATGCGCAACGCCCTTTTCCTCGGCACCGGCACCGGCCGGGTGCTCGAGGCCGCCGAACTCGCCGGGCTCGCGGCCACCGACTGGACCTGGAGCGTGCGCTTCGAGGATCTCGACCAGGACGGCTGGCTCGACGTGTTTTTCACCAACGGCATGGTGCGCGAGCTGCACAACCTGGATCTCACGCAGCGCATGATGACGCGGGAGAGCCTGGGCGAACGCATCCGCATTTCGAAGGTCTCGCCGGTCCTCGCCGAGCAGCACCTCGTTTACCGCAACCGGGGCGACCTGCGATTCGAGGATGTCAGCCAGGCGTGGGGCCTCGACCAGGTGGGCGTCGGCCTCGGCGCGGCCTTCGGCGACCTCGACGGCGACGGCGACCTCGACCTCGTCTATGCCAGCATGGACGCGCCGGTGACCGTGGCGCGCAACGACGCGGCCGCCGGCCACGCCGTCATCCTCGATTTGCGCGGCTCGGCCTCGAACAGGTTCGGCGTCGGCGCCACCGTGCGGATCGAAACCGCGACGGGGACGCAAATGCGCGTGCTGACGCTGGCGCGCGGCTATCTCTCGACCAGCGAACCCGCGGTGCATTTCGGCCTTGGCCAGGAAACGGAGATCCGGCGCCTCACCGTCGACTGGCCGGGCGGGGCGCGGCAGGTGATCGAACACCTCGCCGCCGACCGGCGCTACACGATCACGGAGCCTGCCTCCGCCGAGCCCGCGGCGGGCAGGCCGGCCGAGAAGACCCCGACGCCGCTCTTCACCGAAGTGGGTGCGCGCCGGCAATTCGAACTGGCGAGTCGCGAGCGACCCTTCGACGAACGGGTGGCGGAACCTCTGCTGCCCTTCCGCCTGAACCGGCCGGGCCCGTTCGTGCTCGCGGCGGATTTCGATCGCGACGGCATGGAGGACCTCGCGGTCGGCGGCATCACCGGCGAGCCGGGCCGGCTGATGTCGAACCTGGGCGACAGCCAGTACCTGGTTTACGGCTCGAATTTCTTTCCCGAGACGCGCGTACCGGACGGCCCGCTGCTGGCGTTGGATGCGAATGCCGACGGCGTGCTCGACCTGCTCGTCACGAAAAGCGGCACGGCGCTGTCCGCGGGCGATGCGGGGTACGAGCCGCGCCTCTGGCTCAACAACGGCCGCGGTCGCTTCACCGCGGCGGCGGGCCTGTTGCCCTCGCTGCCGGTCAGCGTCGGCGCGGCCGGGGCGGCGGACTTCGAGCACAGCGGACGCGCCGGGATTTTCCTCGGCGGACGCTCGGTGCCCGGCGCCTATGGCCGGACGCCGCGCAGCGCAGTGCTCGCGTGGCGCGGTGACCGCTACGCCGACGTGACGGACCAAGTCGCGCCCGGGCTGGCGTCGGTCGGGCTCGTCACCGCGGCGTTGTGGAGCGACATCGACGACGACGGCTGGCCGGACCTGCTCGTCGCCTGCGAGTGGGGGCCGGTCACCTGCTGGCGCAACATTGCCGGCAAGCATTTCGAGAACGTTGGCGAAAAACTGGGCTTCGCTGCCGCCGGCACCGGCTGGTGGCACGCCTTGACGATGGCGGATTTCAACGGCGATGGCCGCCCCGACTACGCGGTCGGCAACACCGGCCTGAACACGCGCTACCGCGCCTCGGCCGCATGGCCGGCGCTGCTCTACGCGGGTGTGTCGGCGGGCGGTGCGACGCCGCAGCTCGTTGAGGCCGAGGCGCGCGAGGGTGCCTACTACCCGCTGCGCGACCGCGAGACCCTCGCGAAGGCGCTACCGGCCGCCCTGCGGCCGTTCCCGACGGCGGAGGCCTACGCCAAGGCGAAATTCGACGACATCTTTCCGGCGGCGACGCTGTCTGGCGCCCTGAAGCTGGCGGCCACGGAGCTGCGCAGCGGCGTGTTTCTGTCGCAGCCGGACGGCACCTGGAAGTTCACCGTGCTGCCGGCGCTCGCCCAGATCGCGCCGATCACGGCGATGCAAGCCGGTGACTTCGACGGCGACGGCTGCGCCGACCTGCTCGTCACGGGCAACTCCCATGCGCCGACGCCCGAGACGGGGCGTTTCGACGGCGGGCTGGGCTGGCTGTTGCGCGGCGACGGTCACGGCACGCTCACGCCGGTGCCGCCGCGCGAAAGCGGATTTATCGTGCCAGGGGACGCCCGCGGACTGGTTCCGCTCGGCGCCGACGATGGGAGCGGAACAGAGTATCTGGTCCCGCGGAGCAACGACCGGGCGTTGCTTTTCCAGCCGGCGAAGGTGGCCGGCGTTACAGCCTTCCGCGTGGCGTTGCGCGGCGCCGCCGGCAACCCGACGGCCAGCGGCGCGCGACTGACGCTGTTCCTCGCCGACGGCCGCAGCCAGCTGGCGGACAGCACCGGCGCGCCCGTCGGCTTCACCTATGCGGTGAAGAATCCGCCGGTGCGGCTGAAAATTCGCTGGCCTGATGGCCGGGTTTCCGAGCAGACCTTCGCGCAGCCCCCCACGCGCACGCTGAGCCTTTCCACCCCATGAAGAAGTCCCCGGCCGTCACCCCCTCTCCGGCCCGCTCCCCCTGGCTGTTCGCGGCCTTGCTGTCGCTCGCGGTGAACGCGGTCCTGTTCGCCTGGTTGATCGCCCGGCCGCCGGCCCAGCCGCCCGCGGCGCCGCCGGGGGCACCGGTCGCCGCGACCACCCCGGTGCCGACGTGGACGCGCGAGCTCGCGCCCTATGCCGCGCTGGGCTCCTTCATGGCGGAGAACAACCGCATCGCGGACCTGAAATGGAGCGAGGCCCAGTTTGCCGCGTTTCAGCAGGGTTTTCGCGCCAGCTACGAGGGCCGCGGCCTGCCGCTCGACGAAGCCGCGACGAAATTGCGCGACGAGACCAGTGCGCGGGTCCAGACGATGGTGCAGACGGAGCAGCCGGACCCGGTGCGCGACTATTTTCGGCTCCTGCGCGAGAAGGAAAACGTGCGGGCAACCCCGAGTGGCCTGCATTACCGCATCACCGAGGAAGGCGCCGGTGGGTCGCCGGCCGCGACGGACACGGTCGTCATCAGCTATGCCGCGCGCCTGCCGGACGGGAACGCGATTCCCGCCATGGGCCGCGCGCGGGTGAAGGTCGCGGTGCGTGACTTGTTGCCCGGGCTGGCCGAGGGGGTGCAGCTGCTGAAGGTGGGCGGCAAGGGCCTTTTGTACCTACCGCCGGCGCTCGCGTTTCGCGATGCGGACTGGCCGGCCGAGGTGCCGCGCGGCGTGCCGCTCGTGTTCTACGTCGAGCTGCACGATATCAATCCCGCGCGGTAACGGCGGGTTACATGGCGAGCGGGCGCGGCGAGTCCAGGGCGGAGCCTTCGTGTTACGCGCCGCAAATCCCAGCCGCCAAGAGGCCAAATCCGAGAGAAACTCCATGGGAAAATGAGCAAAACACGGCCACCGCGTTCGGGATGATTTATTTCATTCGAAGTTGGTCTGATTTATTTGGCATTTGGAGTTCTGGAGTTTGGCATTTGCCCGCGGCCTATGCCGTGGGCTGGGGCCGGGGTTGTTACGCAAGTGATAGAGTGGGCGGTGCGTTGTCTAGGCGGGTCGGGCGCGCAGCGTGTGAGGCCCGCGCCGTGCCACCTCCGCGCCGCGGTCCCTCTCCCTGCATGAAACCCCTTCGTTTTCCCCCCGGCTTCACCTGGGGCGCTGCCGCAGCCGCGCCCCAGATCGAGGGCGCCGCCTTCGCGGACGGCAAGAGCGCCTCGGTGTGGGACACGTTCAGCCGGAAGCCCGGCGCCGTGCTCAACGGCGACACGCTCGACGTGGCGTGCGATCATTATCACCGCTTCGACGAGGATTTTGCGCTGCTGCGCCGCCTCGGCATCCGGAACTACCGGCTCTCGCTCGCCTGGCCGCGCATCCTGCCGGGCGGGGACGGGGTGGTGAATTTCAAGGGCGTCGATTTCTACCACCGGCTGTTCGACTCGATGGAGCGGCACGGCATCACGCCGTGGGTCACGATGTTTCACTGGGATCTGCCGCAGGCGCTCGAGGACCGCGGCGGCTGGCGCGTGCGCGGCACGGTGGACGCGTTCGCGCGCTACGCCGACACGATCGTGCAGGCGTATGGCGACCGCGTGAAAAACTGGATCACGCTGAACGAGATCTTCTGCTTCACGCGCCTCGGTTACGGCGACGGCCGGAAGGCGCCGGGCGCGCGCGAGAGCGAGCAGGTGGTCAATCAGACCTACCACCACGCGCTCCTGGCGCACGGTGCCGGCATGCGTGCGGTGCGCGAGCACGGCGGCAAGGGCGCGCGCGCCGGGCTCACCGACAACGTCATCGTGACGGTGCCCGTCGACCTGCAGCCGGCGAACGTGGCGGCGGCGCAGCGGGCCTTCACCGAGGAAAACGCGCGCATCCTCGAACCGCTGTTCACCGGGCGCTACGGCGCGACGTACCGGCGGCTCACCGGCGCGGATGCGGCGAGGGTGGAGCGCGGCGACCTGAAGCTGATCGCGCAGCCGATGGATTTCCTCGGGCTCAACATCTACACCGGCCTCTTCATGCGCGCCGGCAAGCGCGGCCGGCCCGAGACGCTGGCGTTCCCCGCGAACTACCCGACGACGGACTGCAAGTGGCTCTACCTGATGCCGCAGGTGCTGTATTGGGGGCCGAAACACGTCCGCGACCTGTACAGCGGCAAGCTGCCGCTCTACATCACGGAGAACGGCGCCGGCTACAACGAGGCGCCGCCGGTGAACGGCGAGGTGCACGACCTGCACCGCCTCGAGTGCGTGCGCAACAACCTCACGCAGCTGCGCGCCGGCATGAAGGACGGCATACCCGTGAAGGGCTATTTCCTCTGGTCGATGATGGACAACTACGAGTGGGAGGACGGCTACCAGCGGCGGTTCGGAATCGTGTACAACGATTTCGCGACGCAGCGCCGCACGCCGAAGCTGAGCGCGCAGTGGTTCGCCCAGGTGATCAAGGGCAACGCGGTGATTTGAGGCGCTGGTCCGGAGCGCGAACGACCGTCACTTCCCGGCCGGCGGGCTCTTGGGGGCTTCGCCGAGGATCTTGAGCTCGTCGATCCTCACCTCGCCCTTGATCGAGTCGGGATTGAAGATCCCGTCGGTCTCCCGGCCGAAAGTCCGGCCGGCGAACCGCGCCATCTCGGGTAAGTCCGCCGCGAAATCGGTGGCCTGGCGCAGGAGGCTGAAGCGGGTTTCCCAAAGCAACTTCAGCCGCTTTTCCTTCCGGGCCAGTTGAAAATCGAAGGCCTTCAGGACGACGAAATACCTGCCCCCGCGAAATTCATCGAAGAAGTCCCGCGACACCGAGGTGAAGTAAAGTGCATTGGCCTGGTTGAGCTCCGGTTCAAAGCCGAGGATGCGGGCGCTCTTCCGCTCGATGTTCTGGTAGTTGGTGGGTTTCTTGACCGTATTCCGCGTATTGCCGTACCAGACGATGATCAGCTGCTGGATGGATTCCACGTCGTGGCCCGAGACGTAGCCCTCCGCCTGCAGGGGGACGGCCAGTTGTCGCGCCAGCTCGTCGAAGCCCATTTGATTCATGGTGTCGCCGGCAACCGGCTCCTCGTCGACCAGCCCGCCCTCCAGAAAAACGTAACTTTCCGGCACGCGCGAACCGTCGGGCGCCACGAGGCGCGTGTAGCCGTTGTACACCCGGGAAACGATCTTCACCTGGCCGTTGACCTGGGCCGCGCCCGTGACGCCGGCGCCGAACAGGGCGAGCCCCGCAAGGAGGGCATGGAGACGAACGCGCGCCGGCCGCAGGGAAACGGCGAAAAACGGGGAGCGGGGTAGGTTCATGGGAGACGCGGGGGTGGCGCGTGCGGCGGTTGAGATCGATGGGCGGATCGAGCCCTCCTTCGCCGAGGCTACGGAGGGCAATTTTCTTTCCGTTTCGGAAAGAAATTGGTGGAGGTGAGGGGAGTTGAACCCCTGTGTCCCGGGCCTTCACGCACAGCATCTACCTATATAGCGTCGGTTTGGATCTCGCCTTGGAGGACGCGTGGACGCGCGCTTCCCCTTCGGCCAGCCGTGGTTGAAGATACGGCAGCGAGGTCACGACGGCCCTCACCGCTATTCCTGCTGTCGACGTTCCCAGCCCCTAGCAGGAGTCAGAGTGGGAACGTGACCGCACTTAGGCGGCCATTAGCATTTCTTCGTTGTTGCCGTTTGTTTTTTCGAAGGGGGATTAACGAGAGGCCTTCGGCTCTCGACAGGCAGCTGCGCACTCCAACCCAGGGTCGAATCCAGAACACCCCCATGAAAAAGTAACAGGTTTCAAGGGACAGGTAGCAGGAGGACCATGGCGGTCATGCACCGTCAAAGAACGTGAGGGCGGGAACGTGCCACACTCCCGCGCGAATGCAAGCCCCGCGCCGGAGGCAAGTCGCGGGACACAAGAGCTCAACTCTCCTCCCCGCGGCGTTCGCGCCGGCCAACGTCCGGTGGGCGCTACCGCCAGATGTACTGCCACGCCACGCCGATCGAGCGGAAGTCCGCGCCGATGGAGGTGAAGGCACCCTGGCTGTAGCTGATCTTCAGCGAGTGGGCCTTTGTGACCGGCACCGCGAAAGTGAAGCCGGCGCGCGAGTTCTGCTGCAGGTCGGCCTTGGGCACGCCGTCAACCGAGGTGCGCCCGCCGTTGTAGAAGTTGGCGTCGAAGGCCAGCCACATGCGCGGCTTGAACGTGTAGATGACATGGGTCTGCAGGGAGCCGATCGGTTCCTGGCTGCGGGTCTTGCCGCCGTAGAAGTTCGTGTTGTCGGTAAAGAGCCAGACGCCGACGTCAGCCTCGAGCGTCCACCGGCCGAAGTCGCGCGAGAGGCCGATCTCGGGTTTGAAGCCCCACCGGTGGTTCCCGAGGTTGATCAGCTTGGTGCTGTCGTATTGCCCGACCGGCACGCTGACGACGAGGCTGGTGCCGATGATGGTGGCGCTCGGCTTGCGGGCCATGAACTCCTTCGGGGTCATTGCCGGCGCCCCGAGGAGATTGACGGCGACGCGCAGGCGCGGATCGCCCAAGCCGGACCGGTGGGCCGCCACGGGATCGCCGAGCAGCCGTCCCTCGACGTCACCCCGCACGTAGGGCAGAGCGAAGCCGAGGTTGGCGGACCGGCCGACGATGCCGAGGGTGCGGACATAACCCAGCGCACCCACGTTGATGTTGGCGCTCGCATCGGTCACCGGCAGGGAGGGATCGAAATTGAGGTCGCCGGCGTTGTTGGTGTAGACGACGGCGACAATATTGAAGCCGACGGGCGACGGCGAATACGCACGGGGCTCGAGTTCCTGCGCGCGAACCGTGCCGGCGGCGACCAGACTGAAGAGCAGCGCCAGCAAATGTAGCCGAGGGCGCGGCGACTCAGGAAAGAGGGGAAGCGGTTTCAAGGGGCGACGGGTGATCACGGGGCCGGCGGCGGTGTCCGCGGGGCGGCCAGGCGCGGGCTCAGGTAGCGGTAAAGCAATGCCGCAACGAGAACGGCGGCAACGAGGAGCAGGCCGCGCACGAAGGCGTAGTCCACGACCTCCTTGCCGCTCATCTTCGCTTCCTGCACGACCGGGCTTACCTGCGCGGTGAGCTTGGTGAGGTTGGGCGAAGCGAGTGATTGGTCGACGCTGCGCAACAGCTCCGTCAGCTGCCGCGCCGTCGCCTCGAACTGGGCGGCGCTCTGCGTGTAGTCCTGGATGCGGAACGGTGCGCCGGCCGGCGGTTTCGGCCCGGGGGGCGGGGGTTCGCCGACGCCAAAGCGCTTCATCAGCGCGTCCATCGAGACGAGGGTGGTGTTCAGCGAATCGGACATGCCCTTGCCGGCGCCCAGGGCCAGGCGCATCTCGGCGACGAGCGGCGTGAGCTGCTTTTCCTGCGCGTCGAGGGCCTTGAAGATTTCCTCGCGCTGCCGGTCGATCTGGGCGGGCAGCTGCTCGGTTACCAAGCTAACGCGGTCCACCGCCGCTGTGAGCTGCGAGGTGTTGGCCACCAGCTGCTGGACCGTGGGCGAGGCCAGCGTGTTGGCACTGAGCAGCTCGAGCTGCCAGCGCAGGAGCTGCGGCATTTTCTGGGTAACATACAGCGCCCGCTCGGCCAGCAGGCGGCTCTGGGCGATTTCGCGGGTGGCCGGGTCGAGGCCGGCCAGCGGGTCGAGGCGGAGCAGGCCGAAGACGCTGCCGGGTTTCTCCCGCGTCGCCTCCCCTTCCGGCGGGGTGAGTTGGGTGGAGATGCTGACCGAGCGTGCGGCGAGGATGTTTTCCGCGAGCGGATTCTGGCGCTGCCACGCC
>Ga0247757_10001479_pt1 | contig 15228 bp, 9 predicted proteins | sample UWRJL126311R4_FD_180929 | JGI IMG/M metagenome (GOLD analysis project Ga0247757, IMG submission 180929) | Plant litter microbial communities from Arlington Agricultural Research Station in Wisconsin, United States - UWRJ-L126-311R-4 | ecosystem: Environmental > Terrestrial > Plant litter >... | reverse complement strand
GAACGCGGTCACGTACGCCATCACCGGGAACAACTTCAGTAAGAATGGCACGATCGACGTCAGCGGCACGTCGAGCATCAGCGGCACCATCGGCGGCATCCCCGCCGGCAAGGGTTACACCCTCACCCTGACCGCGACCTCGACCGACGGCGCCACGACCTTCACCGGTTCGGCCACCTTCGACGTCAGCGCGGGCAAGATCACCTCGGTGACCATCCGCCTCAAAGGCACGGGCACGACCGGCAACGGGAGCGTCAGCATCAACGGCACGTTCAACGTGGGTCCGGTCGTGGACGAACTGACCTTGACGCCGCAATCCGTCAACGTGCGCAGCACGGTGACGCTGGCCGGCGTCGCCAAAGACGCGGATCAAGGCCCCTCGCCCTTGACGTATTACTGGTCGACCACGGGCGGCTCGATCGACAACCCGCTCTCGCCGAACGCCAAGCTGACCAGCAGCACGCCCGGCACCTTCACCGTCAAGCTCACCGTGTCCGACGGCGAGCTCACCACCACTGCGAGCTCGACCGTGACCTTCGTCGCGGCCTCGACCGGTGGTGAAGGTGGCGCGGGCGGCGGCAGCGGCGAAGGCCCGAAGCAGCCGAACGTGCTCTTGATCATCGCCGATGACTACGGCGCGGAAGCCGCCAGCTTGTACCCCAGCCTGAGTGGCGACAGCGGCGCGGTGCCGGTGCCGAATCTGGAAGCGCTAGCCCAGAATGGCCTCGTGTTCGACAACGCGTGGGCCAGCCCCGCGTGCTCGATGACGCGCGGCACGATCGTCAGCGGCTTGTACGGCTATCGCACGGGCGTCACGTCCGTGGGCGCCGTGCTGCCGACCGATACCGTCACCGTGTTCGACCGCATCACGGCGGAGAGCCCGAACTACACGCAGTCCTTCTACGGCAAGTACCACCTCGGTGGCGGCTTGTTCGACCCACGCGCGGGCGTCGCCTACGCGGACTCGGCGAAGATCTTGCAGCACGTGCGTGACATCGGTATCCCGAACTTCCACGGTATCTTGGGGGGCGCGGTGGTCGACTACTTCAGCTGGAACATCTTCGACAGCAACGGCCCCGCCGTGCCGACCACGACTTATGCCACGACCGCGCTCACCAACTTGGCGATCGATTACATCAAAGACCAGAAGGCGAACCAGCCGAACAAGCCCTGGTTCATCTATCAGGCTTACAACGCGCCGCACGCCGCCAACGGTGGCAACAGCCCGTACCAGGTGCCGCCGCGCGAACTCCACTCGGTGGACCTGAGCTCGGTCGGCAACCCTGCGCCAGGCACGAGCGCGACCAACGTGCCGGTGTACAAGGCGGATATCCAAGCCTTGGATACCGAGCTCGGCCGTTTGCTCAAAGAGGTCGACCTGGCAACGACGACCGTGATCTTCGTTGGCGACAACGGTACGCCGGCCGAGGTCAAGGACAAGGGCTCCAAGATCCGCGGCTCCAAGGGCAGCGCATACGAAGGCGGCGTCCGCGTGCCGTTCTACGTCGCGGGTGCGGGCGTGACACGCCGCGGTCGTACCAACGACCTCGTGGTCACCACCGATATCTACGCCACGGTGCTCTCCCTCACGGGTATCAACGTGAACCAGGTCAACAACAGCTACAGCATCAAGCCGATTTTGAGCGATGCCGCCGCCACCAGCGGTCGTACTCACTCCTTCTCGGAGACGTCGAGTGGCACGAGCAATCGCCGCTACGCGCTCAAGGACACGCGCTTCAAGATCGTCTCCAACTTGGGCAAGCGCGAGCTCTACGATCTCGCCACCGACCCCCTGGAAACGACCGACCTGTACGCGAACGCCGCGTACACGGCTGTGCGCGCCAGCCTCGAAGCCGAGCTCGACAAGCTGAAAGCCGACGCGAAACCCGGCTACTTCCCCTGAACCGCGTGTGAGCGAATGCGCTGCCCCCGCGTCGAATTGCGGGGGCAGCGCTCGCCGCCAAGTACTTCAGACACTAAGCTCCGCGCCGTGCGAAACTGGTTCCTCCTCGTTGGCGCCGTCATCGTCGCCGTTCTGATTGCGCTCTACAGCGGGCGTTCCGGCCATGCCCCGACGGCAAGCTCCGCGATGGCAACGACGAGTGCGGCGCCCCCGGCCCGATTGCCGCCGCCGGCCCCTGCGCGCGCCCGCGACGCTTTCGTCGGTTCTGCTGTCTGCGTCCCCTGTCACCAAACTCAAAGCGCCGCCTTTTCAGGCTCGCATCACGCCAAAGCGCTCGTCACTCCGAGCACGGAGCTGGCGAAGTCGCATTTCGACGGCAGCCAGTTCACGTCGAAACTCGGCGGCACGACTCAATTCACGCTTCAAGCCGGCGCGCCCCGGGTAAGCACACCGATCCTCGGCGGCAAGACCGCGAACTACCCGATCAGCTACACCTCCGGCGTCTGGCCCCTCGAGCAGTATGTGGTCGCGACCGAACGCGGCAAGCTGCAGTCGCTCGGCGTAGTGTGGGACAGCCGTAGCCGCGAAGAGGGCGGCGCGAAGTGGTTTCACGTGTACGGAGCGAGCGGCATCGCGCCCACTGACCCGCTGTTTTTCACTTCATCCGCGCAGAACTGGAACCACATTTGCGCGGATTGCCACTCGACCTGGGTCGAGCGCCGCTACGATCTCAAAGCCGATAGCTTCGACACGAAATGGGCGGAACTATCGGTCGGTTGCGAGGCCTGCCACGGCCCGGGCGCCGAACACGTGCGCAGCGCCAAAGTCGGAAAGGCCGCGCCCTTCGCCGCACAACTCACGCCCTCCGAGCCGTGGTTACCCTCGGCAACGGGCAGCCCCACGCCGCGCACTCAAGAAGGCACCGAGGTCGAAGTCTGTGCGCCTTGCCATAGCCGGCGCACGCCCGTCAAAGAGAACTTTCTGGCCAGCGATCCGTTCTTGGATTCGTTCGAGCCCGACTTACTGCGCCCGGGCCGTTACCACGCCGATGGGCAAGTGGAAGGTGAGGTGTACGAATGGGGTTCGTTCCTGCAGAGCCGGATGTACCGCTCGGGCGTGAAGTGCTCCGATTGTCATGATCCGCACAGCGCGAAGCTGTACGCACCCGGCAACTCACTGTGCGTGCGCTGCCACGAACCGAAGCGCTTCGACGTGCCCACGCATTCGCATCACGAAGGCGCCAAAGCCCCACGGTGCATCGATTGTCACATGCCGCCCGCCACGTTCATGCAAATCGACGAACGGCGCGACCACTCGATTCGCATCCCGCGCCCCGATCACAGCGTCGAATTCGGCACGCCCAACGCGTGCAATGGCTGCCACGAGAAAGAGTCGGCCACGTGGGCGCGGGATGCGGTCGCGGGTTGGTTCCCAACATCAGGAAAACGCCCGCATTTCGTGCAGGCGCTCGGCCGCGAGCGTCGAGGCGAACTCGACGCCCCGCATGCCCTACGTGACGTGATCGACGACGCCGCCGTGCCTGCGATCGCCCGCGCCAGCGCGCTCGAGCGGCTCGGCACCTACGCGAGCGAGAAGACCCTGCAGACCTTGCGCACGGCACTGGCCAGCCCCGACTCACTCGTGGTCTTCGGCGCGGTGCGCGGCGCCGCACAGTTGCCGCCCGCGCAACGCATGGCCTTGCTCACACCCGTGCTCGAACATCGCACCCGCGTGGTGCGCATCGCCGTCGGCAAAGCGCTGGCCGGGGCTCCCCTCGCCCAGCTCCCTGCCGACGCGCGCACGGCCCTAGAGCGCGCCTTCACCGAAGTCGAACGAAGCTTCGACGTCAGCGCCTCACGCGCCGAAACCCACGTCGAACGCAGCGCCTTCGAGCTCGCGCGCGGCAAGCTGGGCGACGCCGAAGCCTCGCTCCAAACCGCGCTGCGCTTGCAACCGTGCCTGACCGAAGCGTACCTGAATCTGGCCGACGTGAGCCGCCAACGCGCTGACGAAGCCGCGGCCGAGCGCGCGCTTCGCTCGGCCCTGGGCTGTAATCCGCAAAGCGCCGCCGCGCACCACGCGCTCGGGCTTTGGCAAGTCCGCGCCCATCAAACCGCCGCCGCGCTGGCCAGCCTGAAAAAGGCCGTCCAGCTCGTGCCCACCGATCCACGTTTCAGTTACGTGCTGGCCGTAGCGACCGCGAGCAACGGCGACCGCAACGAAGCGATCCGCATCTTGGAAGCGATCTTGAAGACGCGCCCCAACGACGCCAACTCATTGCAGGCGCTGAGCGGCTACCTGCGCGAAGCCGGTCAGACCGCACGCGCCGGCGAGGTGCGCCAGACGCTCGACGCGCTACTGCGCAATTGAACATAAAGTATTTTTGTCGTTTCGGCAGCGACCGCTTTCGACAGGCGCTCGCCACCGTTCAGTACGGCTTGGGGCGCTTGAAGCACGCCCGTTGACTGCGCAACGCGAGCACATTCAGAGTCACGAGCTCCCAGGATTTCTCGCCCAACGCGCTCGCGGCCACGGTCTGGCCTGCGGGGTCCTGCGGGAGATCGACACAGTAATACTGCCAAACGGTTGCCTTGAGCGCGCTTTGGGCCTGAGCGCTGGGCACGGCCAACTGCGCCGAGGCGCCGCCAACCGCGCAGCCGATCGCGAAAACCAAAGCCACTTGGAGACTGCGAGAGTGCATCCTCAGCGCGTAGCACCGATCAGGGATCGCGCGCGCTCACTTCGAGCGCCCCCGAGGCATTCCGCGAAACATCGAAGACGAACGTGGCCTTGGGCAGGCCAAGCGCGCGCACTTGCACGGTCAATTCCAGCGGCTGCACGGCGATGCCATTGGGCACGTCCCCGTGCCGCGAGCTGTCCGGCACGAGGAGGAAGTCGGCATGCCCGTGCGGCAGGGCGATCAAATCGATGTACACCTCGCCGCGCGGTGGCAAGTGGAACGGATGCGGGCCTCCATGCATGCGCTGCAAGCGCAGCGGCTGAAACCAGGGCGGTGTGGGCTTGCACGCGATCAGCGTGACCTCGACTTGGTCGAGCGGGCGACCGCCCGCGTTGGCCACGCGCAGGCGGCGGTAGCTCGAACGCGGCCGCTCCTCGTTGGCCGCATCTCCCGCGCGATCGACGATCAATTGGCCGCCACCTTCGGGCGCTTGCTCGCGGTAGCTACGCCGCGCCGACCACAGCCACAAGCCGATCCCGAGCACGGTACCCACGCCCGCCGCCCAATTGGTGCCGCGCACCATATAAGTCAGGGCGACAATCAGCACCAGGGCTGCGATCGCGAGCTCGGTGATGGCCCGCGTGGAAGTTCGTTGATTCTTCAAGTTTCGGAGCATACCGCTTGCTTCGAGCCGGGCGATCGCGATCCCGCCACGCACCTCGAAGCGCGCCGAATTCCGCACGGAGAGCGCGGATTCGGACCCGGCCGCCGAAGGCCACGACGCCGCTCGACGCCCCCCGTGACCATCAAAAATCTGCCCCCGCGAGCCCGAACAGGCGTGCGCCGGGCCGCATGGGGCGGCGTGCATTCCACGAACATGTCACTTGCCGTTCACCGCTGTGAAACGGCGGGCTGCTCAGCTGCAGCAATATGAGTTTTCAAGATGATGCCATCGAGCCGCTCACGGTTGAGTCGGCGGAACACTTCACCGAGCTGCTGCGTCGCGCCGCGGTGACCGAGTCGGGCGAGCCGATTGCCGAGCGGCGTGAGCGCCCCGAGCCACGCCGCGCGCTGCCACGTGAGTTGGGGAACTAGTCACGGCCTCGCCTGGCGCTGAGCCGGGCGTCACTTCGGGGCCGAAGCGGTGTCCAACACGGTCTGAACCTGTTCGTACAACTCCGAGCGGTCGATGGGTTTGGTGAGGTAAGCCTCCGCGCCCGTGCTCAATGCGCGTTTGCGAGTCACGCTGTCGTTCATCGCGCTGAGGACGATCACGGGGATCCCCTGGGTCCGTTCGTCCTCCTTCAGGGCCGCCGTCAGTTGGCAGCCGTCGATGCCGGGCAGCATGAGATCCACCAGCATGAGGTCCGGGGGCTCGGCGGCGGCGCGGATCAGCGCCTCCTCGGCACTGGCGGCGGTTTGGATGTGAAAGCCGCGCCATTCGAGCATGATTTGCAACAGCTCGCGATTGTCGACCTCGTCGTCGACGATCAGAATACGAGCGGGGCGCGCGCCCGCCATCGGTGGGTTGCTCATGTCTTGCCCAATTGCGCGGCAATCGTGGTCAGCACTTCCTGATAGCGCATGGGTTTGGCGATGTATGCATCACAGCCCGCTTCGCGGATGCGCGCCTCGTCTCCCTTCATCGCCAATGCCGTCAGCGCGATCACGGGAATGTCTCGAGTAGCTTCCTCTCGTTTGAGGATCTCCGTCGCGGCCAAGCCGTCCATCCCGGGAAGCTGGACGTCCATCATGATCAGGTCCGGGTGAAGTCCCCGCGCGAGCGTGATGCCGATTTCGGCATCGACCGCGCTGACGACCGTGTAGCCCGCCTGTTCCAGCACGAATACCGCCAATTTCATGTTCGCGGGGTTGTCTTCGACGACCAGGATCGTAGTCATGTCAAGCGGCCAGCTTTCGGCTCGACATCGCGCGACGGATTTCGGTCCGGAAGAGTTCGAGCTCCAATTCGGTCTTGGCCAAAACGGCGCTGACGTGGCCGTTGAGCTTCTGTCGCTCTTCAGCGGTGAGCGGCATCGCGGTGAGGACCATGATTGGGACGTGCGCGGTTTCCGTTTGCTGCCGCAGTTCGTCGACGACGTCGAAGCCGTTCACGTCGGGCATCATCAAGTCGAGGACGATCAGGTCCGGCCGTAGACGGCGAGCGGCGGCGATGCCTTCCCGCCCTCCGTAGGCGCGTTCGACGACGACATCGAGCCCAGCCAAGCGAACTGCGATCAGCTCGACGGCGGCAGGGTCGTCGTCGATGATGAGGACGCTCAGCGTATCGCCTTGGGGGACCGGGTAGAGGCCGAGCCTGGTCAACGCGTCCAGCAATTCCTGCCGAGAAATGGGCTTTTCGAGCACGGCCGCGGCGCCCAGGGCCAGGCCCTGGTTGCGATCGGCAACGATCGAAATGATCAGCACCGGCACCCGCGCCAAGGAAGGGACTCGCTTGAGCTGAGTCAGAAACTGCCAACCATCCGTGTCGGGCAGCATGACTTCCAAGGTGATGAGCGCGAGCGCGCTCTCCTTGGCAATCGCCATGGCGGATTCGGCGGTGCTTGCATGCAATACGCCGAAACCTTCGGCTTCCAACTGCAGTCGGATCAGCTCGGCGGCCTGCACGTCGTGCTCGACGATCAACGCCAGGGGCACGCCCAGGGGCAGGTTGCTCCGATTCCGGAGCGACCTGTCATCGCTCGCCGGCTCGGAAGAGCGCAACGGGATCCAAACGGTGAAGCACGACCCCTGACCGACCGCGCTTTGCACCGCGACCGAGCCGCCATGCAGTTCGGCGAGCAACTTGACCATCGCCAAACCGAGGCCGGTGCCTTCGAATTTGCGCGCGAGCCCGCTGTCGATCTGACTGAAGGGTTGGAACAACTTCTCCAGACCCTCGGGCGAGATCCCGATCCCCGTATCGGTGACGCTCAGTTCCAGGAATTCCGGCTCGTTGCTCTCCGGGCTCGCGCAGATGCGCGCGGCCCAAGGCCCAGACAGCGTACCCACGCCCGCACGCGGGACGACCTTGGCGCGCAGCGTGACCTCCCCGCCTTCACCGCTGAACTTCACGGCATTCGACAATAGGTTGTACACGATCTGCTTCAGCTTACGGCCGTCGGCATTCACGCTGCCGAGCCCCTCCGCGTGCATCGACAACCGGACTTGGCGCGCCGCCGCTTTCTCGCGCACGATGGACAAGCTGTTTTTGAGCAAGGTCTCCACCGCCAGCACCTCGAGGTCGAGCAGCATTTTGCCCGCCTCGACCTTGGACAAGTCCAAGATGTCGTTGATCAGCAGGAGCAGGTGCTTGCCACTATTGAAAATGTCGCCAATGAAGCCGCGTTGCTGATCGGTCATGTCGCCGAGCAGCCCGTCTTTGAGCACCTCCGAGAAGCCGATGATGGCGTTCAGCGGAGTTCGCAGTTCGTGCGACATATTGGCCAAAAACTCGGACTTCATGCGATTGGCGGCTTCGAGCTCGGCGTTCTTCTGGCGCAGTGTCTGCTCGAAGCGCTTCAACTCGGTCACGTCCCTCGCCGCCGCGAACACGCCTTGCAGGCTCCGATCGCGGTCGTGAAGGGTCGTCGCATTGTACGAAACCACGGTCTCGACGCCGTTTCGCGCGCGGGCGGTCAGCTCGTAGTTGGTGACCTTGCCTTCGCTCAATACGCGATGAATCCCGGCTTCCGCGCGCCGCGGGTCGGTGAAATAGTTCTTGAAGGGCGCTCCGATCAGCTCGTCTCGGGTGCAGCCGGTGAGCGCTTCGGTCTGCTTGTTCACGTCGGTGATGATCCCGCGAGGATCGGTGGTCATTAGCGCATCGATGTTCGATTCGATCAGCGATCGCGTATAGAAGTGCTGATCACGCAGGCGCTGGTCGAGCTTGGTACGCTCTTCTTCGATCTGCTTGCGCGCGGTATTGTCCGTGCCAATCAACAGATAGCCGATGATCCCCTCTTGCGCGTCGCGCAACGCCGTGACCGAAACCACCGCCGGGAAGCGGGAGCCGTCTTTGCGAATGTAGGTCAGCTCGTAAATGTCTTCGATCCCGCGGGAAGCTTTGAACACCAGGGCCTCGAAGCCCGGCGCGATGGGCGTCGCGAACTCCACGCTGAGCGCGAGCGCCCGCGCCACTACCTCGCCCGGATCCGAGATGTGGGCAGGCGTCACTTGGTTCAGCACGTCGGCCGCGGCGTACCCCAGCATGCGCTCCGCCCCGACGTTGAAGATCTGGATCACGCCTTTGGCGTCGGTGGCGATGCTCGAAAAATTGGCGCTGTTGAAGATGGCCCGCTGCAGGGCCCCGGCTCGCGCTCGGAGTAAGGCTTCCGAAGGCCGAGCGTTCAAAGGGTCCAAATTTCGGTCTTCTTGTGTTTCAGTCACGAGTCTCCAATGCTGTCCTACAGCGGCAAGCGACTGCAGACGCCGGACGTGAGTGCAATTCCCTGTCCCGCGCAAATAGCGAGTGAAATGCCCTCCGCGCCTGACTCCAATCGAGGCAGTCGTGCGCCGCTGAGGCAGTCGTGCGCCTGCTGGCTTGCAACCGGTCTGGTCGTCATCGGCCAGCAAGATGCGCGGGCTCGCCCAGCCCGGGCAGTGCTTCGAGAATCACCCTATCGACCGCTCTATCACCCTCGAGCGTTTCGAAATTCGCAAGCCCCCGACTTCGATGACTTTGGTGAATTTGATAATCAATTCGGGATTCGATTTCGAAACCCAGCGCCGCGCTCGAGGCTGGCGACAACCGGCATGGGCCAATGTAGGCAGCGCGCGGGTCGTGCAATATCGGTATCGGAGGAACGAGAAAAGGCGCACCGTACCGGTCTGCATTTAAAGAACGGCAAACGGGGTATTCAATGTCAGGCAGCGTCAAACTCGACGGCAAACGCTACGATCAGGGCTCGGCGGAACATCTCGAGAAGATCGACTCGATTCACCGCGAAGAGATTTCGAAGCAGACCGAGGCGTATGTCCAAGATCTCAGCGAGCGTGACGAGGCCGAAGGGCGCAATCGCATCATCAATGAAGGCTTAATCGACGGCGCTCGCGAACAGACCGCCGCCTTGGCGGAGGCGAATGAAGCGACGCAACAGAGCGAAGATCGCTTTCGTCTGCTGGTGAACGGCGTGCGAGACTACGCACTGTTGATGCTCGACCCCCGCGGTCACGTAGCGAGCTGGAATGCGGGCGCCGAGCACATCAAGGGTTACAAAGCGCGAGAGATCATCGGCAAACACTTCTCGGTCTTTTACGAGAGCGCGGCGGTCGTCTCGGGCGTACCTGAAGCCAGTCTCGAGACGGCGTTGCGAACCGGTCGCGCTGAGGACGAAGGCTTTCGCGTGCGCAAGGACGGCACTCGATTCTGGGCCAGCGTCGTGCTGTCGCCGATTTTCGATGGGGCCGGCGAGCTGATCGGATTCGCCGAGATCAGTCGTGATTTGACGGAGCGGCGGAACCTCGAGCACCAGCTGCATCAAGCGCAAAAGATGGAGGCGATCGGCAGCTTGGCCGCCGGCGTCGCTCACGACTTCAACAACCTGCTCTCGATCATCCTGAGCTACAGCGAGCTGCTGGCTGCCGATCTGAAGCAGGGCGACCCGATGCGGGCCGACCTGCAAGAGATCAAGGCGGCGGGCTTGCTTGCGGTCACCCTCACCCGTCAGTTGCTGGCCTTCAGTCGCCAGCAAGTGTTGCAGCCGCGGATCGTGGACCTGTCCGTCGTGGTCCTGGGTTTGGAGAAGATGCTGCGGCGTTTGATCGGCGAGGACATCGAGCTGACTTGCGGCTGCGGGCAACTGCTCGGCAAAGTACTGGTCGACCCCGGTCAAGTGGAACAGGTGATCATCAACCTTGCGATCAACGCTCGCGACGCAATGCCGGAGGGCGGCAAGCTACGTATCGAGACCAAAGAGGTCGAATTAGACCAAGCGTATGCCAGCGATCACGTGGGCGTCACGCCTGGCCCGCATATTTTACTCAGCGTCACCGATAACGGTACGGGCATGGATGTGTTGACCCAGTCCCGCATGTTCGACCCGTTCTTCACCACCAAGGAAGTCGGCAAGGGCACCGGCCTCGGCCTCGCCACCGTCTTTGGCATCGTGCGCCAAAGCGGCGGGTCGATCTGGGTGTCCAGCGCGCTCGGCGAAGGCACATCGGTCCAGGTTTACCTGCCGATGGCGGATCGCTCGGCGGTCGTTCGCGCCTCGGCGGCCCCGCCCAACGAAGGGTCGCTCAACGGCACCGAAACGATCTTGTTGGTCGAAGACGATGAACGCTTGCGGGTCTTGGCGCGGACCATCCTGGCGCGCTACGGCTACACGGTGTTGGATGCGCGCGGCGGTGGCGATGCCCTGCTGCTGTGTGAGCAATTCACGGCTCCGATTCATCTCTTGCTGACCGACGTGGTGATGCCGCGCATGAGCGGCCGCAAGTTGGCGGAGCGCCTGCTGCTCGAGCGACCGGAGATGAAAGTGATCTACATGTCCGGCTACACCGACGACGCCGTGGTTCGCCACGGGGTGTTTCACTCCACCCTGGCCTTCGTCGAGAAGCCGATTACCCCCGAGGCGTTAGCGCGAAAGCTGCGAGAATGCCTAGATAATTAGCGGCGCGCGGCGCGGCCGCCAGCGAGCTGTCGTCGTTCGGGGCGCCATGGTAAAGCCGGCCCCGTGAGCTTCTTCGCCATCCGCAAGGGAGAGCGGCGCGACGCTTGGACGGCCTTTCTGACGTTGTTCGCGTTGATCGCGAGCCACTCCATGCTCGAGACCGCGCGCGACGCCTTGTTCCTGGCGCGCATCGATTCATCGCACTTGCCCTGGGTGTTTTTGGCGGTCGCGTTGCTGTCAATCGGGATCCTGAAGCTGAACGCGCACGCCACGCGCGGGCTCAGCTCGCGCCGCGCGCTTTCGTTCATGACCCTGGGGGCGTCGCTGATCACGCTCGTCTTCTTCGCGTTCGGGCATCACCTCGGGGTTTGGGGGCTGTACACGCTGTACGTGTGGTCGGGCATCCTGGCGACGCTGGTTCTGTCTCACTTTTGGGACTTGGTGGCCGAGCGCTTCACGATCACGCAGGCCAAGCGCTTGTACGGCTTCATTGGTGCCGGCAGCGTGCTGGGGGCGATCGCGGGGAGCGGCGCGGCCAGCCTCGTTGCGCGCGCATTGCCCGCCGAGAAGCTGGTTCTGGTCGCCGCCGTCGGCTTGGCGGTGGCCGGGCTGATCCCGTTATTGTTTGCGGAGCGGGCGAGCGCGCCGCCGAGTGACGATGAGTCTCCCCGTTTGAGCGATACGATCGGCTACATCGCGCAAGATCCGTACGCGCTGCGCGTGGTGGGCGCGTTGTTTTTGGCCACGGTGTGTCTGACGATTTCGGACTTCGTGTTCAAGAGTTCGATCGCGGCGCTCGTGCCCAAAGCCCAGTTGGGTGCGTTTCTGGGCAGCGTTTACTTTGCGATCAACGTGCTGTCTTTACTGTGTCAGCTCGGGCTGGTGGCGTGGATTTTGAAGCGGCTGTCTTTGGGCGCGGCCATGGGCGTGCTGCCGGCGCTGTTGGTAGCGTGTGGCCTCGGCGTGGTGCTGACCGGCACGTTGGCCAGCGTGCTCGCGTTGAAAGCGTTGGATGGATCGCTGCGCTACTCGTTGCACCGCACCACCGCCGAACTCGCGATCTTGCCGTTTGGAGACGACGCGCGGCAGCGCGTGAAGGGTTTCGTGGACTTGGTCGGCACCCGCGGCGGGCAGGTGTTCGCGTCGCTTGCGATCCTGTGTTTTGCCGCTGTCAACGCGCCCACGCGGGTCGTGGCCTGTGGGCTCGTGCTGCTCGCGGGGCTCTGGCTCGCGTGCGTGCTGGCGCTGCGGGGGCCCTACGTGGCGATGTTCCGCGCGCGCTTGAAAGCCGGCCGCTCGAATCAGATCGACCATTTCCCCGAGTTGGATGTCGCCTCGCTCGAATCGCTCCTGGCCGCATTCGAGAGTCCCAACGACCGTGAGGTGTTGGCGGCGCTGAATGTATTCGAGCGCGAAAACAAGGCGCATTTGGTGCCCGCGCTGCTCTTGCATCACCCCTCCGAGCCGGTCGTGCTGCAGGTGCTCACGCTGATCACCCGCTCCGGGCGACGCGGCGCGTTGCCGACCGTGAACCGAATCAGCGAGCACCCTTCGCCCAAAGTGCGAGCCGCGGCGTTTGCGGCCCTGGCGGCGTTGTCGACCGATGCCGAGCCGCTGCGCGAACGTTTGACGAACGAATCGTCCGAAGAAGTGCGCGCCACCCTGCTCGTCAATCTGCTGGTTTCGGGCGGGTTTGCCAGCGCTGAGCGGGAGCAAAGTATCGAAGAGTTGCTCATCCATGGCAGCGTGGGGGCGCGCGTGGCGTTTGCGGAAGCCATCGGCCGACGCACCGCACATGGCTTCGACCGCACATTGATCGCGCTGCTGCAAGCGCCCGAGCCCGAGGTTCGGCGCGCCACGGTGCAAGCCATGGGCAACGTCGCTTCCGAGTCGCTTTTACCGCACCTCGTCAGCGCATTGGGTGACGAAACCACTCGCTCCGACGCGGAGCAAGCCCTGGCCAACTACGGTGGTAGCGCACTCGATGCCCTGACCGAGCGTTTTCGAGATCTCAGCACCCATCACAACCTGCGCTGGCGCATTCCCTCGGCCATGGCCCTGTGCAGCCCCGAGCAAACCCTGAGCCTGCTCGTCGAATGGCTGCCGCACGAGCCGGATGGCGGCGTGCGCTTCGGCATCTTGCTGGTCTTGGAGCGAGTGGTCCGCCAACACCCGACGCTATCGGTGGATCGCGCGGCCGTGGGTCGCTCGATCGGCGAGACGCTCAGCCGGGCGTACCGCTACCTGGACGCGCGCCTGAACTTGCAACGCGGCGCGCTTCAAGATCCGGCGCGCAAGACCCTCGGCCACGAGCTCTTGCATGATTTGCTGCGCGACAAGGAAGCGAACACGCGCGGGCGCTTGTTTCGACTGCTCGGGTTACTCCACCCCACCGAGGATTTCAGCCAAATTTATCGTAGTTTGACGGTGAGCAAGCAGCACCGCACGACCAGCGTGGAGCTGCTCGAAAGCATCTTACGCGAGCCAGTTCGCAGCGCAGTGCTGGGCCTGGTCGACGATTGCACGGACGACGTGCGGCTCACCCGCGCGGGGCGCTACCATCGCTCGACGCCGATCACGTACTCGGCGGTGCTCGCGCAATTGGCGGATGGGGACAGCGACGCGCTGCGACAAGTGTCGCGCTTTCACGCCGATGAGCTCGGCTTGAGGGCGACCGTCACCGCGACCGGGCGGGCAGCGTGAATCACGAGATCCTCGGTGCAGGTCAGCCCGTACGCGTCGGCATTCGCGACCGCGTGCTCACGCTGCGCGCGTATCCGATGTTCGACGGCTTGGACGACGACGCATTGCTCCTGCTCGCCGAACACGGCCGCAATGGCTACTACCCGGACGGCGAAATCATCGCACCCGAGGGCGAACCGACGCGCACGCTACACTTAGTGGTCGAGGGCGCTATTCAGGTCTCCCGTGCCGGCCTGGTCCTGGGCACGCGCTACCCGGGTGACGCGTACGGCGGCTTACCGATGCTCGCGCGCGTGCCGTCGACCTTGGCCGTCGCGGTCGGCAATACCTCGACGTTGGAGGTGCCGGCCTCGGCCTTCGAGGCGGCCCTGACCGAGAACTTTTCGCTCTTGCGCACGATGCTGCGGCAACTCGGCTCGGGCGTGCTGGACATGCGCGGCAACTTGCCGGTCGATCCCGGCGTGGTGCGTGAACTCGACGAGGGCGTGCACTACGTCGAGCCATTGTCGTTGGTCCAGCGCCTGATTCAGCTACGCCAAGGCGGCTTCCGACACATGAACATGGAAGCGTTGATCGATCTGGCGCGCAGCATGGTGGAGATCCGCTATCCGGCGGGCGCGCTCTTGTGGTCGAGCGGTGAGCCTTCGACGCACGCGCTGCACGTGGACGTGGGCAAAGTGCGCTGCACCGAGCGTGATGGCCGGCACGCGCTGGTGGCGCGCGGTTTCACCATCGGCGTGCTCGACGTGTGGACCGGAAAGCGCGTCTACGAGGCCCGTGCCGAGACGCCGCTGATCGCTTTCCGGATCGATTTCGAGAGCTTCTTGGCGCTGCTCGAAGCGCATCCGGAAGTCGGCCTGGATCTGCTGCGCGGCTTCGCCCAGGACCTGCTTCAGGGCAATCGCGCGGGCCCGTCGCAGCGCCCGCACCCGACCTGAACTGGCGGGTGCATTCCTACAAAACTGCCTCCGTGCGCGTGCGTGCGTGCGTGCGTGCGTGAGCATGCGCGTGAGCATGCGCGTGAGCGTGCCCGTGCGCGTGCGCGTGAGCGTGCCCGTGAGCGTGAGCGTGAGCGTGAGCGTGAACGTTGTGTAGCTTGACCGCACGGTCGCCGAGCTCGTCGAACGAGCCGCGCTCGGCGGTCCTTAGCGCGCTACGAGCACCCGAAGCCCACGGAGTAGTTGCGGAACCGCGCTAGGCGCGAGTTGCGTTGCGGGGTCGCGAACGCCCCTCCCGCCCAGAAATCATACTGTGCAAACACAGTACCCTTCGCGCCCCGATCCCACCCGAGACGCACCTGCCGGAACTCGGCGAGCGCCCGAGCCCAC
>Ga0247757_10001478_pt1 | contig 15262 bp, 4 predicted proteins | sample UWRJL126311R4_FD_180929 | JGI IMG/M metagenome (GOLD analysis project Ga0247757, IMG submission 180929) | Plant litter microbial communities from Arlington Agricultural Research Station in Wisconsin, United States - UWRJ-L126-311R-4 | ecosystem: Environmental > Terrestrial > Plant litter >... | reverse complement strand
TAGACCTTGACAGCGAAGAGGATATAGACTTTGACAGCGAAGAGGCGATTATGGAGCTGGTGCTGCTCAACAAGGGCGCCGACGCCAACGCGCAGCGTGAATTGTACACCGACGCACTCTGGACGGCTTCATGTAGAGGCCACGAGGCGATTGTCAAGCTGCTGCTCGACAACGGCGCCGACGCTAACGCGCAGGGTGGAGTGTACGGTAACGTACTCCAAGAGGCTTCATATAACGGCCACGAGGCGGTTGTGAAGCTGCTGCTCGATAAGGGCGCTAATATCAACGCACAGGGTGGACACTTTGGTAACGCGCTCCAGGCGGCCTTATATAGACGCTGCGATACGATTGTAAAGCTACTGCTCGATAAGGGCGCCGACGTTAACGCGCAGGGTGGATGGTCTGGTAACGCACTCGAGATTGCTTCAGCTATAGGCTACGAGGCGACTGTGAAGCTACTGCTCGACAAGGGCGCCAACGTCAACACGCAGACAGAGTACGGCAACGCACTCTACACGGCTTCATACTATGGCCATGAGTCGATTGTTAAGCTGCTGCTTAACAAGGGTGCTAACGTTAACGCACAGGGTGGGTACTTCGGTAACGCACTCCATGCAGCTTTATACGGAGACTACGAGGCGGTTGTAAAGCTACTACTCGACAAGGGCGCTAACGTCAACGCGCAGGGTAGAGAGTGCGGCAACGCACTCTACGCGGCTTCATCTAGAGGTAGCGAGGAGATTGTAAAGCTGCTGCTCGACAAGGGCGCCAACGTCAACGCGCAGGGTGGAGAGTATGGTAACGCACTCGAGGCAGCTTTATATAACGGCTACGAAGCGATTGTAAAGCTACTGCTTGATAAGGCGGCTTTAGAAGGAGGCCACGAGGCGATTACAAAGCTGCTGCTTGACAAGGGCATTGTAACGGAGTGTCGCGACGGGTATCGCGACGCAAGTTGGTGTTGAGGTCATGACTTGGTGTTGCAGCCATACACTAGTCTAGGATTTGGTACTATAGTCATACATGGTCTCGAGTAGGGCTAGCGCATCTCGTGACGAGACTGCGTAAAACCTGCGCTGCCCCGCTTGGAAGAGAAGTCAAGTACTATTCATTCTTACTACCTGCAATCTTTCCTTTTACCATCCTTTTACTATCCCTTCTAGTATGAAGTATATTCTATTGCCTAAAGCTAGACCTTATAGGTATTAATTATATCTCTAAGAAAAGTTCTTGTTCTCTATTCCTTTTACTCGCGTCTTTATATTCCTTTCCTTAGTACGTTTTCTAATAGCTTACTACTAGTATTTTAATAGCCCCTCTATCTAACTTATTAACTAATTAAGATTACTAAGTATATAATTAAACTTCTTAATTTTATTTTTAGAATTCTAGTTTTCTTTTTATTATAGTATTAAAATTGATAGAGTTATATCCTTTTAAAAATCATATTTTTTTAATTATTCTTTTTTTATAATACTACTATAATATAAATATATATTATAAGGAAGTAATATAAAGAGTATTAGAGGCTATAATATATAAATATAATAAGTTATAGATAGAAAGGAAATAAAAGAAAGAGGTAAAAAAAGGGATAAAAAAAGGTATTAGATTTTTAGTCATCTAAAAAGAATAATATTGATTGAAAGAATTAATTGATTTCAAAAATTGATCGATTCTCTATAATAATTGAATATAATTATTGTGTCCCTCTAATAGGTCCTTTACGCGTCCTCCTTATTTACCTTCTCCTCCACCGTTTTTCGTACGTTTTCTGCCGGTTTTCCGCCGGTTTGCTGGCAGCATGCCGGCGGCGTTCCTAAGGAATGCGACTAGCTTCCTAGCTAGGGCTTATAAGGAATACTATTGGTGTTCCTGCGTTCCTAAGGGAGCCATCAGCTGACTAGCGCTTTCTCGCGCTTTCTGGCAGCTTTCTGGCAGCTTTCCGCCGGTTTGCTGGCGGCGTGCCGCCAGAAAGCTATCATGTAACTAGTGTCACATGACTAGTCAGCTGACTAGAGCTTTCTTATGCTTTCTGGCAGCTTTCTAGCAGCTTTCCGTCAGCAAGCTGGGTTTTCCGAGCCACGTGACGGCCGTGTTCCTAGTGAACGCCATAATAGTCTTTTTCTTCCTAGGAAAGCTATCGCGTGGCTAGCATCATGTGACTAGTGTCATGTGACTACTCAGCTTTCCGCCGGTTTGCTGGCGGCTTTCTGTCGGCGTGCTGGCGGCTTTCTGGAAGCTTTCCGTCGGTTTGCTGGCGGCTTTCTGGCGGCGTGCTGGCGGCTTTCTAGCAGCGTTCATAGAAGAGAAGCCGTCAGGTGATTTATATCATGTGACTACTCAGCTTCGCCCCCTTCTTTCCCCTCCTTCTTTCACCTTTTTTTTTCGCTATAATGCTGCAGGCTGTGCATTGTAAACGGAGAACACGTCGCGTCTTCGTGTATATAAACTCCTCTCGTGCACCTATTGCCGTGTCAACGCTATCTAAGGCGCTCGCTTGGCTCAGCTAGCGGCTTGGTACACCTAACTGCAACTTCAATTCTGTATGTTCAACACTCGAACCTACTCTAATTATAATGACGGATAAAGGAATCACCCTACCCCGCGGTACCTTCCTGGTAGCTAACCAGATTGTCGCCTTGTTCAAAGAGATCAAATCTGGGTACGTGGGCGAGTCGCAGCCGTGGAAAAAATTCCAGCTTGAGCAGCCCGAGGAGTACGGAGAGATAGAGCGTCTGCTACTCGCTGATCCTGACGACTCGCTCTGGGGCTTCGTGGACGATAAGATCCGGTACGATTTTGACGCCGACCGCAACCAAGTAGTTGTCCGCATGCCGACGCCACTACATGAGCTATTCCTGAAATACTTTGAGCTGAGCATTAAATGCCAGCTTTTTTCGTTCATTTCCTCGACTACTCTACATAAATCTGTTGTATATTTCGCTCAATGCATACAGAGTACCGGATCTTACGATATCTTCTTCCCCCCGCGTACAGATTGCGATAGCGATACCTTACAGAAGTCAAAAAACTCGCCTGATATCATGTTCAAACATAAGGGCGCCAAATGGCCTAGTGTTATCATTGAAGTATCATATTCGACAAAGAGGAAAGATCTACCAAAACTTGCGGATAGATATATTCTAGGTTCAACTGGGAGCGTCCAAGCTGTTGTAGGTATAGATATCGAGTATCAGCGTCCGAATCAGACACAGGTGAAGTCAAGGGAAGCCGTGTTCTCAGTCTGGCAACCAGAGTATGTCCAAAATAACGAGGGCGACCTAGAGCTTATTGCCGCACAAAAGATTAAGGATCAGCCCTTCCGCGACGCCCAAGGTAACCCGATCTCCTCCCCCGGCCTCTCGCTTCGCCTCTCCTTATTTGGAACCCCTAATCTCTCGAAAGCTATGATAGACCACGATCAGTTAATAAACATCTCTACTAATAAGCTCTGCGAATACTTACACGAAGCTGAAGAGCAGATGCGGATGCTATCGACCGATTTGCTAGACGAGATAAGCCTACTAGCTGGAGCTAAGGTAAGGTATAGGGAAGCTACGCCTCCTGAAGTCCTAAGTGAGGAGGATGAGGAGAAGTTTTGTAGGTTGGAAGAAGAGGCGAGTTAAAAGAGAGATGACGAGGATCCTGATTGGGAGGGTGAGACCGAGAGTACAAGCGATTAAGGACCGGAGTCGGAAAGATGGAAGCGATTGAAAGTCTCCTCCTAGAGGAAGTGCCAACACCAAGAAGAGGAAAATGTCAATAAGACATCTTGATTGAGGAAATTTATTGATTCAAATAACTAATTTGTTCTCTACGATAATTGAATGTGATATATTGGTGTTGGCACGGCAATAGGTGCACCGGGGTGAATCAATTACAGCTGTAATAACGTTGTATGAGTATAGAAGATTTTGGTTATAACGTCGATCCGTGTAGAAAGAATCATTGTCGTGATGTTCTAGTTCGTGATTCTGCGAAGTGAACTGGTGACTGCGATCGTTGCTATTACAGCGCATCTATAGCCCGACGGCACTGCGAAGGTCTACTGCAACACCTTCGAATGTTGTTGCCGGGCGAATAAGAACTTGTACGCATGCTGGTACACCTTGACATGCAGAGACTAGTTGCCCTGCCAGGCTTCCTTCACTGGCTCCGAAGTTCTGAACGAGCCCTTGGTAGGTTCGCTGTAGTCGTTCAATGACGATCTCTAGACATTCAGCTAGATTCTTGTCTGGGTTGGTAGCGATGATGTCTTTGAGCATTGTCGTACGCCATTCATTCAAGAAGAGCTGATGGTTCTCAGGTGTATGGAAATACGTTCGCATTCGCGTTACCATGACGTCGAATAGTAGGTCCTTCTGTGCGAGATGTTGATAGTAGAACGATTGCGCCTTTCCTTTCAACATAGTATCGAAAGCTATTGCGTACTGTGATTCCTGAACGCCTACCTTCGTACAAAGGTTGTAGAAGATGTTGAGTTTGATGTTCAGCACGTCGTGCAAATCGCCAGTGAACTTCATATCGTCATTGTACAGCTTTGCCAAGTTGGTAAGAGCGTGAATTCCTGTGTACTGAGGACCTTGTTGTACTGTGGCTGGCTGTTGTTCTGATGGCGCTGGTGCAGGTGTTGATGACGGTGCTGGTGCTGGTGCTGGTGACGATGCTCGCGCTGGCGCTGGTACTGGCGCTGGTGATGGTGCTCTATTAGAACGTCTTGCGTTCTCCCGTTCTATTGTTTGACGATATACGAAGCTTGGGTCAGTCATCGCGACAATAAGTTCAGATTCTGGCCATGTTGGACACTCCTATAGTGTAGTTAGGTAGATGAATTGTTCTGTGAGGCTTTCGCGTTGATTGAACAGTATATAGATACCGCGTTTTCGAAAGAGTTCCTTCATTACCCTTTTGATTCGCTGATCGACGGCGTCGAGGTATCTCTTTGACTATTGTATAAACTCTTCCTTGTATTATTCGAGCAGAATGATATCGATCGTATCGGTTTCCTCAATATATTCGATCCACTTAAGGATAACGGTATTGAGATGTTCTGTGTTGATATTACTGCTTCTAAAGTCGTACGGTTGATTGGCGTGTTCTCGTACATGGAGTTCGTCGAACCAAGAGCGGGTTCGAATCTCTCTGTATTGCGACATGCTGGCGGGTCGCGCGTGAGTTGAGTGAATTGCGTAGTTGACGCAGATCTAGTTCCTAGGCTGGGCCGGTATTGGGGAGCTTTGTAGTAGATCTCTTTCAGATTCGTCGGAAGAAGCGATATCAAGATAATAGTCTTCGACGGGCGTCTCTGTTCTTCGCACTGACGATCGTTATCCTGGGCCGGTATTGGGGAGGATACCAAGGGTCAGCCGCTTCTAATGCCAGAGCTAAGTCCTAGCATGCTAGGGAAACTCCTCCTGTCGGATGTTCCTTGCTAATCTGTGGCTTTCGAACCAGCCACTGATCAGTGTTGGCACGGCAATAGGTGCACGGGGTAAATCGGTCTGCAGCTGCAATAACTTTATATGAGAGTAGACGATTGATTCTATAGAGAGAGAACTATGGAGGAGTTTATATACACAAAGTCGCGTTATCCCTTTGCAACGCACGGAGTGCTATAGGCCATAGCGCGTAGGCGTATTAAGTCATAGCGAGGAAGGGAGCGAAAGAAGGGGGCGAAGGGAGAGGAAGAATGGGATCACGAGACATGGTGTTGACGCCATAGGAATATGATGATTCCAACACCATAGGAATCTGATGGTTCCAATAGTGACTTTTCTCTCTAGATATAGAAAGGTCCTCTGCGCGTCCTTCTTATATTATATACTGTAAGCAGCCAAGGCTATATCACATGATGGGTTCTCGCTATATAAGGGCGTCAAACATGTCTACTACACATACACACCTACACTGAACTACACACTCAATCAATTCATTCAATTCTTCACTTGTGCCACATTCTTACATATACCTTTCGCCCATACGTTTTCCATCAGCTTTCTGGCGGTTTTCCGTCGGTTTGCTGGCGGCATGCCGGTGGCGTTCCTAGGAGTATCGTCAGCTGACTAGCGCTTTCTGGCAGCTTTCTGGCAGCTTTCTGGCAGCTTTCCGCCAAAAAGCTGGCGGTTTTCCGGATCACGTGACGGCCGTGTTCCTGGTGAACGCTATATAGTCTTCTTCTTCTTCCTAGGAAGGCTATCGCCGGTTCGCTGGCAGCTTTCTGGCGGCATGTCACCTGCTGCAAGGATCTTGTATGAGTAGAAAGGATTCCGACGATGCTAGAGATCGGGAACAGTAGTTAGCATCTAAAGCTGATTGACGACGCATCCCTGCCAAGCCGCATTACTTTAATGCCGCCAAGCTATTTTAGGCTAGCTAATAAGATGTAGGTTCAGTTTTAAACCTAGCTTAACACGCGTTCACGTGATGTTGTTGCTCACTGCTGTCACAATATCTGCCCCGTATATTAGCCACAAAATGCTGCCTACGAGTATACCATCACCGCAGTCTTAATGTCAACACATTGAGCTAACTTGAGGTTTGGTAGACCTGCCGTTGATGCTATAGACTGACGACAAGTTCTTGACGCAAGCCATTCGGCCACGTGTAGCTCTGTTAGTGCCCAGTTGGAATTCGGCTCGCTGTTCACACTGTCATCACTTCCATCTCTGCTATGCCTCATGAGGTTGGCCGTAATGCTAGTATCGACGGCTGGCTAGCTTCCATCCCTCAATCGACCGCTGTTCCCTCGTCGCCGCTTCCTCTCGAGCCTCTTGAATTGCCCTCGCCTGAGCGCTAGCGCAAGCGCAAACGTTATCACCAGTCGTTATCCCGCCGAAAGCGTCCGCACCTCATTCCATCCTCGTATATATGCTTTAAATATATCGCTCGAAACTCATAACACTATCTCGGCAGTTTCTATAGCCTCCGAAACATCTACTCCCTCTTCCACCTCTACCGCTACAAGCCTGAGCCACCGTACTATTCTTAAGCCTGTACCTTCGAGCCGCAAATAATTGTAAAGCCCTACGTAGAAGTATCATCGCCTGCTTGCACACGCTGTGCAGCCCATTAATATACGTCAGCCGCGCGACACACAGCAGCATAAATCAGTAGCAGCTGTTCGCTCTATACTGTCCAAACTTCATGGTTTCCAGTTCATTCATGCTGGTCTGAAGGTTTGTGACATTCCAGCGGAATATAGTATATCCTAGTCAAGTTACTGACACTCCTTCCAGGAACGACTCCAGGCAGCCAATCCTGACGCCTTTGAAAACGACGTTCATGAGTACATGTTCTACGATGACTCTATCCCACCAGCAACGCTAGATTATCTATGGAAAAGGGTAGAGAACATATATAGAATCGCTAGGGCATGTAATGATCGTAAGAAAGATAAGAATACTTAGTCAAAGGTCTTGGAAAATGTCATTGACACAGCGTTGAAACTGAGTAATACACAGAAGTTGGAGCTTAATAGCGTACAAACGCAGAATATTAAGCCTAGATACCTAGCACCGACCGGATCTAGTACTGGTAAGAAGGCTGATTTTGTTCTCGCGTTCACCGATCAGGAGAGTAAGGTTAACGCCGTATACCGAGCATTCACATTGAAACACGGTCATAAGAGCCTTAGCCCTATAACGGACGCTTACACATCCGAGCTTACATTTACATGCGCTTTTAAACTCAAAGAGCCAAATAGGGGACACTCGGAAGCTGAGACCCAGCTTACGACCCTTTATACCGCAATACTTCTAAAACTGGAGGATCTCGCACAAGACACCGGGGCGGTTTTTAAGATACCTGCTCTTGTCGGCTGGGTTGTGGTCGGTCATAATTGGTTCTGTTACATTTCTACACTCTGTCCCGATAGCAGCATTGTACGTACTGCGAACAATTCCTTGCTAGATAATGCGCTCACCAGCAGTCAAAGGAGGTTCAGGGTCCGTTCAACAGTCTCCAAGGCAGCACCCAGACCCACCACGAAATACTCAAGCTATTGAGCCTCTTTAGACGTCTCTGCTCGGACCTACTCTGCGAACGCCTTTAGCGGACTATATACACAGTCCTCACTGTCGACACTTCGTATCGGAACATTAGCGTAGATCCGTCTGAAGTATAAAAGGGAAAGATGATTTTATAAATAGGAGTACTATTTCCATCGTCTTCGCAGTAACGATAAAATTAGCTTCAAAGCTACGCCCGGATCATCATCTTGCACATAAGCCCCATGATAAGGCTTTCCTAGGTGACATAATATCGTTATGTCGAAAGCGCTTCGATACCGGAATGTAATCAGTGCCACGGATATGAGAGGACAGCATTCTCCCTGAGCATAGATTAGGTGTCTTGATCCAAGTCGCTTAGTCTAGCCAGAGCCAGAGCCAGAACCACCATTGAGATGCTATGAACAAAAGATACATCCTCTCTAGCTATTCCAGGCTTACGAAGGAGTATCCGTAACATCAACATTTTAAGCTTCGAAGGCTAACCTGCACCTTTTTAAGCATCGGAAGACACGTGTTCTCTATCAGCGGTGTCTAGGGCAAAGGCGAGAATTGTGAGCCTATACTAGCATAGAACGCTTTATATTGTTAGACGATGCAGTGGTTATACCAGGATACAGTTCAAGGCACTTGGTATGCATATTACAATCTAAGTACTATGATGTTTTGGTCACTGCCCCTACATATAGGGGTAGGCTTCACCATAGTTTCTGTAGTGGGTCCCGTGGAACAGGGCCTTCAGTTCTTCTCATCGCTGATGTTAACAACCTCTTGGCACCCACACCACCAGTCTAAGGCGACGATTCTGACCGTACACTTCCCGTTTTGCCATATAAATAATTCTCAGCGCCTCCGGTGCAAGGTCAGTGCCGGTGCGGGTCGGCCGCCCTCCCTGCTAGCGGTAGCGAGCTTAAAGTATTTTGTGACTTTAATTTATTATCTGCTGTAAATACCACCAATTATGCTGACTCCTGAACCGTTCGGTGCGAAGGAAGCGGCCGGGCAGCCAAGCAGGCGGCAAAAATCCTGGATTTCATCTCGGGTAGCAGTCTTAGCAATGAGCTTTACCCAATGTAGTCAAACGTCCATCCTCAGACACTCCCGACTCTGACTAAGCACCGGTAAATGCAGGCCATACCTCATAATTTGATATTGAATCTATCCATCGGTCACTCCGTCAGATTTTCACGTGCGAATTCGTTCACACAACTCGCACGTTGAGCCTCTGTCTCGCGACGTAGTCACTTTGGATCCACCCAGCTCCAACCCTCGTATACTCGCCATCCACACTAGTCAGTCCGACAACCAAGATATAGTACTTCCTCGACCCACGCTCGTCTTTACGGGAATTTCTCCCGACAACAACACACCGCTCGGTATGAAGGTCCCCACCTGACTTGATGTCATACCAAATCCGCCCCCTTTCTGCTCTGCTCGAGTCCAAGACGGCGTAGCTCATATCCCTTTATTCGAGGCTACAGTTCCGGAAAACTCCGATGTTGGTGACTAAAGCATGTCCTCCCTTTCTCTTGAAGATATTGAAGAATATATGCTTGTACTCCTTATTAAATCGGAGCTTGCGATTCCAATCCACTTCGCCAAAAGGAATATCCATGAACTGAATACCTCCGCTATATACCATCCAGGACCACGATGGTACGACCTGGGTTTTGTACCCGATCTGCCTCGTCTTCCCCCTGTCAGACCGCTGCCATAGGAGATTCCTATGACGGTATTACTTAAAGGTGCCATATCTGCTTTCGCGCCCTATAATGCGTGTAATACGGGCCTCTAGTCCGGAGAGTGCGACAGATCTGTCCGTGTCCTCTGTCAGGTCACGCTTCGAGTAGTTCTCCAAAAGAAAGTGAATAAATTCGACGGTACGTTGGTTGCCAGATCGAAGAAGCCGCTCGGGGAAGTTTGGATCCAATATAAAGAACTGCTTTCGGAAAGAGCTGAGAAATTTCCAAATTAGGAATATATCAGGCTATCAAATATTGTGAGCTCTTACCTTTCCAGTCTAGTAAGCGTTTCGCAGTATACCCCCTAACTATATTCCTAGAACATCTGCTTATCGCTGAAATAGATTGTTCGTTATAATAAAACCCTTTCTTATATTACCTATCCTCGCGTGTTAAGCCGAGCCTTCTCTACGTGCTCGTGAAAATCATCTATATCAGTATAGTTATTGAAATCATCCGTATCGGCATAGATATAGAATTGCCGGCCCGAGGCATCTTAAATATAAATATACTTACTGCTTACCTTCCGCTCAAGGAATCCTGCGTCTAAATCGACAGCCGAAGTTGCAGCGATTATATAGTAGGCCGAAGCGAAAACGTCTTCTATACGCTTAGCCTCGTGTTCCTAATCTGTCTAGTTCTACTAAATAATACAGAGTAAGTCGATCTAGAGGTATTGGATGCCCAGTTCCCGGGTTACTTGGACAGCGTCCCGAAATATCTTTAGTAGTGCAGAGAAACTGAACCCTTTCAGTCGTGCTTTAATATTGTCGTCGGCTGTACAGAATTTATACTTCCTCTTTTTAGTGAGTTTACCCCAGCAGTAGGACAGCGCGATATATTCCAGTCTTTCTTTTTTCTTTAGACAGTAGAGATATAAAACATCTGGGTCGGGGCCTCCAATATAAAGAAGCCTAGTTGGCAATGCCATCTTAGGATGACTGTTGCAACTATAGGACTTGTTATACCAGCGAAGCCATGCGCGAAGGAGCGCAAAACGTATAGGACTTTCCGGTTCTAGTAAGACTGGAAAGCTGACCTTGATGTCGTTACTAAGTGCAGTCGAAGATTCTGCGGTAGAGATATGCAATTAGTAATGGACCTGCCTAACACGTGTGAGTTGAAGATACTCACCTGAATCGGAACATAGTCGGAAAATTCGAGGTCCCTCGTTTCCTATTTTCAACACTGACCCTTCCCGAACGATTTGAACGTTGGGTTCATCATCATTGTAGTGAGGTTTGATTGCACGAACTGTACAGAGCAGCAGAGCGCAGATCTGGCAATTTTTTTCAGCCATACTGACTTGGGAAAGAGTAATGTTGCGACTAGCCGCAATGGAACCACAGCAAGTACAACACTGGACTGGGGCAAGCTAAATCGGTGGCAAGCTCGATGGGAAACCCTTGAAGAATTCCAGGGCGAAGTTGTTGTCGAAGGTATGGCGCCAGGCGTCCGGCTACATTCGTATTAGTACTTAAGGGCAGACTTCGCAAGTCCACTTACAAACTACACCACCAAACGTTCCAGAATCAGCAGCAGCCTCGCGTACCAGTATTCGCAAGTCTACTTACAAACTACACCACCAGACGCGCTAGAATTAGCAGTAGCCTTACATGCCAATATTCGCAGGTCCACTTACTTCCTACACCACCAAACGCGCCAGAATCAGCAGCAGCCTTACATACCAGTATTCGCAGGTCCACTTACTTCCTACACCACCAGACGTGCCAGAATCAGCAGTAGACTCGCATACCAGTATTCACAGGTCCACTTACATACTACACTACCAGACGCGCCAGAATCAGCAGCAGACTCGCATGCCAGTATTCGCAGGTCCACTTACTTCCATCTAACCGCAAAGTCAGCTAAGATTATAAGGTACAGGTACCGTTTATACCTACCCGGAAGAGACTATCCTCCCACGTTTCCTGAATCATAATGACAACTTCAACCTAGCTAAAGTATAGAACAAGCGATATATAAGATAGCAAGATAATTTCTACACGAAGATATTTTTAACTTTAGTCATGATTTTGCTCTTAAGTAAAGCGTTCGTTCTCAGACCATATTGCGGAGGCGGGGCAGGTTAATCAGCTGCTGCCTACGTGGACCGTGCTACAATTATTCTCGGCAAAGGCTCAGCTGATCTACTTCTCTGCACTCGCCCACCCTAGAAATAAAACAAACTGAAAGAGACTTCGCGAGATTACTAGAAGGGTTTAGCAGCAACATATTTAAGGATCTTTACAAGAGGCAAATAGAGTACAAGTACTTCAAACTCACCACCGCTAGCAGGGAGGACGGCCAACCCGCACCAGCACTAACCTTGCGCCGGAGGCGCCCCATAGAGCAGACTGCGGAAGCAGACGATCGCGTTCTGGGTATCGATCTACAAGTTGGGTCAGTCGTATCCGCACTGGATGCTCGAACGGCAACGACTGTACACGAAGCATCGGTCACCACTTATAGGGGTGGCGGAGATATGTACAGATGTTCGGGTAGATACAGTGCTAGAGGTCAAGCCGTACGCATGCCCGCCGTGGGTAGAACGGCCGGAGGTAGTGATATACGAGGACGAACAGGCGCGAGCCGCTATAGAGGACTACTAGCCAGGACAGGTAGATTTGTATATAGATGCATCAGTAAGGAACGGCAGAGCGGGTATTAGAGTATATACCAGGCCGTCACGGGTATATATCTCGAAGACGGTAGCAAGCTCTAAATAAGTAGATATATACCTTATAGAACTCCTAGCGATTAGCGAAGTAGCTAACTAGCTATAGAGCCTGTTATATATAGCGCTCGATAGTAAAAGCTATCCTATATCGGCTTCGAGTATTCGTATCTTCTCTAACTTATAGTTAGTACTATAGTTAGTTAAAAGCTGGAGAGCGAGTACCTGCTAAGAAGTAGTAATAGAGATCGTTAAGAAACTATAAATAGTTAACGTTACGTTATATTAGATCCTAGGATATATAGGTATAAAGGGAAATAAATAGGTAGATAGGCTAGCGAAAGTAGTAATAAAAGAAGAGAATAAGTAGCTACTATAGTATAATAGCGTACTATAGTATCTAATACGGCTAGTACTAAAAAGAGTTAAGGTAATAAATAGACTATTACTACTAAAGTAGATAGAGATAGGTAGATTTATATAGAAGATTAATATAGTATTTTATTTAAATAAGTTAGTAGAGATATATTAGTAATTAAATAGTATTAAGGTAACTATCTTTATATAGTTATAAATAAGTAAGACGTTCTTTAATAAGTATCTATATAAGATTAAGGTAATAGAAATAGTAGTATATAACTATAAATATATAGAGTTAATAGTATACTTTCTTTTCTTATATAGATAGTAGAGATAGTAGGGAATAAAGCTATAATAGTAGTATAAATAATAGTTTAAAAAGTAATTATATATACTAGGAGGATATTTAAGTAGATAAGAAGGAGGAAAAAGTATTAATTAATTAATTAAGTATTAGTATTATCTATTAGATGGTAATAATATAATAATTACTAAATAAAGAGACGCAAGGAGCGTTTATAGGTAATATACCTTATAAAAGGCTAGATAATATATAATAGTAGGGTAGGATAATTTAAGGGTTATATAACCTAGAAAGTGTCCTCGCTAAGAGTAGCGACCTCGCTAAGATTAGAGGTTATAATAGATTCTAAGGATAAGTAGAATCTTATATAATTAGATAAGCAAGGATAGTATAGAATATATTTAAAGAGGATTTCCTATAGAGTAATTCTAATTCCTTATAGTTAACTTTATTTAATAATCTAAACCCTATTCTAAGATTAATAACTACCTTAATATTAAATACTTAGGTTATTACTAAGTAACCTTTATTACCTTTTCTACTATAGATTATACTAAATAATTCTACCTATATAGCTAAGGTCTTAAGTAAGACGCTAGTAAGTAATACTTTAACTACCTAATAGGTCTATAAGAAGAATAATTAATAATAGTTATACCTAATACCCTAGTAAGTAGTATAAGTATACTAGTAAGTAATTAAACTATAGTTCTAGCTAATTAGGCTATAGAAATATAGTAGCTATAGCTATAGTAGCTATAGCTATAGATCTAGTAGTTAATAAACTAACTCTAGTTAATAAACTAATAGGTAGTAGTAAGAATAGTTAATAACTTAGTATAATAAATTAAGATCCTAATACCTATAATATAGGAAGGAGACTATATAAACCTTAGAGTATTCCTTATATAGTTAGAACTATACTTCTAAGGATATGACGAGTATTATAATAATCTAGTAGATTATATAGCTATCGCGCTTATATATATAAAAGGAACGCTAGTAAAATAGCTTTAAACGCTAATAGATAATTACTTAGCTTATAAAGGAACGATAGATAGCCTTAAGGACGATACTAAGAGAGTATTTACTAGTTAGAAGAGCTTTAAGAACGAAGTTATAATACTATTTAGGGAAGTTAACGCCAAGAAAAAGGTATAATAGGAGATATAGAATCTTAAATAAACTAAGTTAGTATAGACTTATACTATAAGCTTTAGGTAACTTGTAATTTTATTTAAATAGAATAATAAGCCTCTTTAAGTAGCTTTTTATAATAGTCTTAGAGAATTAGTTAAGGATAACTTAGCCTATTATATAGAACCTAACGACCTAGATAAGCTTATTAGCTAGGCTATAAATATTAATAATAGGCAATATAAATAGTAGTAGGAAAAGAAAGGGTAAAAGACTATAAGTAATAATACCCTATAGAACTCTAATATAAAGAAAATATAGTAGCTATAAAGGGACTATAATAGAGATTATTAAAGCTAATAATATTAGGGGTAAGGGAAATCTAGGAAAGAAGCAACGATAATCCTAGGATAGAGTATCTAAGGAAGAATGTTAGAAATACTTTAAATTTAAAGCCTATCTAAAGTATAGGAAATAAGGATACTTCTAGAAAGACTATAAGGCTAAAGAAAAGGTACGAAAAGCTAAAACCTTAGATACTAATATAGCTAAGGTAGCTATAATATAGGTAAGCCTAAAGGCGAAGGATCTACCTATAGCTTATAAATATTTATTTAATAAATAAATAGTTATAGACTAACTAAAGTATAGAATATACTAGAAATATAGAATTAGAACTTATAAAGGCGTGTAATACTAGAATTAAGTTATAGTTAGAGGACTTTATACTAATAATATAGTAGTTAAAGTAGTAAGTCTCTAAGGACTAGTAAAAGACTATAATAAGAAGCTTATTATAGTATATATCCTATATTATAACCTATAATAGAATGAATACGAAATTAAGGATTATTAAGAATATAAAGAATAAAAGTAAAGGGTTAGGGGGGTTTCTATATACCCTATATATATATATCTTAAGTACTATAAGAACTATAAATATTATATCTATAATACTAAAGATTAGGTATAAAGGTATAATAGTACCTAATAGTATAAATACTATAACAACTTATATAAACTCTATAAGAAA
>Ga0247757_10001477_pt1 | contig 15272 bp, 1 predicted proteins | sample UWRJL126311R4_FD_180929 | JGI IMG/M metagenome (GOLD analysis project Ga0247757, IMG submission 180929) | Plant litter microbial communities from Arlington Agricultural Research Station in Wisconsin, United States - UWRJ-L126-311R-4 | ecosystem: Environmental > Terrestrial > Plant litter >... | reverse complement strand
TCTTCTCTAATAAACTAGTCTTTATTTAAGTATAGCTTATTCTCTATATATAATCGCTATTAGTTAAAGGTTATAGTTAATTTACTATTAGATAGTATAAGAGGATTAGGAAACTTAACTAAGTATTAGGATACTAACTAAGTATTAGAGTAACCTATAAGTTAAAAGGGTAATAATATAGGTTTTAGTATACACGAGTCTTCTAGCTTACTATTAGAATTTACTAAGCCTATAAAAGGGTTCCTAGGAGTAGATAAAAGTATTAGATAGTATAGGAGGCGCTAGTAAGGAGTTTTCTAAGTAGGAGGTTTCTAAATACTTATAATAATTAAGCTTAGGGTATAAAGTTATTCTTATAGTTTCTTTTATATTATTTTCTCCTTTTAATATTCCTTATTAAATTCCTTTTATTCTTTTTTAAGGGTATCCTTTAAATTATTATATTTAGTAAGAGCGTTAATAGTAAGTTAGTAATATATATATATTTATTAACGTTCTATTAATTAAATAAATTTATAAATAAGACTTTTATTTTAAATATACTAAAAAGATCTTAAAGATAGTAGTATTTCCCCTACTATATAATAACTCGAAGATCGTATAAAGGAAAAATCTTAAAGGTTTTAAGATAAAAGCTAGCAGGACTAGAGCCTAGAGTTACTTTATCCCTTTTATAAGAGCTGAAAAATCCTGATACTATAGTTAGATTATTTACTATTTTAACTATTATTAAATAGTTTATAGTATTTAGGTAGCTTATAGTACGTTAGTACTATGCTACCGCCTAGTACTATAATTATTAAATATATTCTTAATAACTATTTTAATAACTATAGCTCTACTATAGTACTACTAGTAGTATAATTATAAAATATAGTCTTAATACTCTATAGTAGTCTATATAAACCTATATCTTATAGTCCTTCATTTATTTAAACTACTCTATCTAAAACTACTATATTTTAAATAAACGCTATAATTTAAAAGGAACCATCTAAAACTTTTTTTATATTTAAATATATATATATTAGTATATATAAGCGTTCTATTGCCTATAAGATTCCTAAGCTAACTAGAATCGTTTATAGAACCTATTATTAACTTTACTATAATATTCTACTAGGATAATAACAATATTACTATCCCTTACCCTACTAGTATAGGCGCTTACTATAGTTATTTAGCCCTCGAGGTAGTTAAATACCTTACTCTAGATATAACTAGATTCCTATAGAATAGGATAGATAAGGTAGTCTAAAATATAGCCTATAGTATAGATAAATACGCTAAATTTAACGATATATATCTAGACCTACCTAAGATAGTCTAGATATACTACCTTAAATAGTATATAGTATACTATTTAATAAGGTAAGAAGGAGGACTAGAGGCGATAATAGCCTTAAAGGAGGTATTAGTTATAATAGATCTATAGAAGAAGCGATTATCGTAGGTTATAAATAGAGAATAGCTACTATAGAGTAAGAGCTTTAAAAGGGAGCTCTATAATAAGTTTTCTAGAGAAGGGAGTATTACCTAGATATAGGTAATTATTAGAGCTATACGATTTAAGGGTTATTAATAAGTAGATAGAGGGAGTAAGGGAGATAGAGGGTTTAAAGAAATAAATAAGCTATAAAGGTAAAGGTAGTAGTAGAGAATATAGGCTATAAAAGTAGTCTTTTTAAAAGTTCTTATTTATATAGTATTAGATTAATTTACTCGAATATATACTTATATAATCAAGGTACCTAAAGGGTTTATATATAATTAGTAGAAAAAACTAGTAACTATATATTACTTTCGCCTAAGGAGATAAAGATACTAAATAAATAATATAATATTATCTAAAGACGACGTGGTATTAATTAATATTCTATATAATAGAGGAGTAGCTAGTTCGCTAGTTCTTATAGTACTAGGCTAACATCCTTTTAAAATATTTTTATAACTAATTCTTTTATCGCCTCTAAGAATTAATTACCTACTAGGGTTAGAAGACTAGGTATTAAATTCTCTTCCTTTATTTTCTAGATTATATATACTAGTTTAAGCGCTATATTCTAATTATAGTTCTCTTATATTACTAGAGTATAATTCTTAATACTATATTTCTTATAGAAGAAGTATTCTTTTATATTATAGGCGGTATTTATAGTTATACGCTTAAGTATAGAAGTAATATAGGGGTACTTTAGTACTATTATAAGGATTTAACTATAGGTAAAATATCTATAGTTGGGTTTCTTTTATATAGAGAAGATATATAAGTAGGTAATACTTACGATAGTTATAGAAGTATTAGTTTAATTATAGAACTTTCTAATACTTTTATTTATTAAATAGGATAATAGGCTATTTAGCTCTACTAGCTATCCTATAGCGGCTTATAAATAGAAAAAATTTATTTTTTAACTCCCTTTAAGCTATACGTTACTTGGTAGTCTAGGAACTATAGGGTAAGTAATCTAGCTTATTAATAAACTAACGCTTAGTATAGTTATACTACTAGATCTTTAAGGGTATATAGTATTATAGACTAGGCTTTACCTAGCTTTATAATATATATAGAGATTATATAGAAACTAAATAGAGATTATATAGAGATAGTATAGAGACGATATAGAGATTATATAGAGATGATATAGAGGTTATATAGAAATGGTATAGAAGTAATATAAAGGCAATCCTTAGTAAGCGAGGAGGGTATATATAGACTAAGGATATTAGACTTTATTTATTTCACCTTTATAGAAATTTATAATATTTCGACACCTATATTCTTTAAACTTTAGGGCTAGTCTATTATATTAAATTTCTACCCCCTAAGCCCCTTCCTCTATAAAAGAATTCTAGAGATAGAAGAGGGATTTAGATTTAGAGGTAACTTTTTTAGAACCCTAGTATAACTAAACTAATAGGACTTCCTTAATAAGATTATAGTATAAATCGCTAGGATAGGAATATAAGTATTAGAATAATAGGAAAGCACCTATACTAATATAGATACTATCCTAGCCTAAAATAAGGAGCTAAGGAACTAGAATAACGCCCTCCTCGCGTAAATATAAAACTTAGAGGTAGGTTACTAGAACCTCTTACCACCACTATAGGCTACTCCTATAACGACCCTATTACCTTCCTATAGATAATCTCTATAAGCGAGTAAGTTAAGAAAACCAATCCTAATACTAGAACTATTTAAAGGCTTAAAAGAACGCTTTAGAACCTAGAAGGTAACTATTAAATATATCCTAAAAATGGACCAAGACTTTATTAGGAGAAACTAGGAAAAGTATATTATAATCTAGAAGACTTTAAGGACCTATTTAATAAAGCGAAAGCCTTTAGACTTCCCCTATATTAGGGCTAAATAGATTACTACGTTAAGCTAAAATAGGAAGAAGATAGGACCCTACTAGAACTACTATAGGGCCTATTCTATAGTATATTAAGGGAGTAACTTTTAAAACTTAGGAAGTAGTTAATAGACCTAATAGATAAAGGGTAGATCTATATAAGCTTATTACTAGTAGTAGTACTAGTCCTACTAGTAAAGAAACTAAGAGGAGGATAGTACCTATATATCAACTATTAAGCCCTAAACGCACTTATAGAGGTAGATTAGTATCTACTACTACTAGTAAAGGAAATCCTAAGGATACTTACCTAAACTAAGTAGTTCTCTAAGATTAATATTAGGGTAGCCTTCTATAAGCTCTAAATTAGAGAGGGTAATAAATATCTAATAGTATTTTATACTAGGTTTAGGTTATTTAAGTAGCTAGTTTACCTATTTAGATTAATAGGAGCTCTAGTAATATTCTAAAGGTATATTAATTCGGTACTAAAAGAGGCCCTAGGAAACTTTATAATAGTATATCTAGATAATATCCTTATTTACTCTAATAGAACTAGAGTGGATTATATATAGAAGGTAAGAAGAGTCCTATTACTCCTAAGGGAAGTAGGCCTATTTATAGATCTAAAAAAATACTAATTCGTAATAAAAGAAATTTAATACCTAGAATATATTATAGAAGTAGGGGTAGTAATCTATATAAACCTAGAGAAAGTTAGAGCTATCTAGGAATAGGAAAGACTAACGTCTATAAAAGGAGTCTATAGTTTTATAGGATTCGTAAACTTCTATAGAGAATTTATTATAAATTTTTCTAGGATTATAGCGCCTCTAACCTAATTAACTAAGAAGAAGGTTCTATTCTAGTAGAATAATAAAGCCTAGATAGCCTTCGAATAGCTAAAGAACGCCTTTATTATAGACCTAATACTAGTATACTAGGATCTATTAAGGAAAATAGTCCTAAAGGTAGACTATTCTAGTATAGTACTAGGAGGATACTTATTATAAGAAATTAATAGTATCTTATACCTAGTAGTATACTACTCGCGAGCCCTAATACCTATATAATATAACTATATAATATACGATAAGGAACTATTAGCTATTATAGATAGTATTATAGCTTAGATAGATATGCTTATAAGCGTATATAAATCCTTTTCAATCCTAATAGACTATAAAAACCTTAAGTATTTTATAGGAATTAAAGAGCTAAGCGAGTGGTAATATAGATAGGTAGAATAGCTATCTTAGTTTAGCTATATATTAATATATAGGCTAGGATAGTTGGTAGGATAGCTAGACGTATTAAGCTAAAGGGAGTAGGACGAGAATAAATATACGTATATAAGTACTAGCGTTATAAAGCTAGAAAAGATCTAAGTAATAACTATTATAGTAATAGAATATAAGTAAATAGGGGAGGTAGCGCTACTAAAGGGAAGGATTCTCTTTAGTAATATATATATATAATAACTATAGGATAAAGTAGTAAAGGCTAATATATAATACCTAGCCTAACTAAAAGTAGTAAAAGATAGGGAAAGGAAGTTCCCTATATAGGTATAGATATAATAATAAATTATAGACTATATAATAGGAGTATATAGCGCGCTCTTATAGAGAGGGGTACTATAATTACTATTATAGGAGCCACTAATAATAATAATAATATAAAAGGTATATAACTTAGTATTATTAAGGTACCTAGGGAAAAATACTACCTTTTATATCCTATACTATAACTACTACTAGGAGGGAATATTGGTAGACGTAGCGCGATTTATAAGGAACTACTACTATATAGGAGTATATATAAATAGGTAATAGAAGTAAAGACTATTATAGCCTATACTAGTAGTAGATAGGTACTAATCCTAGATATCGATGGATTTTATAGTAGACCTACTACGAGCTGATAAGACTTCCCCTAAATACCTACTAGTAATAATAGACTAGTTATTAAAATATATATAACTAGAGATACTTATATCTATAGGGGCTAAGGACTATATAGCTATATTTAAGATAGTATAGTAGCGTTTCTAGGGGTTTCCTATTAGTATAATTATAGATAGAGGATTAGACTAGTTAGGATACTTCTAGACGATATTATATAAAATAGTTAGGATTAAATAAACCCTCTCGATATTATATTACCCCTAGATAGATAGAGGTATAGAGAAAGCGAACTAAGAGGTCTAAGTAGTACTAAAAATAATAGTCTCCTTTAAGTAAACTAACTAGCTAAATTACCTAGTAGTATATTAGTTAGTACTAAATAATAGGAATTTAAGTATTATAGGGGTAAGCCTAAACCTTCTATTAAATAGGTATAATATCCCCCTAATATAGGCCCTAATAGGAAGTAAGCTATTAATAACTATTTTATAAGGGAGGGCTATACTATTTATAGAGTACCTCTATATTAGAATAAAATTAGTATAAGTAATAATAATATTTATATAATAATAATAATAGGATATAGCTAACTATTCTTATAGGCTAGTAGAACATTTTTAGGTAGGAGATATAGTATAGTTCGCTATAAGAAATATTAAAATAAACTAGCTAAGTAAGAAGTTTAACTAGTTATAAATACTATATATAGTAATAGTAGTATTAGGGCTAAATAATATAGAACTAGACTTACTAGGTAGCCTATATAAGAAGGTATACGTAGACCTACTAGAATATATAGCGACTAATCTACTTTCTTCCTAAAAATAATAAAATAGCTATCTAGGTCTAGCTTTAGAATTAGAGGAGGAAGACCTAGCCCTAAATAAATATATAGTAGAAGAGGTATTATTAGTAAGAAATACGCGAGGTAGAGGGAAGTAATAAGTACTAGTAAAATAGAAAGGATACCTAGTACTAATATAGGAACTACTAGAAGTATTAAAAGGAATAAAGATACTTTATTAATTTAAAGAATAGTAGGGGAATATATAATATTATAATAGACCTAAGAGGATAAAGAAGAAGTAAATAATTAGAAATTAAAAAGATACTATAGGAACCCCCTTATAGGGAAATAAGCTAGATAGAACCCCTTAAAGGGAGGACCTCTAATAAAAGGGGATTTTAGAAACTACCCCCCCTATAGCGCTAATATACCTCCTTATAATATTACGCTAACTCTAACTCCTTACTATTAATAAGGCGATAAGAAGTTAGAATAGGGGCTAATTACTCTAGAGTATCTTAGAGAAAAAGTTAGTAGAAATCTAGTATAAGGAAGGTATAGAATATATATAATAATTTAAGAAGTAGTCTACTTAATAGTAGAAAAGTAAGTATTTATTACCTTATAATTATACTATAGTTCTTAGCTTATATACTAGAAACTACTAGTAGTAGCTATAGCTAACTACTTAAAGTAGGCCTAGGAAGTATTATTATACTATCCTAGAGTAGGCTAGGTAATAAGTGTCTAAGGAATCTTAAAGCTACTAGTACTACTTAAGGATAAAGAACCTTTAGTATAAGGGTAAGTAATAATAGTTAAAATTTTAGTAGGGACCTACTTAGCTTAGGCTATAGTTATAAGTATTTTAAAATTAGAGTAAAGATAGTAAAACTTATTAGAGAAAATAAGATAGGTACCTACTATTAGTTTACCCTTAATTATACTATAGGTCCTAGGCGTAATAATATATTAATTACTATAAAGCTTAGATTTAGTAATATAGGCTTTTTACTAATAGAAAGTATAGTAAATAGTAGGGTATATAGTAAAAATAGAATCTAAACGCTAGTAGGATTTTTTTATCTTAGTATAAGCCTTATAGGTCTTACTAATCTTTAGAATATACTTATAGAAAAGGTAAGTAAAAGCTAAATTAGAGATAATATAGAAAAAGTATAGAGAAAGGAACTTACTTAAGCCTAGCTAACTTGCTAAATATATAAATATAATTATTATAGGGTATTTATACCTTAATAATCTTGTTGGCCTTATCGCTACTATTACCCTTAGTCTTAAAGGCGCTAATCTAACGCTTCTTAGGGGTTATTAAAGGAGTTACTATAGTTTTACCTAAGTAGGTAGTACTACTAAACGCTACTAAGGAGCTATTAAAATTTAAGGAGTTCTTAAAACTAGGGGATAGTAAATAGAACTAGGGGGGAGGAGTAGTAAGACCCTAGGGGGGGGTAGCTAAGCGAGTAGAGGAGCTAGTAGAAGGAGCTAGGGAGGGGCTAGTAAGATAAAACCTAAACTTACCTAGGTAAGGAGTAGGACTAACTAACCTCCTAAGGCCTATACTTGCTTAGTCTACTTTACTCTAATACTAATAGATTATAATAAATAAGAAATATTAAAAAAAATTAATAAAGGTAGTAAGGTAAAGAAAATAAGGAAGTAGAGGAATTTTAAGGGAAAAGAGGGGAGGGTCTAAATTAGAAAATAAACCTAGTAAGTAATTATATATAAAAATATTATATAATAGGGTATAGATAGAAACTATAGGATAAGCGAAAATAAGCGAAAAGAGGACTATAATAAAACTAATAAAGATAAGAAAGGAATAAAAAGATATTAATATTATAACTTATAATATATTAAAATTAATACGACTTCTAAACCTACTAAAGCTAGGCTAGGAGAAAAAGGAAGGGGGTATATTATAGACTAGGCTTTACCTAGCTTTATAATATATATAGAGATTATATAGAAACTAAATAGAGATTATATAGAGATAGTATAGAGACGATATAGAGATTATATAGAGATGATATAGAGGTTATATAGAAATAGTATAGAAGTAATATAAAGGTAATCCTTAGTAAGCGAGGAGGGTATATATAGACTAAGGATATTAGACTTCATTTATTTTACCTTCGTAGAAATTTATAACATTTCGATACCTATATTCTTTAAACTTTAGGGCTAGTCTATTATACCTTTAGTATATAGAGGCCTATATACTCTATATATTCTATATAGATTCTCTACTAATCGCTAGCCAAGCTTTTAGCTTATATATAGTAGGGTGAAATAAAAAAAGAATAATTAAAAAAGATACCTTTTTTACTTAGCTATAACTTAGTCTATTTTAACGCTATAAGAAAAAGAAAATAAGAATTTTAAAGAGAAAAACTATAATATTGTTTAAGTAATTAGTAATCCTGATTAATAAGCATATTCAACGCTAGATTTATTACTAAATATAGAGGAAAAAAAAAGCTAAACTTTACCTAAAGACTTGCTAAGAACGTAAATATCTTTTTTTTTCCTTTTTAGTATATAATAATATAGTATAAAATAAAGATAATAATGGCGTTTATTTAAAAATTGTTTAACTAAATAAAAAGTTTTTAAAGTTATAAATATTAGCCTATATAATTATTAATCTAAAAATAAGAAATAGATTAATAAAAATAAAGCTAATTAAATAATATTATTAATTTTAAAATTTTTACTATAAACTCCTAAAGTTTGGAATTTAATTCTTGAATTTTAAATTAATATATATCTTTTTTTAAAAGCTAGTATTTCTACTACTTATTTTTTATCTATATAATTTTTATATTAATATAGAGTAATTTATATCTATTTTAATTCTCTAGTTTTAAAAATTTAATACCTATTTTATTAATATAACTATAGGCTCTAAAATATTATTAAAATTTTAAGCTTAATATATCTTAATTAAAAGGTAGAAGTAGGACTAATAAAGTAATTAAATTATATTTCTAGTTATAATAATATAACTTATATAAAAATAAAAATAATTTATATAGTAAAGCCTAATGTATAATAAGATAAAAAATCTATTACTTTTATATCTTTTTTTTTCAATATATTCTTATATAAAATTATTAATATATATATTAAATTATATATTTATAAGATAAAGGCTAATACTACTATATAATATAAGTTTTATTAGAATAACTTAAAATTATATAGAGAAAATACTATAAAAACCTAGTTTAATATAGAGAAAATTGGATTTTATTTATAACTAGCCTAGAGTTTTAATTTCAAATTTATCTATAATATTTAATTAACTCTAAACTAAATATTAAATATAAAAAATAAAAGATATTTATATTAAAAAAAATAATTAAAACTTTATAAAGATTTTTATATAATATTATAAAAAAAGTAGGATTTAATACCTTAAAAAGCTATAGATAATAGTATAATATTTCTATCTAAGGATTCTAATAATATTAAACTAGCTAAGGGATTAAATACTAAATATTAAATAATAATTAATAATATATTAAAGCTTATATTGGAATTATATTATATAACTACTTAGCTTACTAGTAGCTTTCCTATAGCTTTCTAGCAGCTTACTAGCAGCTTTCTACTAGTATACTAGTAGCTCTCTAAGTTATATAACTAGTATTACGTGACTACTTACTATTGGTTCGCCTATAGCTTTCTAGCAGCTTACTAGTAGCTTTCTACTAGTATATTAGTAGCTCTCCGAGTTATATAACTTATCACGTAACGGCTACGTTACTAGCTGCGTTTACTATCTATATTCCCTTACTATACCCCTTACTACGCCCCTTACTATACCCCCTTTTTTTCCCTTCCTTACTATAACCTATTATACTTATACGTGTAAGCTAGGTTCTATAGCGCTCTATATATTATAAATAGAATCGCGCCTTCGTATATATAAACTCCTCTATAGTTCTCTCTTTTATAGAATTAAATTATCTACTCTCGAACCTACTTTATAGCTATAGATTAATTTAACCTATATACCTATTACTATACTAATACTAATTAGTAACTAGACTATAAAAAAGCTATAGATTAGTAAGGAATATTTAATAGGAGGAGTTTCCCTAGCTTACTAGGACTTAGCTCTAGTATTAGAAGCGACTAACCCTCGATATCCTCCCTAGTACTAGCCTAGGATAGCAATAGTTAGTACGAAGAATAGAGACGCCTATTAAGAATTATCTTAATTAGATAGTATCTCTTTTAATAGAACTAAAAGAGATCTACTACGAAGCTCCCCAGTACTAGCCTAGCCTAGAAACTAGATCTATATTAACTATACGATTTATTTAACTTATATACGACCCGATAGTATATTATAATATAAAGAAATTTAAATATACCTATAGTTTATAGACCTCTATATTGGTAAATACAAGAATAAGCTATATAACTTTAAGGATAAATAACTTAATAAAGAATACCTAAATACTATCGCCCTCGAATAGATCGAATACGCTAAAGAAGATAGATTAATTAATATTATTCTACTAGGTTAATATAAGGAAAAATTTATATAATAGTTAAAGTAATACTTTAACGCGATCGATTATCGAATTAAGAAGAGAATAAAGGAATTCTTTTAGAAACATGGTATCTATATAGTATATAATTAACGAGGAAACCTAATAGACTAGTTCCTTAACCTTCTTAACCTAGATAAGTGCCTACTATAGCTAGAACCTAAACTTACTATTATAATAAATAATCTAACCTTTATATATTAGTAAATAATAAAACGAAAGAATATAAATAGTTCTAGTAATATACTAGTACTAGTACTATTACTAGTACTAGTACTATTACTAGTACTAGTATTATTACTAGTACCTATACTAACGCTATTAGAATAACTAGTTCCTTAGTATATAGGAATTTACGCTCTTACCAACTTGGTAAAGCTATATAATAATGATATAAAGTTTACTAGCGATTTATATAACGTGCTAAATATTAAACTTAATATCTTCTATAACCTCTATATAAAAGCTGGCGTTAACGAATTAAACTACGCAACTGCCTTTAGTATTATATTTAAAGGATTTACTAGTTAACTTATTATAGAGCTCCCTTTTAAAGCTCTTACTCCACAGTGGCTATACCCTACTTACAACCTAGATCGATTGCTCCTCCTATAGTCTTTTTACCACCAATATATTGTTTAATACTACCCTCGCTTCCTTTCCTCCTTCCTGCCTTATTAAATAGTATATAATATACCATCTAAAGTAGTATATTTAGACTATCTTAGGTAGGTCTAGATATATATCGTTGAATTTAGCGTATTTATCTACGCTAAGGGCCATGTTCTAGATATTCTCTTCTATCCTATTCTCTAGGAATCTAGCTATATCTAGAGTAAGGCGCTTAGCCACCTTAAAGGCTATAAAAGTATAGCAGGCGCTTATACTAGTAGGGTAGGGGATAGTAACGTCGTTATCATCTTGGTAAAATATTATAGCGAAGTTGGTAATAGGCTCTATAGACGATTTTAGTCAACTTAGGGATCCTATAGGTAATAGGGCGCCTACGCATTTTAATATATATATATCTAAATATAAAAAAAGTTTTAGATAGTTCCTTTTAAATTATAGCATTTTCTTAGGATGTAGTAAGTTTTAGATAGAGTGGTTTAAATAAACAAAGGACTATAGGTTTATATAGACCTCTATAGAGTATTAAGACTATATTCTATAGTTATACTCCTAGTAGTACTATAGTAGAGTTATAATATTATAGTCGTTAAGATAGATATTAAGATATATTTAATAGTTATAGTACTAGGCGGCAGCGTAGTACTAGTATACTACAAGCTACTAAAATACTATTAACTATTTAATAGTAGTTAAGATAGTAAACAATCTAACTATAGTTTTAGGTCTTTTTAGCTCTTATAAAAGGGATAAAGTAATACCAGGCCCTAGTCCTACCAGCTTTCGTCCTAAACCCTTTAAGATCTTTTCTTTATACGATCTTCGAGTTATCGTATAGCAGGGGAAATACTACTATCTTTAAGATCTATTTAGTATACTTAAGATAAAAGTCTCGTTTATAAATTTATTTAGCTAATATTAAAAGGAAAGGTATAATTATTCTATTATTAGTATCTCGTATAGAAGGACCTACTATTCGACGTTATAGTTACTCGAATACGTATATATTTTTATATACCTAAGAACTATCAGCTTTTCTTAAATAAATAGCGTATAATAATACTTAGAGACGTCATCGCTACTAACCCCAATAAGAATCTAGCTAAATATCTAGAGATTATTATTAAACGACTATAGCGAACCTACTAGGGGCTTATTTAGAACTTTAGAGCTAGTAAAGGAAGCCTAGTAGGATAACTAGTTTCTATATATCAAGGTATACTAGTATACGTATAAGTATTTATTCGCCTAGTAATAATATTTAAAGGTATTACTATTAACCTTTATAGTACTATTAGACTATAGATATACTATAATAGTAATAATTATAGTTACTAGTTCATCTTACAGAATTAGAACGAACTAGAATATTATAATAATAATTTTTTCTATATAGATCGACGTTATAATTAGAATCGAAACTAATATTATAAGAACTAGAATAATTATTATTATAGGAACTAGAATAATTACCATTGCGAGAATTAGAATAGAAACTATTATTAGAATTATAATTAATATTAGAATAGAAAATGTTTTATATATAGAAAATAGAACTACTAGTTAATATACTACCTAATTAAAAAGCGCGAGCGATTACGACGACGATTTCGAATATATATATAGGACTATAACCTTAACCCTAACTATAAAACGTTCCTGGTAGAATTTAAAGGGATTAACCTCGGTAATATTATAAATAGCGATAAGGATAAGGATCTTAACGTATTCTACCTATTATAAAATAATTAATTCTTTACTATTTTATATAGAACTATTAATAGATAAGCTATCGTTATAATACTTAATAATACTATAATAACTTATATAATTACTAGTAAGGACCTATATTATAATAATAAGATAGCTAAGGAAAATAGCTACTTATTTACTTTTAATACGTAATATAGCAAGAATATCTTTTAAGGAATTATACCTAATACTAGCGCTACTAGAATATTAATAGTAGGATAGATATAAGTTAAGGCTTTATAGCGAATATAGCTATCAGCTATTATTAATAAGTCTACTATAGGATATTAATATATTTATTTTAGTAATAACCCTAAGTATTCGTCTATTAGAAATATTGATATAGAGATACTATTTAATATTATTTAGTTCATAGTAATACTAATAAATACCCCGTTTCTATTCTACCTAGCCGATATAGATTAATATAGAATCTATTTTAATAATATCGATAATATACTCGTATACTAAGGAACTAACTACTTAGTCGTTTAGAAGTAGGGGCACCTATAGCTTCTACTTAGTAATTAGGAAATAGCTATTTACTACCTTACTAAAATGGAATTATAATAGCTATATTAATAATTTAGCTACTTAGCTATAGAACGATTATATAAAGTACTAAGTAGAGCTGGATATAACGATATTAATAAGGAAATACTCGAGAAGATTATTAGATTTTACTACTAGTACTAAATTTATAGTAAAGTACCTAGACGATTTAGGTTTACTATTAAGGATAATATCGACTTTAACTCTTAAATTATCATCGATATTATATATATTAAATAGAAGCCTATATTATATATAATTAATAAGGTAATAGCGTTCTAAGTAGCGCGATTTCTAATAGATATATAATTAGGAACTATATAGAATACGCTTCAAACTATATAGATCGATATATATGTTGGACTACCTAATATTATCGTAACCAACGTAGGAAGGAACTTTACTAGTTAAGAATTCGTAAATAACGCGAGTTCTATAGCGATAGATATATAGGAGGTTCCTATTAAAGCCTATAACTTAATTAGAAAGATTAAATAATATTATATAGTAATTTAAAGAATATATAAAGTTATTACTATAGAGATTAAATAAATAGCGACGATACCTAAATTAATTCTTTAAATAGCTATAAAGGCTACGAACAATACTACTAGCCTAAATAGACTTATTCCTATACTCCTAATATTTAGTACTTACCCTCGAATAATAAAGACCTCGCCGCTATTACCCTTAATAATAACTTAAACTATTATAATTTAAAAAGTAATAGCTAAAGTTCGAAGAATTAAAGCTAAATATTAAATAAGTAACGCCCTAGCTACTTATAATAGACCTAATATTACTTATATACTAGAGCTTCCGCTTTAAAGCGACGTTAAGGTATAGTAAAAAGGAAAGGGATAGACTAGCCCCTATAAGTTACTAGTATAGAATACTAACTAAACGGCTGTAATACTTAATATTAATAGTAATTAATTAATATTCAGAATTACTACTATATAGCTATACTACCGAGATAATTCTACTATTATTAATACCCCTAAGGAATATAATAAGGAAATTAGTAAATTAGGTAACGACTATTACCTAGAACTAGAATCAGAACAGCTACCTCGTCGCGGCCGTAGACGTTTAAAAGGATTGAAAAATAAACTAAAGGATATATACCTAATATAATGTAAATAGAACGATATCGACCTAGTAATAGAACTACGAGCTGATAGCAAGATAACTATACCTAGCAACCCATTCAAATAATCTACGAAGGAAGAGATAGATACGCTGATTATATACGGCGTATTCTAATTCGAATCGTATAACCTATATAAGTATAGAAGGACTAGAATCTTTAAATTATAGATTATTAATAAAGTAAAAGGAAAGATAACTAATTCTTTATACGAAAAATTAAGACTAGTTATATAAGGGTTCAACGATAATAGTAAGAAGATTATTCTTATATAGAGCCCAACTATTTAGCGTACAAGCTAGCGACTAATTATTGCCCTAGTACCCTCCTTAATCCTAAAAGGAATAATACTATAGCTCTATAATATTACTTAGGCCTATATATAATTAGATAATCCGCTATAGCGTACGATTATCGCCGAACTACCTAGCTAATTAAAGGATTCTTACCTAGTTAGTACTATTATAGTTATTATAAAGCTACTATATAGAATCGTAGAAGTAGGGGCTTATTAGTAGTCTACCTACTTTAAATACTATATTAAAAAGC
>Ga0247757_10001476_pt1 | contig 15286 bp, 14 predicted proteins | sample UWRJL126311R4_FD_180929 | JGI IMG/M metagenome (GOLD analysis project Ga0247757, IMG submission 180929) | Plant litter microbial communities from Arlington Agricultural Research Station in Wisconsin, United States - UWRJ-L126-311R-4 | ecosystem: Environmental > Terrestrial > Plant litter >... | reverse complement strand
AAGGTTTTCCAATGGATATGTTCGCGTGCTGTTGGGTCTCAATCCGTTGCACACTAACATCCAAGTTGGTCCTGGCGAAACCTTCCAATCACCTGAAGCCGTCGCTGTCTATTCGTCCCAAGGTGTGGGTGGTATGTCAAGATCTTTCCACGACCTTTATCGTAATCATCTTTCCCGATCTAAATTCACGCATAAAACTCGACCCATCCTTCTCAATTCTTGGGAAGGGCTTGGCTTCAACATCAATGAGACGTCACTCGTTCATCTCGCTGGCGAAGCTGAAGAAATCGGCATACAGCTCTTTGTGAACGATGATGGGTGGTTTGGAGTGGAGTATCCTCGAAACAACGATACACTGGGTCTTGGCGACTGGACTCCTAATCCTGAGAAGTTTCCAGAGGGCCTGGGACCGTATGTAGCGCAGGTGAACAACTACACAACTCTTAACTCTTCGGAATCTCTTCAATTCGGTATCTGGGTTGAACCGGAAATGGTAAATCCTAATTCGACATTATATAATGAGCATCCGGATTGGGTCCTACATTCTGGAAAGCATACAAGAACATTGACAAGGAACCAACTCGTGCTGAATGTGGGGCTTCCTGAAGTGCAAGACTTTATAATCAAAACAGTTTCTGGTATTCTTGATTCAGCTAATATCCAGTACGTCAAATGGGACAACAACCGCGCCATGCATGAGCTGGCTCGCCCATCTGACGAATACCACTATATTCTTGGTCTCTACCGTGTGATCAACAACCTGACGACAAAGTACCCAAACGTGCTATGGGAAGGATGTGCTTCTGGTGGAGGCCGCTTCGACGCCGGCTTGCTCCACTATTGGCCGCAGCATTGGACCTCAGACAATACAGATGGATCGGACCGTCTGACAATCCAGCTTGGCACATCCTTGGTATACCCACCTTCAGCAATGGGTTGTCACATATCCGCAGTACCAAACGGCTTCACTCATCGAAATATTAGCATCGAGTATCGCGGCCACGTAGCCATGATGTGTGGTTCCTTCGGTCTTGAGCTGAACCCTTCCGAACTCAGCGCCGAAGAGGCGTCTGCCTTGCCTTCCGTCATGGAGGAGGCAAAAAAGATCAATCCTATAGTCATTTCTGGTGATTTCTACCGTCTCGCATTGCCAGAAAACACCAATTGGCCCGCCGCGCAATTCATCTCTGAAGACGGAAACCAAAGCATTTTGTTTGCTTTCCAGCAGAAATATGTGATTAAGCCAGCTGCACCACCAATTAAATTTCAAGGTCTCGACCCACAGGCCAAATATTACAATAACCTTGACAACGCAACTTACAGCGGCGCTACGTATATGAATGGAGGTATCAATATTGCTTGGGCAATGGCGGACTATCAGAGCAAACTCATCTGGCTCAACAAGCAGTAGAAACCGTAAATAGGGCTTTTAAGTAGTAGTTATGACAAGATATTAATGCAACTAATCGTCGTAATTTTATGATTTTTGACTGGAATTATCATCGTTCTAGTATTGATGCTGTTTTTATTGAGCTAAATACTACCTTGGTTTAGAAGCTCTTCTACGCCTCCTGTGGCGAAGATAGCATCCCAATGGGGCCGGAATGTAGCTTCGCCTTCAGGGGTATCTAACCAAAGAATGTCCTTTATTTTTCTAAAGATATCTTCCCACAGAGTGATTTGTAAAGACACAGCCACAGTTCGGGCTTGGTGCATGAACCATTCATAGTGTGGTGTTCCTGTTGAGGCCACCAGTCCGATCGAGACGAACCAAGTATCAATCGAGTCGTAGAGACCGAGCGTTGCTTGGCATTGTTTGAGGTGAGACAAGAAACGCGTTGTTATATCATGTAATATGACCGCGTGCGAATAGTAGGTCGGCCCTTGGACAATAAACATATAGAGCGCAAGCCCGCAGCGAAGGCTTTCGGACATAGGTGACAATTCTGCTGTTTCCGCGCTTAGATTGGGAGACAATAGTCGATGTATAACAAAGCATGCTAGGTCGTGTAAGCGTGTGGGGGGTAGTGGGCTTCGGCATGCTTGCTGAAACACACTACGAAGCCTCATGAAAGCGTTTCCGATGGCTGGGTCAATATCAAAATCGTAGAGACTCAACACTTCGTCAGATGTTGTAGGATCCGACTGCCATTCTGATATGGGCGGAATGCCGTTTCCTGTGCCAATATCATCTTGAGCCTCAAACTGAGGCCGTTGCATTATGAGCATCGATACCCTTGAGGACCGGATAAGTCTTTGTCATATAGTGTCTTCGGAGTCTTTGGACGCTCTTACCAGCTGACCATGCGCGCAGTAAGAGGGTTTGTTTGTCTTACTGCACTGATGCCACCTCGTAGTTCAACCAACCTTTTTACTCCGTTGACATGCAGCCGGCTAACCTCGAGATTGCCTTTTCCGAACTAGAGAGATGACAGGTATCAGTACTAGGAATAAACAGTATACTTTTAAAGTACATCTACACTTGGCCGAAATCGGGACTGCTCTTACTTCGATCGCTGCTAGCGTGATTACGGAATTCATTGTCCCATCTTGAATGGCAAGGGATCTGTCCTGGACCTTTCGTCTCAGTAATGAGACGGAGTCTGCCATCAAAAGCTCGGACATCTTAAATCCCTTTTGCGCTAAAAGCTCTTCGTCAAGGCATGCTGTTTGGAGTGAAACGTGGAAAAGAGCTGGATCACTAAGAGCGAGTGGCCACCAAGAGACCAAGAATGGGTTTGAGTCTGTGTTCATGTCCAGAGGATAGTATTGAAACGCGATCTTGTGCAAGACTGCGTTTTTCAGCTAAGCTGGTTGGATCGTGGGATGGGTCTTCACGTACAGCTGTGGATGAGTCGTTGGACACGGTCCCGTGGCAAGCGAGTGTGCGGATACAAGTCAAAAGGGTCGAAAGACTGAATACTAGCCAAAGGGCTATTTGATGGCTCAAGTAGATGCAGGGCCCTATTCGGGTGCTGATTGAAAACTACCGATGTTCGCGTCAAAGGTTCATTTGCGTATGCACATTGAATGTTGCGCTTTTCGCAACGGGAGCAGCGCGGCGTCTGCAAGTCGCAACCGAGCTTTGACTTGGCACATGCGGCACACGACCGACGAAGAGTTTGGCCCATAGGGGAAGCAGCTCTATTGTCAGGTTATGAAGTATGCCGCAGTCAAGATGAAGAGTGCTGGCGGAGATGGCGTTGGGGACAGAACGTCGGCCTCGTTTGAGGCTAACCACAAGAGCATTAAGTTCCGCAGCGGGGCTCGGCGTGATCGGAGTCTAATCTGCTTTGTGATGGGAGAGGAAACATCATGAGGGTCCGCGCACAACAGCTCGTGCTGCGATTGGGCAGCCAGCCTGACAGAATATCATCTGGTCTAAAACCGGAATAGCCCGCCTTGAAACCATTTTGAGCAGAACTACCAGGGAGCCAACCAAAGCTCCATTAGCCGATTGTAATGCAAATCTGAATCGTACGACGAATACTGGTAAAGGGAGGACCTGAAGGATATTGCACTTGGACATGGCAAAAACATATAAAAGACTCTTGCCAAGTGGTACATACCGTTCGGTACCCCTTCCACATGGAAAACTCTACTATGACCATTTATCATCAGTTCATACCTTCACAATTGCTTACTTCCGATCTGTCCTGTTTCAAACATCATGTTCTTGCGGAACTGTCGGGTTGGCGGCTTGTCGTTGTCTTCCTCGTTGTCATCATTGTCTATGACCAAGGTGACTGGTCCAATCTACCCCTAGTTCCCTCTTCTGATCTCTCATTAAGTGCTCTATTTGACTCGGAAAGGCTCCATTGCAGGGCCACGATTCAAGGTCTTTCCCCTCACTGGACCATTTCTCCAGGCTCTGAATCCGAAGTTCGAGTCATATCTGGCACAATGGGCTAGCGGGCCTCTGAGCTGCGTCTCGGTATTTCACAAGTAGGTTTCCAAACTCACTACTATCTCCAGGTACTGACCTCAGTAGATTCGTCGTCCTCGCATCCGACAGAGACATAGCGCACAAAGTGTTCAAATCACCATCCCATGCCGAGCCATGCATCGTACCCATCGCAAAAGACATTCTCGGTCATAGGTCCTGGGTATTTCTGCAAGGAAGAGCCCACGCGGAATATCGTCGAGGCCTAGCTCCTCTGTTCACAAACAAAGCTATTGCTACATACCTTCCAGTCATGGAACAGGTTCTAGGGGATTACTTTACCAAGTTCGTTGCCACCACCGAGGCAAATACCGGACGGCCTATAGCATTCATGCCCCTTTTTCGAGAGATAAACTGTGCGCTATCATGTCGCACCTTCTTTGGCGACTATATCTCCCAGGATGCAGTCAAGAAAATTGCGCACGACTTCTACCTTGCAACAGCAGCTCTTGAATTGGTCAATGTTCCCTTATCTGTCCATATTCCGTTCACAAAGACCTGGCTGGGAAAGCGGACTGCTGAGGCAGTACGTACCGAATTCGCAAAGTGTGCTGCATCTTGTAAAGCCAACATAGCGAAGGGTGCCGCGCCGACATGCATTGTGGACCATTGGGTATTGCACATGTTTGAGTCGAACAATTATCGAGAAAGAGTTGCCGCTGGAGAAAAGGACGTCGAGAAGCCCACAAACTTGATTCGGGAATTCACTAACGAAGAAATTGGAGAAACACTATTTACATTCCTTTTCGCCTCTCAAGATGCATCTAGTAGTGCTACAACTTGGCTCTTTCAAGTTCTTGCTCAGCGACCTGACGTACTTGCACGCTTAAGGGAAGAGAACCTAAGCGCTAGGGAAGGAAACAAGAGCAAGCCGTTTGACCTATCTATGCTGGAATCGTTAACATATACGAATGCGGTCGTCAAGGAGCTGCTTCGCCATCGGCCTCCCGTTATCTTCGTCCCTTATCTCGCTACCAAAAATTTTGCAGTCACAGCTGACTACACCGTACCCAAGGGCAGTATGATAATCCCTTCATGTTATCCAGCGTTGCATGACCCTGCAGTGTACCCAAATCCTAATGATTTTGATCCCGATCGCTGGATATCGGGCGATGCCGAGTCTAAAACGAAGAACTGGCTTGTATTTGGCGCGGGCCCGCACGACTGTCTCGCAAGAAAGTATGTGCCGTTGTCTATGGCTGCGATGATTGGTAAAGCAGCACTGGAACTCGAATGGGAACATCATGCAACGCCTCTATCAGAGGAGATACGGGTCTTTGCAACGCTCTTCCCGATGGTCAGTTCGTCCTCAAAAGCTTCTGTTCCATTGACTGCGGTTCTCAGCTAACATTTCAACACAGGACGGATGCCCATTGGTATTTCGCCACAGGAAGTTGTGATTTGGACTTTGTACCTGCACCTTCTTTTGCCATTAGATATTTGAAAGAATTATATTGCAATATACTTTCTGAGTGTAAAAGTAACGGAGAAATAGAATCGTTTTGTGCTTTTTTTTTTTTACGTTTGATAATCTACATAATCTTGAGCTCCTTTGACTTTATCTGACTGTACCTTTGAGGAAACTCCGATAAATTGCTGAGGGCTGCTCAAGCCTCATCCATAAGAGCTTGCACCCCGAGGCAATGAATTTAGTTATCCAGAGCATTGACCCCAGCCCAAATGAATTCTGCAATAGAAAACGTGACTTGAATCCTCAAGAACGGAGAAGACCTGAACCAATTTGCCGAGCGCATTACATGGGTTGCTTCTTGTGAAGCAGTTGCACCTATTTCCAAGCGGAGTGTTGTCCGCAAGGATGATAACGACAAAAAACTTAGCGTCGTGGAGCCATCGCCAAAAACTGTCATAATCCGGAAATCGATGCAAAATGATGCAAAAGCACACTGTTGCGAGACTTGAAGAGGAATGGAGTAGGCTACATGCGAGTTATATTTGCCAACCTATCGATTCGGACATAACCTATAATGAAAGACGAAAGAACGCTCCTACGCTTTGCTTAATTCACTAATCTACTAAGATGTAGGCTGCCGATAACGCTTTGAAATAATTGGGTAAAATAGTTTGTTCATGCAGAGCTGCTTAAGTTTAGTGCTGAACTGTAATGTTATTCAAGACAGAGAAAACGGCGGGTGTATAGTACATGTTCCTTAATCTACAAAGAATTCATACTAGAAAATGCCATGGTCTTGTATTTTGATATCTATTTGTATAAATACAGTATATGCAGCGATCCCGCTTTACACATATATATAGCAAAACGGACCCTCAGTTGTTCTCATCAGATCCCTCATTTTATAAGTTGACGTAGCTGCATGTCCAATGTTCTGGGGTGAATCAAGTGTGGTTTGCTCTGAAGGGGGTTGGTTAAGGAAGGTGTTTGTCCCGGAGATGCCTTGAGCTCCGGTGCGTGTCTCCTGGTCCAGTAACTGCCAAATCCACCAAACCTTGTCAATCATACCATGATGCAAGTAGAAGAGAGGGTCTCCGGGAGAGACAAAGAAGTCACGGCCAGGGTCACCTCCCATGGTATAATGGCCTGTGAACATATTAACATCGAGCGTCAGGCCAACAAAATTGTGCGTGCTTACCACCGCCATGTACACCAATATCTCCAGTCCCGGGAAGTCCCTGCATGGTCATCTGAAAGTTCTCGATATTGTTGTTGTTCAGGATCAGCTTAACGACGCTGGTAGCATTTGCAAAACGTTGGTTGATGTAATCAGTCAGATCACGCTTCAAGCAGCGAGGATTATATCCTAGTCCATCGCCGTTGTTTATGGTTGAGCCGTTGGTCAGCCCCAAGGAGGTTGGCCCCAAGTTCACTTTCATATTCTTGAAGGGCCCTGACGTGACACAGCCACCACCAGTACCTGCGGGGAGATAGAGTGGAGGCAGTCCGTCATTACCACCAATTACTACGTTTCCTTGGCCAGGAATAAACTTGCCATTGCCAGACATGGAGTAGTCTGATCCATCGAATATGGGTGACTTGGCAAGCCCGGTAGCCGCCGTTTTAGCCCAGTTCCAGTAAGGTTGATAACCCTTGTAGCCGCACTCATTGCGGAGGGCTTGCTCGTATTCCCACGTGAAGTAGCGATGCCATGCGAGGAAGTTTCCCTAGCTATGGTGTCAGAATATGACCTTTGCCGCATGCATCAACATGACTGCTTACAGTATAGTGAATGTTCAGCGTCTGATTAATATGTGTCCCCACAAAGTCGTCGAAGCGTGACTTGACACCCGGAATTAGTGAAGTTGGTGTCCTTCCCGTCTTTGCCTGTAGGCACAGCACAGCATCGGTATATGCCTTGCGTTCCTTGTTGGAAAGCATGCCCCTGGGAAATGGTAAGCCTTCGCCTACCACAGCCCTACGGCAAGGCCTTATGGAAGTAGAGTGTAAAGCTCTGTTGTTACGATCATGATACTTACCATTCTTTTCGAACAGCAACATTGTAGATATTGCATGAGGATCGCTTTGTCGAACTGTCTGACAGTGATTTATTCGCCTGTGTCTGAGCGAATTCGGCTAAATCATTGAGCTGGCTGCTGGCCACAGTGGGATCAGTGGAAGCTTCAGTAGGCAGAGTGGTTGCTTCTGAATCTTCCGAGGGGGCTGTCGGTGCCTGTGGAAGGGCATGCGACACTGCACCGGCCAATAGGCACAATGCCACGGTTGTGTGGAGGCGCATTTTTACGTCAGAACGTTTGGGCTGAAGCACCGGAAGAAGAGCTAGGAGTGGCAGGTACGGGGAAGATATGTAGGCGGCAGCCAATATCACTCGCCACCCGATAAGATGTGGAAATTACAGGAGAACATGGAAGGGCAAGCTTGCATCTGAAATGTAGTTGGAGGGCGCTTCAGTTTTTAAGTTCAGAGATTAGGGGTCGCCTGGAGATGAATACACTATTGGTCGCATCTTGGGCATCTCCCGGGCCATGTGGCACAGGCAGACCCTTTGTCCACCAGATTGTATAAGATGCCGAGCAGGTTCGCTACAGAAGAGTCTAGTTTGCAGCGGGACTGATTTCCGAGTATCTATTGGAAATAGTAATTGCACGGATCCTATGTGAGAGCGGCAGTTCGAGCTGGTGAAGGATTGGGGTCCACCCAAGGCTAGCGTTGCCTAGGTCGAGTTCAATACGAGACCTCGGGGGCGTATTTCTGACAGCGTCCTTCGTATCTGCTTTGCAGCACGCAATCATTTGGAGTGGATACTCCTTCAAGAGCACGCACGTGGCGAAGAGAGCGAGAAACGAGGATCTGGGGTATGTGCCGAGACTCCTTCCCGAGAAGGCTCGATTGCGCCCAGCTACAGACAACGAGCTGTGATATGCAGCTGCCAAATGGTCAACTGGGTAGAATGGCGTACCTCGACTGCGCCAGACGCTTGCCACCTTCCGAACAGGCCTGCTTGATCCCTGCAGAAGCGGGGCCTGCTGGTCAGGCAAGGCCTTTAGCCGGAAGGGCCACACAAGCCCATGCAAGGGGCAGCAGAGGACTGTTCACTGCTCCGGAGGCATCTCGGCTCTTCTCAGAAAGCTGGAATCGCGTTCACGTCTGTCGGAAATACAGGCGCGCCTTGGCTTCACGTCCCTCTGCTTGGCGGTGCAGGACCACGAGCTTGCCAAATCATTCCCGGGACAGTGCAACGCGGGCACCACCCGTTCCAGCGATCGTCGAGTCGCCTATCGGGGCCGATCTGATGCGGAGTGCATCGAGGAATTAGCCGCATAGGGTGCATCTATTCGATACACTACGGCACGCAAGTCGTTATTTCAAGAGCAGGAGCAGTGACTTGGAACTCGAAAGACTGGGGACATGCTACAAGACTAGAGACCTCGGCTTATGCTCTTCTTCAGACCAATGGCTCGAGTGGCGTGACTTACTAGGGCTCAGCTCAGAGCCGAGGCGGCCGATTCCGCAGCCAGCGACACTAATTATCCGCTACATGGGCACCTGGGCCGTCATGGCTTTGCGGGGCAGTGAGAGACGGACTTATTTACAGTCTCCCCCATTGATCAAACACCGAAAGCGGCTCGCTTGTCTCTTCTCCCTGTGGTTGTACGCATATCGCACTATACTGGTCATGGATGCTCCCAGGTTCTCCTTTAGTGATTTCGCCTTCAAGGCCAACTTCATCACCACAAGCAAAATCTACCAGTGCTTTTCTCACTCGACATGCGCCATGCTTGGCCGCTCGTTCTCCTAGTGCAGCAATGGTAACAGTAACAGTGTTCATAACGGCACCTACTATGGAATAAATCCATCATCTACTTCGTCCTGTTACCGCCACTTCGTTTACCCGACACAGAAAATCTTTTTCTCTGGTAACCAATAACGCTAACGTAATGACCCTGGCATTCATCTGGACCTGCTTGGAGCCCGCATCTGGCATCTTCTCCCGTGGGGCTGCTCCCGAGCCGATGTCATGCATGAATCGTTTGATACGGACCGCCCGTGTTACGCACCATTGCTAAATTGATCCGGGTCAATATTTAGAGGGCTACGCTTCTCAGCAGGGAAGCCACATCAAACTTTAAATGTTCAAGTCTAACCATATGAGCTTAGAAGATGAATTCCTGAGTAGGACTAGGGCCACAGTTAGGTGCATCATCGCACTCACGTTCTCATGCATACCTGTCACGTATCACACTTTCCATGCAGGAGGCGACTTCGTGTTGCGCGGAGGTTAGACTCTCATGAAGCAACCGAGGAGCCGCTGGCTGATTTGACTCAGTCCTCGCCCTTGGAGAATGCTCCTTCCCCAATAATGCAGAATCACCGTTAGATCTTTTTGAGTCTCATAAATCCTATGCTATCCATTCTTCTCCGTCTCTTAATCGCTCGTAGCTCCTTCTTAGTGATACGTTGAATGATTCGCTGCATCGGGCGGTCTTTCGTACCAGTTTTAGAACGTAGATCGCCTTCTCCATCGGATCCATGGATTTTGGAGACCCGGCGCTGCTCCCCCACGAAAATGAGGGTCCTTCCATCCTCGCAGCCACCCTGACGGTCACACTTGTGGCTCTCATGACGACGGCAGTCCGTCTTTACGCTAGAATTGGAGTAATAAGAAATGTTGGCTGGGATGTAGGCATGCGCAATCTTCTCTTTCAATCAACATCTGACAGGGAAATAGGACTATGTCATGATAGCAGCCATGCTCATGGTATGGAGAAATGCCCATTACCACGATTTCAACGTCTAACGGTCCTCAGTGCATTGCAGGCCAATGCATCATCATACCCGAAGTCATATACGGCGCAGGAAAGCACATATGGGACATTGACCAAGCCGATTTCCAGTTCGCGTATAAGCTCAATTTCATTACACAGCCGATGTATCTCATTGCTATATGTACAGTTAAGATGTCTATTGGATTTTTTCTCCTCCGCGTGGCCGTGACTCCATTTTACCGGAGACTGATCATCAGCATCATGGGTGAGTTTACTCCCAACCTCCTCTCCCTGGAATGCGCTAAATGTTGCAGTCTTCATGTCCATTTATACTCTGGGTTGCTTCTTTACAGTCGTGCTTCAATGCACCAATTTAGCAGTACTTTGGGATCAGCATGCCAAAGGAACATGCTGGACTGTGCGCACATTGAAAGCGCTTAGTTATACCAACGTTGCGCTTAACATCTTAACAGATCTGCTTTTTGCAATTTTCATCCCCATTCCCATGCTTTGGCATGTTCAGATGAACCGACGACAGAAGACTTCAATCATTGCCATCCTGAGTCTTGGAATCTTGTAAGCCTGCCCTTTGTTCACGGTTTTTTTTTATTTTGCGAAAAGCTAATGTCGTAGCGCGACTGCCGCATGCCTCATAAAGGTGGGGTTTCTAGGCACGTACGGGAAAAACGGCGATTGGCTATGGGACTCTCGGAATATCACAATCTGGACCGTTGTTGAATGTAACGTCGGTATCATTGCCGGAAATCTCCCATGCATGAAGCCCCTATTCCGCACTATTCTCGGATCTACATACGGACGCGGCTCGCGCAATCGATCCGGATCAAAGTACATGACACGCTCCTATGGTATGGGGACAGGCAACGGTGGTGCGTCAAAGAATTACAACTCCCTTGGATCAGGGAGGATTGGAGAGGACCAGGACTACAGCAAGAAAGATGAGGATGAATCGGTTTTGATGACAAGGATAACGGGCAAAGAAATTAATAGAGGAGGGCGCGCCTCGAGGACTGGGAGTCCTTCCAAAGACAGCGCCGAGAGCGTGTCATGGCTGAGTACAGACAACCAGAAAATGGGTGGAATAAAGAAGACAACTGAAGTCAAAATCAATACTTCATCTCTGGACCATTTTGACGAAAGTATTAAGCCGGAGCAAAAGGAGACCCGTCTTGTATAGCACCGCTGTAGGACTAGCATAAGCATTCAAATGTGACGTTCTAATTCAGCATTTATCCTCCTACATATTCACATAAAAAGCGCACGCCCGTCGAGTCCATTATTGACGTCAAGATATCCTTATGAACCCTAACGGAAAGGCTTCTATAGGTCACACTGCCCTCATTAAAGTAAAAAAGTCGGATATAAGATATTAGATACCATGATTAGAGGGCTCTCATATGCCTTTATTTCTGTCTACTAGTTTGTTTAAGGCACCCTTATAAGGGTCCTTAAGGCGGTGCTATCATATGCGATTTTTTCCCCTACAAGAAACATGATATGCAACTATAGACTTATAAGACTACAACAGATAATTTATTTCCATACCCATATGGTGCTTTATAAGCGGCCCACCACGCAAGCGAACGGCGGACCAGGAACTATCATATCCATAGGCAGAAAGAGCATATTTTAAGGGCGCGGAGATCCAGATATGTAAACAACTAGAGGAGTGTGTTTTGAGTATAGCCGAATCACGCATAACTTGCCCAGCCCATGTACAGCACCGCCAGATTACGTTCATCAGTGGCGGCCTGTATAAGCTCATTGACTGTTGCCTTTGTACTCAATGTTTTGCTCAACTTCTTTTCCACAACGGACAGAGCCCTCCCTGCCTCGCCCGCCTGTTCTTCCCTTTTTTTATCGCTCCCGTCAAGTTCGGCATCTGCCATAGGCATAGCAGATGGTGCAGGTGTACTTCCAGGGCCGACAGTGCCGGAACGGCCGCCATTTTGAGCATTCGTGTCTTGCTGCTCTTGCATGCGCTTTGCTTTCGTGGGTGTTACACTCCAGTTCACAAGTGGATCGTAACGCAGTACGTTCAAGAGCGTCATAATTGATTCACGCTCTTCACGAAGCGTATCCATTGTAAACTCGCAGCAGCGGCGGAAAACGCCCTCGGTTTTTGTGTATCCCATAGCGTCAACAAGATCGCGAGTCAAGCGGAATGGGACAACCTCAGGTACGGGTAAAATCCGACCAGCCTCGAAGCTAACACCTAGATCGATATGGACCACTTCACCGCTTTTCTCATCTAGAAGTATGTTGTGACAATGGCGGTCGCCGAGACCAAGAACATGACCGAGAATAGAAATTGCTGCAGTTGAACGAGTATATGCTAAGCGACGCTCAAACCATTCGTCAGGGTCCTGAAAGCGCTCCAGTAGGAAGTAACGAAGCACAGGATGGAAGTTATCGGCTATCCTCTGCCATACTTTGACACGAGCCTGAGCTGTGTCTTGCTGGTATGCACCTATTTCTTTTCTACATTTGTCTGGTTTGTAATCGTGGGGGTAATATTTCTCATGGGCCGGCATCACCCATTGATGCAATGGGATCGTGTTTTGAACGAACTCCATAAGCCCCGAGCGAGTTGAAAGAGGAAGCACTTTGTATGTTCTAATACCCAGGTTTCGTAGTCGTGTTGCGGTGTGATTCTTCAGAAGGCGTGAGACTTGGTCAAAAACTTGCTCCATAATGGCGTCTTGACGAAGGTCATCGTTTCCAGACTTGAACTGAAGTTGTATGTTAGGAGAGTGAATGTAAGTTGATCATATCAAACTTACTAATTGCTTATAGGATTTTCCATCAGTACCAATAGCTGTGATTACCTTCGGAGCACTCAGCCCATTTGCAATACTCATCTTTGGCTTGAATCTGATGATCCTTGGAAGGTCGCTGTAATCTCGATTGGTTCGAACATCAAGCTGGAGAGTCGCAGGAGGAACACTAAGTGTTGGAACTTTTTCCACCAGCGCTTTTGATTCTTTATACCTATCCAAAGGTATCTCCCTACCTTGGCGATTGTCGTTGCTATCTTTAAACATGGCGAGGGCATGATAGATTTCGTTTGATCGAAATAGTGCATTCCAGATGGTTTGTGCTCTCTTATCTTTCATCAACGCTCCCGCTATACTTGCGGCAGCTTTCTGTCGAGACTTTGCCGATTCATCCTTGGATCTGACTAGATCCTCCCTAGTATAATTTGGAACTTTGGTCTGTATAGCGAAGATCTGATGCATGCCGTGATAAGGATGATCTACGCAGATGCGGAATACAAGTCTGAAAAGAAGTCTATGAAACTCCGTTTGTTCGGCCTGTAGCCGCGATGATAGTTGGTTCATTAGTAAAGCGAACTTGCCACTAGGAACACTGTCTAGGTGAGCGCTGACTGCCTCGTTTGCCAAGGACGTTTCGGAATGCTCCAGCCACAAGGAGAACACTCGTAAAGCGTCGTTGTTAAACTCGTCACTTGCTTGCAACGAGAGCAAATAGTTTTCCAAGCATTGACGCAAGAGCTGCTCTCGGCTTTTTCGCAAGCTTTCGTACTCGGCATGGTCTAGTTTGTACCAGGTCTTGGCCTTTTGAGCCTGCCGTCTGTATGTATCCCGCATGCCCTTGCTTTTGTCTGCATTGGCTAGTTTTTCGAAATCCCGGTATTCTTGGTACCGCCGATCCATAATTGTTTTTGCGCGCTCCATATCCATAGCAGCTCCTGGGCTCTGTAGTTGTTTGTCGCAAAAGAGGGCGAATTCATGAAAGACCTGCCCGGGAACTGGCCCTTGCTTTTGTCCTTCTAGCTTCTGGATGGCAGGTAGAAGGTAGTCTTCGATAATCTCTTTTGGATTTGCTGAGCGTGCTTCAGCAACATGATGGCCCAGACTTGCTAGTAATACTGGAAGGCTGATTTTATTGTCCTGCGTATTAAAGTCTGCGTAATCGCGCAATTCTTGTCGGATGCGTATCGACTTCTCCTGTTCACCTTGTTCCCATAGTACGATCGCCTCCTCATACTTTGCGGTAGTTTCTATATCCAGCTGGACTGCTTTGCAATCAGGGACAATGTCATTTAAATACGTGACACTTGTCAATGATTCCTGAAGTGCGCCATGGCGTCTGCAAATTGTCGAGGTTGAAACCAAAGCCTCAACTTCCATATTTCGAACAGTCCCTATTCTTGTGTTCAAAGCGTCAAGCAACATATTGTTCGAACTAAGAACACTAAACAAGGTTTCACGACAAGACAATAACTGGCGTACATCCTCGAACTCGCCAGTCCGCATCCACCACTCCCGACTTTGCATAAGATCCCAAGCATCCAGCAAATGTTCAGGTCGTCCTGTACGGATTATTTCATCGGCTTCGCTTAATACTCCCAAGGTTCTCAAGCGGGTTTTGGTAGAGGAAGAAGAAGATGCGCTCCGCCCAGACAAAAGTTGCATGGTCACTAGAAGCTGTTGGTCAATGCTCCTCTGAGCCTGGGTTGCATCGGTCGCGTAGTGTAACCCTTGAAAAGCTTTGAAGAGAGTACTCGACTCCCCATTGTTCGTCTCTGGGGCTTTAATGTCCCACTGTCCAAGCTTTCGCGCTGTGTGCAACGTATCCTCCACTACCTCGTCACCGATGTCGCGGAATTGATCAGTTGACAGTAAAGCATGTGCAACGCTATTCATGTTGATTGTAATCAAGCTTTTGATGAAGCCGCGAGAATCTGCTGTCTCTAACGCGTTTGAACGGCGGATCTGACTTACGAGACGAGCTCCTCTAAACAGTAAGCTCTTGAGCCCATCACCTTCGTAGTCGAACCGGTCTATTGCAGATGACAAGCTTGACCCTTGATCAACCCCGTAAAATGAATCGGGCTCATCCAGATTTTTGTAGATCGCAAGTTGTAGGTCAATAGGTATTTTGGGTGGATTAACAAGGATGGAAGACCTCCGTGTAGTACTTTTTAGGACAGGCTGACCAGAGGCTGTTTCTGCGAACAATAAAGCGGTTCGATACATCCCACAGACGGTAGCAGCGTGGGACGCCGTAAGATATTCGATCTCCAACCATTGGTCTCGATCAACTCTTGTGACTTCTCTAGGAAGCGGCTGGCTACGAAGGTACAGTATTGCTTGTATGAGA
>Ga0247757_10001475_pt1 | contig 15297 bp, 10 predicted proteins | sample UWRJL126311R4_FD_180929 | JGI IMG/M metagenome (GOLD analysis project Ga0247757, IMG submission 180929) | Plant litter microbial communities from Arlington Agricultural Research Station in Wisconsin, United States - UWRJ-L126-311R-4 | ecosystem: Environmental > Terrestrial > Plant litter >... | reverse complement strand
AGCTGTAACAGCCATCTCGACAGCGTCGTACCGTTCCAGGTGCGAAAATGTCCTCAGCCCGAAAATGCCCAAAGCTTTCGGTTTCTCTTCCACTTGAGTCTTCTGCTAACCAGTCACTTTTGGATAAAATGAGTTCAATAGAAATGATCTTGGCGTAAAAGAAATCTTCATATCAATTGTCTTTACGCCAAAAGATTATTTGCTTATTAACTTGATGCGACACCTGGCTGAGGAACTGGGCTTGGGTCGACAACCTGGCTCATCCACCTAATAGGCATGGCGTTCTATCTAAGCCTTTATTTTCAGTATTGATCTTTGATGAGAATTCTCCTTTAATATTGTATTAGACAGTCACGTCGTCCGTTATGATAGGGTTGCATATCATTGTCAGCATACATTACGGATCCGGTATCAGGTCAGCAAGATGGCTTGTGATGCAATAAAGTGGGTGCGGCTAATAGAGGTATTCATACTGAAATAAGTCTAGCCCCTGTATTTTCCTGCTACGACTCAAGTTTTCATCATATTAGGATGATTGTGAAGTCTTTGTAGCTAAGTCCACCCAACGAGGTAGGATATTAAGCTTCTGATAAACTATGTTGGATTAGAACGAAAAGGAGTTGAAATGAAAGATGGTTAACCCGTCTCATGCGTAGCTGGCGACAGGCCTTGCCGTATATGTCTTCAAAGCATGAGTCGCTTCATAACCACTCAGCTAGATGTCATACCCACTAATGCCTTCAAACGTCAGGAATTCCGGATACTATAAGGAGATGAGGGGGCTAAAGCCTTGACAAGATATTGAGAATATATATTGCTAGTATTGCCCGGTGACGGTATGTTAAGATCCATCCACTTGATATTAATCTGCATTAGTACCAGCAACAAAGAAAGGACTCACAGCCATCCCGTTGAAAGCATTATACTCGTTCGCCTCCGTTGTCCCATGCAACACCTCATAATTCGTATAATTACCACATCCACTTTCAATATTAACACATTCACTCGTAATCAGCCCAGCAATCCGCTCGCCTGCTTCGCGGCCCTCAAACCACGCTCCCTGCAAAAAGCCAAAGTACTCCGCGGAGGTGTGCTCACCCGCGAAGTAAAGACGCTGCACATTTGCACGCAAGTTCTGGTGGTTCTCGAGCGTCGTGCCTACGGGCCAGTTGGAGTAACTGCCATATGTCCATGGCGTCGTGCTCCATCGAGGATATAGGAAGGCTGTGGGCTCAGGGATATCGACGTCGGGGAACATCTGGCGCAGGACTTCTAGGCCCTCGGCTTTGGTAGCTTCATCATCTTGTTGTTCGATGCGGTAGGATTCGCGCCCTACTACCGTCGCGAAGATGATGTTGGAGCCGGGCATGAAACCCTCTGTCGATAGCGACTGCCAGACGGGGTAGTAGCCGCGCGTCGTTGGGGATGCATAGAGGAAAAACTGAGTGGAGTTGTCCCAGAAGGTCTCGTTGAATTGGTAGAAAATTTTGGTGTAGGTGCCCATTTGGAAGGTAGCGATGGAGGTGTCTTTCCAGTCTGGGAAGGCTGGGGAGAAGTTGACGGCATTATTTTGGAGGACGCCGAGCGCAAACGTGCAGATTGCGTAGTCAGCCTCGATACAGCTACCATCTTCCATGGTTACTTTGACTCCTAAACTGGAGTAGTCGACATCGGTGACAATTGTGTTGAGGAGCAAGCGAGTATCGTTTGGCTTCAGGAACGTTGATGCAACGCCCTTCAGCCATGTATTGAAACCCCGTTGATCGATGACGAAGTTGTTCTCATCTGAAAATTGATAAAAAGTTAAGTTGTAGCCTGTGATACCAAACACAAACGAGGATTCTTCGGGAGGGTATGAGGTTTCCCAATCCCATTCCCACCACTCCGCGGCCTGGCGGGCCATTTCATTTATCTTGGGCTTCCAATTTACTTGCATAAGACCTGCGCGAAAGCTTCTGTCCTGAAGGTTTTCGGTGAGAATATATCCTGCGTTTTGTTCGAAAACATCCCAGTCATCCTCGAATTCATTTAAGAGGGAACTATAATTGGTATACCCCGTTTCATTATAGGTCAGAATAGAATCATAATCCGAGTAGGTGTTCTGGACTTTGTACTCTTTTGCAAAAGTCCAGATGGGGTTTTCAGGACCGCCTTCTACTCCCAGACCTTGTACCTATTTTGGTTAGCGCCTTAAGACAGCGGTCAGGCATGGGAATGCTCACCCAGTTTGCACCCAGTTCTACCGTATAGGGGTTTCCGGACGGATCTTTGCCGAAGGTGGTATGGGCCATTCGACCTCCAATATCTCCATTGTATTCCACAATGAGAAAATCGGTTACTGATTGGTTCGAGAGGGCTTGCTGAGCGGCAATTAGTATTCCTCATCCTTCCTACATGACTCCCTTACAGCGGCTGTTATTCCCGCAACACCTCCGCCTCTAGCAACTCACGTTAGCAACGCTTACCAGACAAAATTAGGCAACTCACAAAATAGCAACCTTTGTCTTCCTGCACGTGGTGTAATTTCTTGCTTGGAAAGCTGGAGCAGCATAGCTCCTGGATATACAACTACTCGCCCCCACGAGCAGGATGATACCCCACGCGAAGATCATAATGAATCAGTTTGCAAGCAGATACAGAGGCATGAACGCGAGGAACCGTAGAAAGGTACATGGCGGAGATTAAATACATGTAAGATCACAAACACCTGCAGGAACAGGATCCGACATGCAAGCATGTCTCCCGTCCGCGTTGTGTTGGTAGGTCGGAGAACGCGATCGGCGAGGTCCAACAACAGGGAATAATGCATCTCGCGGTCCTGCAGCGAAGCCCCACAAGCCGAACCAGGCTTAGGAAACTGAACCAGCTAGGGTCCAATATGATTTATGCAAAGTCTCGGCGCAAGGGGCGCGCGATGGTGGCCACAGGTGCGATGAATGGCTCCGGGGGCGTGGTAGTGTGCGGGAGATAAGGACTCGACTTCCTCGCGGGGTATATGTGCCGATGCCCACACGTCACTGTCGCACGTAACCTACGTCTCCCAATATTTCGGAAAGAATTCCCATCTCTTGAACACGACGTTGTGGCTGTCAGTTCCTAACACCACTCAGACAAGTCACGTCTTTCGACACCTAGTGCGGGGTCTTACGAACCGAAATTGCGCATCCAGCCACTCGTCACCACCACCATACCTCACCAACGCGTCCACAATCGCCAGATCCAGTCCAGTATGACAATGTCCAACAATGTGGGACTGAGTAGCAGACTGGTACCCGATCAAGGTACCCGCAGAAAGCAATAGCATGAGGCCGGTGTCCGCTCTCGATCCTGAGTGCTACCTTTGTATGACGGACGCAGCGGTGCTGAGATTATACGGTCTGAACTTGATCAGGTTAAAGCCTGCGAAAGGACATCATGCTTTGCAACCCCTTCAAAAGGCGCTGCTGATGTGTACAGGTGCCAATGGATCACGACAGTCACGCCGCGGCCACCACCGATGAGAAGTCGGTACGCACGAGCGTTCCAAATCCAGCCTTGCTACCGACGAGCAGCGCGGATTTACAGCCAGACACCCAACTAGCAATAGGGAAATGGCAAGCAAGATGGAAGAGCTTAGAGAAGAAGCTGATGGTGTACAATTTGGAGTCGAGAGGCATCCAACGAGTAGAGCCACATGAACGTCACGACCTGCGGTCGCTGGGCTATACACAAATCGCGATGCTTTGGGTGTCCATCAATCTCGCAGCGAACAACATCACCCTAGGCATGTTAGGCCCTGCTATATTTGGGCTCGGATTTCTGGATTCTTGTCTTTGCGCGGTCTTCGGTATGCTCGTCGGATGTCTACCGGTCGCCTATATTGCAACAATTGGGCCAAAGAGCGGCAACAGGACAATGATCTTCTCGCGATACATCATGGGCTGGCACCCCTCCAAGCTTATCGTCATTCTCAACATCATTGTCTTTCTGGGTTACTCCCTGATTGACTGTGTGGTCGCCGGGCAGATCTTGTCTGCAGTGTCGAACAACAGCATGTCTGTCGTTGTAGGAATCATTATCGTTGCCACCATTACTTGGGGCATCACGACTTTCGGCTATACTATTTTTCATCTGTATGAGCGATACGCCTGGCTTCCGCAATTGATCGTTCTGAGCATCCTGGCCGGCGTCGCCGGGCCCCGTTTTGATACGCAATCAGAACCAAGTGTGTCTGGCGCTACGTTGGCTGCTGGCCGCCTATCCTTCTTCGGCTTAACTCTTGCTGCAGCCATCACGTACAGTGGAGGGGCCAGTGACTACCTCAGCTACTTTCCAGAAGACACCAAATCCTGGAAAGTCTTCGTTGTTACTATGTTCGGTCTTTCGACAAGTTTTACATTTGCTTTTCTTCTTGGTATCGGTCTTGCCTGTGGAATTGCAACTAATCCTGATTGGGAAGCGTCGTACGGCGTATCACAAGGTGCCTTGATCGTAGAAGGCTTCCGGCCTCTGGGTAGCTTTGGAAGCTTCTGTGGCGTTGTAGTGGCGCTTGGCCTTGTTGGAAACTTGATTGTTCCAACCTATTCCTCTGGTATCGATGCCCAGATCCTTGGAGGATGGGCAGCAATGGTCCCGCGCGTCATTTGGAACACCGTTGGTGTGGTAATATACACCGTGTGTGCGCTTGCTGGACGCGGCCATCTCGCCGAGATCTTCACCAATTTCCTAGCTCTTATGGGCTATTGGGTTTCGATCTGGATAGCCATCGTTCTCGAGGAGCATTTCATCTTCAGGAAGAAGACAGGGTTCAATTGGGCTGCATGGAATGACCGCCACAAACTCCCATTGGGCATCGCTGCCCTGGTAGCTTTCCTGGTCGGCTGGGTAGGGGCGATTCTGAGTATGGCACAAGTCTGGTATATTGGACCTATTGCGAAGCTGGTTGGCGAGTATGGGGCGGATGTGAGTGCCTGCTTATTTGCGCAGGTGGGGAGGCTAACATTCCATAGATGGGTAACTATGTTGGCTTTGCATGGGCAGCCTTGGTCTATCCACCGATGCGTCTCTGGGAGCGGAAACGTTTTGGGCGATAGAGCGTGTTACACCAGCGGTGGAGAGCTCAACCTCAATGTTCTAGCCTTTCAACAAGTTTAGAAGCCCCTCAAGTGGTCCAAGAAGTGTGCGTTTAAATTCCTCTAGACCCAGTCAGAACGCCCATATGGCCCTCAAGTGTGTTTATTCCGCAGCCATTAAACCCATGTTAGAATCCCTTCACAGCTTTCAGTTTTCACAATCGTTTCATTGAAACCTTGAGTTTTGTTCACGAAGTACTGGATCGAGGGGGCAAAGTACAAGTAATGGGCTGCGAGAGCTGCCTCTCGCCAGGAAAGCAATCTACTTTGACTCAGGTAGATGGACGGTCACCTGGAGTTGTTGCCCGGCAAACGGAACGTGCGTCACTGCGTCACTGCTGCGCAGTGCTCTTTCCTCGACAGCAGCCAGGTCTTGGCGCCGCTGCTGCTGCTGCCACCTCTGCAGACATATAGGTTTCGGTTTGACCAACCTCTCTCCTTCTCACCCGCTACACCTTTCTTGCACCTCTCTCCTCGCCACATCAACACCGCCGTCAATGGCACGCTGTAAGTTGACCTTCCCTTGCTCAGGGCCTTGCCCTGGTCATTTCCTCTTCCGTACAGAAGGCTAACCAAGGCAGTTGTGGCCGACGACCTCATCAGCCTTGTCAGCGATGATGAGAGCCAAAGCGCAGCAGCAGCTGTTGCTGTTGCTGCTGCTGCTCCACCACCACCACCACCACCCACCCGCCACGCCAGCTTCGCTAATCTCGAGAGCATCATGCGCTCGAGGCAGCCTTGGAGCGTTGCGCCATCTCTGGTGGCATCACCAGCGTTGGCGGCGAATGGTAAGTGGCCCGCAGCATACAAACGCCTATTACAGTTGAACTAATATGTTGCAGCTCCACACCCGACTCCGCAGGGCATCAGCCCTCTTCCGCGAGTCGAGAACGCCAGGCCTGGCGTTCCACCACCGGTGCTCCAAAGCGGCGGAGCTACTGAACACAAGAAGCCTGCTGCGCGTTTGGGAGGCGTCCAGAGTATAGACGACTATCTCGCTTCTCACAGCATGAAGGCGCCTCCTAGAGCTCCTAAGGAGCCTGAGTTTGACGCGGACCAGATGGGTCTGCTGGAGAGCATGATAGCGGAGTTTGACGTGGATGACGCTTCCCCCACCTCTCAAACACCATCTTTAGTCAAAGAGCAAGAGCCTGTCGTTCAAGAGGCCACTCTTGAGGTCACCTCCCCTAAGGTTGACACCCACGAAGTCACCATAGGCAATCCAAACGTCCACGGGGCTACCTCTTACAGCTCCATCTCCCAGGAGATCAACGAACTACGGTACCACCTTGGAGCTAGCAAAGACCAGAGGATGGAAATGGATCGAGAGCTTTGCCAGAAGGACTCCCACATCAAGAGAATGCAGCTTGACATTAACAATCTACAGTCCAACTTAAAGGATCTTGAGCCTTTACGAAAGCAGGTTGAAAAGCTCACTGCCCATGTCGAGTATCTTCACAAGTCCTCAATTTTGAAACTGGAGGCAAAAGACGACCATTACAATCGAATCATAGATGAGAAAGACCGAGAATTCAAGAAGCTCTTCGACGATTTTGACCGACTCAAAGATGTCTATGACACTCTTGACAATGAGTCTAGTGAAAAACTTCGCGAACTACATCAGATGCGCGATCAGCTCCGCATTGAACTCACCGAAACCAAAGGTACGGTAGACCAACTTCGCAAGGCTGCACAAAAGTGCTCAAACGGCAATCAGTTACAAAATGCGGTGTACAAGGTCAGGCCATGCCTAAACACCACGCTGCACAAGCGCGTGCTTCCTTGCATACCGTGTCAGTACAATCACCGAGATTGCGACTCTAACCTTACGTGCCGGCACTGCACTGAAAATCCCTCGCTCTGTGCCCGTTGGAAGTGTGCTCATATGCATATTCGGGGTCGATGCCCTCACCCGGTGTGCTCTACCATTCACGATGAGCGTGGCTTCCTTCTTGCACGTTATGAGACACCGCAGTGGTAAGAGTTTTACGGAAATGGGGACTAGAGTGAATGCAATTTTGGGGTCGACGCTAGCTTCAATGGCAGGAAAGAGATGTCTTGGGTAGACGTCGTGGTGGTTTTGGTGGTAACGTTCTGGTAGACCCCCAAACCAGGTATAAGTAATACCAGAGAGTTTAACAATTTTCTACAAGTGGAACCTAGAACTGCTAATTGTGACACATGCATAGTACGGCAGCCCTACGACAACATGCTAATTGTATTACAGGCTGTAATGGATCTATTCTCATTCAAGTTGAAGTCGGAGGATTGAAGTTGAAGCAGTACTAGACCAATCAGGAGGCGAGGAGTGTGGCTATGCAAGTACCCCTACCGTACGACAGTTGCTCCTTGTCCGACCGACCGACCGACCGCACAAGCTCACAGCATACTCGAGCATCACAGCCCTGTCGTTAGCATACATAATAGAAGAATACAGCATCCTGTGTATCTGTCTCAACTCCTTGCTCTGTCTCAACTCTTTGCGTGGGAAACAGTCTTGTGTGTTTCCTAATCCGCCAGTAGCAACAGCTCTATCCAACAGCAATACCATCAACACACTTTTCTTCATACCTACTTGGAGAAGAGAAGCAAAGTAATGGCAACCAAGCCCCACGTCCTCACCACCCTCGCCATCGCATCCACCCTGTTGCTCCTCGGCCTCCCCACCGCCATCACCACCCTCATCCTCGACGGGGCGCCCATCCCCTCCGTCGTGCTCGGCACGAAGACAATAGACGCAGGCCCCAACAAGCCTGCCCAAACCCTCTCTTTCGGACTGCGCACGGGACCGAACGATGCCGTCCGAGCCTCTGCGTATCTCTCCATCCTAACCGCCACAGCACTCTCCCTTGCCGTAGCCGCCCTGCGCCACGTCCTCTGGAGGAAGCACGTATGGGCGTACATCGCTCTCGCGGGCGCGCTGGGCAACCTCATCGCGCAGGTGGCATGTGTAGTGGCGTGGGGCGTGCTGGTAGGCTCGAGAGATGCGGCGCTCGCTTCGGCGGGCGAGATCGTCCGGGCGGAAGGACGGGATGGTGGGTACGAGGTCAGTGGAGAGAGGCTGTTCACGAGGGAGAGCTGGGCGTGCAGTTTGAAGGAGAGAGAGGGGTGGGCGAGTAAGGCATGTGATGATTTGGTGAGTTTTTCTTTCTTTCTTTCCTTTTCGTTGGGAGATGTGGATTTGCGGTGCTGACGGTTTCTCAACAGAGGGGGGCGCGTATGCTTACGCTTGCGATGGTCATGTTTGCGGTGGTGATGGGCGGGGTGGTGGGGTGGCAGGTGTATGTTTCGGGGAAGGTTGCGTGGTGTGGTGGAAGGAGGAAGGCGGGTTTGGGGAAGGTGGTGGAGGCAGATGATGGTATCAACCTTGAGGAGAGGAATAGGTCTTCTGGTGAGATGGGGGTATAGGAGGCGATGAGGTCTTGAGATGCATTGTGTTATTGTTCTGGTGTATGTGAATCTTTTATGATCAATGTATTTTTATTTTTGTGCATCGGCTTGCGAGGATTCTGGGAGAAGCGTGATTGTGAGATTATGTTCTGCTGGAAATGCTTGACATGGTTGTGAAGCCCTCACAATCGGAGTGTGGGAAGGCTACTCGAATATTGAACGAAAGGGATGAACAGCAGTCACCAACCACATTGTCATACTGAACGAGATCAATTTCAACCGTATGTGATATGAATCAACACGAGTCTACCGGTACCAGTCTCCAGAAAGATCAGTCCTTGAACGCCGAAAATGCAATTAGATGAATCGCTTCTACAGCTCAATGTTCACAACCACAATCCCTTCCATGCACAAGTCCCCTCTTCTTGAAATCCCCACTATAGCTAGCCAAATGTGTCTGACCATCCAGGCGCTCTCCTTCTTCCGGCAGCTTGCCCATCCACCCAACCTGCGTTCCATCCGCATCCAGCATGTGCAAATCTTTGCCCTTCTCCTTCAGCTCCTTGGTAACAGCTTCTACGTCGACAGCCAGGTAGTCCCTCAGGAAATCGCCAACTTCAGTATTCTCGTGGTTGCCGACGAGCGCGGCTGCGGCCTTCGGATCGGACGAATAGATGTTCACGTCTGCGGCAGAGTGGCCGTGCGTGGACCAGCCGGATTGTGAGCGCCGCGAAACCATGTCGGCGTAGCGGTACAGAGCGCTGAAGGGTTCTTTGACGATGTTGGAGACTTCCTCAGAGGTGTAGTCTTGGATGCCGAGACCGTTAGTGATGGAGTCTTTGACGAATTGTGTCTTGGCGTCTTCGGATGGGCTCGAGGAGAGGTAATTGTTGTACTCTGCGGCGAGGCGTTCGGCAGAGTGGGAGGCGTTGGCGAGCGCGCCGGGGTACCAAACGTAGTCTGGGTAGGATACATGCAATTCTATGATGCGTTAGCAAGAATTAAGACACTCAAGCAGGATATCACGTACGGCGAGCAGCAGCCAGACCACCAGTCTCGTGATCTGAAGTGGAAACCATTACACCTTCGGTCCCGTCTTTCTCGAGGAACCCGAGTACGGTAGCCATGGCTTTGTCGTAAGCGAGCACTTCGTGAACCTGGGCTGCTGGGTCGTTGTGGTGGCCGGCGTGGTCGATGCGCGAGCCTTCGATCATAAGGAAGAAGCCCTTCTCGCTGTCTCTGGTGGCCTCGCTTAGCGCGGTGAGTGCAACCTGAGCCATCTCGTGTAAAGCGGGATATATGTCAGTCTCGTTTCGGCGATCGATTTCATATGGGATGTCCGTCTCAGCGAAGAGACCCAGCATTGGGAACTTCAGACCCTGGCCGCCCTTGAGGCCGTCGAAAGCCTTCCGACTGTCAATGTACGTGAAGCCGTTCTTCTCCGCTAGTTTGACAATGTCCTTGTCATCTCCTCTGCAAGAGTGCTCGGCTGAGTTGGGGAGGAAATGGCACCGGCCACCGCCAAACATTAGGTCTACGACGCGGCCCAGCGGGTAGTCTCCAACCATCTGTTCTGCAATACGGTCTTCCTCGGATCGCATGTTGACGTGAGCGGCGAAGCATGCCGGCGTCGCATCCGTGATCCTCGTTGTTACCACCAAGCCAGTCATGTATCCCGCCTTCTTTGCTGCCTCCAACACGGTGCCGCAGGGCTCGTGGTCAGGTGTGACTGAGATAGCACCATTATAACTCTTCCTTGCACACGAGAAGGCTGTTGCTCCAGCTGCTGAGTCGGTGACCAGCGAGGAGCTCGACCGCGTGCGCGATTGTCCAATCATATGCTGATCGATTACCAGCTGCTCACTGTACGGCGCTCCATTCTGAAACTGCATGAAACTCCTTGTCAGGCTAAGGCTTGTTGGGCCCATTCCATCCGACACCATGAATATCAGGTTGCGCTTTCCGCTTGGGGTCGGTGAGGTGTGCTTGGAGTCTTGGGACTTTTGAAAGACAACGGCGAGGACAATAACGATTGCGGTAGCCACGACCGCCCAGACGAAAAGACCGACTTCGCGCCAAAAAGCCCAGGGGCGACGGGTAGTGCTGGGCTTCGTGGATCGGCCGGTGAGGAGCGCGTCTTCTTCGGCGATGCCATCGTTGTTGGATAGCTCAGAGGAGGTACGGCTGGCGAGGAGGGGACGGTCGCGGGCCATGGTGGGCAAGCTGGAGCTGGGAAGTACTCCCAGCGGGTATGAAACACAGGAAAAGCAAAGGCAGAGAGGGAGACGGCGAAAGGAGTGTCTGGTCGAGCGCTTGAGACTGGAGATGCACGCGACAAGGCCCCGTGGCTTGCGACGTCAGACAGGCCGTCCCGAAACGGACTAGGGCGGGTCGGTGGCTATGGGGAGGCTTGGGTTGTCCACCGCAGAACGGAAGGACTGGCGATTGGTCCCACGTGCCCGCGTCTGCCAGCCTTGCTACAGTACATTATGCACGATATGCATGCACCTCCGCCGCACTCAGTCTTTAAGCTTAATGGCACTGCCCATTCATCTCCGTGCTAGAAGCGCGGCTGCGGAGCCCTGAGGCTTGACCTCTTCTGTCTACTAACCCGCCCCCAATCCTACCAATGTCCTATCGCAGCGCTTTTACGCCCTGCACTATGCTTCGGGCCTTGCCAATGCCCGGAAATATAGATATGGCTGCATCGCGCCCAAGGGCTGAAACGCTTACTCCTCTTTCTGTCTCTGATGCTGTGCCACGCTGCTGCTTCCGTTACCTTGTAGTCGGCGTCGCCCAGTCCCTCGATCCCCCGATTCTCATTTGAACCCGTTTTTGTACATCTAGCGCGTTAATTTCTTCTCTTCGCCATGGCCTTGTTCAAAAGGGCAGTCTTCCTATCGTGTTTACTTGGTCTCTCACACGCGAGATGCTTCTTCCCCAACGGCACACAGAACCCTGAGCCATACCACAACCGATGCAGCAATGATCCATCCAGTCCAATATTCAATGTGTGCTGCGCAATCGACCGGCTGAACCCTTCGGGCGGTAATAGCACGGGTGGAGATTGGACCACTGACATATGCCTTCCCAGCGGCGTATGTGAGAATAGATATGTGAATGAAGACGGGCCGGGCACGACGTATTGGAGAGAAGAATGCACGGAATCGGACTGGACGAAGGGCAACTGTCCGAACTTTTGTCTGCAGGGAGTACGTGCAACCAAAAGAACAGCACACAGGACAGTGCTGACTAGGACGTAGGAATCTAGCAAAGGAACCCAACGGATAACACCCTGTGATGGCACATCAACCTCCGAATTCTGGTGTTGTGGTGCGTCTTGCAAGTTCGATACATCTCATCCGAATCTCGACTGACCTGTTTCGCGCGAGTAGGTGACGACACAAGCTGTTGCGATACCGTTGCCGCAGTTAGGATCTCAGCGACTCTATCCGCTTCCGTGACCACCAAGAGTTCCACATCGTCCTCAACCTCACCACCTAGTTCATCATCATCGTCAAATACACAACAGACAAACCCGCCGCCAGATCCATCATCCTCATCTCCCGCTGCGCCCTCCTCGAGCGGCTTGTCCGCAGGTGCCAAAGCTGGCATAGCAATTGGAGCAATCGCAGGCGTTGCAGCAGTTTTCGCCGCTGGCTTCCTGCTAGCACGAAGACGGCTCACGCGATCGAAAAATCCGGCGGAACTCTACTCGGAACACCAGACCCCATCATATAACAACGATGCAGCGGTGAAGTATCACATGGTGGCGGGACCGGGACCGGAAGAGATGAATGGCGAGACAAGGCCGCAGGAGATCAGTACCGAGAGGCCGCCGCAGGAGCTGCCGGCTGAGCCGAGATGAGACACAGGTCCAGAAAGGACTGTATTAATGTCAAATTTGTGCAAAATTAAATCATCATAGTCGAGATCTCCTTTTTTCGCATCATATCAGCGATATAAGAACTGCTTTTTGTTATTCTGCAGTCGACATGGTGCGTACTGTTAAGGTCTTGCAACGCCATGGTCTTTCATATGTGTCTTGGAATCCGATGAAGAGCTGATTATACAGAACACAGGTGACATGTGTAAGGCTCATGCTTGTGGGCTCGATGATCCAGAAAGCCTAATGTAATCTGAGCGTGTACGTGAGCATGTTGTAAACTGGAAATGTTTTCGACGTGTATATTCTACCGATGCTATTTTCGTAGATAAGATCACATTGACCAAGGGTATCTTTGAGTGAAAGATGGATAAGGCAAACGGTGCCTAGCGCACACAGAGGCAGGTAAATAAACCTACAAAGGAACAGTCTCAACCCATAAATAATATTTATTTTCGCAAATACTCCATCGAACCAATTATCCACAAATTCGTATAAACGCACCCCGGGCTAGGGCCTCTCTTGAAAGCAGCTCTAAGGAGTTGGGGGTTACGAGGGGGAGGTTCGATTTTTGTTGGCGTCACTTTCTTCTTTTTTGCCTTTTTTTCCAGCTACCTAATAGTGCTGAGCGTTCACCGGCTGCTTGAAAATTTTGGGTGCTGCATACGACAAAAACGGCCTATGGCTATGCGTAAACAGAATGAGAGGTCCTGCATCGGCATGGAGTTTGTGTCTACATCTCTCTTGAGTAAAATGGGAAAGTGATAAGCTACCATCTTCTACCAGGCCAGCTTGATTCTCAAGATGAATAGCTTCAGGTGCGATAGGTGTTTTATAGCTAATCCTAAGCCTTGCTCTGACCCGTATGCTCTAAACTGAAGCATTTTGACGATCCTTTTAAACACCCTGGGGCAAAAAATACGTTGAAAACTGCAGTCAGTATAGAGATTGTTGTGTTCTAAACCGAGAAGTGTACTTATGCGAGCAATCTGCATTTCCGAGGCCTCAGATCTGTTTGAATTTACTAGATTTGGCTGGGATTGGTGCATGTTGGATCCGATAAACTTCATCCACGACCTTTAGCTTCTTGAAATCTTCCTCGGTAGTACATAGACGTGCTTCAGGTGTACTATCCATGAATTTGTCAGAGAACTGCTAAACTTCCTGATGAAGCCGTTGCACAATCCCAGCTATCTTTTCTCGTATGTTTCGAATATTTATTAACATGGTTGCATTGTGTAGAGTGGTAGAACCCTCCAAGCACTTCCAAAGTCGCTCGGTCTTACCTAAGCATTTATCAATGCTCTCAATATCCTTTTGAGCCTCCCTGAGGTGGGTTTCTGATTCGCCCACGATGGATTCGACTGTTGAAATACGATGACGCAGAGCATCGATGAAAGCATCTTGAGAAGCCTACAAATAACACCAGTACATAATGTTCCACTACAGCCACAACCTACAAATATTTGGAACTATTTGGAAAATATTCCGAATAGACCTTGGGCTGAATAGGAGCAAGTTCCCTACTGTGTCAAGATCTGGCAACAAGACTGGCCCAATGACCAATGCGAAGTTACGCCAATTGAATATCACGGCAGTCTAAAATAATTGGCTTGGGACTCTGCTCCTTTGATACGTTAAATCCCAGTATAATTATGTGTAGATAAGAAAACCTGATTATGAGTGATTGTTAAAAGAGTATTGTCAAACTAAACTAAACCTTGCAGCGAAAGATAAATTTAGGAAAGCTCTGGCCAAATTAGTACAATACAACATAAAAGGCTAAAATATACGCGTTTGAAAAGGTATATCCAGGTGGCTAGAGTTTGACGTACAGCTACTCCGTGTAAAAGGAATAGACTTGCCTCTTTCGTATTCAACCTGCCCCGAGTATTATACCCAAGTCCTATTTCATGATTTGCAACTTAGGTCCTCAATGTATAAAGAACTAGGAGATTATATCTTCATCGAAGATGGTAAGAAATGTGTCGACGTATCAGACAGAGCCCCGGCAGTGAAAAAGGGTTGAAAATTATGTTCACACTATATAACCTACTAAGTTTGCCCAGGCCTCATGATATATGGCCTTAACCGTCGAAGGCGCTCTGCAGCCAACTCTAGACCTTTATCCGACTTACATGCTCCGAATCGAAGATAACGTGCCCCTAAGGCTTTGTTATTATCCCCATAAAAGCACGATCCTGGAATTGACGCAATCCCAAATTCCTGAACTAGGAAATAGCACGCTTTCCAGTCCATGGTGCCGTGCCTGGTGACGAGCGGAGCGAAAGAGTAATCCTCGGGTACTGCGATGTTGCTAATGTCGACGAAAACGAACCACGCCGCAGCTGGCTTGACATACTTCAAACCAATCTCATCCAGCATACTACACAGCGTGCGGATCCGCGAACCAACATCTTTGGCATTGACTGCCCACCAGTTTGTTCGTTCTGCCTCAGGCAGCCCCACCGCGCACGCATCCTGTGCGGGGCCACTACTCGAATATGCAAGCACAAGATGAGTGGAGATTACGGGGCGCATCAGGGCTCCACAGCCAATTACAAAGCCTACTCGCCACCCAGTGGCATTGAAAAGCTTAGCAAGTGACACTACGGTTAGTGTGTGTGCAGCTATCTCTGGGGAAAGCGATGCAACAATGGTGTGTGGGATCCCTGTGCTTTCCGGAGAATCTTCCGGGAAGACTATGCGCTCGTAAACTTCGTCAGAGAGAAGAACAAGTCCGTATTTGACGCACAGATTACCGATAGCTGTGAGCTCGGCCTTGGTGAATACTTTTCCGAGTGGGTTGTGACTATTATCGCTGGTCAATGCAGTACCATGACAAGAGCCTTGGTTAGGGCATCTTAAGTTCCTTTAGCGGACGTATAGAAGGGCTTTACTTACGGGTTA
>Ga0247757_10001474_pt1 | contig 15306 bp, 8 predicted proteins | sample UWRJL126311R4_FD_180929 | JGI IMG/M metagenome (GOLD analysis project Ga0247757, IMG submission 180929) | Plant litter microbial communities from Arlington Agricultural Research Station in Wisconsin, United States - UWRJ-L126-311R-4 | ecosystem: Environmental > Terrestrial > Plant litter >... | reverse complement strand
CTGGATAACATCATGCCGCCGATCTCGAGTCCAGTCCTGCTTCAACTGGCTACTACTTTACCAGCCAATGTTTCTGCAACCGACGATGCAGTGACCCAGTTGGTAAGTGGCGGAGGATCCAACCCGGGTATTGTCCCCCTGTTAAGCAAATTCCTCGGCGAGAACCAGCGGACATGGGAAGGAATCTGGACCTGGCAGAACGCCCAGCTCTGGATTCAACTGGAAATTTTTTCGGACAGCTCCCTGATCAATGTGAACATGCCTGTATTGATCCTGAACAATATCTATCTCCCGCTTGGCAGCCTGGATAATTGGGACGTTTGAGTTAGTCTGGAGTCTGGAGTTAGGAGTCTGGAGTTAGGAGTCTGGAGTAATAACGATCAACTCCATACTCCAGACTCCTCACTCCTCACTCCAGACTCCTATAATCCCTATCTTTAAGCAAACCGATTGTTTATGATCAAACTTCTGCCCGTTTGCGCTGCGGTAATAATTTTTGCCGGCTGTAATCAACACAATGACAATGAGTCAAAAAAAACATTTGTAGATGTATCGGGGATCGATTCCAGCGTCAAGCCGGGCGATAATTTTTTCAGGTATGTGAATGGCCGTTGGTATGATACCGCAAAGATCGCCGATGATCAGTCGGGCGTTGGCTCTTACATGTTCCTGAACATCCCGCAAAAACAGTTGCTGCAGAACATTCTCGATAGTGTATCAAAAAGCACGCATTCACAGGGAAGTATTGAGCAGAAAGTGGGAGACTTTTATGCTTCGGGGATGGATACTGTTACCATCAACCAGCGCGGCTACCAGCCTATTCAACCCGTACTTACCAGTATTGATGGGATCAAAGACCTCTCTTCGCTGATGCAGTTTGTAGCGGCCGAATTGAAAACAGGCAATACGTCGATCATTTCACTGGGTATCTGGCCTGATGATAAAAACAGCGGTTACAATATCGCGCATGTTTACCAGGCTGGTCTCGGGTTACCAAACAGGGATTACTATTTTAAAACAGACGCGGCAACACTGCATATCCAGCAATCATACCAGCAATACCTCGGCAAGTTATTCCGGTTAACCGGCAGTGATTCCGTTCGGGCTGCGAAAAATGCGGCTACTGTTTATGGTATCGAAAAACAGATCGCTGCATCACATAAAACCAATATTGAACTAAGGGATGTAAAAGCCAATTACAATAAATGGCCGGTAACAGCCATCGATCAGAAACAGGCAAACATCAAATGGAGCAGCCTGCTTACCGATCTTGGCGCCAAAACAGATTCGCTCGATATGGCGCAGCCAGGTTATTATGACAAACTGAATGCATTGCTGACTGCTGTGCCTGTGAACGACTGGAAAACCTATTTAAAAGCCGGCGCCATCCGGAACTATGCCAACTGGCTGAGCAAACCTTTTGTGGATGCATCCTTTGAGTTTGACAAAGTATTGTCGGGACAGGCCACTCAGAAATCGCGCAGCCAGATCATGACCGAAAATGTGGATGGTTATCTCGGGCAGCTGCTGGGACAGTTATATGTAAAAAAACATTTCAATGAAGACGCTAAAAAACGTGTGCTCGACCTGGTAAACAACCTGCAGAAATCTTTTGAGAACAGGATCAACCAGCTCGACTGGATGAGTGACAGCACCAAACAGAAAGCAAAAGAAAAATTATACACCATCACCAAAAAGATCGGCTATCCCGAAAAATGGCGTGCGTATGATAAAGTACAGATCGACAGGGCCAAATATTTTGAGAACCTTGTGTCGCTGAACCGGAATGAATACCAATTCCAGCTGGACAAACTGAATAAACCGGTTGACAGATCAGAATGGGGTACCACACCCTCCACTGTAACTGCTTATTACAATCCGTCTTTTAACGAGATCGTTTTCCCTGCAGGCATTTTACAATATCCTTATTTTGATTTTGAAGCGGATGATGCCATCAACTATGGAGGCATCGGTATGGTGATTGGTCATGAGCTGACGCATGCTTTCGACGACCAGGGCGCGCAATATGATAAAGACGGCAATGTAAAAAACTGGTGGACCAAAGAAGACTATGAAAAATTCAGGGCCAAAACAAAAATGGTGGTAGACCTGTACGGATCTTTTACGGTATTAGATACGCTTCATATCAAAGGTGCTTTAACCCTGGGCGAAAACACTGCAGACAATGGAGGTATCGCTATCGCCTATGATGCATTTAAAATGACACAACAGGGAAAAGACACAACGAAGATCGATGGCTATACGCCGGATCAACGTTTCTTCTTATCCATCGCCAGGATCTGGCGGGTAAAAACAAGGGATGCATTTCTCCGCAATTATGTCAACAATAATTCCCATTCCCCTGCCCTATGGCGTGTAAACGGCCCGCTGATGAGCATGGAGCCTTTTTATAAGGCATTCAATGTGCAGCCAGGAGATAAGAATTATAGGGCGGCGGATCAGCGGATCAGGATATGGTGAGATTAGTCTGGAGTTAGGAGTCTGGAGTCTGGAATAAAAATTAATACTCCCCACTCCATACTCCATACTCAAGACTCCAGACTCTCCACTCCAGACTAATCTTGCGGATTTATGCGGCAATCCAGATTTTTAAAGATGATATATTAAATACATATATTTAATTTTATCTAAATATCAGTCCTTCATTCTGCGTTTTTGTTAGCCAATCGTCAATTTTTCGGCAATTTTCCAAAAATTGGTCTTACCTTTTAAGCAACATTTTGGACGTTTTCGCTGCCTAAGGGGCAGTACTCAGCTAAAACCGGCATGTAATCGGCAAAAAAACGCATGGCAAATAATTTTATTGAATAGGTCCGGAATATCCATGAAAGAACTTGTTGAATGATCGGTTGTACAAGGAATCCTGCACATAATCAGTTTATATCAATACCATTCACTAACCAATGCAAATGCTAAAACTTTCGCTATGAAGAAACATTTTCAACTACTGTTGCTGGCACTTCTTGCATGTTGTTTTGCCACCTATGCGCAAAACAATATCAGGGGTACAGTAATCAATTCCGCTACCAAATCACCGATGGCCGGTGTGAGTGTGAATGTCAAAGGAACCAGGACAAGCATCACTACGGGCAAAGACGGAAGCTATTCCATTACCGCCCCGGCCAATGCTACTACACTGGTATTCCAGTTTGTGGGCTATGCACCGCAGGAAGTGGCTATCGGTGGCCGCAACAATATTACCATTGAGCTGGATGAAAACGTCCAGGCACTGAATGATGTAATGGTGGTTGCGTACGGTACGACTAAAAAAGCCAGCTATACCGGATCCGCTGCTACAGTCAAAGGCGATGCGATCAAGAACAACCCTTCTCCTTCGTTCCAGACCGGGCTGAACGGAAGGGTAGCTGGATTACAGGTGACCAATACCAGCGGTGAAGCCGGCGCTACACCCAGCATCCGTATCAGGGGTATCGGCTCGATGAATGCGAGTAACGAACCTTTGTATGTGATCGATGGCGTGCCTGTTATTTCGGGCGACCAGGGCACCTTAAGCGGATCGTATATCGGTTCTAACAACGTGATGAATACCATTAACCCCGCAGATGTCGAAACACTCACCATTCTGAAAGATGCTGCTGCATCTTCTCTCTATGGTTCAAGGGCTGCAAATGGTGTGATATTGATCACCACTAAAAAAGGTAAGCAAGGAAAGCCAAAAGTGCATCTCAGTTCAACTGTTGGTTTTACTCCTTCGTGGGCTACCGATAACTATGAAACAAGCGGAATCCAGGAGCAGACCAATATGCTGTACAGGATTTTGTATGATAACAAAACATCAGCCGGACAAACCGCAGCACAGGCCAATGCTTATGCGCTTTCACAGCTCAATACAAAATTCAACAAGCATGGCTACAAATTTGCCACTGCAGGAACTGCGCTGAATGATAATGTGAACATTACCGGTATGACCGACGGCCTGGTAAACCGCGAAGGCAGTTATTTCGACTGGGATGATGCTTATTTTCAGACAGGGATGTACTCCACAACCGATCTCTCTGTAAGCGGAGGCGACCAGAATACAACTTATTATACTTCGCTGAACTATACCAAAGACCAGAACAGGATCTCGATCAACAAATTTGATCGTCTTTCCGGTCGTATGAACATTTCACAAAAAGTAGGCAACCTCCTTGAGTTTACAACCAACGTTCTCATCGCCAGGAACAGTCAAACCGGTTTTAATGATACCAGGAATACCGGCGCCAACTACTTCTTCCAGGTGAGAAACCTGCTTTGGGGTTTTTACTGGCCAACAGATTACAAAACAGGTCAGCCGTTTACAGCCAGGTTTGGTAGCCTTGCACAGAACAATATTTATTATAACGACCAGTGGGACAACAAATCAGTTACCAAGCGTTTTTCTGTAAACGAAACGGTGCAACTGAACCTGCTTCCTGAATTAAATATCAGGTCGGTATTCTCTTATGATAATTCTGATATCAAAGACCACCTGTACTACAGCGCCATTCACTACAATGGTTCTGCTACCAACGGATCCATCCAGGAAACCGGTACTACTATCAGCAAACTGGTTTCTTCTACTACCGCCAACTGGGCTAAAACTTTCGGAAGCCATGCATTTACACTGTTAGGTGGTTTTGAGGTGGAGAAGAACAATACTTCTTTCCAGAGCTCAACAGGTACCAACCTTCCATCCAGCGCTTTGCAAACATTGTCGCCTGCAGGTGCGTTTACTGCCAGCGGTTATGATTATGGCAACTCGATCGTATCATTATTATCCCGCCTGGAATACAATTACAAACAGAAATATTACCTGTCGGGATCTTTCCGTCGTGATGGTTCCTCTAAACTGGCGCCTGAAACACGTTATGGTAATTTCTGGTCTGTTGCCGGATCATGGAAGATCAGCAATGAGAACTTTATGCAGAACATGACTGCCATCAGTAACTTAAGACTGCGAGCTTCTTATGGTATCAATGGTACACTGCCTTCTCAGAACTATGGATGGAGATCATTGACCAACTATACCCTGCGTTACAATGGTAATGCCGGTGGTTATCTGTCAACCAATGCGAATCCAGACCTTACCTGGGAAACCAACTATACCACCAATATCGGTCTTGACTTTGGCTTTTTTAAACAACGCTTAACCGGTAGCATCGAATACTTTAACCGTGATTCGAAGAACCTGTTGCAGGATGTGCCTATTTCATCTACCACCGGTTTTTCCAGTGCGTTGGCTAACGTGGGCGAGATCAACAACAGTGGTATCGAGGTGGAACTGGCTTATGATATCATCAACAAAAAAGACTTCAGGTGGAATATCGGTCTGAATGCAGCTTTCATCAAATCCAAAGTAACCAAACTGTATGGCGGAAGGGATATCATCTGGAGCGATCCTACAGGCGGCGATGCAAGAGCACAGTTCATTTACAGGGAAGGTTCTCCTACCCTGAGCTATTATGGTTATGAGTGGGGAGGTGTAGATTCCAAGAACGGTAACAACGTTTGGTATGTAAACAATCCTACTGATCCAAAAGCAGGAGATTTCCAATACAATGGAAGAGGCGCTACTTACTCATTTAGCAAAGCAAACTATACGATCATCGGAAACGCTATGCCTGATGTGTATGGTGGATTGAATACCGATCTTTCTTATAAAGCTTTCACACTGACACTGAACTTTATCTATAAACTGGGTGGCAATCTTTACGATGGCGCTTACAAAGATGTTGCTGACGATGGTTACTATTGGGAAAGAATCAGGGAAAAATCTGTATGGGCCAATATGTGGACTCCTGAAAACACTTCAGGCACATTGCCACTGCTCAGAGGTACCGACCTTACCGATCCTATGCAATACAGCACACGCCAGATGCATAACGCTGATTTCCTGCGGTTGAAAAACATCAAGCTTTCTTACGATCTGCCAACCAGCCTGATCCGTAAGATTGGTCTCAGTTCAGCAAATGTGTTCTTTAACGGAACCAATTTGCTGACTTTCTCCAAGTATAAGATTGCAGATCCGGAAGTAAATAACTTTGGAACACGTGGATGGGAAACGCCAAATGCGAAAATTTACACTTTCGGTATCGATGTTAATTTTTAATCCATTAAACTTTTTATATCATGAATAAGTTGAAAATATTATTACCAGGCCTGCTGGCGTTGGGCTTGTTTTCCTGCAAGAAAACACTCGACCAGGTACCTACCAACCAGGTAGATGCCAGCACTTCGATCAAAACTCCGGCCGATGCGCAGATCATGATCAATGGTATCACCCGCGCCATGACCAGTTCCGATTATTATGGAAGGAATTTTATGCTTTATGGTGATGCCAAAGGCGGTGACATGACCATCCCTTCACAGGGCCGTGGCCAGGATGCACTGTATACATTTAACCATGCACCTACCAGCGGCAGTTACTCTGGCTACTGGTCGCAGATATATTTTGCGTTGCTACAGGTAAACAACCTGCTGAAGGGTATCGAGCAACTGGAAGCCAGTGGTACAACAGGTTTTGCCAGCTATAAAGGACAGGCGTTAACGCTCCGCGCGATCATGTATTTTGACCTGGTTCGTTTGTATGGCAAAACCTATGACCTCGATAAGAACGCGTTTGGTGTTCCGAATATACTTGTGCCACTGAAATCATCTGCGCAACCATTGAGGAATACTGTTGCAGAGAATTACACGCAGATCCTGGCCGACCTGAAAGCAGGCGCTTTGCTGTTGGGTAAAACCAAAACCAATGGCTTTGTGAACTATTACGCCAACCTGGCTGAGCAGGCAAGGGTTTACCTGTACATGAAAGACTATACCAACGCCCTGAAATCAGCAGAAGAGATCATCACCAGCAATGTGTATTCGCTTTACACCAACGCAGCATGGGTTGATTCCTGGAAAGGACAGTATGGTACTGAATCCATTTACGAGCTTGGTATTTATCCGCTTGAAGGCGACCTGGGCGTAAACTCACTTGGCGCTTATCACAGGAAAAAAGGCGACGGCGGAAGCACGATCCTCGGATGGTTTATCGCCAGCGATTATTTCCTCAACCGGTTAAAACAGGATGCTACCGACGTAAGATGGGGTGTGATGAATGATGACGAGATCTCTACTACAGCTGCTCCCCGTAAAGGCTGTGTTTACAAATACAGCGGAAGCACTGCACTGGCAGGTGATGGAAAAGGAACCAACACAGCGGTAAACATCAAAGTGATCAGGCTCTCTGAAATTTACCTGATCGCAGCAGAAGCAGCATTGCCAACTGATGCACTCAAAGCGGCCACTTATCTCAATGCCATCCGCAAACGTTCTCCTTTATTGATCCCTGCAACTGCTTTAACAGTTACACTGGATATGATCCTGGATGAAAGAAGCAAAGAACTGTATGGTGAAGGACAAAGGTTCTTCGATATGATGCGCCTGAACAAATCGATCACATTCAACGACGAGGTAATCAACATCTCTGTACCTACCCGTCCGAAAACAATCGACAGGTCATTCTTCAAAACCCTGTTACCGATCTCCCAGGCAGAAATCAATGCAAATCCTGGAATTGCTGTACAGCAGAACTCGGGATACTAAGTAAATTATGTCACTTACAAAAAGGCCGTCGTATTGTGCGACGGCCTTTTTATTTTAGTCTGGAGTGAGGAGTCTGGAGTCTGGAGTTGGCTTTTTGTTTGTTTTTTACGGTTCTTATGATTGAACCGATGATTTTTACAATTTCTTCTATATCTGAAAGAAAAGAGACCGCGAGGGTTTTATCTATTATACCGCTATCGCGCAATAAGCGAATCCAATATTTGGTTTCCCGGGCTTCCTTATACGCAATACTCATTTTGGCTGAAAAATCTTTTTCAGTATGCCACCTATCGCTTCTTCAACATTGGCACCAACAGAAGTGCCCGCGCGCAAAAGTTGCCTGCTAATAGGTGATAAATTCCGCTGTGTTTCGCAAATATGCAAATGCATCCTGACCACCCTGATAGAAAAGCGATACGTCTTATCTGCAATAATACTGTTAGCCACGATAAAATTATCACATCAAATTACACCTGTTTTTCAGGATTGTTATAGGTATTAATACGGTGAAATCTACGAAAGGGAAGGAGAGTTTTGAGTCTGGAGTCTGGAGTCTGGAGTCTGGAGTCTGGAGTTAGGAGTCTGGAGTACGTCGCCATCCAATTTACTCCAGACTCCAGACTCCTAACTCCAGACTAATACCCCCTCTTCAAATACGGGAAAAACCCCCTTTCTTTTGGTCGGCCAGAGAGGTAGTTTTACAATCCGCTTTCGCTCATCCATATCAACCTGGCATCAAAAGAAAATAAAAGCAACCGTCGATCCATAAATCCTGTTCTATGAAAAACAAACAGCCGCGTTTACAAATGCGGCTGTTTTTAGTCCTTCTGCTTGCAGCCTGTTGAAGGAAGGTGAGGAATCTGGAGTATTTCACAAGCCAATTTACTCCCGGCTCCTTACTCTAAACTTATTTAAACCTTCTCTGAATATCCGAAATAAGATCACTGTATTTCCGAAGTATCCTGTCTACGGGTTCGAAACATTCGTCATTGGTTGCCGTGAGCGAAGATGATTTGGAAGAATTACTTATATCATTGGCGCTACGGGCACAGTTCGATTCGGCTTTGGTGATCTCCGACAGTATTTTTATATTGTATTTATTGGCCTCACCTCCATATGTAATGATCACCCTCGTCCGGATCATCGACTTGAAGTCGGTTCCCGCATTGAAGGTTTTACCTACCCAGTTTGTTTTAAGATAAGAAGTGGAAAAGTCTACTGTTTCAATTTCATCAAAATAGGATTGAATAATGCTTACCAGTTTTTTCCAGGCATCAGCCGGGGTGATCGCGGCATTCTCCATCACCAGGTTGAAATTCTTATTGGCGATGCTGCTCTGTTCCGATTGCAGGTAAGCTTCGTCTTCTTTCAGTTGTATCGAATAATTTCCTTCGGGAACGGTGGCGTCGTTTTGGTTACACAAGGTTATCCTGGAGCCTACATAGCCTGACTTAAGCACCAATACCTCTGAACATTTGCCATGCACAAGTTTCATAGTATAGCTTCCCTTCCCTACTTCCTTTCCATCTACCAGGATGCGGGCGTCTTCCGGTAAGGCATTTACCTGTATACTCCTGTCTTTGAGCTTGATCACTTCGGCTAATGGTGGCGGGGTTTCGAGTTCTTTGTTGCAGTAGGTCACTTCATTGGCAATAAAACTGTTCTTCTCTACGCGTACCACCACGCATTTGTCTTTGGGGATGATCACCTGTGTGGCGCCTTCGGCTTTCTTTTTACCATCTACCAGGATGGCTGCATCTGCCGGGTCTGCCTTAACGGAAACGATCCTGTCTTCGAGTTTGTACAGGTAGCTGACCTCCGGAACTTCCTCTCCCTGTTTATTGAACAGGGTCTTGGACTGGGTTACAAAGCCCGTTTTCTTTACATCGATCGTGGCGCTCACATCCCTCGGGATAGTGATCATCTGGGGTGAACGGCCTATCTCCACGCCATTGAGCAGGATCATCGCATCGGCTGGTGTTGCATTTACCTGTACCAGTCTTTGAGTAAGCTCAATGGTTGCGGTAGCAGCGCCATTCTTGTCGCGGAGGAAGGTTTTCTTTTCCGCTACAAAGCCTGGTTTACGGGCTTCGAGGATAACGGGTTTTTCTTTTTCCAGTTTCAGGAGAATGGAGCCGGTCCCTTTTTTGACCGAATAGCCGTTGGCGCCTATTTCGAATATTTCTGCGTCAGCAGGATTAACACTTACGGTAACTTCTTTTTGGGCAACTGCAAGACTGCCCGCGCACAATACGGCGATGATAAGAATGATTCTTCTCATAAGCAGGGGTTTTGACTAACTCGAAAAATACGACGCTTATCCCCATATATTCTAACGTTTTGGCCTGAGATTATGGGCGGGGAGGCGATTTATCGGTTAAACGGAGAAGCAAACTAAAACCCCATCCCGGCCAGAGAGGGGGTTAGGGGCTGACCAAAGGGAGGCGATTAACCCGTAAAATCATACCCAAATACCTTAGTCTGCTATTAATGGGTATATTTATTAGAAGCGCGTGGCGCACACATAACAATGCCTATGAGGAAAGAGGTAACAAAACGAACCATCCGGCCGGTAATGTATGGCGTAGCGTTTTTTTTGTTGCTTCTTGTTATTACGCAATATGCTTCTTATCTCCGTTTTGTTTTTAACCGCCAGCGTGAAAAAGATGCACTGGAACAGGAACTGGATGAGACCAAAGGACATTTCCGCGACCTGCTTACCCACAGCATCTCCTCTGCCAATACCATCGCCATCCTCCACAAACAGGATCCGGCGCTTACCAATTTCGATAAAGTAGCCAAACAGATCATCGAGTACGATAATACCATCGCGTTTATCAGCTTCGCAGATAAGTATACCATCACCCATGTATATCCCCACGAGGGCAATGACGAAATCCTCGGGCATAGCCTGCTGGAATTTCCACTGTTCCGAAAAGAAGTGGAACTCTCCATCACCAATAAAAAAGTATTATTTGCCGGCCCCTATCAACTGATCGGTGGCCGGGGTTTGGGTATTGCCTGCCGGATACCATTGGTTGCCAATGGGCAGTTAACGGCGATGGTTAATGTGATCACCAAACTGTCTACCATTAAGGAGCTGCTGCCTCAACTGAAGAATGATAACGGCAAATTTGTTTTCCAGCTCACCAAAAAAAATCCGCTGACACAAAAAAGCGAAACCTTTCTCGACAACTACCACCCGCGTGATAACCAGCAGGTAGCAGTGTATATCCCGGAAGGTGACTGGGTATTGCATGTAGCCTATGATGCCCGCTATGCAGGCGACAAATGGGCTTATATCTTTTCTTTCCTTGGATTGGTGATCAGTGTAGGGATCGGCATCTTCGCATACCATCGTGCGAAGCTGCCGGAAAAAATGCAGCGTATCATCAATGACAAAACAAAAGAACTGGCCACCAGTGAAAAATATTACCGTACACTGATCGAAAGCAGCACCGACGCGATTGTGCTATTTGATAAAGATGGAAAAGGCATTTACCGTACAGTGTCTTTTGAAAAAGTGACCGGGTACAGCATCGATGACATGCAAAAGATGTTCGATATCGACATGGTAATACCCGAGGAAAAAGAGGAAATACGCAACGCATTCAAAACCCTCGTGGCAACACCCAATGGCATTGCGCACAGATGCATACGCCTGAAACACAAGAACGGTCACCAGATCTATATCGATGGCGTTTACCGCAATATGCTGCATGATGAAACAGTGCGCGCCGTTGTTTGTACCTACAGCGATGTAACGGAGCGAGAAAAAGCTTACCACCAGTTGGGCGAAAGGATGAAGGAGCTGTCCATCATCTTTAAGATCAATGATATTCTCAAAGACGATCACCAGGACGTGGATGCTATTTTTACCCGGATCGTGGAACTGTTACCACAGGGCTGGCAATTTCCGGGGGATTGCAAAGCGCGGATAGAGTTTGATGGCCGGGTATTTGCTTCACCGGATTATCCGCTATCAGCCGTGAAGCAGGATGCAATGTTCCGGCTGATCGATGGAAGAAGCGGGCGTATTGAAATCATCTACACAACAGATAAACCGGCAGAAGACGAAGGGCCTTTTTTGAAAGAGGAACGGGACCTGATAGAAACCGTTGCCGATACCATTACCATCTATTTCAACAAAGCCATCCAGCAAAGGGCCATGCGCGAATCGGAAGCCAGGTTCAGAAACGCCTTTGACCATGCAGCGATCGGCATGTCGCTTGCATCACTCGAAGGACAATGGCTGCGGGTAAACCAGGCGCTTTGTGAGATGTTGGGTTATACAGAGAAAGAACTGATGACTATGTCGTTCTTATCTATTACCCATCCAGAAGATGTTTCCGGTGATGTAGCGGCAATTCGGCAACTGATAAGCGGTGAGATCAAGATTTTCCGGGCCAACAAACGGTATTTCCATAAAACAGGAAGGACCGTTTGGGTTAATGTGAATGTATCGTTGCTCAGGAATGAACAGGATGAGCCTTTGTATTTTGTATCACAGGTCAACGACATCACCGAACAGGTAGAATCAGAGCTGAAATTCCAGAACCTGGTTGAGAAATCGCTGGTGAGTGTTTACATTATCCAGGATGGAAAATTTGTATACGCCAATCCTACTTTGCTGGAAGAGGTAGGTTATTCAGAAGAAGAATTGTTTGAAAAGAATATCGTCGATTTTGTTTACGAAGAAGACCGTGCTTTTGTGATCAGGAATATGGATGCACGGTTGCAGGGAAAGCTCGAGACAGCGCATTACGAAGTAAGAATACAAAGAAAGAACGGAATGATCATCTGGGCGGAGTTTTATGCAACAGCTACCGTCTTCAGGGGAGGCAAGGCGGTGATCGGTACGATCATTAATATTACCGGTCGCAAACAGCTGGAACTCGAAAGACAAACGATCATCGAAGAACTACTGCAACGCAACCGCGACCTGGAACAGTTTAACCAGATCCTCTCCCACAATGTACGCGCCCCGTTGGCCACCATACTCGGCCTGAGCGATCTGATGCGGCATACAGTATCGGAAGAAGAAAATAAATTCATCATCAAAGGCATTGAAACCTCGTCCAAACAACTGGATATTGTGATCAATGACCTGAATGATATTCTACATGCGCGCTCGGGATTATCGGAAGCAAAAACAATGGTTAAACTGGAGGAGATACTGGAAGAAATAAAGAACCTGTTACGCCAGATGATCAAAGATTCACAAGCGGTGATAGTTCATGATTTTTCGGCAGTGAATGAGATAGAGAGTGTACGTTCTTTTATTCATAGTATTTTCTTTAACCTGGTTGCCAATTCGATCAAGTACGCAAAAAAAGAAGTGGCACCGCAGATCAGGATACGATCAGAAAAACAAAACGGCCATATCCTGCTCGAATTCTCCGACAATGGTATCGGGTTTGATATGGAGCGATACAAAGACCAGGTATTTGTGCTGTACAAACGTTTTCACCAGAATATAGAAGGCCGTGGCTTAGGATTATTTATGGTGAAGACACAGGTGGAAGCGTTGAAAGGAACTATTGAAGTGTTTTCGAAAGTAGGGGAAGGAACGAGGTTTTTGATCACGTTTAAGTGAATATTGAATATCGAACAGGGAATGATAAGGGATCAGTGAATTGCCGTAGACCCTGCGAAAACCTCTGCTCCTCCGCGGCTCTGCGGTTTAAAAAAATCACAAAATGTAACCAGCTGAAATTCGGGATATTTTTGAACCGCAGAGCCGCGGAGGACGGGGATTTTTTCGCGGAGTCGTTCAACATTTATTTTTGCGACTTTATTAGTTTTTCGAGTATGGCGAGATGCGCTTCGAAGGCTTTTTTTCCGGCTTTGGTCATGAAGTACCTGGTGTTGGGCTTTTTGCCGATGAAGGATTTTTCCACGTCGATGAATTTTTCTTTTTCGAGGGCTTTGATATGACTGGCCAGGTTACCATCGGTTACATCGAGGTATTCTTTGAGTGCATTGAACTCAAGCTCATCATTCACAGCCAGTGCCGACATAATACCCAGCCTGATCCTGCTTTCAAACGCTTTATGTAAACCGTTGATGGAGACTTTCACCTTTCGTATTTGTTGTGAATATAAATACCGTACACGATATGCATTACGCCAAAACCTATTGCCCAGCATATCAATCCATAACGCGGAGAGGCCGCACTGAGTAATCCCAATATGATCTGGATATAGCCCAATGCTTTTATTTCCTTATAAGTAAACCTGCCGGCGTTGTACAAAGCCAGCCCATAAAATACCATGGCACCTGGGATCCAGAAAAAGAAAAAATCGTGATAAAACAGGATCAATAAAAACAGACCTCCTGTTATCAAGGGCACGGCCATACTGCCCAATAGTTGCCTGGATGTTGATGTCCAGAGTTTTTCATTTCTTTTTCTTGCTTTCCGGGCAGAAAGCCAAATCGCAGTTCCCACAGCCAATACCAGTACAATAATGGCTACCAGGAAAACATTCCAGAGAAAATCTATACCGAGGGTATGGCCATAATCAGCATGAACAAAATCCATCAGCGGGTACCCCATCCACCAGGCGGCAAATGCGCCCGCTAATGCGTATATACCAGCCATCACCCCTGCCCACCCGGCAAGCGATAGGAATTTGGAGGACCGCTCCATCATGGAACGTATCTCGGCTATATCGCGGGTATAGTCTTGTTCTGGTTTCATGGAAAGTGCTTTTGAATTCAAAGTAAGTGATTTTTTTTATTTCACGCAAAGGCGCCAAGGGAGCGAAGGCGCCAAGTAGTGTTCCTTTGCGTCTTCTGTACTAAACTTTGCGCCTTTGCGTGAAACCAATACTTTGTTAAAAAAGTTCTGTTCACTGTTAACTCACCGATTAAGCCCTTTGCTTCGTTCATACGCGATTATCTTACCGCCCTAATTCAGCAAGATGTTCAAACGGAATTTTACACTGGTTGTTTTACTATCGTGTTTTGTACATGCGCAGGCACAGGAGGATGTTTCGTTATCCCGATGGATGAAGCAGCAGATCGTGATTGATGGGAATGACAATGACTGGGGTGAACCGCTCAACTTTTTCGATAATGCCAGCGGCATGATCTTTACCATGGCTAATGACGGGAAGAATATCTATCTCTGTTTTTCCAATAATGATCGGGCACATACCGGGAAAATGATGGCAGCGGGCTGGTCGGTAGAGCTTTCTTCTTCGGAAAAGAAAAGAAAATTTGAAGCTGCGCTTAGTTTTCCCAAAGTAACAGACCCAGCCATCGCCGCGAAAGCGGATATGAAAAGTGTGGTGAGCGCCTACCGGAATTTAGTGCCGGCTGTGGAAGCAAAGGGACTGCTTTCAAACACCAGTTCTATTCCACTCAATGCAAAAGAAGGCATCTCTATCGCCATCGGAACAGATAGCACGGACAAGATCGTTTACGAGATCAGGATCCCGGTAAAAGAATTGATGGAGGAAGACAAACTGCAATTGAATGAACTCATCACCCTGACTATTTCCGTTAACGCCCTTGAAAAAAATGGCGAGCATGCTTCAGGCAATGGCAGTGCTGGCGTGCGCGGTGGTGGTATGCACAGTGGCGGTATGCGTAACAGCGGCGTGGGAAACCGCGGTGGATTTAACGGCGCTCCAAGCCGTGCAGCCTTCGCAGAACGGGCTTCTTTGTATGAGAAGACAAGCTTTAAACAGAAGATACGACTTACTAAAA
>Ga0247757_10001473_pt1 | contig 15310 bp, 12 predicted proteins | sample UWRJL126311R4_FD_180929 | JGI IMG/M metagenome (GOLD analysis project Ga0247757, IMG submission 180929) | Plant litter microbial communities from Arlington Agricultural Research Station in Wisconsin, United States - UWRJ-L126-311R-4 | ecosystem: Environmental > Terrestrial > Plant litter >... | reverse complement strand
AGGTCTTCTTCTTCTTCTTGTGGTACGCCCTAGCAGCGTAGCCCTGGTTGTGGATCCGGATGTCAAAATGTCCGCACGTAACCTTGCAGTCTTCGCCAGCAAACGATTGCCAACTACAGCCGGGACAGCGAAAGTAGGTACTGTCATCGTCCCATATCTCTATACCTAAGCTATGGCCTGCGTCGCTGTGATGGTTCTGAACTATTGACAAAGGTCACTTTCTTATTATTCTTTTTTTCTGGGTGGTAACATGTGCTTTTCAGTATGAACGTTTTATATTAATATAAGTATATAACTACCCAGCGCCTTCTACCTTTGTAAAATATCTTGTCCTCGTCTATAGAGGGATACGCTATTATCCTAAGTAGGGGGTTCGATAGCTAATCTTAGCCCTACGAAAGATATAGCGTATCTACGCTATATTCTCTCTTCTAATATCTCTTATACTAGATTCTTTTCTAAAATTTAATACTATAAGGCCTATATTAAGATAATAGAGGTCTATAAGCCTCTAAGCTAGTTAGTAGATTAGTATTAGCTATTTATTATTTAGTTAGTTGAAGTTTAATAAGTCGACCTAGTAAACCTCCTACTATATCTAAAGGATATTAGCAGCAATATCGCTCTAGAGAGACTGCTACTTAGCCTGATAGAATAGCTCTTTTATACCTATCGTTCTTATATACTCTACGCTTTCGCGTAAAGCTCCTCTAGTAATAGAGGGAATATAGGGTACTATCTTAGTTAGCTTTATACTTCTTACTATTTATATATACTTACCTAGAACGGTTATTATAGAGTTAATACGTTATATAGAAGAATGTAGAAGAGTTAGATATTATATATTTAATATAATAGTATAGAAGCAAGTATTTATATAGAGAAGAGCGCAGGCAGTAGGCTTAACTCTCTAAGAACTATAGTTCTTAGAGAGGCAGCTACCTACACCCTTACCTCTTATAAAGAAGCTATTATATTATATTAACTTTATTAGGATAAGGAGGAAATTAGGTATCTTATAATTTATATACACTACTTCGCTGTAGCTATATTCGCTTAGTCTATATAACTCTTATTATTATTAATTGTTAGTTTGCGAGTCAAGTGCTAGTAGTTATCTTTTTCACGCCTTTTTTGTTGGTCTGCAAAAGGTGCTTTGCATGGTTCTTACTTCTGATTTTGTGATATCCAATGAGTTGACCTAGAAAACACTATACCTAAGCTATCCCATTCGGGCCAAGGTGCTTGAAGGCGACGCGCGTGAACACGGATACACGCTTGAACGTTCGTGGCAGTTGTAAGAACCAGAAAGAAGGATATAAAGCATCTCATGGTGGCGAAAATCAGGAGCTTTTCCAAAGGAATGGAGTGAGGAAACGGCAGGGCTTTATTTCACCTTCTTATAGGTTTTCATATGAGCGAGAAAATCCCAAGCTTTTGATCCATTACTCGAGCGTGCAGAAATAGCTCGTCGTATACTAAACCAAAGCCCGTGATAAATATTATGCACTGCAGCACTTATGCGAAAACAGAGTAGTGCTTAGACCTTCTAGCCACTAGTACATTACAAGTAGAACTAGAATACGGGAAAGGATACAAATCACAGGTTGCACTCGTGAAGCCAAGCTTTATAAGAAATGAGGAAACCAGCGATGATCTTGTGTTAGCAGAGCAATGTAATTGATTCGAACCTGATTGGTCACCAACAGTCTTAACTATAGGTCCTTAGGCGCACCACAAGCGACAGGAAAGAGATAGGCTAAGCCTTCGATTTTGGGGGCCATGTAATTACAAGCCCAATAGCGTAAAATCTCGCACATTGCATCCAGTCCTAATCGATCTAAGTTGGATATGCATATTCTATTTGCCTGTTTCATAATGGGAGATATTGCGTGATTTAGCATAGTTCCATATCGATTAGGGACTGACAGGCAAAAACGATCTTCAACAACTTGATGCCGCAACTAAGCCACGATATCACTTGCAAATAGTTACATTTACTTAACGTCACGGCGCCCTGGAGCTTGTTTTCTTAGGGCGCGCCACCTGCACCAGAGGAACGTACCTCCGCCGCTCTATATAGAGTACCAGAGCGCTACTCTCTAAGAATTCATCCATCGCTCTTCTCTTCAGCTTGCTCTCACACTAATAATATGATGGAAACACGTGATTCTTTTCCAAGCGTAATCTAGTCCCAACTAAAAATCAGGGCACACTATTTCTCCTGACACCGTGATTGTTCAAAACGAGCTCGTAGCTATTTGAAGTAGGTTCTCTAAGCAAAAATCCTGAACGTCATAACAGAATGCGCTATATTCAGGTATATAGTATCAAGTCAGAAGGTATACTATTAGTTCCTGAATTGAACTTATTCTTTATTCGAGATTACTGCGAAAATTGCCAGTAGTTGAAGTTGAACAAGCTGTCGCTGCCACTTCCAGTGAACTTGAAGAACAGATCCTGTGTGCCAGTGGCACCACTGACAGGGCAAGTAACTGTAGTATATGTCTGCCAGTTACCCGTATTTGTGGCCGTACAAGTACCGACAAGAGTGCCAGTCTGACTACCCAAGCGCAACTCAATCTTGCCACCGTTGCTGTTCTGCGAAGAAACGCGTGCACTAAACGTCTTGGCGCCAGTACCAAAAGCAACGCCCTTAACCTTGATATAGTCGCCGTTATTGATGAAAGACACAGCCATGCCACCCTCGTTGCAAACCTCAGTCTCGACACCCTGGTTCCAGGATGATGTTTCGGCCTCATTCCTTACGTATGGGTTCACGGTGCCGACCTGCGGTGGGCCTGCGGTGGTCATCTTGATCGTCGGGATGGTACCATCAGAGTTGTAAGTAAACTTCTCAACGGCAACAGAACGGGTGTATCCACCACCACCCGGGAGAGCACCATTGTGGTAGAAAAAGTAAGAAGAGCCGTTGAAGTCGGCAATACCAGGATGGTTCGTAAAACTGCTTCCAGCAGTGGCCATGATGACGCCTCGATATGTCCAAGGGCCCGTAGCAGAAGGACCAGTCGAATAGCGGATATCTTCTGAGCAGCAGTTGGCAGCATAGATTAGATAGTAAAGGCCACCGCGCTTGTAGATCCATGGACCCTCTTCAAAAGTAGTAGGGCGCTGAGCGTTGTTTGGGCGCGACCCAAATCCAGCAGTCGTGAGCTGCACGCTAACAATGGATCCTGAGTAGGAGATCATGTCTGAATTAAGCTTGACGTAGCTAAGTCCGGGATTTCCCCAGTAGAGATAAGCTTGTCCATCATCGTCGATGAAAACGGTAGGATCAATCTGATTGTTCTCCACGAGCGGCTTGCCCAGCGCATCCTTGTAGGGTCCAACGATGTTGTCGGCGACTGCAACGCCGATAGCCATGGACCCACTGGATTTCTGTACTGGAACGTACCAGTAGAACTTGTTGTTGCGAGCGATAACCTGGCCGGCCCATGCTCTTGAGTTTGCCCAGGCGAAGTTGGAGAGACTCAATGGCGAGCCATGGTCCTGCCAGTTCTGCATATCCGCCGTTGACCACAAGCGCCAGTTCTTCATGTTGAAGAAGCCACTAGATGTGTCATCTTCATCATGGCCAGTGAAGAGATACATGCGATTATTGTATACGTATGGGGCTGGGTCTGCTGTGTAGACAGTTTGCGCGAGAGGATTGTCTGCCCTGACGATGCCCAGTAATCCTCCTACGAGGAGAAGAGACCGGCATACTGACGGAAGTTTCATGGCGCCGAGCTTAGATCCAGCAGGGTCCTTGTTGATCGTAGCAGAAATACAAAGCCTGTACCGGGCCTGGCGTGCAATGCACGATTGTGGATTTCATATGTGCTTTATATAACCATCAGATCGAGCACAGAAGTCTCATCAAATTCAGTAATGTCATTATTCTCCGCAGTTCCATGCAAGGAATTGTTCCTCCAGCGCTTTTCTCCATTGAAACGTGCTCGTTGCCCAGTTTTTCCTGAACTAGTGGTGAGTTGCAATATATAGTAGATCGCTAAATGGCGGGACATTGATCGTGCAATCACAGGCTTTATTAAGCGGACACATTTATCTGGGAAGATTGTTAGATGCGGATAATTTAATATGAGTTTTACCTGGGATCCACCGAGATTAGGCGGTTCGATTCACGCTTCTACAACACGCTAAGCTATCTCAAGTAATTTTACCGATCATCGCGGGAGATTCAATGCTACGCCGAGGCGTAATCAGTTCCAATCCAACTTTCGTTTCTTAATATCCCGTTACTACGCCTTAGGAGCCGCATTAGCGGCAGGTCTTTCCCAGATTTATACATCTCATCCGTGAGGGGACGCAAAATGGCTTTAGCCAGTGTTTCGGATGGGGTTGGGGCCTCTCAGCTTTTGAGAACTGCGTGTGAGACCAACCAAGCTGTGTATTAATTCTAAACCTGATTGATCCTCTCCATTCTTACCTAGATCCAGATAATAGAACTCCAGCCCCTTGTACTCAGCTATCAGCCTAATGGATTGAGTGAGTCCCTAACCCTGCCATAACAAACTGCAGAGCCTCAAATGTTTTTCCTCAGCACTTAAATTAGGTCACAGACACACCATGAATTTCGATATGCTGCTCATATTTCGGACCCGAAAGGCGACTTATGGATATCATATCCGTACATTCCCTTGCTGATGGGACTGAACGAAGTTCCTCACGCCTTGTTTATTGAGTATGTTATATTATCTTCCGGTTTCGTTTTGAATCAGTAAAATTACAGCGATATATTCAGCGGTAATGAAAGTAAACAATAGTCTCTTACATTCTGTTAGTCAATTCGAAGCCGCCGAGGTCCAATGTCCGTTTATCGGTGATACACCTCCACAACAGTAATGCACGTGGCATGAATCAGTCTATTCATAGTCTTACTAGCCCCACAGCGAGTACATATCTCATGTCTGTACGCTATAAAGTTTGCGGTGAGATCTTAGCTTTTTGATATTCTCAAAGCAGTGTCTTAAATAATGTTATCTTGAAATTTCAATGACATACTGAAAAGGCCTTCGCATGATTGCACGCACAATCTCCCACGCGACAAGATATGACTCGAAGTTTCGCGACTGTGCTCTCCCGCTAAAGTAACATTCTGGCGACGTCCTATGATGAGATCAGAGACTTGTATACGGCGCACATGCATCGTGTCTCATTCCCAGGCATAATAGCGGGATGTTTCTTCATTTTTGCCTTCTTTTCCTACAAAATCAATCACTTGCTTTCTCCAGTGTTGGTTATCTGCGTATCCGCCATATCTTCAAAGTCATTAATACCATATTCCAAGTCTTCGAAACTCCTGCAATACCATCAATACCACCATACATGATAATTGTTCACGGAGCAACATCATCATGAACGCTTTTACGGACAACAAGGGCTAAGACTAGAATATCGCTCCTATAGATAAAGCGGTGGCGTCGAACTCCAAAGATACCGTTTAACCACAGCATGCCGTTCAGGAAAATTAATCAGGCATGTTAACCAAGCAAAAGATCTCAAGAAAGAGATCAGGTTTCTGCCTCAGATCCCAAATCGTCAGGAGGTCCGTAAGTGGATAGACCCGTCAAGTGGTACTCGTTTGCTATTCATCGACCACAAAGGCTGGAGCGATTTCTCATATGAAGACATGTCAGCGGTGACCTTGAAGATCAGGGATTTGTTTTGCGCTTCGAACAGCGTATACATCAAACACTGCGATTCGTATCAAGCAGATTACCAATTCACTAAAATTTTCATCATATCAATTACGCAGCTTTTGGATATTCGCAAATCACTTCAAATTGTACTGCCCTTGAACTTCAAGGACGAATACGTTAAGTTTATAATCCAGACTTCTGGAATGTGTGCAGCTGCATGATTCAGAAAGCTTTCATCAGTGTTAAAAGAGACCCCTTAGGGTATATTATATAGAAGAAGTGTTGATTGATCGTACTGACTTAACATAGGAAGGAAACTATATAAAAGTGAATGCACGTGATCGATCCTCACGTGTTTCGTGCCAAAACATCTCTAACAATTAGCACTGCCAGGTGGTTACTACGTATGCATTTTATACCATGTCGAGGCCTTTGTACCATAATGTAGTCCTGAAGACGGCATCTTTGATAGCACGGCTGTGTCCTTATTTTCAGATATAGTAAGAGACACCAGGAGAATGAAAGGCGTGGAACTCAAGCTGCTCTTTATTGGGAAGTTCTTAGAAGACACGGTTCCAGAGAATGGGCCTGACCCAATTTGGGCCATTCGAGAAGACATAACTGACGATTCAAGTGCACATGTTTCTGGTCAAGGAAGCAGTACGGGCCATGCTCAATCCCCAACACCGAACAGCTAGAGGAAAGGGCAAGGGCTTAATAGCGATATAGTGCAGCTCATGTCAGTAGCCTATGTAGAGTAGACTTGAATCTATATATCTCCTCCGTCCTCCAGATCCAGAGAATGACTTACGCAGTACAACCATCTATATTTTACCATCAGAGAACTGTACCACAGCCCATTTACCGCTCCATGCCCACTTCCTAGCACCGCTATCTCCACCACCGCCCTCGGTGGCCTTTATTCTCTCATCTTCGCCTTCTAGAAGACCGACCACCACATCTGCTTTACAAGTTCTGAGTGCAAGGACACGAATGCCCGAACCTGAGCCGAGCGGGCCGATGGCTTCAGTGAACGGAGTGGTGGCGGGCCATGCAGCCTAATATAGTCAGTCTCAGCATTCGCAAAGGCGCTATTCGTATATATTTACATCTGCAGCCAATTTACGGTAGTTCAGATCACCCTTGAAAATTACGAGCTCACTCTGCTTGAGATCCTCGAAGAGGCGAGGCTCGGTCTTCGGCAACCTCCAGAAGCTGCCGCCAGCAGTCCAGAAAGCATTTGGCCGAAGCACAAGCTGTCCTTCAGCATGAAAGCCACTCCAGTTCTGGAACAGAAACTTGAGATTGTCGACTTCGGCCTCAGAAAGCGGGGTTGGCGTCTTGCCAGCCTGTTTCTCATCATCGGTAAGCGTCGAGTAGAAGGTCTGCGGGTCGGCAAGAGCCTGAATCAGAGCGGCGAAGTCTTGTGGCAAGACATCCGATACAAACCAAGGTATCGATTTAGGGTGGAAAACGATATTGGTTGCGAGACCGGAGGCGAGGAGATAGCCAGCCAAGATAAGGTCGACGAACAGCTCGAAGCCAGCGTTGTCAAGTACTATATCAACTCTCCTCTCTTTCTGACCGGTTTTCTGTGCTTCAGATAAGATTTTGTATGATTTGTCCAAGTCGTTGACAAGAATATTCTTCTCGGATGCTTTGCGCGCCTCCGAACCCTGCAACTTCTGAATATCTTCGTAGGTGAGGTTCGTCAAAAGCGACAGATCAGTGGCATTTCCCCAAAGACATATCTCGCACATCTCAACAAACAAGACTTTCTCCGCCTCATGAAGCTCCTCAGGCGTTCTCGCACCTTTGATAGTATGCTTCGATTCGAGCTCGGTAACAATATCTTTGTAGCGGGCAGCGAGTTCGATAACTGCAGGTCGGGAGGATTTAAACGTTGACATCTTCTGGCGGGCAAATATATCATACGACTTCCACTTCTGCGTTTGCTTGAAGATGCTTGATATGCGTCTTCCTATAGCCATTAGCGCTCACAGTGTGTACGAAACGAGACCGGGAGCAGCTACCGATAGAGGTAGCATTCAGAAAACAGCCATGGCACAGAATGCCATTTTGCCTTTCCTAAAGCCGCCAATTCTTCGTTGTAGGCTGTGACGTCGGATTCACCGTCATCAACAATCGGCGTTAGCTCCCTATCGTGCTGGAGCTCGTACTTCAGCTTCGCAAGCTCCGAGACAATCCATTTTCCTTCCTTCAATGTTTGTTCATTGTTTGAAGCCCAAGTCGACCGATGCACATCATCAATGCTTTGGGTAATGATAACGGGCCATCGTTGGCGCGCCGAGGTATGGGCAAACGACGCCGAATCCGAGGTCTTGTATTGCGCTATTGACTCTCAGAATGTGTAACAAAGTGGCAACGGGAAATACTGACGCGTCCTGGGCTCGTACTCCATGATGCAATGCGTTCTGATGTTGGAAGGCTGGCCCATAGTGGGGTGGAGGGGCTTATAATTTTGGGCAAGGTCCAAAACAGCGCTAACCCTTTACAGCATTCCACCCGGAAGTTATGACTCCAAACGTTTGAACGACCCATCATCGTCAGTTGAACCTCGTGCCCACCACCACCAAGCTGCCCATATTATGCAATGGAGCCCTTGAGGCGGTTATACTTACCCATAGAGCTTGTTCTAAACATCATCACCTGCTCACTTCCGAAACCAAATGTTCTTCTCCGCCCTTCGCACCCAATAACTCAGCTTCTGCTATCCTTCACTTTGGTATGCCATGAGACTAGAAGAGTGGCCAATCGTGCTCTCCGGGAGTATTGTATCTATCTCAGCTCCGAAGCGCGTCTTCGTTCATTGCTTCTAGTAATACCAAGCACTCGTCCTGATCTGCGCAACATCACGGCCCTGTTCCTCGCTCCGTTTGTGGATACCATCGACGACCAGCCAACTGCCACATGGGTCCGAGAGTTGTTCAACTACACATGCAACACCCTTAAACGCCTTATAATCGATATACCTTTGAGAAGCCTCTACCCAGAGCGAGATCATCTCGGAGTGCGAGCTATCCTACGCGAAGGCTTCAGCAGGCTTGAACATTTGGAGGAGTTCGTCAGTGTCAGGGATGAGCTTTTCTTAGACGTGGCATGGCATGGCGGTGAGCCAGAGTTTTGGAGACACTGGCGGAAGCTCCGCCGTTTGGCTGTCTACAACCCGGACACCCACCCAAGCTTCTGGCGTGATATTGCAATCACACCGAATCTAGAAATTATTGTCTTAACACGAGCCGATGGTCTTCGGCAATACAACATTAAGGGTGAATATTTCAGACACTGCAACAGGCCATTGAAGGTACTTCTCATCAATGTGGAGCATGACCAAGTGCGATATGGCAACTTCCGGCGCTCTGGTTGGGACACTTTCGACCCAAAGCGGATAATGACAGTCATGACATATACAATACCACTATTCATGGATGATGACCCCATTGAAGTGTGTCAAGATTATGTGAGGATCGGCGCAGAGCATGGCACGTTGTGGGATTGGGAAGGAGAAATCATTCAGCATCCACCTACCATTGCCTCACAAGTGGTATCCGGAATATAATGTGTAAATACGTATTCACGATTTACGCTCACAATGGTGCAATTCAGACTGCCTTTAGGTCTCAAAGATGCTGTATTGATGGGGTATCCACTATTATGAAAGCTGGGTCGTTCGTCCTGTTCCACGTTCTCTCATCTCTCTCCGGTCGCCGAATTCCCTGACGCCTATGCACCGAGTCAGAACAAATTGTGATCATGTTGATGAACCAGTACTTACCTTCACACAATCCTACCCTCAATGAGCTGCCTGGGCTGGTGCGGCAGCTGGAGCAACGGGGGCGACAGAGGCATCAGCAGCAGCTGGCTGACCGTTTGCTGCCGCCTTCTGGTCGACCATCTCCTTCTGCTTCTTGCCAACAAGCTTGTTCACGAACTCCCCGATCTTCTTGCTGAAGGCGCCGAGGCCCATATGCTTAGCTGCCATCTCTGCAGCGGTTCCGGAGTGCTTTCCAGCATCCTTGTGGTGGGTGACGGTGTCAGCGTTAAAGCCCATGTCGACGACTTGGTTGCAATAAAAGATAAAGGAACTGTTAGAAATTCAAGTCAGCAGAAGTATCATCACTTGCTATCCCAAAACACGGAACCTACCTTGTGTAAATTTCGAAAATTAGTGTGGTCAAAGAGTAGCGCAAAGGAGCGTGAAATCGATACAGTAAGACGCCAACAGGCCTCTCCTCTATATACGCCGTTTTTTTTATTACCCCAGGCTTACACAATTCCACAAGACGCTTCCCGCTCATCTCCCCTAATCGACGCGCAAATAGCCGTTTCGATAGCCCGCCCCAGCCAACACGAATCCCTCGTATCCCCAACGCCCTGCTCGGTTCCTCTGCCTCAGCTTTTCGCCACGAGTACCGCCAAGACTACCCGATGCGACGCCACCATCGACTCATCCTGCGAAACGGCATTTTCTTCGCTTGAAATTACTCCTGCGAGGTTGTCGAAGACCCTGTGGTTGCTGTGAAAGTTTGGGGTCACCGGGGGCGACTAGAAAAGCATCAAACACGTGTATTTTGTGTAGCTAATTGAGGACGAATTGATAGATGGATCCTGACGCACAACGCGATGCGGTCAGTGTTCTTTCCCCCAAATTACCTGACTCACGCCATATCACATGGAACACGACTCTGCTCAGCTCTAGCGCTCGGACCTAAATTTCCCCTCCAACACGAACACCAAAAAGACATCACCCGCGCGCATCACAAGATTGGACTGCCGTGAAAGCGAGGAGACCGAGCGCGCGGTAGCCAATGCAGGAGATAATTGCCTGTTGGTCTGTAAGCAGTCTTGGGTGGGCGGATGCAGAAGCTTTGGAAGCGAAGAAAGCTTGTTCCTGGGGGACGTGACTGGGAAAACACGGTTTAGCGAGACGCGGACGCAGACGCGCGCTGTGGAGATTGGGGTTTGTACTGGGGGGATGAAGACGCGAGTTTGGAAGGGCTGGATCTTCGGCATTGTGGGTTTCTTAATCCGTATCCCAGATTAGAGATTCTCGTAGCATTTTGTGAAGATATTTAAGCGCTAATTCTATTTTGGGTTTGGTTTTTGTGCGGCTCCTTCGTTGCATAATTCCCCTTGCCTCATGCAACCCCGTGCTTAGTTGAAGCGCTTCCTGCTTCCAAACTTTTGTACGTTTCGATACCAACCCAAGGAATCCTACATTTATGAAGCATAGTAAATACAGAGATGATAGCACACGTAGGCGCACGTTCGCTGCGGTACTTGTTCGGATATCTTTGCTGCAGAAATAGAAGCCAGAGTAACTGCCTGCGGGCAGATAACAGGTTTGGACTACTGTTTGGGTTGCATGCTACTAGCTCAAGCTGCCCGTCTCTTATAGCGTGCGATAGCCGCTCCTAATAGACTTTCCAGTAAATATGTCGTCCTAGTAGACTGGATATCGCGGCAGAGTACTAATGGGCTTCTATTCTCTTTCACGACAATCTGAAAACTCTACAATAGGCAAATGCACAACTAAATCCCAAGCTAATTGCTTCTCTATTGCGTACTAAAACTATTCTGTCGGGCTCTTTATCGACGCCGACTACTAATTACTACTATGCCGCAACGTGGTACACAGACCTACAAGCATCTGAACTTCTATCTAGTAAGCACAGTCCTCTTACAAGATCCTTGCGCACGATTTTCAAGACGCTTCAGTCTTCTTTCTTTGGTAATTCGGCCGGGTTATCTTAGTGATGTAGGAACTATGTAGCAACTTAAGAAGGGTATACCATTCTGAGATCGATCTCACAGAGAAGCTAGGAACGCGCCATAACCTCCAAGCTAGCAGTCTAATTGTGTTACCTATAGGTACGGGGTAGCCTACTAGTTGCAGACTTTTCATCCATAGGCCTTTCCTCCTCAACTTTAGTAAAGCGTTGTGCTCGCTTCTTTACATCCAAATTCGCGAGAAACGATTTTCCTCTTGAAACAAAACAGCCCCTTTCTGTGTGAGCGCCAATGGGTTCGTGGTTTGTAAGGATAACTCTCATAAGGGCGTTCGTGTGCCTGAAGGTCTTTCTATTAAACGATTGCTGCGAGTCTCTAGTTCTTCAAGGACAAGATCAACTCTTGCAAGAGGGTTCTTATACGCATAAACCGCCGCTCCCTTCGAGATTTGTTTTCCATTCTTTTGTACTCCCGTAACAGGGGAAGCGTTGTTATTCTTGTAATAGAACGCAAGTCCACGTTCTGTGTACAACTTCACAAATCAAGCTGTCCAGCAAGGCTCCAACGTGTAGTTGTTACTATATGGCGATGGTGGCTAAGTACTTAGCAGCAGCCTGAAGCTATCTCGTATATTTTAAAAAAGGGTATGCAGAGAGGTCTGCCGTCATTTTGCTTGAGCATGAGACTGAGGATATGGTTAGGAGAGGACTGTAATGGCACGCTGCTGTTCGCTGACGTATTGCTGATTAGGTAGAATCAAGACAGTGTTTGAAAATTTCAGGTTTTTGCATTAGATACAGAGTCTAAACTAAATAGAACGCTGGTTAGATGAGAGCCTATAGTGTCGGGAAAACGCTTCAAGTACTAGGAAGCAATATCACATAGCTTAGCCATCCACATTCGTCGTTTCCGCTTGTGCGACAAAACTTCCATCTCGTCGGTGACTCAAAGTGTTAAATGGGTCTGCCGGTTCCGATACTATCTTACTCTTGGGTACGGGCTCTGGTTCTTGAACTTCGGACATGATCACTTTTCTTATTGCGTATGTTGATTTGATGGTCGCGACTATTACTGTCTCGGGTATTGTTTACATAGCAGATCGCAGGTGAATAGATATAGTTGCTGGAATGACTGGCACACATGGAATTCTTTAATGTGGCTTCCGTAGCATCCAGTGATAATGTGGTATATACCAACACTTTACTGAATAAAGAAACGTTAGAATGGATCTTCAAGACTAGTTTTAAAGGTTATGGACATCTCGATACCCCTTCTCTACATGTGTTTCAGTGTGTGAAAGGCATTCAAATCTGACGCGAACTTTGATGGGCAGAGTAAATCTGTGTGTCAGGTCAAAATAGCTGCAATTGAATTTCGGTGTAGGTGGCGAACTCTCCGGTGTCAATGGAGGTAACTCGCACTATCAACGGTTGTCCTTAAGCGTGGTAGATGAACGAAGATGCTGTGTAGGCATGTAAATATGAAAACAAGATCCAAAGCAAACTTTAGCTTAAGAAAAGAACGGTAAGCAGATCGAAGGCGCCATGCACCACGGCCGACTACCGCTCTTACCTCGACAACATCTAGCGGCAAGACCGGCAGCAGAAAAGACGAAAACACCCCACCGCCGACACTTTTCTCTTGTCTCTTCCATTACCGGTTTCCAGCCGCCAATCCAGCCATCGGCAACATTGATAGCCAACGCAGCATTCATTCGCTATGAGCACATCGAAGCATGCGTTCTCTCACCATCTCTTTTCTCGCCACCTCCATCCTATCCCTACCTGTACCCTCGGTCCTCAGCCAAAACTTCTTTCCGCGACCCCAGATTCGCCAGACGCCTGGCTGCCACTATCCGCAGCTCAGCTCGGGCGCATACATACACTTCACCTACCCTCCCGAACGCAACAACTCCTTCGAGTACTCCATCTACACGCCCTGGGCCCGCTACTACCCCGACACGCTCCGCGCCCGTCTAGTGGAGGCCAACTTCATATTACGCGCGCCAAGCAGCCCAAATGGGACGGACGCATGCGGATGGGAGCTGGTCGAAGAAGTGAAAGTCGGGCATTGGCACAGGGGAGACATCAGTTTCCGCTACCTGCCTTTCCTCGAACACTCGCAACGGAAAGCCGCAGCAACCCCGCGCAGCACATCCTTCCCGCTACCCAGCTACCCGTCAACGCAGCAGACCCCACTCTACCCCCGACAAGCCCTCGCACCGCGGCCCAGCAACGAAACCCTTGGCCGCGTTCACAATGTGGTGGTTTCCAGCTACCCCAACGCCGACATCGCGATGCACATTGTGGAAATCGTGCTCCCGATTGTCTGCGCGGCGGGCTTCATGGCCATCTTTGTCTACGTTGTGCGGACCCTCGTCCAGAGATATTACGCCAAGGCCAGCAAGAAACAGCACCCCTATGACATCGAGCTCTTCCCTGTGCGCGTCAAGCCCAGCCAAGTCCCTACTTCAGGTCCTTTTTTCTCCAGCACCGAGAAACTGGAGGGGATAAAACCGAACCCCTACGTGTGGTGGAAGTCGGCGGAGGCGCAGGAGGGAAAACCTAGGGCGAGCTCGTCTGTGTATTCAAGGTCGTTTGATGGGACGACGTTGTACTATGGTGATCGGAACGCTAGCTGGGAACGAGTGCACTGATGAGTGGGATCGATCCTGTTGTCTTGTTTTCATGGTATCATGTGCAGCTTTGGGGGTGTAGGCACACGCCTAGGTTGGTTCTATAAGGGGTTCATTGCTAGGTTTCCATTAGGAGTTCTGGGTGCATTATTTTGGTTGAAGGATTCCACTGCATTCAAATGCTGCGCTCCTGCTTCTTGGTATTTTTAGGCATTCCAATTCAATGAAGGTTGCTTTCGCTGGCTAGCGACATGATGTACATGGGCAGCCATCCTCGGAGTGAAGCTACTGGATTGTTTCATCACGGAATCGGAATGGCAGAGGCATGCAGCCAAGCCGAAGTGCAGACTTGGTTGACAAAAATGGAAAGATCCGCCAACACTGAGCTGGAGGCTAGACTTTTGTGATGTCAGAGGAACATGGCCTGTCAGCGCGCCCGGGAGCATTCGGCGTGTGTATATGGTCACGTGAGGACGCGTGCAGGCGTCGCGACAAGGCACTCGGGCATGTCGGACAGGTCGGAGAAGAGCTGATAGGAGTGAAAGGGAGCGTAATAGCCTGATGCTAGATGCTGGGCTAGCATCGGTTGTCTTTGGACATGGCCAACGAGAAATTGCGACTCTGGGCCATGAGGCGATTGACAGACGTCGAGCTTCCGAGCATGAGGTGACTTGGAGAATTCGGCTGGCGAAATTCCCGCTCCGTTGCGCGGCCTGGCGGGCGCAACTGCGGCGTCCCATTGGCTAGGCGGCGTGGGTTGAACTCCACCCGCTGATCCAATTTGGACCGCTTTGCCGCTAGCGCCCCCTTGTCCCTGACTTCTCCTGCCATCTTTAATGGACCTGTTCAAGGCCAATTCGACCTCGTCTGCTCATTTTTCTTTTCCCCGCTCCTAAGGTGCATCGCGTCCTGCGATATCGTCCCTCCTGTACCCGACACGAGGCGACCCAACCGCGCCTGTATTGCGCCTACCGCCCACCGTCTGAAACGCCTCCTATCGCATCGCTGTTCCTGAAAATCCCAAAATCTCACCCGCGGCGCCAACCCAACATCGAGGGGCCAACAACCGCCACACAACCGCGGCACTATGGATCTCGTCCTTGAGCTCTTCGACACTTTTCTCTTCGACCCCATCTACGCGACTCTCCTCCCAGCGCACACAACCAGCTTCGCTCCCAATGCCACCTTTTCAAGCATGCGGGAGGTCCCAACGGGCACCCCCTACATCCCGCAATCGACATGGGAGTTCAAGCCTGCGAGC
>Ga0247757_10001472_pt1 | contig 15313 bp, 21 predicted proteins | sample UWRJL126311R4_FD_180929 | JGI IMG/M metagenome (GOLD analysis project Ga0247757, IMG submission 180929) | Plant litter microbial communities from Arlington Agricultural Research Station in Wisconsin, United States - UWRJ-L126-311R-4 | ecosystem: Environmental > Terrestrial > Plant litter >... | reverse complement strand
TTTACTGTAGATTGTTGGCGTTAGTCATTCGTTGCCTGGTCGACTCAAAGCCTTGGCAGGATATGGACATAAGCCGCGCTAAACCCTTACGGACCTAGTGAAGAACGTTGCTGGTGGGCACCACTTTAGCCAAATTTCCCCGCAGCCTCAAAATACCACCATGCCACCTTCGTCACGTGTACCACCCCTCCTGCAACCGTTTGTGCGCCTCCCCGAGGACGGTTCGATCGTATTGCTCACGAGCACGCTCGGAGCTTCGGCCAACTGGCTCCTAGTACGATTTCTGTGCGATGCGCTCGGCTCCCATCCGGCCCAGGAGGGCGAAGAAGAGGCTGCGGGGCGGAAGAACGTGATACTCGTCAGCTGGATGAGGGACTATGAATTCTGGAAGCAAGAGGCGAGGAAAGGCGGGGGTCTCGATCTGGAGAAACTGAGGACGGATGGGCAATTTGCGTTTGTGGATGGGCTGTCAAGGCTGTTCCTGCAGGAAGAGCAAGGCGCGGAGGCGGAGGCGGAGGTGGAGAGGAGGCCCCAAGGAGCGTTTGGCGGCGCGGCCGCGGCGGCGGGTGTGCAGTCTGCAAGAGCATCCCAGACGCTGCCTGCGCGGGGGCCGCCGGTGAGAACAACGACACCGGCGAGAGGACCACCACCACCACCTACCGCACCGACACCGCAAAGCGCAACGACACCGGGGCTCTACACGCTGCGCTCGCCGGCACTAGACCACCTGCTGGAGACGGTAAAGACGGCACTCGCTGCGCTGCGCGCCTCGGACGCCGCTACCAAGACCCTGATCGTCCTCGACAATCCAGACATCCTACTCGCCACGGATCCTACGCTCACGCCCTCATCGCTAACAGCACTCTTCCTCACCTTGCAGTCTCAGCCCGGAGTCTCGCACCTACTCACGCACCTTCAAGCCGACACCTCGCTTCTAGCCCTCTCTACCCCACCGCAGCCCCTCGAGATTGCGCAGCACAATCTCATAGTCAAGATGGGGCACATGAGCAGACGGATACTGAGTGTGCGCGTCTTAGACACGGGCGTTGCGCGCGATGTGAGCGGGGTGCTTAGGGGAACGGAGAACGTGGATACGTGGAGGAACATTGGGAAAATAAGGACAAGCCAGGGGAATGGACATGGGTTGGCGACCGCAGAGGCGATCGGTATGGACGTCCTGTACAAGGTCAACGGGGATGGGAGCGTGAAGGTTTTCGAGAGGGGAGCTGGAGGCCATGTGTGAGTGGTATATTGAAAAGGATACTCCTGAGGCTGCGGGAGTGCGGCGATGCCGATAGAGGTCCTGCCACTTCTTTACGGTACACGTCCAGCATGGAGAAGCGGATCCAATGTGGCTCTCTTTTCCAGCATGTTAGTTCTCGGTGAGTCATGCTTGATAGGGCAAATGGTGCCTTGTGCCATGCGATGATATTCTACGGGCCAGTCACTGTTCGAAATGACTTGTTGGTGTACACGGTTCCGGTATTCAAGCTTCGACATGTGTGCAAAGGGTGTAACTTCCTTGCTATGCATGTATGACCAGCATCCAACATCCACATTCAGGGGCAACAACAAAACGCAAAGGTTCTCGAAAAGGATTGGTGAGCAGGCCAGCTGAGTTTTTCATTAAATGGGTTAAAAAACAGGTGTGCACACAGCTGAGGACTCGCAATGGGGGCCATGCCAAGACAGCTGAAAAGCGCTACGCGGGGTAGCTGGTTGAGTTATTGGCTATGCATGTATAAAGTTTAATGCTAGATGGGGGATCGGATGAAGATGCAGAAATCGACGACTCCGGGGTGTGCCTCTAAAGAAACGCCATTTGTCCAATCCCATGGGCGTCCGACGAACAAACACGATTAATGCAGGGGGTATATCAGTGTAAACACCAAATCAGCCAAAGCTATGAAACATTGAAAGGAAAGCGCGACATCATGTGGTGAGGGAAAATGCAGGGCAAGAAAAACAAAGGTGTCATGCAGCTCTCGGAATGCAAGGACAACCCCAGCGCGCAAATCGGATGTGGAAGATCGGCAGTAGGGCCACGCGACAGCGTAAGCTGAGCGCAGCTTGGAGAAAAGATGTCAGCGAAAGGCGTCCCGACGTCAAATGCCTCGCCTCATTGCATCGGTAACATCACCGTCTCCGTCTGTGCCGCGTGCTGCTCTCGCCATGCCCGGCTGAAGTCTGTGAACTGCTGATACAGTCCCATTCGAATGGAATGCTGGATGCGGGGATGGTCACCCCCTGATATCTTCGCAAGCGTTCCCTGCGCGGCGGAGGGGAAGGCTGTGCAAAGGCTTCACGTCGTAGATCTTCCAATGCTGTGTTTGTCGCTGCTAAGACCGCGAAGCGCCGGTCTGGATCACGGCGCACACTTGTGTTTGATCGCGCCGATGAATGCGGATGCTGACGGGAACGGTGGTGGCGCTGCTGGGGACGCGATGATCCAGGAACATCCTGATGGTGATGGTGGCTGGATCGGTGGCTGCGCGGCGAGGAGTCCAAAACTTGGTAATCATTCCGCCTCTTTACGTTTCTGGGGGGAGATGGTGCGAAAAACGACCAACCTACGGCCAAGTGCCTGATGAGTATCTGTGATGGCTTCCAAATCTTGATGCTGCTTACCTCCGGAATTGTCATGCCTCACGTCCTTTCTCGACTTTTGTCGCTTAGCACCGCGGCCTCTCAGGGTCGTTTGCGAGTTGTGCTTAGGGTGATGTTGTCTGTGGCCATGCTGGCTTCTGTGTGGCCGCGGATTCAAGAGCATCTCCTCTGAGGAGTTGGAGCCCTCGGGATCGACGGGTCGATACCACATGGCTGTCTCTCCATCAAAACTGGTTCTCTTTGAACAGGAAGACATTGGCATTGACATACTGGGCACCTGAACACCAAGCGCTGGCTTGTATTGCGGCCTGTTTCGGTATACGTCTTCATGTGTTGGGCGCGACCGATATAAGTCTTCTCTTTCGCGGCGCGGCGACTCTTTCGGCTTCTTCCTCTTTGATCTCTCGGTCGACCTGCGCTTCTCCTGCGCATCGGCGACAACTGGTTTCCCTTGGCCGCGAAGTGGGTCATCTGGCGGGTCGTCCCGTCTGCTCTTCTCCCCAGACGATGGTCGCGAAGGTTTGCGCTTTTTGCTGGAAACACCGAAAAAGGCTCCAAAGCACATAGCGACCCGGGATATGATCTCGAGTCGCTATGCGCCGAGAGTTTGCGACCAATATGGGGGATGTTAAACGTAGTGATGGTTCGTAGTTGGAGGACCCGAAGTTCGGCGTTGTATCAGTTGTCGGCAGGATGCAAGGCGCTTATGAGGGATGCAACAGAGACGACCAACAATCACGGGAAAGGCAAAAGGAGCATTTCAAGCAAGAGGTGACGGAAAGAGGATGCAGAAGATGTATGATTTCATGTGATGAGATAGACGCAGTGCAACAGGCGCAGTGTAGTGGGCGCACGGCAGCATGGCGTCTTCCCCAAAATGTGACCATGGCGAGCTAAAACAAGAAGGGAGTCAAGGAAATACAGCACCTGGTAAAGCGGCATCCAATGAAAGGGAGACATGGCTGATGGGTGTGTGGGAACGCGGGTGATTCGCAAGTTCCAGGAGGGTGGCTTTGGTGGCCATGTGACATCTACTCTTGTCGGGCTCCGCTGACTGTGGGCCTTTTGCACGAGAAGCTGCTGTCGAACGCGAACGCGGTCAACGTTGCTGTGCGACTGCGGGCAGGGCGCGTCTTATATACGGCAGGGACTGGAGCTGTGTGCTTCTGTTTGCAGAGTGTACGCAGGTACAGAGAGCGCATGGACGTCGTCTGCTACGTGGCACCTCTACTGTCCAGCAACAGGCGGGTCCGGACGGGAAGATGACCAGACGAGAGATCAACGAGGCTGGAAGAGTATTAGCAACGGGATGGTGTGTGACGGGCGCCAATTAGCTGCAGGAGGGGCCTCTGTTGGGGCGATGGGAGGATGGGAGGGATGGGAGGTGAGCCAGAACGGCAGCTGACCGGCTGACATCATAAGGGTTGAGGGGGTGTGTTATCGCTATCGGGGGCTGCTAAGCGAGGGCTGCCCAAAGCGTACAAGCGGCAGGGACAGGGGCAGGGGCTGAGAGACAGGGGGAAGGAGAGAGTCAAGAGGTCGGAGGAAACAGCGACGGGGGCGATGGGTAGCCGCAGCCTCCATGCATTATTGTTTGTGCAGCAGTGAGACGTTCCGCCCTTTTATTAGATTCTGTATTCCTGCGCCTATCGCACGCTTCCGTCGGCCTGCTGATGAGTATTGACCACCGTGCACACTGCGTCGCCATAGCCTGTATTGTACGCACTGCTGTGTCCCACTCCAGCCACTCTCATTGGGTTGCAGATCGCAAACTTGTGAGAAGGATGGGAGAGGGCTAAGCGTGTCTCAACATGTTCGCCCGCCGTCCGCGACCACGCGATTGCCCGAGCCGATCTCCCGCAGCCGCCGAGGAGACAGTCACGTGGATCCTGCGGCTTCGGCAAAGGCTCCGCCCCCGGTGACATCATCCGTCCCAGGCCATCCCAGCTCGCCACCACCGTTATTGACCCCTCACTGGTCTCTGATATCAACTCTAACCAGACGAGCAGCTCTCATAGCCTGCCAAGCAAACTCTAACGAGATGCCTCTTATTGCCCAGAACCCAAAGGATCGTGTCATCCTCGGTTTGATGACCTTCGGTAGGTACAGCACTATCCGAGCAATACCAATGTCTATGCTTATACCCCACGCCAGGCCCTGACGAGAAATCTGGTGCCCGCATCACCAACTTCGACGAATTCACAAAGCATCTCGACTACTTCCAGTCGCAGGGCTACAATGAAATCGATACCGCCCGAGTGTACGTTGGCGGGAAGCAGGAGGCATGGACGCGGGACGCCAAGTGGAAGGACCGTGGCCTCACTCTCGCGACCAAAGTCTATCCCTACCAGCCGGGTGTCCACAAGCCAGACCGTCTGAAGGAGCACGCCAACACGTCGTTCAAGGAGCTCGGCGCCGACGGGCCTGTTGACATATTCTATCTGCACGCACCCGACCACTCAGTTCCATTCGTCGAGACTCTGGAGGCCGTCAATGAGATGCACAAAGAGGGCAAGTTTGTTCAGCTTGGCCTGAGCAACTTCGCAGCCTGGGAGGTTGCCGAGGTGTGGAACATCTGTAAGTATTTCCATCTGTGTGCTGTCACAACTGTTGACCTTACAATCTTTAGGTAACGATCGAGGCTGGGTATAAATTTCCCCATCCTTGTTACTCGTATACTTTGTAGCTAACAGGTTGGACAGGTGAAACCAACCATCTACCAAGCCATGTGAGTGACCCTAGAATGTGGAACCTGTCCAAGACATACTGATTCCATTTTGCCATTAGGTACAATGCTATCACTAGGGCCATCGAACCAGAATTGGTACCTGCTTGCCGCAAATACAACATCGATATTGTCATCTACAATCCCATAGCCGCTGGCCTGTTCTCCGGAAAGATCAAGTCCAAGGACATCCCGGCAGAGGGGCGCTTTTCTAACACCAGCCAAGGAATCGGTAGCATGTACCGTGACCGATATTTTAAGGATGCTACTTTTGAAGCTCTACGCATCGTTGAGAGCGCAGCTGAGAAACACCAATTGACACTCCTAGAGATTGCCTTTCGCTGGTGCATTCACCATTCGGCGCTGAAGACACGCGTCAAGGGTGGGAATGACGGAGTAATCATAGGCGTGTCCAACTTCTCTCAGCTGGAAGGGAACCTCAAAGATCTGGAGAAGGGGCCGTTACCGGAAGAGGTGGTAAAGGCATTGGATGAAGCTTGGATGGTTACCAAAGCGACTGCGCCGACCTATTTCCGTTAGCATCTGATAATCACAGCATGCCCCCTGGTCGCAAGCATACATAGAGACATAGACTGGGACTAGCATCGCGGAGGTCTCTTGTGCCGGATTATTGTGGCTATTCGAGGAGGGCTTCCACGATTGCTCTTGGATGACTAGTCATAGTAACTCACGAACTAAATCTCTCGAGGACAACGTTATCCACACACTATTAGGAAAACTACGGTGAAAGTGTACTGATCCGCCATGGCCTAATTGGCCAATCGCACTGTTTACTCCCATGCAAGCGCTCGGCTAACCTTCCTTCTTCGTATTTCACCCCTCAATAGTCGTGTACAACCCCTATGATGCAGAGGAACACTGACCCACATAAGATGAATCCGAGGTTTATCTCGCTTTATCATTGTTGCGAGCAACGTATTGTTCGTATAGCATAAAAACCAGTGACTGAGCCCCTCTTGTCTCGACCCATCGTACGCTTGTTCCGTTTCTCCATCCCTACTTTCTCTGCAAATAAACCATGCCATTTGATACAGAAGTTCTTATTATTGGGGCTGGAATGTCTGGCCTCGGCATTGCCGTGCAGCTCATACGCCAGTTTGGCTTACGCAACTTCGAATTGATCGAGAAGAGCAATGACGTGGGCGGGACCTGGCTGGCAAATACCTATCCCGGCTGTGGCTGCGATGTACCGCCTCCCACATCTACGCTCGATCGGACAATGCCGCTCACCGTGTTCGGCAGGTCGCCTCTCACTTTTACTCCTACTCGTTCGCGCTGAATCCAGATTGGAGCAGGAAGTATTCAATGCAGCCGGAGATCCAAGCCTACTTTCGGAAAGTTGCCGAGGCGTATCGTATCGTCGAGCATGTCAGATTCCATACTGTGGTTGAGAAGGCGGAGTGGGACGATCGTGGAAAAATTTGGAAGGTCACCGTGAGGGATCTAGCGAAGAACATTCGACGGGTGCGTACCGCGAAAGTTTTGATATCGGGGGTGGGTGCGTTGAGCGTGCCGAAGGAGTGCGATATTCCTGGAAAGGAGGATTTCCAGGGATATCTATTCCATTCCGCTCAGTGGGACCACTCGCTGGACTGGAGTGACAAGGAAGTCGTTGTGATAGGTAATGGCTGACTTTCTTGGATCGAAAGCGAACTGTTACTAACCAAGTAGGTAATGGATGCTCGGCGACACAGTTCCTTCCCATCATGGCAAACGGCACACAACCAGCGAGGAAAATCACTCAATTCAGCCGCCAGGCCCAGTACCTTTCAGAGCGAGAGAATCCGTACTACAGCCCCACATTCAAAGCGGTAATGCGCTATGTGCCATTGGCCATGCGTCTCTACCGTGCTGGTTTGTATTGGCAGATGGAGCGTGACTTTGCTGGATTTCCTACGGACGATGGAAAGCAGATACGATCTGTTCTGGCAAAAGAGAACGAAGCCTATGTCAAACGAATGGCTCCGCGGAGGTACTGGGATGCGTTGATTCCTAAGACAGAGGTCGGATGTAAGAGAAAGGTCCTCGATACCGAGTATCTGTCTAGCCTACACAATGAAAACGTGGAGCTTGTATCAGACGATGTTATTGATACAATCACCCAAAATGGTGTAAAGACAAAGTCTGGCCGCGAAGTCCATGCTGATGCCATTATCTTAGCTATCGGATTCGCTACTCAGCAGATGCTGTTTCCAATGGAAATCGTAGGACGCAACGGCCTTACTTTGAACAGCTACGTATGTATCTCTCTGCCATCAAATTCCTCTCATGTCTCAGACTAACAGTCTCAACTCTGCAGTGGGATAACACTACTCAGTCCGTTGCTCAGGCATATTTCGGGACATGTGTTCCGAACTTTCCGAACTTCTTTATTCTCATGGGTCCCAACACCGTCACTGGCCATCTGTCTGTGATTTACACGGTCGAGTGCCAAATAAATTTCACTCTCAGGGTACTCGCCCCAGTCCTTCGCTCTCTTCCCTCGTACCGCTCGCGTTTCTTCTCGTCTCTGGCACCATCCTTCCTATGCCCTGCTTCTACCACTGTAGAAGTCAAATACGAAGCTGCCATAAGAGACACCGAATGGACACAGAGGGAAGCAAAGAAGCTAGTCTGGAGCTCAGGTTGCGTAAATTGGGCGATTGACACAAAGACTGGCATGAACAACATGATGTATCCCGATTGGCAGTACTATTTCTGGCTACGAAGCATCTTCTGGAATACAGAAGATTTTCAGTATCGCGATGAGAAGACTGGGAAGAAAGTAAGTCCCTCGAACATCCAAGGACTCGTAACTGTGGGTGCAGCGGGTATTCTAGTCGTTGGAGTATTCTTGAAAAGAGACTTGATCAGGGATGTGATATCTATGCATTTGGGATAAGGCTTGGAAGCCTTTGCATAGGCTCCCTTCGGGTAGCTTAAGCTTGAGTCTTTGTGGAAAAAGAAAGCACGAAATAACACTGCCTCAACGGCTGGCCGTATCAATGACCGCCTAAAACAGTCTCCCTCTTCGTATACCGGTTAAAGTGGGAAGTTTACTTTCATAATATAATCTTGAAGATCATTTTCGGCTTTCGAGAGTTGCTGCACATGGTTCTTATGTTGTGCAACGCAAACTTTCGACTCACGAGTATCCGCGTTCGAGTTATCAATTTGGAGCTGAGTTCTCACTTTCGAGTTCTCACTTTCGAGTTTTCACTTTCGGGTTCTCGCTTTCGATTTTTCTGTCCAACTTTCACTTTCGACCTTTTTTTTTTCTGGTTCTTTCCTCAGTCTAACGTTTCCCGGGTTACAGATACCCTTCCTTTCTACCACCCCCCCACCACTTTTTTGGCTTGTCTCTTGCCGCCAACTTCCTTTCGCCAGCGCTGCAACACCCAGCGCCGCCCGCCCGACCGGCCGATGCAGGGCTTCACTACTAACGATAGGACCGTCGACAGTTACTAACTTGATTGTCTTGTCCTCAGGTTGCTCAGTTCTGTATGGGAAGGTAACTAACTAACTGGTTACTTCAGCAGAAACGCAACCCAAGGCTCGCACCGTCAACACAGTTTCGAACGGCGCATCCTACCATTCCGGCACTGACGAGGGCTAATGGCAGACAACATGTCTGGCCCGACACCGACTATCCTTCCTCTATCTCCTGCTATCACGCAGGAGATGCTTGAGGACAGTCACCAAGCGTACACGATCGATGAGGTAAGAAAGGCGCTTCTCGACATCCTGTCCGACCTTCTCGGCGTCGATGAGGCGAGCACTTTCTTTGGTCCCATGGCGGACGACCCTCTTGCGGTGTCTCTCAAATCTCTTTACACCCGGCTCGCCACCGGCCGCCTCGCTCTCTCGCCTCTTCCGTCGCAGAGCAGGAACCCGAAGTGGGTGAAGGAGAACGCAAAAAAGAAGACGGGTAAGGCGCCTACGGTGCGTCCGCTCGAGGACTTCGAGGACTTGTACTATGCAATGCTGGCGCACATCAAAGACATGTACCAGCTGCTCGGTACTCGTCTAAGCAATGGTTTCAACTCACCGTCCACGCCCATCTACCCGGATTCGCACATCACCTTTGCCGATTTCCTGGTCTGGTTGGGCACTCAGTGGAGCGTGCTTAATGACCCGGCTCTTGTCCGTACTCTGGACGAAGCAGTGCGCCGCTCCCGTGTCAAGCACATACACCAAGAGGTACTTAGTCGGATCCATAGCGGGGTTCTCACAAAGGAGGAAGGCGACTCCATCGCTGGCAAGCTTTACCTGTCTGGTGAGTATAAAGCTGTCCAGGGAATTTGGTATGTCGCAGACTGGAACCCCGCCATGATATCTGCGTGGCTGGGGGAGAAGTACCACATTGTGTTCTGCGTGGAGAAGGAAGTACGGGACAAGAAGCGTCGCAGCTTGATCCGCAGGGCGAGTCTGGAAAAGATGAAGAAGAGCAACAAGTTGGACATGAAGGCCGTCGCTGGCGCCAATTTGACCACCAAGGATAACGCTGTTCTCACAAAGTACCATGATGAGTTCAGGTCCTCGTCCAAGGTTCGTCATCGTCGTCGTCGTTCGTCGGGCAGCCAGAAGCATAGTGTTTATACCGTCGCCTCTTCCGAGCAGTACGGTCATGTGGTTCCTGTCCAGCATCATCATGGCATGGCAGGAAACCAGCACCACGAAGAGAGCATGGTTGGGGTTGAGTATCATACCGAGGGCACCCGTCATGCGGAGCAGCAGCATGGAGATATGAGCCAGTCTCAGTATCAGAACAACACTGTGAAAGATCAGCAACACCATGGATATGTGGAGGCCGCGGAGCCGTCAGTTCCTGGGTACGTACAGTATCCTCCAAACCAACTCTAAACATTTGACTAACTTGTCTTTTAGATATTCCATCGACCATCCGCAATACCCTGTGTCCACTGAAGCGTCCGAGCCGCAAGAGCACCACTCACCCGGACCCCAGCAGCGCAGCTACCAGTACGATACTCCGCAGAAGCATGACCAGCATGGCTCCCACAACCAGCACCCAGCTGTTCACCAGACGCCACCTTCGTTCCCAGCATACCAGACCCAGCTTGGCTCCGAGGGCTTCCGCCAGCGCCTGCAGAGCCAAGCCTACCAGCAAGAGCAGACTCGTCTCCGGGCGATGCAGCAGAAAGGAGGAGGCGTCGCCCAGCCGGAGTCCCAGAACACCTGCAGCACCAACCTCGACATGCAGATGCGTATGCAGCGTGTGTCGCAGTACACGCAGTACCTGCGCAAGGTGGCTAGCCCGATTGCGAAAAGGGTGATCGACGAGACTAGTCGAAATGCGCAGCGTGCTCTGCAGGGTCGTTGCGGCGGAGTTGAGGAGGAGCGAGAGAGGATGCAACAGCGCTTCGAAGAGGACGATGAGGACGATGAGGACAATAAGGGCAATGAAGACAATGAGGTCGATGAGGACAATGAGATGGATGTTGATGATCACATGTGAGGTTCATCAAAGGACTGGATTGGATTGGGAGTGCAGTTGAGACATGTGGTGCGTTCTTTCTGAACAAATTGGTATACAACAACCAGATGGTTTGGAAATCGAGAAGGTCTGATCTCGCTATCGAGGCCTGACAATGGATGCACCCTAACGCCCCTAACAATGCCTCGACAGTCTTATGCATGTCGTACAATCCGAATACAATATACTTCTCCGAAACATGATTACGTTGCTGACAAGTTTGAAAGCCCAGTGATTAGTTATTAATGGTTGTTGATGATGTACGCAGGGTCGACTTCTATGACCGTGCTTTCCTCTATCTCCCTCACTCTGGGGAGTGGTGGTACAACCTCTTGAATCCCCCACTCTTCTCTATTTCTCCTCTCCACCGCATCGCTTCCTACACCTGCACATCCCTGTAATGACAAAAACTACTCAAGTCAGCACATTTGAGTTTCACGACCAAGTATTTGAATCAGTGTATCGAGATAGGGGACGACTTACCCGTAAGCTCTCTAGCGTTCCAATGGCATCAAGGGCCGTCTCATCAAGTGCACCACCGCACTTCACCACCCCTAGAATCTGCAGCGATACCAGGTCCTCCCAGTGAGTTCCCAACCATAACCACAGCTCCTTTCCCACGGCCCCACACTTGCAAAGCCACAGCTCCCGCAGCGAACGGCTCCTCCGGAGCAGCATGCTCAGCTGCGAAGTGCTCATCTCGCCACCTTCCACCCGCAGGGCCGTCAATCGGGGTGCCCACGCAGCCGTCTTCGCGAGAAGCGTCCACGCCTCGGTCTGCTGGGCGTGCAGCTGCGCCATCCTCCCCCGCGGCACGGCACGCACGCGGGGGAAGTCCTCGATGCGGAGCGACAAGGTCTTCAGGGCCGACAGCTTCCCGATGGTTTTGGCCACGGCGGGAGTCAGCGTCCAGAGCGTCAGATCCAGGTTCCGCAGAATACTACCGTGGCGCGTGAGGATGCTCATGGTCAGGGAGGCGTGGAAGTCGAGGAGGGTCTTGTAGTCGAAAGCATGGGCGTCCGGGATAATGACGGTGACTTTGTGCGGGTTTGCTTCCCCTTCTAGGCTTCCTTCCAAGGGGAAAAGCTCGTCGAGCTCGGTGCTTTGCTCGTATACACTGGTTAAACTACTGCTCGATGTTGATAAAGGCGCAGGGTAGCGAGAGAAGGCTGATGAGGTTTCTTTGGGCTGGGGATATTGCATGGTCGCTAGTTCACTGATGATGCTGGAGATACGGTTGGGAAAGATGCCTAGAGAGAGCGTGTGCAGACTGGAGGTGGCGAGATGGTGTGAAGTACGGCTTGTTTGGCCGAAGCGGAGTAGAGATTGAACAGGCAAGAAGGAGAGTATGTGGAGGAAGATCTCGGGAGGGAGACTCAAAATATTATTCGCCATTTTTATCGTAAAGCAGTTTCACGTTAGGACTCGGTGTCAAGAGAAAGATAGTCGGTGATGCTTTCGTGATTTAGCGAGTGCAGACCGACGACGTTGTTTATTTGTGGGACTCTAGCCGCAGATGAGCGAACAATAAAGCAATAAACTCAACACACTCGGTTGGTTGAAAAAGCTGTTGACGAAGGTGTATCGCAAAAGCAAAAGAGACGACTAGTCCTCCCGATAATCAGGTTGCAGGCAGCCGGGTTTCACAAGGTACTCACATGCGAAGGGCATTCTCAAGCTGCAGGCAGCAACGATTTTAAACACGGCAACACCACACCATCCGCAGCGGGGCTTCTTCACCTCATCCATCTTGTCTTCTGCGTGTTCCACTCGTCGTATTACCACCATACCGGTATCTCACGAGCACCGCACTGGATCTAGCATGGCATCCTGGCGATAGCGTGCCCACTCAGCATTGGTCGGGCTACTGGCTGTGCCATAAGCGTACAGCTCACACGCATTGAGAGATCCCAACGTGACTTTCTGCCTGAAGCCAGGCGAATCGGCGTGATCGAGTCGAGTCGGTCCAGATGCTCACAGTCTTTCAGCCTTACGAGGGTGGCTCACGCAGAGCAGCGCAGACGGACCGCCTTTGGTGAGGGATTTGCCCGGCCGGGTCACGCTCGATGGAGGACAAAGAGGGCATGATTGGTCGGGAAATAGGCAGCGAGATGGTGTCTGGGAGGTGACCTTCTTTGTGGCATCTGAGACGAGAGGGGGGGGATAACTGCATGCTTGCTCTGGCGAGTCGAATGACCGGGCAAGGTGGCTGGCGCGCGCCTCGCAGGGTCGGATTAGGCGGATGATAGGTGAAAGTGGGATGACCACTGCAGAAATGTGCGCACAAGCCACACACAGCCCATGATGATGATGATGATGATGATGCATCCCACCATCCGCCGTCCACCCCATCGCCCATCACCTCAATCGATGCACGGGCATCCAGCATCGAACGAGTCATCGCGGGCGGGCCTCAGGGTGCCATGTGGACTTGGGTTACACACCATGGCCACAGACTGCTGGGTCCTGAGTCATGCACCGCCCTCTGCTGTTCGTGCGCTGACCTAACCGCAAGGCGAACCCAAGTCACGCTGGAACTCGAGAGCGCACAGAAGCGCAGAAAAGCAATCTGCGTGCCGCCGTCAACCCACGCCCGCCGTCGTGGCCCTCGCTGACCCTCGACATGACTTATCCAGCAAAGGACGCAGGCCCCGCCCGTGCCCTCGCCCGCCCCTGCATATGCGCCGTGAAGAAGTGCGCCGGCGTGCTTCTGGATGACCATCGAATGCTGGAAGTAAAGACCACGAGCATCTCGGCCTGACATCCGACGCATCACGTGATGCTAGTGCACGTGCAGCTGGCTCCCCCAGGCCGGGGCGATGGGTAATCCAACACCATCTGCATTCCACGTAGATAGTTCTACCGGCATCCCGAACTCTATGCTTGCAAGCCTCTCTCGGAAAGTAGCTCCAACCACACAGGTGCATGCGGCTCAATCTCCGGCCCTACAGCTGCCTCCTGTGCTCGCAATCGACACCGTAAGCTCGCAAGTGCGCTACCGACCAGCAGGTCCGGGATACCAAGTCCCCGGCTTCGTCGCCGAAGTACACACAGAAGACATGCATGGTCAGGGGGGTTTTGTCAGGTCTAGCGTCCAGCCGCAATTTGTTCGTGTGAACTGTTTTGTAGATATTGTAAGGGCCCCCAAAAAAAACCGTTGACAGGTCTACCCCAGCCCCAAGTTCGCATTTCCAAACCACGAGCGACGGCCAAGGGAACCTGCCATGGATTCCAAGCGCTCCGTTCCGGACTCAAGCCCCCCTCCCCGCAAAGTGCCACGCGGTTCTAGAGCAGGGCGATGAGCAATATCGTATCCGCCATGGTAGGGTAAGAGGACTATGTGATTCAGACGGACCATAAGTGGTCCTAGCATCGAACGCGGGGTGCTGGAGTTGGCACCGCACCAAAAGTGCCCGAATCGTGAAGATTTTGTGTTGAGCAAGGGATACCCTTAATCCGATTGAACAGAAGCCCAAACCACCGTGTTCATGCTATCATGCAAAGCACTGAGCACGTACGCTCGCCCTGGTACCCATATCGTACCACATCAAAGTTTCCATAGCAGATGAGGGGGGAGAGAAAAAAAACACAGAGTAGCGGATCAACACTACGAAGTCGGCCCTTCCAGCATGATAACCAACCCTCCTCCTCTTCTCCTCTTCTTCTTCCCTCCCCACAGTCTTGGAATGTCATGGCAAAGCGCAAAACACGGCAACTCCCACCTCGAAATCCACAACTAACGCCATACGCGCCTCCCCCCCCCTCCCCCTGCCCGGAAAAAAATTACCAGGGGACCTCCTTTGTAGACCAAGCCTTCCAACAGCGGACACTACCGTAGCCGCATTTCACACACACACACGCACGCACCCCAGCCTCGCCCCCTGTCACCACCGTCACCCCTGCCTGTCTTTCTCTCAGCTGTTGCTGCTGCTCCCACTTGGATCTTCGCCTCACTACTGTTCAGCTGATCCAGCATCCCTGGTCCCCTTCCATGACGTACGCTTTTGCTGTGTACCGGAAGTGCGGAGAAAGGTCTAGCAGGGCCAACAAAAACGCCCATGCCGCACCAAGGTAGCGCAGCCTTCCCTTTCCTTCCCTTCCCTTACTGCCGCCCGCGAAGGCACATCTGGCTCGCTTTTCCAATCTGTCGATCACGCCAGCAGCGAGAATGGTATAATGGCGCCACGCTCAGAACACAGGATGGATGCCAAGTGTAAGGGGAATAGTAGTGTAGTACTAGATAGATAGTAGTCCTCAGCAAAGAGGGAACGCAGGAATTTGCTCATGCATGTTCCACGTTCCTGGCTTCTCTATGCGTTTTGCCCTATGTACGCGCGGGATCCAAGACCGAGCCCGTCGTCATCTTTGTACAACACATGCATGCGCTATTCACAGGTATTGGCCAGCCTAGTGCCACCCCTAACTTTACACGCCGGTTGGGCTTGTCTGAACGATCATGCACTTATGTACAGACGGGACCAGAGTAC
>Ga0247757_10001471_pt1 | contig 15337 bp, 14 predicted proteins | sample UWRJL126311R4_FD_180929 | JGI IMG/M metagenome (GOLD analysis project Ga0247757, IMG submission 180929) | Plant litter microbial communities from Arlington Agricultural Research Station in Wisconsin, United States - UWRJ-L126-311R-4 | ecosystem: Environmental > Terrestrial > Plant litter >... | reverse complement strand
TGCACCGCTGATCGAAAAACTGCGCGCCGCGATCGGCTGAGAGTCACCAGACGCCTTCCAGCTGCACGCGGCCACCCGCGTTCGCGTACTTCGCCGCGACGCGCAGGGCATTCTTTTCTTTGTTGTCTTTGCTTGGCGCGAGGACGAACAGAGTCACACCCGTCGCCAGCAACGCACCACCCACGGCGAAGCTCGTCAGCGCCGCATTGGAGTAGGCGGTCTTGCTCGATTGGTTGGGCGTGCATTGGACCACGCCCGCCGTACACGTCTTGGCGTCGTCCGCATTGCGGTAAAGCGCGCTGAACACGGCCCCTGCGCCCAGTCCCGCCAAACCGACGCTGCCCGTAACGACACCCGCGGTGCGGTAAGCGCTGCCGCGATCAGCGACATTCTGCTCACCGGGGATCGGCGCGAGGGTCGGCACGTTGACGCGATATTGCTTCCCCTCGCCTTTGGTCGCGTCGATCTGCAGGGTCCACGGCCGGTAGCCCTTGGCGGAAGCGCTCACAGTCTGCACGCCGGCGTCGACCGGAATGATCGTACCCCAGGCGGAGTGGGGGATGGCGTTCGCGCCGAGGCGCACCGTCAAGCCGGGCACACGGCTCGTCATCGGCACGACGAACACGACGCGAATCAGCTTGGGCTCGAGCGCCGCCACGCGTTGCGCCGCCACCTGGGCACGCTCGAAGTCCTTCTTGTCTTGGGCAACGGCTTCCGCCTCCAGAAACGCATGCCAAGCGCTCGCGCTACGACCGGCGCGCTCATAGCAGTCACCCAAGTGCAGCAGCGTGCCCAGGCCGTTTTCCAGTGTTTCGGAGGCTTCGAACTTTGCGCAAGCGGCCTCGATCTTGCCGGCATCGAGCAGGCTCTTGGCTTGACGGAACAGCACGTCCGCCTGCGCGCTGCGGCTGCTCAGCCCACTCTTAGCGGAGCCACCCTGCGCAAGCGCAGAGCCGCCGCTAGCCGAGACCAGCGCGCACACCAGGCAGCCCGCCACGAACCGCTGACCAAAGCCAGTAGTCATAACCGGCCTCCGAAGCTCTTCGGGTCCCAGGCACTGCGGCCGCTCTTCAGCAGACGCTTTGCGGGAGTGGCCGGTTTGACGGCGCTCGGCTGAGCGGCCGGCGCGACGCTGGGCGGCGCGAGTTCACTCGTAAGCAGCGCCGGGCTCGATGGCGCGGGGGCTGGCGCCGCCAGCTGCGCCAGGGGCGCGGCGGGCAACGGCATTGCCGCATTACGAGCGGACGCAGAGCGCCAGCCGAGCGCGCCACCGACGACAGTCAAGATAGCCAGCGCCGCGCCAACGAACTGCGCCCGCTGGCGAAAGGGCGATTGACGCGGCGCGCGGACCGCCGCCGGCAGCGTGGCCGACAGCGCGGTCGGGAGCCGTTCGCTGATGGGCGCTTGCTCGAGCGCGAGCGCCGGGTCCGTGCGGACGGTGGCCAGGACTCGCAAAGCGCTTTGCGCGTAGGCCGCCGCATCGGCCGAGCCAAAGTGCGCGAGCTCCGCCGCGAGCTCGGCGACGTCGGTCGGGCGCTGAGCGCGGTCTTTGTGCAAGCAACGCAGGATGATCCGCTCGAGGCCCTCGGCCAGGTTCGGGTTCAGGGTGCGCGGCGAGGTGGGCTCTACGCCGATCACGCGACCGCAAATGGCGGGAATGGTCTCCGCAAAGAAGGGTGATTGGCCAGTGCACAGCTCGTACAGCACGACGCCCAACGACCAGATGTCGGCGCGCGCATCGATGTCGGCGCTACCCCGCATTTGTTCGGGCGCCATGTACAACGGCGAGCCGAGTAACTCGGAAGGGTTCGTGCGGGCCGCTTCTCGGCCCTCTTGCGTGATGCGCTTGGAGATCCCGAAATCCAACACCTTGACGATCGGCGTGCCGTCGGCGCGGAAGCTGAGGAACAAGTTCTCCGGCTTCAGGTCACGGTGGACGATGCCGGCGCCATGCGCTTCCGAGAGCGCTTGGCAGGCTTGCAGTACGAAGTCGACGGCAACGTGGCTCGCCAGGTGCCCGCGCTGCACCAAAATCTGCGCGAGATCTCGCCCTTCTAGGTACTCCAGCACCAAGAAGGGCGCGCCGCCCTCGAGCCGCCCGACATCCAGCACGCGCGCGACGTGCTCGGAGCGAATGCTGGCCGCGGCCTGGGCCTCGACCATGAGCCGCGTCACCGCCGCGTCGTTCTGCGCGAGCTCGGGGCGCATCACCTTGATGGCGACGCGGCAACCCAGGTCCATGTGCGTGGCCCGCAGCACGATGCCCATGCCGCCTTCGCCGAGGACGGCTTCGATCCGGTACTTCTCGGCCAGCACGTCGCCTTCGCCGAAGTCGCTGCCGCTGAGACGGCGCGACCGCTGTGGCCGCAGTGCGGTCACTGGTTCGGTGCGGGCTGGAGCGGGGGAGGACATCGCGTCTTGACGTTCGAGTTAGCAAGCTCGATGCCAGAGTCTGGCGCGGGCTAACCCTCGATAAATCAGCCGTTTTTGCGAGGCAGCCTGTCACACCGGCCGTGGCTCACGCGGCGAACGGTCCCGCGTCGCCGGCTTCGCGGTCAAAGTGCACCGCTTCGGCTAGTGTCCTGAAAATGCTCGTCGTCCACCATTTGAACGAATCGCGCTCTCAGCGCGTGCTGTGGTTGCTCGAGGAGCTGGAGCTTCGATACGAGATCAAACGCTACCAGCGCGATCCGCAGACGATGCTGGCGCCGGCGGCGCTACGCGCGGTGCACCCTCTCGGGAAATCTCCAGTGGTGAGCGATGGCGAATTGGTGCTGGCCGAGTCCGGCGCAATCATCGAATACTTGATCGAGCGCTATGGTGACGGTCGATTGATCCCCCCGCTCGGCAGCCCCCAGCGCCTGCGCTATCGCTATTGGCTGCACTACGCGGAAGGTTCGGCCATGCCGCCGCTGCTCTTGAAGCTGGTCTTCGATCGCATCGAGAGTAGCCCCGCGCCCTTCTTCCTCAAGCCGCTGCTGCGCGGCGTGGCTGGCAAGGTGAAGCGCACGTTCGTCGAACCGCAGTTGAAGCTGCACCTCGACTACCTCGAGGGTGAACTCGGGAAGTCTACCTGGTTCGCGGGCGACCAGCTGACGGCCGCCGACGTCCAAATGAGTTACCCCATCCAGGCCGCCCGGGCCCGCGCGGGGCTCGACTCGGACCGCCCGCGACTGCTTTCATTTCTGCAGCGCATCCATGCGCGCCCGGCCTATCAACGCGCGCTCGAGCGCGGTGGCGAATATGCGCTCGGCAAGGATTGAGAAGAGCGCTATTCCGCGTCGCGCGCGGAACTGAAGCGAATGCCGATTTCTTTGGCGATGCGCTCTTGTTGCGGCCGATCTTCACGAGTCACGAGCACCACGGAGTGCCCGCTCTTTCCGGCGCGCCCGGTGCGGCCCGCGCGATGCACGTACGCCAGCCCCGAACTCGGCAGTTCGAAGTGCAGCACCCACTCCACGTCTGGAATGTCGATGCCGGTCATCGCTTGATCGGTCGTCACCAGCACGCGCGCTTCGGACGCGCCGAACGCGCGGAGTGCATTCTGGCGGTCGAGCTTGGAGCGGTCGGTGCTCAAACTCACCGGCTTCAAGTTGCGCTCGGCCAAGAAGCGAAACAAATGTCGAATCAGATTGGGCTGATTCACGAACACGATCGCGCGCTTGCACTTGGCGTCTTCGATGAAGCTCGCAAGCGAGATGTCCTTCGTGGCCTCGCTGCGCACATTCAAATATTGGTGCGTGATGTTGGTCTGGAGCGGGTCCGACTCCACGTGCGTGTGCACTCGGCCGTCACCCATGAACTCTTCGGCCAAGCGCTTGGCGTTCGCGCCCAAGGTCGCCGCCGCGAAGATCAACTGCACCTTCGGCTCCGGTCGCGACAAAATCTCGCGCAGGTAGTCGGCACCTTTCGTGGCCAAGATCGGGTCGGGCTCGTCCAAGACGATGGTCGTGATGCCCTTGAGTTTGCGCTCGGCGAACTGGTCCAAAATGCGGCCCGGAGTGCCGACGATCAGGCGAGTGCTTTGCGTGACCTTGGCCTTCTGCTTGCGGGCATTGGTCGTGGACACCAGCGCGCCAGTGTTGATGCTCGGGTGCTTGTAGCGGTCGGCAACACGCTGCGTCTGCAAAGCGAGTTCGGTGGCCGGCGCAAAAACTAGACTCCGCCCGCTATCGGTCTTGCGTAGCCGCTGCAGGATCGGCAGCAAGTAAGCCAAGGTCTTGCCGGTGCCCGTTCCGGATTGAATGATCACGTGCTGGCCAGCCAAGATCGGAGCGATTGCCGCTTGCTGAACCGCGGTCGGCGCGGAGATCCCGTCAGCCTGGAAGGCCGCGAGCAGCGCCGCGTCGACTTCCAGTCCCAGTGCAGCAAACGCGCCGTCGTCCATCGGCGCCTTGTAGCAGAGTTACCCGCGCCCCCGTCGATTCGCGCAATATCGTTCTATCCGGCGCGCTCCGTTGCCGGCTATCTGTAGACCTAAGACCAGCGCGTAAATTCTGGGCAAATGCCGAGTATTTGGGCCAACGTTCGCGCGAGCGACAACGAACGCGAGCGTTACGGGCGTGTCTGGACGGGTGGGGAATTGGGCCGGGAACGGGGACAAGGGGTGAGGGGGGGTCCTCTGGGATCGAGTTTCAGCAGGGCTGCACGCCAGTGCATGAAATCGATGGCAGTCGAACGCCAGGGCTGCCTCTAAGCAGCCCGCATGCACCAGTGCGGGTCACGGCGGGGCCACCCACGCCGGCAGCCCCACGCTGAATGGTCTCAATCGTCGTCGACGTCGGCCGGGTGCTTGAGCCGCTCGCTCAGGTAAGCCAGCGCGACGCCGCGTTGGGGGTGCAGCTCGAGCCGGTCCGCGAGCGTCCGCAGGGCCGCGAACAGATCGCTCCCGAGCTTGGCGTTCAGATCCACCTCCAGAGAATTGTGGGATTGCTGATCCGAGAGTTGTTTGCGCCACGCGGGGCTCCACACTTCGGACAGGTTGCTCAGCAGTTCATCCGCAACCGCGCGTGACCACTCGCCCGCGTCGAACCAGACACCGCCGCAACGCGCGCAGCGCTCCAAGAAATAAGGGTCGTGCCAGGAGACCCGCGCCCGCCGCAGCAGCCCGTGCCCTTCGGGGCATTGTCCGGTGCGTTGATTCTCGGTGGGTGCGTGCGACGGACGCACATCGCGCTGGCTCAGCACCGCGAGACTTGCCGGTAGCAGTACCACCTCCGGCGGCACCCAGAAGCCGGAGCAGCTCGGGCATTGCAACGCCGAAGCCCCGCTACTGGCGCGCACCCCCTCCACCGGGACGAGCAGCTGCGAGGCACACTTGGGACAGTGGGCAAGCATCCGAGCGGTTTTAGCACACCGCGCCACGACTTTGGGGCGCTCGGCGTTGGCCTATCCAGCCACACCGGCTAGAGTCCGCGCCGATCCGATGAAGACTGTCCTGACCGGCATCAAGCCCACGGGTACCCCGCACTTGGGCAATTATTTCGGCGCCATTCGCCCTGCGCTGGCGCTCGCCGAGAACCCCGAGCACCGCGCCCTCTACTTCGTGGCGGACTATCACGCCTTCACCACCGTGCACGACGCAGCCGCGCTACGCGAGAGCGTGTACGAAGTCACGGCGACGTGGCTTGCCTGTGGGCTGGACCCCGACAAGACGAGTTTGTTCCTGCAGTCGCGCGTGCCAGAGACGTTCGAGCTGTGCTGGGTGCTGATGTGCTGCTTGTCGAGCGGCCAGCTCGAGCGTGGTCACGCGTACAAATCGGCGCTCGACCGCGGTGAGGCGCCGAACGGCGGCGTCTTCGCCTACCCGGCGCTGATGGCGGCCGACATCGTGCTGTATGACGTCGACCAAGTGCCCGTCGGGCAAGATCAGAAGCAACACGTGGAAGTCGCGCGCGACGTCGCGCTGCGCTTCAACCACGCCTTCGGCGACACCCTGCGCGTACCGAACGTCGTGATCGGCGAGGCTCCCTTGGTGCCCGGGGTCGACGGTCGCAAGATGAGCAAATCTTACGACAACACGGTGCCGCTATTTTTGCCTCAAAAAGAACTGCGGGCGGCCATCTTGCGCATCAAGACCGGCTCGGAGCCGCTCAGCGCGCCCAAAGAGGCAGAGCCCTCCAGCGTGTACCAACTGTTCCGTTTGCTCGCGACGCCGGAGCGCGCAGCGCAAATGGTCCAGCAACTGGCGTCCGACCCGGCTTACGGCTGGGGCCACGCCAAACAAGATCTGTATCAAGCGATAGAGGCTGATTTAGCCCCGAAACGCGAGCGCTACCTGAAGCTGCGCGCGGACGAAGCGTACCTCGACGAAGTGCTGGAGCGCGGTTCCGCGCAAGCGCGTGAGGTGGCCCGCGCGACCATGGATCGCGTGCGCTCCGCGATCGGCATTCGCAAGTAACGCGGCGCGCGCGGAGAAGTCGTCAGGGGTAGCTGAAGGTTCCGCCGAGCTTCGCCGTCCCGACAATGCTCAGCTGCGAGCCACGCGGGCCGCCAGTCGCGTTCAGCGGTCCGCTCAGGGCAAACTCCGTGGGTCGACCGCTCGCCGCACTCGAACGAGCCGAGCCACTGAAGTCCAAGTCGATCGCACCCAGGTCATTCTTGTACTGCAATGGCAGGGTCAGCTCGAACGGTACCGTGTCGTTGGTCCCGCTACGCGCGGTGAAACGCGCGCGCAGCGGACCGATACGCATGCTCTCGTCGCGCGTCGGCGGAAAGAGCGTTGCCGCGAATGGCATCGGCACTTCTCGGCTCCAGCCCGGGGTCAGCTCGAGTGCGGGAGCGCTTGCCCAACGGGCATAGAATTCCGAGACCGGAACCACCACCAGCGCGATTTGCGCACGCGCCAGAGGCTCGATTTTCGAGCCGTCGCGCGCGCGGATGGTCGGCGGCGAGGCGGACAGCGAGATGTCGAAGGTTTCGGACGGCTCCTGCTTGGACTCCGACGCCTGGCCCGCAAACTCGCTGCGCATGGACAGTAGGGTCAGGGTCAGCTCGATTTCGTCCAGGCTTTGCGGGGACGCCTTGAGCACGCGAATCTCCGCGCGCAGCCGGGCATCGACCGAAAATTTACCGCCCCCCAGCACGCCGGGCGGACTGCCTCGCATCTCGGCCGAGGCGCCCAGGGTGAGTTCGGCCTTGATGCGCGAGCCGACTCGCAAGGGCTCGAAGTACAGCGCATCGATCGTCGTGACTTTGGGGTTGGCGCCTGCATCCGCGAGCGCGAGCGTGGCACTGGCTGCCGCCGCATCGGGCGCCGCCGAGCTCGCCGGTGCGACGGGCTGCGGCGAATCCGGCGGCGCGGACGCAACGGCCTGCGCGGGGGTGCGTCGGTTGTTACTCGGGGTCGGCTCGGGCGCGTCGTAATTGCCGCCCAAGGGCGCGCGGCTGGCCGCGACGCCGCATGCGACGAGCAAGCATGCCGCCAAGGTCGTACGCGCGAGCGGAAGGTACGGCGTCATGGGCGGCTAGTTGAGGTAGCGCGCGATGATTTGGCGCAGCTTCTGCTGATCGAATGGTTTTTCCAGGCGATCGTTGGCGGTCGTTTCCAGGAATTTGCGCGACGCATCGGTGAACGCGCCACCGGTGATGAAAATGGTGCGCTCGGCCTGTTGGCGGTCGAGCTCGAGCAGCCGCTCGTGGAACTCGACGCCGGTCGTGACCGGCATCATCAGATCGCAAAAGATGAGATCGAAACGCTCACCGCGCTCGAGCCGCGCCAATGCCTCACCCGCGCTCGTCAACGCCAGCACCTCGTGATGCTCGGCCAGCAAGCGCGACATCGCCTTGGCCACCAGGGTATCGTCGTCGACGACCAAGATACGCCCGCGGCGGGTGACCGTCGTGGGCCGTTCGATCACGACCTCGATGCGATCCGAAGGCTGGCTCGACGGGGGCAGCACGACTCGAAATACGCTGCCCGCGCCGATCGTCGATTCGACCTCGATCGTGCCGCCCAAGTCGGTCACGATGCGGTGACAGATGAAGAGGCCGAGCCCGGTGCCCTCGCCGATGTCCTTGGTCGTGAAGAATGGCTCGAATAGCCGCGCCAGGTGCTCTTCCGGAATGCCGTGGCCGGAGTCGTGGATCTCGACCACCACGCGCTGCTTTTGGTCCGCGCGCAACACGAGTTTGATCTCGTTCTCGTGGGCGGCGCCCTCGCGGATGGCATGCGCCGCGTTGACCAACAAATTGAGGAACACTTGCCCCAAACGTGAAGCGTTGCCGGTGACGGTCGGCACGCGCGCGTAGTCGCGCACCACGCGGGCGTGGTGTTGCAGTTCGTTGGCCGCGAGCTTGAGCGTCGATTCCAAGACTTGCTCGACGTCCACGTCCCCAAAATGGTCGTGATCGCCGCGCGAGGCGTCCTTCAAGTCTTTGACGATACGCTGCACGCGGGATGCGCCCTCGCGCGCCTCCGTCAAAGCCGAAATCCATTCGCGCGCTTGGCGCTCCCCGACCCAGGGTCCGTGTTGCGGCAAACGCTGGGCCAAAAATTCCAGGTTGGCGATCACGTACGTGAGCGGGTTGTTGATCTCGTGAGCCATGCCGGCGGCGAGCGTGCCCACGGTGGACATCGTCTCCGTGATGCGCAGCTGGGCCTCGAGCTTTTTTCGATCGCTCACGTCGCGGGACACGGCGACGGTCATGATCACGCGCCCGTCGCTGTCGAAAATGGGCGATTTTACGGTGTCGACCTGCAAGATGCGGCCGTCCTCGCGCTCCAGCCGTTCGTCGGGAAGCAAGATGGTGTCTTGCGTGTCCAGCACCAACGCATCTTGCTCGAGCGAACGGTTGCGTTCGTCTTGGTTCGATTGCGGATTGTAGTCGCGCCCGAGGAGCGCGTCGTTGTCGGTGCCCCAAGCTTCGCGCAAGGCGCGGTTGGCCCAGACGATCTTCGACTCGGCATCTTTGACCAGAATCATGTCCGCCATGGCGTCCAAGATCTGGCGCTGGCGATCTTCTGCCGAAGCACGACCCGCCGCGTCGCGCGTGCTGCGCTCGAGTAGCTCCTCCGAATGCCAGGCGACGACCGCGGAACACACGGCCGGCACGGCGGCAAACACCACCGCAATCGCGCAATCGAAGATGTTGAGTCCGGGGCCGATGAAAACGGAGCGTTCCAGCCACGGTACGGCGTACACGTTGCGGACCACGAGCAGCAATCCGCAGCCATAGAGCAGCGTCAGAAGCGCGGAAAACAAGCTGGCCCGTGCGCTGTACCGCACTGCCCCGAGGCCGTTGAACACGCCGATCATCAGCCAAGTGCCGGGCGCACGGAACACTTCGTACGCGCCCGAATGGTTGACCAGGCTCGCGACGTGTAGCGCGTACAAGCAGCTGATGTCGATCCAGACCGACACGTACTTGAGCGTGGATTGATGGCGAAATCCGGTCTTGAGCCAATGCCAGACCACGCCCGAATAGATCGCCAGTACGCTCACGACGGCGATGAACACGCCGTTGGCCGCGCGTGTTTGCGCGCCCGAGGCGGTGAGGATGGTCAACGCGCCGAAGGCGGTCAGTCCAATGCGGCACTGATTGACCAGGCGCTCGCCTGCCATCTGTTGCGCTTGCAACGCGGTAATGCCGGATCCGTTGGCGTCCAAGCCCTGCGCTTGCATGATCGAAGCCTAGGACGCTAGCAGGGTGAACTCGCTCGGCCTAGTCGTCAGTCTCGCGGTGGCTCGGCGGCCGCATCGGCGCAGCAGCGGAAGCCAATGAAATAGTAACGAAACTCCGGGGGGTGACTGGTGGTGACCGGTCGGCATGCGTTGCGCACATGGCCCCACGCGCCGCCTTTCAGGGCCGAAAACTTGGCGTGCGCTCGAGGGCGTTCGTGATCCGCGAGCGCCCACTCGTCGACATTACCCGTCAGATCGTGCACGCCGTAGTCGCTCACGCAGCCCGCCATTTGCCCGCTCGGCACGCTGCGATCCAGGCGCTCGAGCTCGGTTCGCTGAATTTCCGCGTCGTCCGAGTACACGCGTGACAAGCGCGGGTCGACCCAACGATTGTCGAAATTGCACAGCTTATTGGAACGCACATAGCCGTACGGGAACGGCTTTTCTTCCGGGCCTTCGCAAGCCGTGACCCATTCCCGCTCGTAGCAGAGGCGTTTGTGTTGCGCCGCACACCTATCGCTGGCCTCGAAAAAATTCACCATCACCGGCGGCTTGGCTCCGGCGCGGTTGGGGTACTCGTACTCGTCGATGCAGAAATCGAGCGGCACGCGGGGCTCTTTGCATTCTGGCTTGCTGGTCGCGAACCGATTGCAAATCGTGATTTTATTCGGCTTGTCGAACTCTTTGTCCAGGCACGTGCGGAGCAGCCGGGGACAGTGGTCGAAGCGCACGTGCTGCATCCCCGCAGGGCAGGCCCCTCTCGGCGGAGTTGGCTGATCGGGCGGCACGGCGGCGCCCGCGTCCGATCCCGGGGCGACGGGCGTCGTGGATGGCACGGCGCTCCCGGCGGGCCCCGCCGCCAGTGGTGGGACCGCGGTGACGCTGACCTTCGCCGTGGCTGTTGGCAGTGGGGGGCGTGCGTCCGTGGCGGGCGGATCGAGCGGGCGGGCGGCGCAGCCCAGCGCACTTTCGGCGATCACCCAGGCGATGAAATGAGTAGCTCGAGTCGGCACGCTGAGGCCGCGTTCTACACGCTCTCTGCGTTACGACAAACATACCGGCGGGTCCGCTCCGGGCAGCGGCCCGCCGATACCTGCTTTCACGATCCGATTCAACGCTCACGCCGCTGGCTTGGGCGCATCGAGTACCACGTGCGGCATGATCTTTTTCAGGCCGCGTACTCCGATGCCCTTTACTCGTAACAGATCGCTGACTTGCTTGAAGCGCCCCAGGCGTGTGCGAAGCGCCAAAATGGCCTCCGCTCTTTTGGCACCGACACCGGGCAAGTGTCGTAGATCTTCCGAGCTTGCTAGATTCAGGATGATCTTGCCGTCTTCGGTCCTGCCGGTGCTCGCAGTGGCACGCGCGCTTTCGCTGGTGCCGTCGGGCGCGGCCCCGGTGCGGTGCGCGTCACCCGCGGCCGGGGTGACCGGCTCGACGTTGCTCGCCGTTGCGCGCGCGTCTGCGGTGAGTGGAGCGACGGGGGTGGCCGCCGCGAGCGCGGCCAGTGGGCTCGGCTCTGCGCGCGCGGCTGGCGCGGGCTTGCCCTGTAGCCACGACGTATGAATGTCCGCACCGAGCATGCCCGCGAGCGGCACCTCTACCCCATTCACTCCGCTCAACATCGACGCCACTCCGACACCGGAGAGCGCGAGCATTGCGAATGCGAGCCCCACGAGCTTGAGCGCGACCGGCGCCCAAACGCTATTTCGAAATCTCGCCCGCGTACGCCCGAACCATGAAGGCCGAGCGGCGGGGGCCTCGAGACCCCCGCCTTCGCCCCCCCACGGCTCGGCCCCTGCCGGCGAGAAGCGAGCGCCACCGAGGGCGCTCGCTTCTCGCGCGGTCGAAGCCGCGGGTGCCACTTAGGCGAGCTCCGCGTACGGCTCTTCCTCGACCAGGTCGCGCGAGTGATTGCGAGCGCTGCCGGTGAGGGCGAGCTCTTCGCGCGGCTGATAGTCGCGGATTTGAATCTCTCCGCTGACCGGCACCGCTTCCAGCTTGACGTTGATCGAGCCGTCACTGTTCACGAACGCGACGCCCACGCGGTTCCAAAAGTTGCGGTCCTTACGTTGGGTGATGACGTACGCGATTTTCATTTTGCTCTGTTCCATTGCTTTTCTCCTATTGAGCACGCGGGACTTCACCGCGTGACTGAGACAGGGCATTGCGAGCGCCGTGCCGAGCTCCAAGTCGCCAAAAATGCGCTCAAGGCCAGGGCAAAGATCATGGCCATCGCCCGGTTGGCGGGTGGCCAAAGCCAAATCAGGCCGCGTGGGGTTTGCGGGGCCCCGAGGCGCGTGATATTTCCCCGTCGTCGGAATTTCGACGGAGGCAACGAATGCAAAAGCGCTCTACCCGGTCCACGAATGTCTCTCGACGTGAAGTATTGCGCGTCGCCTCCGCGGGCCTTGCCGCCAGCGCGCTTGCCCAGACCGCCTCCGCGGAGGCCGCGCAGATCGAAGCGCTGACCGCCAAGCCGCCGGCTGGCTTCAAGCCGCTGAACGTGCCGGGCAAGATCGTGAAGGTCTCCGCCAAGGGCGAGTTCGCCTCGTACATGCAGCCGAATCAACTCTGGCCCAAGCCGGACGTTGCAAGCGCCATGCTCGAAAAGGCGTTGACGGAGTTTACCGGCACGAAGACATTGAGCGATGCGCTGGCCAAGTTCATCCACAAGGACGACGTGGTGGCGATCAAGCCGAACGGCATTGCCGGCCAAAAGGGCTACACGATGGCCACCAACTTCGAGCTCATCTTGCCGCTGGTCGAGGGCTTGCTGAAGCTGGGCGTGCCCGCCGACAAGATCACGGTCTACGAGCAGTACCCGACCTTCCTCGCCGGTACGCGCGTCAACGTGCGCGACTGGAAGTTGCCGGAGGGCGTCCGCTCGGGCACCCACAACAACAACGACCACCCGATGCCGGACATCAAAGTCTACCAAGGCATCAAGACTCGCTACTGCCGCTTTTTCACGGAAGCCACGGCCGTCATCAACCTGACGATGATGAAAGACCACGGCATCTGCGGCTACACCGGGGCGCTCAAGAACATCACCCACGGCAACGTGAACAACCCGCACGAGCACCACGAGCACAACGCGAGCCCGCAGATCGCCATGCTCTACAATCACCCGATCGTGACCAGCCGCGTGCGCCTGCACATCACGGACGCCTTCAAGATCACCTACGACAAGGGCCCGCTCGACAAGGACCCGAAGACTCGCGTCCCCCACGGCGCGGTGTACGTGGCCACCGACCCCGTCGCCATGGATACGTACGGTTGGAAGGTGATCGACGAAGAGCGCAAAGCGCGCAACCTGCCCTCACTCAAAGAGGCCGGACGCGAACCCGCGTACATTCGCGCCGCGGGCCAGTTCGGCCTCGGCATTCACGACCTGAACGCCGTCAAAGTCTCGACTTTCGAAGTCTGAGCGACGCGGCTAGCGAAGGCGGAGCTCGGCCTCGAGCGCGGCGATGCGCTCGGCGGCCGCTCGTTCTCGCTCGGCCGAGGTCGGGACCAGCTCTTGCCCGAGAGCGTCATGCGAAAAGCGCAGCGTCTGGCCGAGCGTTGGGTCGCTGCGTACGCACCAATACACGGCGAGCGTGTCGCACAAGAGCGCGTTGTCTCCGATCAGGTCGCGCTCGACCAAGTCACCTTCGAGCCGGTCCCAGAGGCGTAGCGGGCGAGCCGCGTCTTCCGGATCGAAGCGGGCGATCTCGTTGATGCCCGAGCGTCGATAGCGAGCGAGCTTTCGCTGCCACTCGGCTTCGCCCGTGTCGAAGGGGCTCACGACCTCGACCGCCAAGTGGGGAGCGCCGCGCTCCCAAGTCTTCCAAACGGGAAATGGGCCGGGCACCGCACCCATCCGCACGATCAGGTCGGGAGCCAAACACCGACGCGGCTCGGACGGATCCCAGTACACGAACTGCTCGGAGCCGACCGCGCCGCGCGCTCCCACGAAATCACGCACCAATAAGTAGAGCGCGGTGCGGACCTCGAGATGAACGCCGGTCTCAGGCATTTCCTCGGACTCGGGGAAATGGATGGGCACGGGTGCTCGCAAATAGCTGCGCTGAGGACGGTTGCGTGCGAACGACGAATCGGTCACGGCCATGGGAATGTACCACACCCCCCTAGTCGACCGCCGCGTCCTGTGGTTGCGTGCAAAGCAGCGGCGAAAACCGGAACGGTCGAGCTGTGGTTGCTGGGGCTGTGGGATTGATGGTCACGTGCGCCGTCTCGCTGCGGCGCAGCCTTCGGCGTCGAGTTGCGGCTGCGAGAGAGCGCGACAGCCCGCGCTGCGTTCACTCCGGGCGCCGGCCCCGCGGGGGAACGGCGCGGGCCGCGAGGTGCGTGGCGGGAACGCGATCGCCCCCTCTCGAAGGCCTACTGCGTTTCGATGTAGGTGTAGTCGGGCGCGGGGAGGCGAAAATCGGGTAATTCTCGCGAGAATCGCGTGCGCCGCAGCGCGCTTCGCGCCGCTGAGTCATATTTCGCCCGGTGCGGCGTATAACGGGTGTGCGCTCGATTTTCGAATCTCCGGCTTGGTTGAACCGCTTGGTTCGTGGGCTTTGCTTTGCTCCCTGGTTGCTCGCGGTTGCGTGTGGCGGAGGCGCACAAACGCAAACGCCCAAGCAGGCGAAGCCCGCGGCGGTCGCGCTGCCCGCGCCGGCCAGCGTGACCGTGAAAGAACCAGGTGGCGATGCCGCGGATCCGCACGCGGCCGCGCTCGAGCGCTTGGCAAGCGCGCCCTGGGGCACGCGCAATGATCGCGACGGGCAGGTCAACGTGCCGCTGCCCGATGCCGACAATTGGAAGCGTGTGCGTTACTTCGGCGTGGAGCACTACGTGGGCTTTCGCTACGGGGACGACCATCACGCGATGGTGATCGCGTTCACGCAGTCGCTGCCCGCGGGCACGCCCATGAAGAGCGACACCTGCATGCGCCACTTCGAGGCTTGGGGATTGCCCCAAACGCACCCCTTCGACGTCAAGTTCAGTCCGTTCTCGACCAGCCTCGGCAAGTGGCAAGGCAAAATCCTGCAGTCACGCGCGGTCGATGGGCGCGTCAATCTGGGCTTCAGCGCGACCGAGTTCTCCGGCGCGTGGGCGGCCTACCCCGCTTACGCCGATGGTTGCTTGGTGTTGGCGGTGGCCGTTCCCTGGCGCGATCACAAAGATCTCGCGCAGAAGCTGCGCGATCGCTGGGTGAACGAGGGCTTCGCGCAGATGGTCGCGGCCAGCGACGTGCGCCCCGAACGAAAATGAGTCGTTCGAGCGCTCGTCTCAACTCAGGGGTGAGGCAAGTAGACGGTCTCGCCGTAGTGGCGCAAGGTCACCTCGGAGTGAACCCAAACTTTTTCACCCAGGGCTTGCCAGCGCCTACTGAACGAGATGTCTTCGCCGAGCGGGCGTTTCTCGAACACGGGTGACCAGAGCGCCCACGCCGAGCCGTGCGGGGTTTCGTACTTCAGTTCAGGGTGGGCCTGCACCAAGCGCTCGACGCAAGCGCGCGTGAGTAAAATGAAACCGGCCGCCGCATATTTTGCTTCGATCAGTTTGTCTTCACGGTGCTTGCGCAGCTCGCTCGCGAGTTCACGGTCGTCCTTCTTGCGCGAGTAATTTCCGGATACGAAATCACGCTTCGCGGCCAAGAGCTTGTCCAGATCGGCCGCGCCCCAACCGATATCCGAGTCGACCCACACGAGGTGCGT
>Ga0247757_10001470_pt1 | contig 15354 bp, 13 predicted proteins | sample UWRJL126311R4_FD_180929 | JGI IMG/M metagenome (GOLD analysis project Ga0247757, IMG submission 180929) | Plant litter microbial communities from Arlington Agricultural Research Station in Wisconsin, United States - UWRJ-L126-311R-4 | ecosystem: Environmental > Terrestrial > Plant litter >... | reverse complement strand
CACCACCGAAAGGCGGGGCCGTCACTTCAGATACGAGAAGCGTCAGCCCGATAGCAGAGTCTATAGGCTCTGTCCCATCCTCGACGTTGCGGGGGCCCATCATACTGCCGCTCACATCGCAAACTGCAATGGATGAATCCAGTACTCCAGAATCCTTCACTCGCTGGACCAGAGATCTCCATTGGCCCTCAATAACATTTTGAGTGAGGTGAGCGTTGGCAGATACTTTCATACCCTCAAAGCCTTTTTTGTTGGCCTTCATGAGTTTGCTGGCGATAGTCCTAGCCTTGCTAACTAAGGTCGAGGGGAGGAGAGTTGCACCCGAGATCTTTGCATCCCCACTTGCAACATTGTGTACATAACTAGAGAAGTGCTCAGAGTCCTTCTTTATAAACAATGGAGCATAGCGATCCATTGCGAGAGAAGGAACACGCTCATATTTGATGTTACCGAAATTTCCCGACACGATGTCCCTCTCGACGATTGCTAAGGCTTTTCGTAGTGGCGAGGTGTAGTTTTTCCGGACTGCTTCTCGAGCATGGCGCAGGTACAGTTCTCGGTTTCCGGCATCAGGACATATCGCAGCAGGATCCGGGTATAGGATTTCGGCAATAGTAGACAAAATAAAGGTATATTTGTCATGAAACTCGCTAAATGACGGCGCCCATTTCGCAGCCAGGGACAACTTTCGTAAATTGGTCTTCGTGCCCGAATCTAGGAGCGCCCGATCTTCCTTTAGCTGCTGCGCAAAGATTCGTGCAACAGTGAGATGTAAAGCCCGATAGAAACCGTCATTCTCTAATTTCTTGACGACATGTGCATGTTGGGCCTGCTTCTTCATTCGCCGCGATTCTTTGGCTCGGGACGAGTACCACTCCACGTGTTGTCTCTCTTGTTTCGGCTTCTTCCCACGTTGTTTCAACTTCTTCCCAGGCTGTTTAGGCTTCTTCTCAGGTTGATTCAGCGACGACGTCGGATCTATGTCATAGTGAAGTTCATCGTTGGCTGCAAAGACCACAAGATTGAGTAGATCTTTGTAGTATCCATGAGAGACTCCATGTTTGACGTCATGTGCCTTGAGTGGGTCAGATGTACCTTCACTACCGTCAATAATATCAAAACCATCTTCTACAGCACCATCTTCTGCTGGTTCTGACAATCCATTCTCGACCCCGTCCGCCCCGTGATCGTCCTCTGTCTTCTTCTTCGGAGCTTTCTTTTCGATGACTGGGCGAACTAGCCATGGTAGATTAGCCAGCAAGGTGGCTGGGTGAAAATCGGCCAACCAGCCGAGGGTTTTGTAGAGAGTATTTCTGCTGCTTTTGCCAAGATGAATGCTTCGAGCATTGAAAATGATCTTTAGTGTCATAAGAGCGTCTTTCTTCCAAGCGCGTCTCATGATAATGGGTAGCTCTTTAGAGGATGTGGTCTCTTTGAGATCATAGAACAGGTCGATCAGGGGGTTCTTTGATGAGATGTTTGTGACATCGTTATTCCATGTTAGAGCCTTGTTGTTGGTAGTAAGGTCCTCTTCAGTCATGATCCGAGAAGCGTGTCGCTCCATGCCTTCGATGAATGGGGACTTCTTTGGGGGCTCATCACCACTATCTCCAAAAGCGGCTCGCTTCCGAGCAGATGCAGTCCCCTCCGCGATGGCAGGGAGTTCATCCTCGAATCCATCGAGTTGAGGGTGGCGAGAATAAATGGCGAGCTTCCTCATCAACACCTGGAATTGGTCCTCGGGTAAGAAGATTGCCTCGTCATATGGCAGTAGTACGGGGAACGAGGAATTAAGGACCGAGTGCTTCTGCACGGGTGCGTCAACGGACTTGGCTTCCGTCGCCATGGCGCTTATAGCAGAGCTGCTAAGAGAAGGAGCGAAGATGGTGAGTTAGAGAGGCGCGGAGATATATGTGCACATTGTGTGGTAGGCACGGCTGATCACGTGCATGGCAGGACAGCAATAATCGTTGCCTAGTGGGGCCAGCACCGTTTGTTTCAATATTCTACTTTAATTGACGACACTGTCCGCGACAACTTTCCCGCAACTAACGCTTATCGAGCTAGAGACCTAGGAAGAGTCACGAGTAGCAGCTCCAAGGCAGGCAGCAGAGCAGCGACTGATGGCTCGCTGCGATCGTGAAGGGCGGATGTATAGATGGAAGGGCGCACTTCATACCGCTAATGGAACATGATTGGTTTATTATGACATGTGTCAATGCATCGGGCTTCGAGCGAAGGGATGAATGCAGCTTCGGAGTCTTGAGTATGTAGTACAAGTTGTACGCCTGAGAAGCAACGGTAATGGTTTTCAGTCCGGGAATGGCCTAGTCGAAAAGCATGTTCGCAGATGTCCGACGCTTGAAATACAAGCTGATCTAACACAAGCAACCTGCCTAAACAGCACGGCTGTAGTGTTGGAAATCGCTTTCTGGCATGTGCAGCAGTGGCGTTTGACGCTAATGCGAACTAGCCCCTTCTACCGTAGGTCATGGCTCAATGCGCGCGAAGGGTCAATGCGCCCAACACCAAGATGCGCCAGCAGAACTTGAGGCTCTAGAGCTCTACGCAATAGCTATTATTTCGAAATTTTCTAGTGGAGAGGTCTATAAGACTCGAAAATCAGTTATAACTATAGAAATCTACTTGGAGTTCTGATATTCCGGCTGCGGCGCGACTGAACCTGTAGAGGCTGTGATACAGCACCTACAGCTTGCGCAGTATCTATAGCCTCAGTACTATGCTTTTCCTTCTGAGTAGCCTTCCTAGGAAGCTTTGAAGGCTTTTTACTGCGCTTTTTAGTAAATTCTATACGATTCTAAAGTCGTTGCTAAGCTCTACAAGCCTACTGCTTCCAAGCTCGTTTAGAGGCTTAATCAGCCTTCTCCTTTACGCGAGCTTCTCGAGCCTTAGCCCTCGCAATACGTCTCTCTTCGAGTAATCTAGCCTTAAGCTACTTACTAGCTATTCGAGCCTTAGCTCTCTTAGCTTTTTAGAGTTATAGTTGCTCTGCCTTAGCCTTCTATTACTATATTCAATCACGTGCTGCCTATACCTTACTTGGTAACCAGAATACTGCCCCCCCTAACTGTATAGTAGACTAATTATCTACTAGAGGCTTACTACGCTTCTAACGCTTCTTCTTAGTACTAGGAGCTATATAGAAGCCCTTGTTCTCGTATTTAAGTAGCTAATTCTGTATAGAGATTAAGTATATCGTTTAACTCAGCTTCTTTACCTCCCTACTAGCTGCGTCCTCTACTACTACTTATACTAGACGTTCGATTTTCCTCTAATCTAATATACTAAGTGCTGAGGTAGAGCTTTCTCTTAATTCCTACTTAGGTTAACTAGCCCTTAAGAATCTTTTAAGTATAGATTCTAGATTAAGTAGCGATATACTAGTAGCCTTAAAAGCCTTAAGAATTAATAGCTATTTAAATAAGCTCTACTAGGCCCTCTAGAATAGGCTAAAGAAGTCTCTCTTAGCTACTAAGGAGAGTCCCTAGCCCCTATATAGGAAGGCTGATAGCTCTCCTAAGTAAGCAGTCGAGAGAGGCTTAAATATATAGACGTCGAGGGGCTGTAGCGTATACGTTGAATAAGGAGGGAATACTGCTAGTAGAATCTTATTCTAGTTATAGTAGTTAATAAAATCTATAGTAATATAAGATCTATAGCTATCAAGGATAAGTAGTCGGTAGGAGCGTCGAGCCTTCTCTCTAGTACAGCGATTAAACACCTGTTTAAGCTATACAAGGCCTATCTTATTATTCGACCAGCTAGAGGGGGATGAGGTAATAAATGCTGAGTATTCCTCTAGGTTAATATCTTCTACCTAGCCTAATAGTAGTCCTTCTAAGCCAGCTTTATAGATAAGGGCTGGATCTAGAGCTGATCCATCGGCGTATATACAGGCTAGAAGTAATATCTATACGCGGCTGCTATCCTGGATAGCTTGCCTCACCTCCTTACTCTCGTATAGATGCCTACTAAAGATCCGCTTCGAACGAGTAGTAATACCGAGTAGGAAGCCTTTCTTATCTATATTATATATATAGCGAGATTCAATAGAATACTAATTGATTTTCTATTGTAGTAGGCTGAAGTAGAAGCTATACTTTGCCTCTGAGTCGGCGTTGTGATGATTACTGTCCATTCTAGTCGTCTAGTGTAGAATAAGTTCGCTGCTGTTCCGCTTGATGAACTAATCAACCCACTATAAGCTGACACTAGTTCTAGCTATAGAACCTGCGAAATTCTGGATTATAACTCGTATAGGTAGAAGGCCTTTCTCAGTAAGCCTTTTAATATAGCTTATAAGCTCCTTCTCTTGCTGAGGGCTGAGCTTACATCGGTTGATTCCCTTATCTGCGCGCGTTCGGGTTATAGCTTAGTACCTCCGCGTGAGCGTAGAACGTATAATACTATACTTTTTCACAATTTCTGTATAATTGATAGATTCTCCGGGTGCTAGAGAATCAATAGCTGCAAGTGCAGCCTCAATTGGCTCCATATTGACTGTAGTAGGTGGTGCTAAAGGCTGACGCATTTTGGTGTTGGGCGCGCATTAAGCCATGACCTACGGTATATAGCTAGCCTCTGCATCATAGGAAATTGATCACTCTTAACACAAACTTCATCAGGTTATGAGCCCGGGCAAGCAGCTCAGTTTAGCACTTGCAACCACTCTGCATTACTGCTAATAGGTATTTAACTACTCCAGCTCAACTCTACGGCAATATCTTAAAATATAGATATAAGTCCTGGTGTCAGATTTTCGATGTTCTGAGAAAGATGATTTTTGATTGAAGTCATTAATTGTATTCTCTGTTCTGTGTCCTTATATTCCTTTTTTCAGAATAGTACTACGATCAGAATAGTCGCCGGAAAGCCGCCAGCAAACCGGCGGCGTTCCTAGAAGGGGTACTATTCTGACATAAGCAACCTGCCTAAACAGTACGGCTGTAGGTGAAAGGCACGTTCTTTTCTTGTCTTTACGTGAAAGTGAAAACTTATTCCTACCTTTATTATTTCTATATTTTATTAACTCTATTAATACTTAGTAGTAATTAGTAAGCTAGCCACCTAGTAAACTAGCCACTCTACTAGTGTTGGCACGGCAATAGGTGCACGGGTTGAATCGGTCTGCAGCTGCAATAACTTTGTATGAGAGAAGACGATTGATTCTATAGAGAGAGAACTATGGAGGAGTTTATATACACGAAGACGCGATTCCTTTGTAACGCACGGAGCGCTATAGGACCTAGCTCGCGCGCGCGATGACTCATAGCGAAGGGAAAGAAAGGGGCTGCAACTAGGGAACGCAGCCAGTGAACGCAGCCGTCACGTGACTCGGAAAGCTGCCAGCACGCCGCCGGAAAGCTGCCAGCAAACCGACGGCAAGCTGAGTAGTCACATGACGTCAGTTACGTAATTCCAACAACTAGAATTCCAATTGTCAGATTTTTAATCGTTTGAAAGGGTGATTTTAATTGAATTGATTGATTGAATATATCTCTGAGAAAAAGGTGTTTTTTGTTCGTCGCTGCTTCTGCTAGCGTCTTATATTCCTTTCCTTAGTACGCTTTCCGACGGCTCTCCGCCGGCATTCCTAGGAAAGCTGCCAGCTTGCTGCCAGCTTTCTAGCGGCTTTCCGGCAGCCTTCCTAGAAGTAGTACCATTCTGACAATAGTACTTTACTTTATAGGCGGTATTAACTACCTAATATATATTGAATAGCTAGACTCCTATATAGGCCAGCACAGCAAAGGTGACGATGTAAACGTAATTTAGAAGTAGCAAGTATCTTAAATAATCAAAATTAGCTATGCTATAAGAACTATAAAGAAATATAGTAAAGCTCGATATCAAAGTACCCCTCGTATTTTCCGGCACGGCGGGTTTTCTGGCACGCAGGGAGGGACGTTATACCTATATATCGCTCCTTCAAGCAAGTGCTTGCGTTGAGCTCTATCCATCCCTCTAGTCATGCCCGAAAGCGACCTCCACCTGCTCGCTCTCGATGGCGGCGGCGTCCGCGGCCTGTTGACGCTGCAGATCTTGAAGCAGCTGATAGACACTATGGGCCCAGAATCACCGCCCAAGCCTTGCGACTACTTTGACATGATCGGGGGCACTAGCACTAGCACTGGCGAGCTTGTGGTGACTGCCCTGCCGAATGCACCGCTGCTTCGCCGAGGACGCGCTGTTAAAGGATGCTTCAGATACAGAGTGCAAGGTGTGGGTAGCACTCTATCTATGCGAGACTATAATGGAATTGACGAGCTATCGCAGGTTCGTGTGCGCAACCAGCAGCGAGACGGGCGACACCGTGCAGCTGACCAGTTATTGCTGGCCGCGCGGTCGCGAACAACTACTCCGCTCGACTAAGGTATCGGAAGTCGGCCGAGCGACGTTAGCAGCCTCGTCCTTTTTCGATCCTATTACTATTAGCGACTTTGGAGAGACGTTTTTCGATGGCGCTACAGGAGCGAACAACCTAGTGTATGAGGTGTGGAACGAGGCCCAAGACATGTGGCCGTCTAGCTTGCTTGAAGATAAGGTTAAATGCCTGGTGTCGGTCGGGGTAGGGGTTCCGTCACTTACGCCGTTTAAGGGCGACCTTGTCAGCATTGGACAGGGCCTGCTAGCAATTGCCACAGAAGACGGCGGAACGATTTTCGCGGGACAAATCAAGACTAGACGACGCAGGGCGGTACTAACTTTTTAACGTATTGAGGGGCCTAGAAGATTCAAAGCGGAAGAATGCAATTATTGCAGCTACAGATCGGTACATCGAGTCGCAGGCAGTATTCAAGCAGATGAAGACATGCGCTGATCGCATGTCTGGGAGAGAATGTTAGTTTCCTGTGTAGCCTATCCTGTAGAACGTAGCTAATAGGTCTTCTTGCTAGATGTAGGAAGCTATCAAACGGCATTCAGTCTGCAAGGTTCCTTATAGTGAACAAGTTTGTCGACTTGGAGAAATAAGTGACGAGAAAATAGTAGCAGGGTTCTGGGCAGTCCAACATTAAGCGGTTGTGTATTAGTTAGAATAAGTAAAATAAATCAACACCTTTACTCCATGCAATCTTCCAATACCACTGAACCAATCCTTTCGTTGCCACATGCATCGTGATTTACCGGCTTCTTGACCAATTTCAAACCGAAGAAGTTCTTAGGACCAGGTGAAATCTCGGATGAACCAGTCTCCAAGACCGTACTGCACTCCGCTTTGGGGGGGTTTAGATGAGATGCGTGAACCATACCTCAAATACGCTTAAACTATCACAGCGACAGCACCAATCAAATGCGCAAGCCTTACAGCGCACGCTACACATTGCTTCTCGCCTTTTCGCACGGAGAGCATCTTCTCGCGCCTCAGATATGTTTCCGCCTCCAGTTGTCCATGAGCATCTCCATAAGTCTTCGATACGACGACCGTCGGCTTCGAGCTGGGATGTGCCGCAACGCTGCTGTTACAAGCTGACTTAAGCTCTGAAAGGGAAGACGCTAGAGTGATACGACCTGTAAATCGCAATTCAGCGCCGTGGTTACAAGGCTGTCCTGGAATTACATGGCGGCATGCTGCCAACGGTTGCGTATCCGCATCAGCGGCTGGAGTGGATGAGGTCCACGCCGGCAGACTTTCATCTGTGGCAATCTCAACGACTTCAGCGACAGGTTGCGTCTTGTAGATATGGTCAGCTGGAGGCACCGGAATTTAGTGAAATAGCTAGAGCTTACTTTCCATATGGATTTTATCCCGTCAACCTTCTTAGATATATCGTTCTTGGCGCCGGGTTTCTTCGGCACAGGCTCGTACAGTACTTTCTCCCCAGCCAATCTTCCAGTACCTCTAAACTTGATCCTTCCGCCGCCAAATGCGTCGGAATCTACTAACTTCTTAGCTAGTCTCAAAATCAGCATGTTAACCCCGCTCCATGTGTATCTGTGCCTAACGCAGCAGAACAAACACACCATAGCCGTGAACACCGTTTTGGCATAGCTCTTGCTGTATCCACCCAACCAAGGAGACAATAGATCCACTTTACTTTCGAACAAAGGGAACGTACCCCAGTCTTGGCTTGATTACAACAGGAAACGAAACCGACAAGAACGGCAAGATGTACCGCCTGCGTCTTCAGGATGTGCTGTTCCATTTCCATCTCACGCAGAATATGTCCTACACCGTCAGTCAACGATACTGTTCAACGCAGTACCTTGCAGAAGTCTTCACTCAAGCTGGTCTTACGAACTCAGAAGCCGATGCGATCGGTCTCATGAACACAATTGGGTTGGATTGGAGCCATTTCAAGCGTTTGAATAGGGCGTCCGGGAAGGGATTCGGTCTTGCTACTCTCGGACGGGATCTCCACACCATTCACAACATGGACCTCGGAAATGGTACGAACAGGCAAGCAATGCTCGTGGCGCTCATCGCCAATTTCGCTAGCTTCCATGGCAATGCTGGATGGGTTTGGTTCAACAGTATGCTTATCCAAGGAGCATGGCCTTGGTGACATTGTCGTGATAGACAGCGACGATGCCATGTCCCATGGTAGAATAGACTCTCGTCATGTATCGTCCCTGCCAGTTCTGAAGTCGGCCCATGGAATTCTGCATTAGACTACCAAGGTCGACTCGTTTCTTTGCGTGGGACTTCATATCCCATTGCTTCCAATGCATCCGAGCAATGGCTCGGAACATTGCAGGCTCTACTTTCCATGATTGCTCTGCTGAGGGATTCGAGTCGGCGATCAACAGTGACGTGTTCCATATATTGGACAGATCAGCCTCAGGGATCGGTGTCATGCTTTGGAGCATGCCTCGTGAGCGTTCGAGGTTCTTTTGAACCTGTGCCATACCCATGTTCACCTGGTATGCCATAGTGCTCATTATCTCTGCCCCAGTTCCCGCCATATTGACTCAAGATGAAGATGATAAGTTTTGTTCTCGTTGTTGATAGCTGCCTGTTTTCAAAGAAAGGGAAAAGAAACAGCAAGGCTATGTTTCGGGAGGTCTGGCCATTGGCAACATATATCCAGTCTGGTCACCTCATTTTTTCACCAAAAGGCCCTAGTTTCTTGATTTTGGAGGCAAAGACCCCATCTTCTGGGCCACCGTTGGCTGTTCGAATACGAAAGGCATAGCCTTCCAGCTCATGCGCCACAGTCCAAGTACCTCGAATCTCAGGTGATTTTGTTCATGCGACGCTGCTTAGCGAGAAGGCTGAATCAAGTGGCGAATGTTCACTGGCTGATTGCGTGGTGTCGTTGGCGCGAGCGCCCGAAGCCAAATAAAAAATCGCCGGAAATAGAAGCGCCACAACTCTAGTCACAGCCGGAGAAGGTAGACATCGGCGAGCAAAATGTGCCCAAGGAGACTAAACATAATTTCTTATGACCACTAGGCTCCAGTGGGTAAAGGGAAGGCTATTATCCATTTGGGTATTATAGGTCATGTACGCCCTTGCCTTTTGAATGGTTTATCTGAGGATTTTCATCCCATTCAAACTCACCAGCAATCGCAGAATATCCGCCATGCCGAATAATACACTTACAAATTCCACCATTCCCGCCTGGCTACCTCAGGGTTTCCAAGTCTCATCCGGCAACCCTAAATGTCCGACCACATCGTCAGTCCTCATGCACTTCGGCATCTATAATGGCATTAGTATTGGTGTCTTCCTACTTCTTGGCTCCGACCATGTTAAAGGACGTATAAAGTTCTGGCTTAAGAGTGGGCTACCGCCTTGGAAATTTTGGTCTGGGCTGATGAGCGTGGTCATGCAAGTTTTGGGTATTGTTACCACCTCCTTGCTCATCCGGCAGAGCGGATATAAGGTGGACTTGTGGCAATTGATCCAAATTTGGGCTATTCGACCCAGAGTCAGCTGGGTAATTGGGAACATGTTGAACGTCAAGAGAGAGTGGGGGTATATGAATGGCGCTTTGGACAATGTGGTAGTCGAGGTCTTCATATGCGGATTAGGATGTGTATTTGTCGGTCGACTCGCGAAGCAAGCCCTCACGCACGCCAGCGCTGCCACTTTACCGACCGGTCAATTGGATCGATGGTACATCGTCACGTGCGTCGCAAGTATCACCATGCTTCTTTCGACTGCGTTTGAAATCATATGGGTCCTTTGGATTATGCGGCGTATTATCGAGACAAAGGGTAAAGCGGAGACGCAGGATATCAACAGCTTGAAGTGGATCGTTCGTTTTATGATTCCTCTTACCTTTATCTGTAGCTATCTCATTTGGACGGCTTTTCTGAATTCAGCAAAGGGCGCATACTGTCCAGGGAACGCAAAGTACATCGACCTAACATGGGGCTTGATTCCGGCTTTGACAAATTTATTGCGCACGTTTATCGGAGGTATATGAAGATATCGAACAAGTGCTACTGTGACCTGGGTGAGCGCACGGTACTTCCATAATTCATTACCCACGACCACCTAAGCGAACCTAGCTACCCTCTTCAATTCCACATAGCAACGCCATTTATGAACCTTTCTCAGTGATTTTAAGCTTAACTTAAAGCGCATTACTCAGAGATGAAGCCTATAACTTTAGAACTTTAAACTCAAGTTGTAAGGAAGTGGCAAGGGTGAAGAATTGAATGTATTGATTGAGTGTATATGTTTGTGTAGAAGTCTATGTGTAGAAGACATGTTTGACGCTCTTATATGGCGAGAACCCATCATGTGACATGGCCCTAGCTGCTTACAGAATAAATCCAGTAATACTATTATATATTTATAGGGAAGACGCGGTTTAACCGTGTAGCTATATCCTACTATTCTCCCTTTATCCTTCCGCTGGATTTTGCTGAACGACGCATACACGAGTTTTTGTTTATCGGGAGTCTACCCCCAACGGTATCTGTATGAAACGTCACTGTTCCGTGGGGTCCGATTGGATTAACGTCCATCCCTATGACGCGAGCCACCCTACGATGCGAGCCGCATTCTAGGATCTGAAGTCAATACAAGCTCCCACATGGGTCGATGAAGGTTTGCTTCTCCCCTTATTATAATCAGCCCTTTTCTCATCTAGACTGCAGGCTCACAGGTAAAATTACGAAGCTTCCCATGCCTGCCATTTTTCACTACCTTACCGGACAACTCCAGCTATATAGCGATACAAGACACATTCACTACAATCGGAGCAATGCAAGTGAGGTACTACTGTAGAAGAATATACCCTAAAGCCCTCACGACTTTTCAGGACAGCAAGAATCCGGGAGTTTCTCCGAGGGAATGAGATGGCGCGTCTACAGCGTTGCAATGCTACGTAATCCTTAATAAGTTTTTGTAAGCAGCTAGGGCCATGTCACATGATGGGTTCTCGCTATATAAGAGCGTCAAACATGTCTGCTACACTTAGACTTCTACACTGAACTTCACACTCATTCAATTCATTCAATTCTTCATATTTGCCACTTCCTTACAGTTTTAGCATAGACCCTTAAGAGTATTATACTGTATTTTATCTTAGGTAGATTGAGCTGATGCCCAGCTGTGGCGCATGTCAATGAAATTCTGGAAGTTTCTACCGCTGATTCTATTTTGGTAACATATCCTAGCGTGGGACCTTGGGAGCAGGCTCGCAGTCGTCGTTCGTCTGTCCCTGCCACATCGCCAGTAGTACGCTGGTATGGAAAGAGCCAGACAGGAATTGGCACGAGTGATACCTCCTAGAGAATCGAGATCATTCCGTGCACGAGCAGATCGTAGTAATATCCCTCACACCACTCTTCAGCACCGGGCACGCGGACGACCGCCTATCGCAGAGAAGGCCGTTAGCCAACAATATCTCTCCCCGTGGGAAGAGAAAGCCCTCGCTGAATTCGTAGCGCATCAAGATGCACTTGGCCGTCCTGTTCGGATCAAGCACTTAGGTTCGATAGCCTTCAGCCTTGCCCGTCGACGAGAACCAGCGAAGAGACCAAGCAAGCCTCCTGGGAAGAACTGGTCGCAGTCCTTCTACAAGCGCCATAAGGATCTCGTTGCAAGCAAGGCTGGTGCGCTTGATCGGAATTGTTACAATATATATGATAAGGTCACACGCTAGTTTGAGGTGATTAGAAAGGTTCTACAGGATTCAGCCATTCTGCAGGAGAACGTCTACAACATAGATGAGACTGGCGTCATGCTTTCTCAATTGAATTCCGTAAAGGTCCTCGTTCGCAAGGACAGCCAGCGAGGCTATAGAGGTGCGCGTGTTAAGCGTACAACGGTCATTGCTATTGAATGTGCAAGTGCTGACGGTAGGTATTTGGATCCGATGATCATATGGCCGGCATCAACTCATCGGTGTAATTGGACTATGCATCCGACCCCTGGATGGTATTATGCATTTTCCGACAGTGGTTACACTGATTCACATCTTAGCTTACAGTGGCTAAAGCTTGTATTTGAACCCCAGACTAAAGAGCGAGCTAACCATAAACCACGAGTACTAATATGTGACGGTTTTGGGACGCATGAGACCTTAGAGATTTTAGAGTTTTGTTTTGAAAACAACACCATTCTCTGCCGTATCCCTTCTCACACCTCTCACAAGCTTCAGCCTTGCGACATCTCAATATTTAGCCCTCTAAAGGTAGCCTATCGCGAACAGGTTGAGCGGCTAGAACACTGTTGCGTAGGAACGATAGGGAAGGAGCATTTCACTTATCTTTATAGTCCTGCAAGGGATCAAGCGCTTACGTCTAGGAACATACGGGCAAGATGGGCGAAGGCTGGCCTATTCCCCTTCAACCCAGACAAGGTTCTCAGTGATCTACCCAAGCCGCTTACTGGACCTATCATTCCTCAAATCATCGAGATGGGAGGATCTCGCATGCAGGACCAAATGCCACAGACGCCCATAACACCCATAACGCCCACCACAGCAGATGCAGTCATCTCATTACATGATCTAATCAAACAGGATATCTATGTGTTCGATGACACAGCTAGACAGCGCTTGCAGAAGCGTATACAGAAGCTCACGAATGCCACTAAACTGTCCCTTGCTGAACGCGAAATCCTTGAAGAACACAACCAGTTCTTAACTGAAATTAACAACGAAGCCAACGCTCGCCGAGCAACTAAGGCGAAGGTCTTAGATGTTGGTGTCGGATAATCGGTGTTCTAAGAAGGATGATTTTGATTGAAGTAATTGATTGAATTCTATGTAAAAAGGTGTTCTGTTCCCTCTGGAAGGGCGTTCTTCTCTGTCCTTATATTCCTTTCACTCGTACGCTTTCCGGCGCTCTCTGGCGGCTTTCCGGCAGCGTTCCTAGGAAATCAGCCAGCTTTCTGGCGGCATTCCGTCGGTTTGCTGGCGGCTTTCTGGCAGCGTACCTAGAGAACGCCACTAGCTTTCTAGCTAGTGCTCATAGAGAACACTACTAGTGTTCTAGCGTTCCTAGGAAAGCTGCCAGAAAGCTTCCAGCTTTCCGCCGGTTTGCTGGCGGCTTTCCGGCGGCGTTCCTAGAAGAGGTGCTATTCTGACAAGCGCAGTAAGGCTGACATCTAGTATTAGCAGAAGGCGACTTTATAGTACACTAAACTGAAGTAGACGAGCACCTTGATAACGCTAGTAAGGAGGACGGCCGACCCGCACCTGCTATAGGGTTATACTAGAGGCGATGGTTTACTGTGGTCTTCCCCCCTGATGATTATCACCTGCTGGCGCGCGCCACCAATGCCCCACCTTTTCAGAACCTAGGAGATGTTTTTGTCAGAATAGCAGCAAACCGACGGAAAGCTGCCAGAAAGCGCCGGAAAGCGCCAGTCAGCTGACGGCTTTCCTAGGAACGCTAGAACGCTAGTAGTGCTTACTATGAGTACTAGCTAGGAAGCCTATGGCGTTCACTAGGAACGCTGCCAGAAAGCCGCCGGAAAGCGCCGGAGAACACCGGAGAGCGCTAGAAAGCTGATAGTAAAACCGGTAGAAAGCGTACGAGTGAAAGGAATATAAGAAGGACGCTGTAAAGGACCTTAATAGAAGATAAAATCAATCAATTACTTCAATCAAAATCATCCTTCTCAGAACATAGAAAATCTGACAACGCAGTGAGGTATCTTAAACTCCAAGCACCCTTCCTTTCTATTTGCATCAAAATGGTACAGGTGTAGAGCTTTATAATTACAAAACCCCGTGACTGTAAACAGCTTATCCAACGTAGGCCCTACAGCTCATACTGTGTTAAAGAAGTATAGCGTTAGTTTCTAAGATACCCCCAACCAAGCCTACTATAACAATTCACCTTCGCTGGCCTAGGTTAACGAGCCCTCTACTCCGGTATAAGCTGAGCGCGCGAGTCCTTTTACCGTATGGAAGCGAAAATTCTAATTAGTGTTAATAAGAGTCTTCCACCATTCATAGCCTACTAAGTGAACCACCACCCACCAACGCTCTTCTATAAGGTGAACCTGTTTATTAATAACAAGTCCTCTTAGGACATGTATATAATTTAAAAAATTGAGAATAGTCCATCAGAAACAGCGCCGCGAAGCAGACGAAGTGGCCAAGCAACACAAGTTCACCTTGGTGGTAACACCAGGTAAAGGCGCTGGTTCGAGTCCTGCTGGGGACGAAAAAAAAGCGCACCGGCGCACCCTCGAAAGCACACCGGTGCACCCTCGAATCGAACGAACGAAATTGGTAATAACTTAATGAGGACGGAAATGGTTAAGCATCTTACCCAGTAATTAGCGAATAGCAAATTTGCGAAAGCGAAGCTGGAAGTACCAAGCAGTGCTAGACACTGGACTAGGAATAGTTGTACACCAAAGAGGCTTTGGTGAAGAACCAGAACAAAAAAATTAAGCATCTTGTAACCAGCTATCTGGGTGAAAGAAAAAAATACCGAGTTGGGAAGCACCAAGCAGTTAAATACTGGACTAGAGAATAAAAACTCTAGTAGTTGCAGAACAAGAAGCTTAAAAAATAATCAACATTTTTTTTTTAAAATTTTTTTTCCTTTTTAAATTGTTGGAACCATCAAATTCCTATGGTGTTGGAATCATCATATTCCTATGACGAAAACACTATGTCTCGTAAGCTCATGTGTTGGAACCATCACATGCCTATGGTGTTGAGATCATCATATTCCTATGACGACAACACTATAGCTCGTGTTCTCATTCTTTCGTTCCCTTCGTCGTCGCTATGACTCATTATGCCGCGCACCATGAGTCTAGAGCACTCCGTGCGTTGCAAAGAGATAACGCGTCTTCGTGTATATAAACTCCTCCATAGTTCTCTCTCTAGAATCAATCTTCTATACTCATACAACGTTATTGCAGCTGCAGTTGATTCACCCCCGTGCACCTATTGCCGTGCCAACATC
>Ga0247757_10001469_pt1 | contig 15381 bp, 16 predicted proteins | sample UWRJL126311R4_FD_180929 | JGI IMG/M metagenome (GOLD analysis project Ga0247757, IMG submission 180929) | Plant litter microbial communities from Arlington Agricultural Research Station in Wisconsin, United States - UWRJ-L126-311R-4 | ecosystem: Environmental > Terrestrial > Plant litter >... | reverse complement strand
AGAAATTCGCACCTACACCACAATTTGTTTTGTCGATACCAGAAGCGTCCCACAAGCGGCATCTATTTTCTCGTAAGAAGAAATGGCAGTACGTAGCTAATTCACTGCGATTCTGTTCTAACGAACCAAAGGATTCATTATCTTGTTCTTTGCAAGAAAAACTTAAAGAGCTGTTGAACCTTCAGAATCGCACGCCTGATAGACCCTATAGCATTATACATAGACTCCAGCTCGGTAAAGCTTATGCCAGCCTTGGATATCCAGACCTGGCAGCTGGGGATGCATACAAAGCTCTTCTTCTTATAACCGAAATTGTGGAAGAAGGGGAGTACTACAACCAAGCCTTAGAGGCAGCTGTTATCGATTTCACGAAACATCTGCCTCATCTACCACCTGATCAAGTCAATCCTATTCCTAAACTCCCATCAGAAAAAGCCCATGAAAGCGAGAAAGAAACAGCTGTTAATTGGGTAAAAACGTCGTTATTGGAATCTACGTGCGTCTTAGTACGCTTTTACAGTCTGGAAGTAAAGCTGACTAGCATGTAGGTATGATATATTGGTTCCTAGTCTATTCGAATGTCAATGCTTCAGGAGCGCATTTGACTTCAACGGACGTGCGTTGAGAGCATTTCCTAACGCGTCCACATTCCAGTTTTATCAGAAGACCCTTGAATCGAAATTACAGTCCCATTTTGCCAACGAGTCTAGGGAGTTCGACAAGATTAATATACAGGAGTATCCAAATAAAGGTCTTGTACGTCGGGAGCTATATCCATGGAACGAGCTTGAGCCTGACAGGTTTGCACCTGAGGTGCTTCAATTCCTAAACAAAGAAATGTCACAGGTTGCTCCTAAGCTTGAGGTGAAGATAGTGGAGCTGGCGGTTCTTGGGTAAATTTTATTTCTGATAGCGAGTGCATCGCTAACCGAGAATCTAGTCAACAGTCATCATTACAGAGAACTGTCAAGCAACTGGGAGTATTTGCTAAGGAAGACATCGCTCCTGGCGAACAAATGTTGAACGAAAAGTCACTTCTGACAGGAGTTGCGCGACTACATGACTCCTTTTGTGATGCTTGCAGCATTCCGCTACCTAGCCTCTCATCCGAACCTAATCCAGATATAAACATCACTGCATGCGAAGAGTGTGGAGAAGCCTTCTTCTGTGGTGAGGAATGCCATAATCTTGCGCAGGATAACTACCATCCCTCACTTTGCGGTATAAGTTTTGAGCAGAGTGTTTCCGCAGGCGAAGTGGTGGACTCACTGTATACTCTTCTCTTGATACGAGCATTAGCCTTGGCAGAGACTCAAGCGGTTCATCCTCTTGAACTGAAAGAAGTTCGCTACATCTGGGGGGATTATCATGGCCTTGATCTAAAAGAGATATGGGAGTCTGGACCCGATGTATTCAAACGTGTCCCACTAACCCTGCCCTTCTCCTTTGAGAGCAATATTCTCAAACCTCTGCACATACTGGAAAAGATGGACGTAAATATCTTCGAGGAAAGTTATCGTTATGATACGTGGGTTTTCAATACTCTGTATGCCAAATTCCGAGGTCAGTGTTACAAATCGATCCTCATTACCACTTACCGATTGAATATATATAGGGACTGCATCAGCACAGCAAGGGCTCGATGGCCGGCCCGAAATTGGCGCGGTGCATCCCCTGTGGTGCCTCGCCAACCACAGCTGCGATCCGAATGTTGCCTGGGAATGGCGGGGCAGCATGCGTTTCTGGGCACGCAAGGACCTAGTCGAGTTTTGGGGGCGTCATCCAAGCAAGAAGCCGGGTTTAGCAAAAGGAGACGAGGTCATGAGCCACTACTGCGACGTTCGTCTCCCAGTGAAGGAAAGGCGCGAATGGGCTGTGGGCGCATTGGGCGGAATATGCGTATGCCCGCGATGCGTTTGGGAGGAGAATCAGTGTCAACTTCCTTACACAGCAGTTGTCCGAGCATGTCAATCTTGAATACACTAGCCTGATCAAGCATAGATTTGAAGATGTGGATCCTTTAGATTCTAATGGCTAGTCACCTCTATTTGCTTATTCCACTTCCTGGCTCTTTGGTTCCTTGGTTCTGCTTAGATCGTACCCCTTGGCCTTCTTGTCCGGCTGATTACCTTGTCTGGAAGAAACAGCCACCGCAAATCATCCTCCTGGTGCACTTCTGCTCTTGGCTGACCTGCAAGCCCAACGCCCCAGGCGAAGTCAAGGGAAAGCCGATGAAAAAGTGTGTAAGGGTGTTGTTTCTTCATAAAGCCTCTAGCTATTTATACCAACATTAAGCATGATGACATCGTTCGTTAGCGAAACCAGTAGCCATAGAGTTCTGCCCATTCTCATTGACTACTAAAAAATAGTGAATACTCGAAACCAACGAGCGTGTGTACAAGTCATACTTTATGCAGGCTCCGCTTTCATCGTGCCAGACCCGGCCCAACGGATTGACACGATACGGGGTACTCTCAGTGGCGCTCGCCAATCTGATCATCACTGGATCTCTCCCATAGCCTTGTTGCCAATCTCCTGATCATTACGAGCACACTTGCTTTTTCCATCTCGTCACCCTTATCTGTCTCTGTTTCGCAAGAACCACCCTTGGCCCTGCAAAACCTGCTCACTCCGTGTTTCGCTCCCCCAACACACCGGTCTGCACCCTTGCCGACAGAAACGTACGACATCATACGCTGGCATGTTCCGTATACCATAAAACCTCAAAAACAAGAGGCAAACTAGCCCGAGCGCTCGCAGGGGACATCCTGGTTGGCTTGGGCTGAGTTGAAGGCGCGTATTTTATGATGAAACGGTACTATAATATACAATACTAGCCATTTCATTCGTAGACCTTATCTAATTTACAATATATACGAGTTATTACACAGTATTATCGTTCAGCTAAGGATGTAACCGTCCGGGGCTAGTTTGATCGGGGTGTAAGGCATCCAACCGAAGCCAAACCCAAGCATCTCCGAACAATTATATTGAATGTGCGCCGCTACCCTAGCTGTGCCGCGCTTTGCTCCCACGGCACGGCCGCGCGTGCCGCATTTGGTAGGAGGCTGCCGCCCAAAGATTTCCGGTGAGCAAATAGCTGCTTTGCCGCCGTGCCGTAAATAGACCGTTTCACGGCGATGGCTTGAATGCCGTCACGGCACGGCAGATCTGTCGGCTAGAGCCGCATCACGTGTGCAATGTTGACATCTTGAACACTCAATTTCTTCGAAACCTAACCCTACGATGGTACTTGAGCGCTGTGAGCATGCATGAATGTGCCAAGAGCCCAACTATGCCTCTTAGCTGTGCCTTCGTACAAATGCGTGTATGTGTAACTCGGACCACTGTGAGACCATACTCCATGCATCTCGCAGCCGCCACTCCTTGGAATTGTACGGGAAACATGGCGCTTGTCTTTCGGGGGGTAATAATGACATGCGTGGGAAATCTTACCGTATCGCCACGCTTCCGAGCGTGATCTTCATTGTACTAGACTCGCTCTAGGCATCGTGAAGCGAACACGATCGGTCAGGCCAGACCGTTCAGTGTTATAGAGATCGCGATGCGACAGATCCGGTACGTTACCGGTAAAGAAAGTACAATGGCGTTCATGCCTACGAACGCGCAACGACGGTCAGCATACCGCCGTGGCGAATTTAGCAAGGAACGTAGCTAGGGAGCATAGAGACCAAATGCAAATTACACATGTTTATCGAGTAGTACAAGAGTTTATATACCTTGATACAAGTACAAACAAGCTCTGAAGCTAGGTTCTTCTCCTGTAGCGCCTATGGACACTGTTAATGAGTAGATATTAGTGTTGAGAGAAGCTGAATCGCAAATTCTAATGCCATACCATGCCAGGCCAGGCCAGGCCAGACCATGACGTGAAACCGTAAATCCGTAAACCATGTATTCATTCCCGTAACGCCCAAATGTACAATCATCTATCCTGTCAGACATGAAGCGATACAATAGTCATCATATCATTTGTCTTTGATTAGCGGTTGGTTCAAGCAGTCGAACCAGCCCAGCTCTTGCGATTCTGTTCTTCCCAGATGACCAGCTCACGGCCGCTTCTTTGCCCGCTGCGTCGGACGCGGTCAATGCCGAGATGCTCAAGGCTATCGCGACCTACGTGGATTCCAAACCCATATCTTATTTTACCAGGCTCGAAAGCCGAATTCCGAGCTTCAAATCCTTCCTTCTCTGTTTGTGCTCGTCGTTCTTTCTCACGATGCGCTCCTCTCAAATTATCACGCGAGGGTCGGATAAGAGAGGTGAGGGACTGTGCCCAAGTTCGCTCGAGGTATGCGTCACCCATGAGCTTTGCTACAAGCTCAGGCTTAGTTTGTGGGCGATTGAAAGCACGATCAGTTAGGATGGGGCTCTGGTAAACCCAGCTAATGATTTCAGCAAGGCTATTGCTTCTGTGTGGCAATGCTGCAAGACGACGGCTGGGCCAAAGTGCGAGCAGACTGACTCCATAGAGTGCTAAGAAGAAACAAAGCGCATAGTACCCAGGGAGCTCCGCGGCCACGCGAACGGCATCCGAGGAGGGATAATACTGGGTCCAGAAGCAGCCGCCTGCGAGGATTGGGATAGCGATGGAGCAGAGCGATACGATAGAGAGAATAGCAGCCTGGTAATGCTGATTCTCAAGGGCGGAGAAAGTAGTGGAGAGAGGAAGGCGACAGGAATAGTCCACAAGAAGTGACGTTTCAGCAGTTGCACCTCCCTTCGACGACAGGGACATGTACGGACGCAAGGCGCGGAGAGAGTAGTCGAATGTAAGCATACTGAGAAATAGGAATTGTCCTATTAACGCAGGAATAAAGGAATAGAGAAAATTCGAGGCTGAAAAGCCAGCGGAATTGGTGCGTGCAAAAACTTGAGGCAAGAACCCTAGGCGTACTGCGCTGTTGACGAAGCTGAGGACCAGAAATGCGATGAGAAGCACCAATGCAGTGATGATCCACATCACAACTGCAGAATCGCGCAAGTACCAGGGCAGATACCGTAGGCGGACATTTGGGCTGCGAATATCCATGCGGATAGAGAAGTCACTCGGGCGTTGACCTGCCCGTCCAGCAGATGGATCTGGATACATCTGTTCCGGTCCTTTCTCCCTGATACGACCAGCCTCAATGGAATATTGCCGTGTTGAGGCACCTTCCTCACCAATGCCGTGAAAGATGTCATTCGGACGGTTTGTTGTACTCCAATACCCTATCCGGTCTGATCGGCCTCTGAGGTGTTCCCAGCCCCGTCGCTCGAATGTCTCGGCGCCTGTATAATCGTTCGTGATGTTTGACCTCTCCAGGAGTGCAATAATGTCGGCCAAAGATCGAGGGTCCCACTTCAGCCCTGTTTGTCCTCGTAGCAAGACTAGGAGAACAAGCATGGCAATGACCAGCAGTACGTAGAGTGCAACGACAGCCCAAATAACGCCTTGCACTGCTAGCCATCGCCACTTTTGCCGTTCAGTATCGTATCGGACGTTGAAAGAAGCTGCCAGTAGCGGGACCGTCCACTGAGCAAGCCAGAATACCAGGAAACATAAGCCGAGGAGGGGCTGACCTGCACGAAAATACTCCATCCGAGGGCCGATGAATTGCATTGGATATAGCTGCAGAAAGATGGCTTCTGAGCTTTGGTGGTATTTGTTGGAGGCCATGGCCATAAATGGGACGACGCGCTGGAGGGCCGTTCGTATCTGGATAAGCCACAAAAGGATAAAGGCACCGAGCAATGTCGGCAGATATCTAAAGACAAAGTAGCGACTATCGCCGAACGTTTCGTAGTCCCATAGGCCGACGCCGCGGTTACGATTCGAGTACACGGCAATGAATATCAGCGCTGCGAGCATGATGGCGCAGATGAAGGTGAACAAAAGTAGGCATACGGGGCGCAGAATGCCAGGGAGAAAATTCAAAGGCGCATGAGGGACCGAGTGTGCAATAAACACATCCCTCTGGGCCTGATCTTGCATCTGAGCCTGGTACGGCTGCTTGGGTGCCAGCAAGTCTTCGCTGCGATCTAGTGTATGTCTTGACTGCCTCTGGGGTATGAATCGCGAGAGTCTCTCCTGGGTTCGCGCTTCTTGGGCCATGTAGCCCAAACTCTCATCAGAGACGATGCGCTCAACGGGATACTCGTCCTCATCTTCGTCCTCGGGCTCAAGCTCCTCTTGACGATCTTCCTCTTGTTGTTCGTGTCCCAGTGGATACATGCGGCTACCCCGTACCTCTTCATCGCGAGTAAGCTGGTCAATGGCAAAACGAATGTACGGAGTGGTGTCCATTCCGGGAGTGGTGGCCAGCGAGTCTGAGTCCATACCGGAGGGATGGGAGGGCTGTCTCCCTTGGTGTGTATCAGGCCTCCCTTCGACAATGGCGGAAGCGGTGGGCGACTGGGGGCGGTCGCTGGCAGGCGCGGGGTGGCGTGGAACACCGACTCCCTTCAGCGAGGCTATCGGAACTTCAGGATGAGGGTGCAAATGCTCATGGCTTTCAGCGGGTGTTCTGTGGTGGGAAGGTGGGGTATGATAGTGACGCCTCGGGGCATCACTCTCAGTTGAAGTGTTATTCTCTGACAGGCTGTAGTAGCCCTCAGACGCGGCTTGGGAAGCAGCAATGCTCTGCTGCGAGTCGGAATGAGAGAGACGAGGACGGCTGACTTTGGGCTCGTTAGTGAACAGCTTGAGAGCAAACTGGAGCTACTCACCGTTGGTTTGCTTGAGCTGGAATGACGACTCCAAGCTCATATCGCTCAGTGAAGCGCTAGAAAAGAGTGGGTATGCGGAAAAGGTGCATTGTTAGTGCATTGCTGAGCTGGGTGGTCGATTTTGTACAAGCCGCGGCTCCGGCGGGGGATCCTGCATGAGGCTGGGAGAGGGGGCTGGGAGCCTGCCACGAAGGAGGGTTCGTCGTCACAGCGAGCTCATTGGCGCAGTGGACTTGATAAGGATGAATTATTTGGTACTATGAAACGCCATGCTAATGCATCCTTGATTTTTGCGACGCTGAATCCAGGCCCTGTAGATGGTGATGCGATAGTGTTGCTGTTGCTGCTGCCCGTGGCGTGGCGGGGGATGAGCTGGCTCGCTTAGCGCTGCGCTGACCCAGATCGCCCTCGCCCCGTCTCCATGATTGCCCAACGTTTGCTGGAAACACCAGCTATCCAAGTCTTTCGTCGACTGTGCCCAGACACTCGTGGGATTAGCATTGACGGGAATGGTCTGTGAAGCTCGTTCAGGGCGTTCTTCCTAGCATGGGAACCTGCGCGTCCACGATATCACGCATCCTGGAAGCTACCTTCCACCTCGAGGGCCGCGAAAAAGTGTGATGGCGAACCATGCGACCCGCTTGATAACAGCAGCGAGGCGATGATGTATGGACATCCACAGCCATCCCCGTCGGACTTACAGGCGTGCATGTGCGAGGGATTGCATGGTAAGCGGAAGATCACGTGCGTAAGCTAGCGCGTTTTCTAACAATTGCACTCGCAGCACGTAAACACCGGAAGCCCACATGCAGATATCTCGGCGAAGGCAACATCAGTAGAAACCAGGACGCTGTGCCTGCAACCCTGCACCCTCGCCTTCACAGTTTCTGCCATGCCTGTCGCTACAAAGCCTGAAGAGCGCTCGCCATCCCCAACTCCAGCCCCGCCCATCGCAGATGCACCTGGGCCCCGCGCCCAGGGTCTCATCAACATCTTCAACCAAGCTGTCAAGGCAACCTTGGACAAATGCTCGCCCGCCAATTTCCAGTCCTGCTTTCCTACTCTTGCACAATGCAGTCCTGAGATATTGGAGGATCTACGCGCCCAGATCATCCAACAACTCGACCACACCTGGAAGGCAAACTTCGACGACCTCATGACACGGCGCAATGTCGTTCTTCTGCTCAATTCGCTTGACCAGTGCATCGAAGATGCGCGCCTGAGGAAGAAACGCGCCGAGCTCAACGCAAAGGGAGCCCCTGTCGAAAACCCCGTTGCGTAAGTACTGTTTACCAACACTGCTAGCATTCCCATCGTTGCAGTCAAGTTGACTATCCCACCAGGCCTCATACACTACCACCAGCCGAAATCCATCTTGCGCATGTGATGCCGTTTCTCGAAACCCAAGCGACCGACATGAACAAGCAACTGGTCGAAACCCAGGAAGCCAACCACGAACTGCTCTCTACTGTCTCAGCACAGCGCGCTGAAATAGAAGCTCTAGTCCAAGGTCTTGAAAATGTCATACAAGACCTGGAAACTAGCGCACAAGTGATGGGCCAAGAGGAAGTTCAGAATTTAAGCAAAGAGATCAAAGCGCTGGAAACAGAAATGAAAAAGTGACCAGGCTCAGAGCATTAGTGTCCGAAGGCTACACCATAAGCCAGGCATCAACTTTCTCGGCTGGCACAGGATGCTTCTGGAAGCGGGATACACAGTCGGCATCCGTAAGGCTATTGCATGGGAGTGTGTCACACGATGCTGTGACGCTGAAGTAAAAGCCGAGCATTTAGAGTGAATGCTGGTGGCGGCTAAACGGGAACATGGCCGACTGGTCGCACGTGGCGAAGCACAACACTGCATCCTTCCATGATTACAGAAAAGACCATGGCGAGCCACACTGGACTGGTTTGGCATGCTCAATCCCCACGCCCACAATACTCCAAGTGCAGATGAAAGCGTGGGCTCCCGATTGCCGAGTTGCATCAGTGATGCAATGTTTATCGGTTTCATGCATTCCCAGTAAGGTCCGAGATGGATGGGAATATTCTCCAGGATGCGGTGCAGTATTGGGTCAGTGTTGGGATCTGGTTTGGTGCTCTTGGGTACCATTACCAACCTTATGCTCGTTGTCAGATTGCCGATCGTCATCGTACTTATTCCTCACATTATGTGTATGTGTGCATGTTACTATTTCGGTTTTGATATGTCCCAAATTGTAAATGCATACTGACATTTCCTGCTGTGATGGCTAGGATATTGGTAGCTGCATCTCTTCAACGGAGCCGCATGGTTCAAAGACTACATTCAGCCCCTGCAAGCAGCTGCGCATATCATCCAAAGCCGAAATTATCATCCTAGAAGCCGAATGGCGGGGCTCCGCGTGCCCAACTTACGCAAGACCTCAATATATTTTAATTTATACACCCATTTTCAACCCAACCACCGGCTAACCGTGTAATTTCCCTAATCTATCACCACCATAGCAGCGACGCGATAGCAGGATTGTGCAAGCCAACATCCGATCATTTAAGAAGTGCGTAGTTGCTTTGGAAAAGATGTGCTGTAGCCCGGGTTAGTCGTAGTAACGCCGATTCTCGATCATACACCAAAGGGAGCCATCATGAAGTTTTCTGCAGCAATCAGCGCCGCCGTGGCCCTCTCGTCGGTCAACGCAGCGACCCTGAAGCCACGACACTGTCAGTCACCACTGGTCATTGTCAACTGCACATCCAACTGACATCTCATAGATACCTTCCCATCTATTGGCGGCTCTGACTGGCAATACGTTCGCCAAACCGATAACTTCCAGAGCAATGGTCCCGTATCAGACGTCACCTCAACCCAGGTCCGCTGCTTCACGTCAAGTACCAAATCGGCTCAAACAATGAGTGTGGCCGCTGGAAGCAGCGTCTCTTTCAAGTCCAGTCCTTCAATTTTCCACCCAGGACCCATTCAGTTTTACATGGCCAAGTAAGTCATACCTCTTGTCTCATGAGACGCATCATCGAAGACAGGGTTAACAGAGCAACAGGGTGCCCGATGGCAAGACAGCCGCAAACTGGGACGGATCCGGTCAAGTTTGGTTCAAGATCTACGCAGAACCAGCTACCAGGGGTAGCAATGGACTTAGTTGGGCAAGCTTGAGTACGTCTTTGATGCTAACAGCCCCTTTTGGCGGGATGTAAAATTAACACGCGAACAGACAAGGCCTCCATCAGTGTGACTATTCCCAGGAATGTTCCATCCGGAGAGTATCTCCTCAGAATCGAGCATATCGCTCTTCACGGCGCCAGCCAGGCCGGAGGCGCCCAACTATACGTTTCCTGCGCTCAGATTGCAGTCACTGGCGGAGGCAGTGGTACACCAGGCCCACTTGTTTCTTTCCCTGGCGCTTACTCTAAGACCGATCCTGGTCTTATGGTCAATATCTACTCCGTAAGTTTCTTAGAGTTAGTCTCTACTCATTCGAACGCTAGTTAACAAAACATTTAGGGCCAAGGTTCGTACACTCCCCCCGGCCCGGCCGTCTGGACCGGCTAGAGAGCTGCCAAGATCACCCAGATCAAGTAGGGAGGTGGATTGCATAGGATGGTATCCCCAATAGGAATGACTGCAAGTATTGTAATCAAAGTATGATTAGCGCATAATGAGATGCTACGTAGGTCACCGACCTTAAGTAGTACCAAATAAAACCCTTGACACTCCAGTAATCTCTTTGGTGCACTTACCGATCCTGTGCTCTGACCTTTGTATGGTGTTTTCTTAGGCAACTGAGGGGATCACAAAATCAAAAATAAGAACCATGCAAAGCACCCTTCACAGACCAAAAAAGGCGTGAATAGGACAACTACTAGCACTTGATTCGCAAACCAATAATCGATGACACCTTTGTATCCGTACATGTATGTACGTTCTTATAGTTCAAACTTCACGTGCACATGACTAATCAAGCGCCGAGTTTCGGAGCTAGAGCTAAGAAGGCCGTCACCCTCTTACCATTTCATGCCCACTTAAAAGGCGAACTGAACATCCCATGACGGCTGCTCCGCTTTCGCAACGCTTCAATCTCGCGATGGACGGCGCGGGGTGACTGTTATATCTAAAGAGCTTCCCACAGCTTCTTAACTCGAATCACAATACCTACTCATAGAGCAGCTCTCAGGACTTCAAGCAGCCTTTTATTGGCACAGTTCTTTCCTCACGTGTAGTCAGTGTTGGCTTAAACCATCTTGCGCTACAGCCATGTCGGGTCCTTACCTCCATGGTCACCACGCCTCTGTCCTACGCTCGCATAGTTGGCGAACGGTTGAGAACTCTTGTCCACACCTGATACCTTACCTGAACGACCCAGCCCTTCAGATTCTCGATGTAGGCTGCGGTCCAGGTACGATAACGGTCGATCTCGCCTCTCGCGTTCCCAATGGCTCCGTCCTTGGTATCGATCCTTCCGCCGACGTTATACAGAAAGCGAGGAAGCACGCAGAAGAGAAAGGCATAACAAATGTCCGCTTCGAGGTAGGAGATGTCTTTCAATGGAAGGAGATACAGGGCATACAAGAAGGCGCTTTCGACGTTGTGCACGCGCACCAAGTCTTACAGCACTTGCAAGATCCTTTAAGCGCCTTCAAGGAGATGAAGAAGCTCACAAAGAGAGATGGTATCGTTGCTGTGCGTGATTGCGACTACAGCGCCATGAACCACTATCCAGAGCATGATGGCATGCGCAAGTGGATGGACTTGTACATTTCTGTTGCACGACATATTAAATGCGACCCGAACATTGGGAAAAGGTTGCATGCAATAGCTATGCAGGCGGGGTTTCCTAGAAGCAACATCGATTCCAGTGTGGGTACATGGACATTTAGCACACCTGACGAGAGGGAGTGGTGGTGTGGGCTATGGGCCGACCGAACAACTAAGAGTGACTATAAGACACGTGTATTGGAAAGTGGACTGGGCACGGAGACCGATTTAGAGGAAATAGCACAGACGTGGAAGGAGATGGAGACAAAGGAAGATGGCTGGTTCGCGGTTATTCACGGGCAAGTGATATGTCACAACAGGCTGTAGATCTCTGCATGTACGCGTACTGAGTTCGATCACTATCTCACTTTTCATGTCACACTTGTTCGCTCGTATGCTGTACCTTCATCTCCTCGGCGCCTTCCGAACCTCTCCCCTCGCTATCACCATCTAACAAGCGGCTTAACCATGTGAATCTTACCTCCTTACTAATAGAATCAAACCCCGCCCCATACCGCCTGTCCGTCATCTGACGGCGTACATTAGCTTCCTTATTCCCTGCGTGTCGAATCGCGAGACCCTTTATCAGCCCCACCACCCCGCTTCAAAAGCTCAGCATACCAGCAGGAGTCACTTCTTTACCATTAAACTTACACGACACACCGAGTCTCTGGTCCAAAGCATCCATCATGCAATCCGCCATCAATCTCGTCAACGAGCATTCTAACCAGTGCCCCAAGTGCAGCGCGTCCATCAGCGACGGATCAAAGACTTGCGGGTCTTGCGGAAGCGTAAGTGCAGAGATGCTGCGTATTACGAGTGTTGGTGTACAGAACTGACTTCATGTAGACTTGCCCTGTTTGAATGACGATCCACGAGTTCGGCGACTATTCGGTCGAGACAGCGGGTCGGTAGGAGTTAAGCTCGAGTTCAGGCGGGCTGGGAAGGCTGCATCTCTGCATACAATGGTTGACGGGGTTAGTCAGTCTGCTATGGCGGCTGTACCGGTTGATCAACTATACCATAAAGCAATCTATAGTCACTCATGACTGTTCCATTCAGTTTCCTTGATTGTATAAAGCTGATTTCGAAAGTCTCTTCTAGCCGTGTTGCTCTGCCAGTTCTTCCTTGAATTTGCCCACCTTTTGCTAAATCTAGCTTGCCAGATTTCCTATTAGGTCTCCCTCATCCTCTCCCTCAGCTAAAGTAGTGAATAATGCTACACTATCACCTTTCCACCCCTCGGGGACTTCTGTATTTTCGCGTCCCGTTTCCTTTAAGTTTCTGAACTCATGAACGAGGTGCTCCAGGGTAGCTGCATCTTGCTCGGCAGTCGAAGGATGGAAATCGACAGGGTATGCACTCCTGTACTCCTGAATATGCTCACCTTCAGATTTGATTTCTTCAATAAAATCGAGCGCGTCCTTTGGCAGTATCGCTCCAAGCCGAACAGCCATAGCGGCGATGCCTTGCACGAGCCCACCGATCCAAGGAATGGTGCGTGCTAGATTCTGGTAGCCTCGCATACATAGCAGGAAGTAAAAGTGCGCTTCCTTATCTGTATAATTGTGTAAAATATGGTTTATCACGTAAAGCATGCCGCTTTGCCATATGATACTGCAATTTGCGGATTTAGATGTTGCTCGATAAGTGTAAACGAGCCGCTTCAGCTGTTTCATAGAGGCCTCGATAATCTCGATAGGTGTCGCGTTATTATTAGCAAATGTGGAAAGTTTTGGTTGAGGCTTCACATCCGCAAATGGGCGAAAGAGATCCAAGACAATAGTATGGAACGATATACTAGGCTAAGTCAGAATCAGTCGTTGGGAAAGTACCGCATATCATACTGAAGATTGACAACTCCGTCTGGAGTATATTCTCCACGCTTGGTGTCATCGCGTAGCCCGTCCGCCCAAGCCAACAGCTTCTGGAAGATGATTTCCGCAGCAGGTAATAACACTACGCCTTCATGGAAATACTGGTAGTTCATCTCGAAGGCAATAAGCCAGAGTTTGCAAATAAAGGTATACGCCTGGCTCTGGTAGAGAGGTAAGGGCCGATTGATTGAGCTCTCAGCCGATGAATCACTAGGAATGGGTAAATTTGGAGGTATCTTAACGAATGACTTCCTGTGATAACTCATAGAAACAAGCCTATTTATCCAATTAGTACAGTCTAGTATCTTACGTGTGCTCTTGTTACATTTGGTAGTTGAAAGAGCCCCAGGCAGTAGCTGAGGCTGCTATTTTAATATTGCTAGCTTGGAGATCCAACGGACTTGACGAGGTATCTGCCGGAACGTTATACAAGTGAAGTCGTTGTGCCATACTAGCGCTTTCAGCCAGTAATTTCATCCCGATTTTATCGTTTCCAAAAGTTGTCCAAGCCATGCACATCAGTGAAATTGATGCAAGGGTTGTTAAGCAGTCAACATCTTTCACAGCGTCATAGAGTTGTGAAGCTTCATGTAAGAAGCTATGAGCTAAAGAATATGCCGCGGGTTCATAGTAGGCATACATCTGCTGGGGAAAGCATTAGAAGGAAGGCTGAACAGATTGTATTTGTTTCCAGCGACACTTACGCACGCCCATGCGAGAACAGAGTTTACGAGAAGTCGTGAACAAAACTGCACTTCACCATTGACTAGATCCTCTAGGAAGAGGTCGATGTCAAAGTATGCCCACCAAGGCATTTCATTTACCAGATGTAAGCTTATTGCTCGGGCTGCAAGATCATCCGAAATGATAACATCAGTCCAACGACATATACGGAGGCAATTCAAACGAGTGTCAGCATATTCACTTGAAATTTCCGCCTCCGGGTCAGCTGATGCTCTACCGCTAGTTGATGAGGGCGTACAGAGCAGTTGATGATCTTGCTCTGATACAGAGTCTCTTTTGCGCTTCTTTGCGGGCAAATCTGGTTTCCCAAAACGGAGGGAGGCTAAAGGACTGATTCCGAGTAGACCCAAGTCAATTGAAGCAACATCTAGAGGGACCAACGCAGGATAAGCGTTCGGATGCAATGCAGCCAACTGGAATTCGATGGATGTGCTGGTTTGGGGTAGAATACTCCGGTTCGTTTCATTGGCCGAAGGGCACTTATAAACAAGATGCTGCTCTGATAGTGCAAGCGCATTATCCAGCGACATGCCTTGGCGAATATGTCGAAATAACTCTTTGGCCCCATGTTGAGGAGCGTGCTGCAGTATATCATAGAGATGAACTAGATCTTGTGACTTTTTTTCTAATTCTTCGTTCTTGCGCATCAATGCGTTATGATATTCCCTGCGGGTATCAGCCGAGGAGGTATCGTGGTCGGGTTGGGTTAGCAAACGTTCGATGTTGTGGTCTGCTCTGATGCGCCGAAGCATATCGAATGATTCATTTTCAGGCAAAGTCACGAGCTGATTCACTAAGTCTTGGTACATATCTTGCTGAATGCGGAGGTCTTTGTATTTCCGGCGTAGTGATGACTTCTGTGTATCTGCGTACTCACACGAGACATTGCGCAAAACACATTCACTGCACTTTGGATGCTCAGCACTACACTTGAAGTAGCTTAGTGGACCGTCGCTTGGATGTTGTACAAGGACTATTGTACCTTGATCTTTCTAGTTCTGCAAGCTGAACATGCAACTGATACTCGGAGTCTCTTTGTCTGCACAGCCTCCTTCCCAGGAAGTCTACGGGTAGCAGGAAGGAGCGGGCGCAGAGGTCGGTCAAACCTATCATCAAGATGGTCGAAAGTGTTTTCCATAGAGGATCTGGTATAGGAAAGGTCAAGTTCAATTATAGGATGGTATGAGATGAATGATAGATGCGGGTACAGTGGTTAGGCTGGTATATATGGAGATAGCCATTGTTGGTGGCTTGCTTGCCGAAAGACCCACTGGTGAGATGGCCA
>Ga0247757_10001468_pt1 | contig 15390 bp, 13 predicted proteins | sample UWRJL126311R4_FD_180929 | JGI IMG/M metagenome (GOLD analysis project Ga0247757, IMG submission 180929) | Plant litter microbial communities from Arlington Agricultural Research Station in Wisconsin, United States - UWRJ-L126-311R-4 | ecosystem: Environmental > Terrestrial > Plant litter >... | reverse complement strand
GATGATTATGTAAGCAAGCCCATCAGCCCTAAAGTACTTGTAAGCCGTGTAAATGCACTTTTCCGCCGTGTAAACAGCAAAGACACGGGTAAGCATATTGAAATAGGCAGCATCACCATCGATCCTGTCAAATTCCTGGTAAGCATCGAAGGCCAGGATATGATACTGGCCAAAAAGGAGTTTGAACTGCTGTACCTGCTGGCATCCCGCCCCGGCCGTGTTTTTCTACGCAACGAGATCCTCTCCCAGGTATGGGGCAATGACGTAATCGTTGGCGACCGAACCATCGATGTTCATATCCGCAAAGTGAGACAAAAGCTTGGAGTGGACTGTATTACTACGGTGAAGGGAGTGGGGTATAAGTTTGAAGTGTGAGGTTAGTTACGAGTTACGAATTACGAGTTACGGATTACGATTGGTGATTTCATCGTAATTCGTCACTCGTAATTCGTAATTTGAACGTGATTATCTTGTTTTACTCATGAAGAATCTTTCTCCCCAACAACTCTCCGCATTTACCGCGCTCATTCTGTCGGTACCGCTTTCATTGGGGATTTATTTTTTACGGCCTAACTGGGAGATCGCATTGATATCGTTGGGGGTGATCTTTGTGGGCAGTTATTTCCTGATACGTTTTGTGCTGGAATCTTTTATCTATCGTAAGATCAAACTCATTTACAAATTCATTTACCAGACAAAAGCAACACGCCGCGAGGAAACTTACTACAAATACATCCTTCCCCAGAAAGGGATCGATGAAGTACGTGCCGATGTGGAACAATGGGCCGAACAACGCAGTGCGGAGATCGAATTGCTGAAGACGAATGAGGCTTTCCGGAAAGAGTTCCTGCAAAACCTGGCGCATGAGTTCAAGACACCCATTTTTGCCATACAGGGTTATGTGGACTCGTTACTGGGTGGCGCCATGGAAAATCCGCAACTGAGTACGCGGTTTCTCGAGAATGCCGCGCGTAATGTAGAACGGATGGTGAACCTGGTAGAAGATCTTGATGAGATCACCCGTTTGGAAAGCGGTCAGCAACCCTTGTATAAAGAGAATTTCGTGATACAGGATATGATCCGCGAAAGTTTTGAAGCTTTATCCATAAAAACCGCCGCCAAGAATATCCGCTGCAGTATCAAGAAGGGATGTGAATCGCCCATCACTGTATTTGCAGATATGGCAAAGATCCGCCAGGTAATCAACAACCTGCTCGAAAATGCCACCAAATACGGCAAACAGGATGGCACCATCGTAGCGAGTGTGTACAAAACCGATGGAAAACATGTGCTGGTTGAGTTTGGCGATGATGGTATCGGTATCTCCGAAGAACACCTGCCGCGTATTTTTGAACGATTCTATCGCACCGACCGGGGCCGCAGCCGCAATATAGGAGGTACCGGCCTGGGCCTTGCCATCTGCAAACACATCATCGAAGCTCATGGGCATACCATGCATGTAAGAAGCAAGCTGGATGTGGGAACTTCTATCGGTTTTACGTTGGATGCGAGGAAGGATTGAGAACAGCTAACAGCCCAACAGCAACAGCTCCTGTTCTAAAACAAAACTACCCCGATAGACATCGCGGTAGTACATGAGAAAATATATTCGATTGCTGTGGCAAAATTGCCATTGCTATGTTACCTGAGTATGAACACGATGCGATGAAATTGTTACCGATATATGGTGGGCATTTCAGAAATTAATCGCTATACTTACATACGAAAATGCCCGGGAATGCCACCCAAGCTAAATAATACAGAAAACCGGACTGTTTCAATGTTACCAAATCATTAATTATTAGGTGTTGCTGTTCTGAGCAAAGCATAGACCTATTTTTGCCAAAATAAAAAGCTATGGGTATTAACAACTTCGGTCGTTTGTTCATGCCAAAGAACAAAGTCTTCTATGAATTGTTTGAAGATGTGGCAGAAAAAGTGCATGAATTGGGCCTGAGACTCAAAGAGATGGTAAGCGAGCCGGATCATAACAAGCGCGCAGCCATTCTCGCACAGATTGAAGATCTCGAGCACAAAAACGACGATAATACCCACCGCATCTTTACTGAGTTGGGCCGCAATTTTATCACACCCTTCGATCGCGAGGACATCCATTACCTGGCCACAGCGCTGGATGATATCTGCGATTATGTGTATGCGTCTGCCAAAAAAATCAATTTCTACAGTGTAAACCCCAACGATACCGGCATTCAGAAAATGGCCGATCTGATCCTCCAGGGTTCTATCGAGATCAAAAAAGCAGTAATGGGTCTGCGGGATATGAAAAATCTCCGCGAAATGACCGAGGCGATGGTAAAAGTAAACAGCATCGAGAACCAGGCTGATGATGTTTTTGACATGAGTATCGAAATGTTATTCCAACAGGAAAATGATTTCAAGGAAGTGATCAAAAAACGCGAAATATACCAGGTAATGGAGATCGTGACAGACAAATGCGAAGATGCCGCTAATGTGATCGAGTCCATCATTATTAAATACGCCTAAGCCTAATGAATAATTGTAATTAATAATTATCAATTCCAATTATTAATTATTAATTACTAATTACTAATTCATCTCCGATGTTCACTCTGCTTATCATCATCATTGTTCTCGCTTTTATCTTTGATTACATCAATGGTTTTCATGATGCGGCGAACTCGATTGCGACTATTGTATCAACCAAAGTGCTAACGCCGTTCCAGGCGGTATTGTGGGCAGCGTTCTTTAATTTTGCGGCTTTTTTTATTGCGAAATACATCTTTAAAGAATTCGGTATCGGTAACACGGTAGCCAAATGGGTTAATCCAGAATTCATTAATCTTCATGTAATAATGGCTGGTATTGTTGCGGCCATTATCTGGAACCTGGTTACCTGGTGGTTTGGTATTCCGTCGAGTTCATCACATACGCTGATGGGCGGTTTTGTGGGAGCTGCACTGGCACATGCGGGAACATTAAGTGATCACGGTGTATCGGTGATCAACTATGCAAAAGTGATACCTACCTTCCTGTTCATATTCCTGGCGCCATTGATCGGGATGTTTATCGCCTTTGTGATCACTATCCTGATCGTACACCTGTGTAAACGGGCCAATCCCTACCGGGCGGAGAACTGGTTTAAAAGACTGCAGTTGGTTTCTTCTGCGGCATTCAGTCTTGGACATGGCAGTAATGATTCACAGAAAGTAATGGGGATCATCGGCGCAGCCATGATCTTTTATGAGAAGCAGCAGGGCAATATCATGGATTTTAACCAGTTTGTGGAACAATACAGCTGGGTGCCCATCACGAGCTTCCTTGCCATTGGCCTGGGTACGATGAGTGGTGGCTGGAAGATCGTAAAGACGATGGGAACCCGTATCACCAAAGTAACGCCATTGGAAGGTGTTGCTGCCGAAACAGCGGGCGCGATGACATTATTCATTACCGAGCATTTCAAAATACCTGTGTCCACTACGCATACCATTACAGGATCGATCATTGGTGTGGGTGCTACCAAACGTCTCAGCGCTGTTCGTTGGGGTGTTACGGTAAACCTGCTTTGGGCATGGATACTCACCATCCCTATTTCGGCGGTATTGGCCGCGGTCGTTTATTTTATTCTACGGCTTTTTGTCTGATCTGTTCGCCGGTATTTCAGCCCAAGTCGTTTATCTTGCAGGGGTATGGCAAAAATATTAGTAACAGGTGGCTGCGGTTATATCGGTTCTCATACGATTGTCGATTTATTAGAGAACGGCTTCCAGGTTATTTCAATAGATGACAACTCGCGTTCAACTGCTTACCCTGTAAACGGTATAGAGCAGATCACCCGGCAAAAGATCAAAAACTACCAGGTAGACCTGAAGAATTTTGATGAAACCCTGGCGGTCTTCCAGGAGAATCCCGATATCGTGGGTGTGATCCATTTTGCTGCTTACAAAGCAGTGGGTGAATCGGTAAAAGCCCCTTTGCTTTACTACGAAAACAATTTATTCGGGCTGATCAACCTGCTTAAATGTGTTGGTGAGTTTAAAGTACCGCATGTGGTCTTTTCTTCTTCCTGCACAGTATACGGCAATCCCGATTCGATACCCGTTACGGAATCTTCCCCGGTAAAAAAGGCTGAGTCTCCTTATGGCGCTACCAAACAGATGGGCGAGGAGATACTGGAAAATTTTTCACAAACCAGCGATACATCCACCATATTATTACGCTATTTTAACCCGGTAGGCGCCCACGCATCTGCGCTGATCGGTGAAATGCCGGTGGGTCGTCCACAAAACCTGGTTCCGGCCATCACGCAAACGGCTATCGGTAAAATTCCCAAGCTGGTAGTATTTGGCAACGATTATCCTACCAGGGATGGAAGTTGTATCCGCGACTACGTACATGTTTGTGATATCGCGCGCGCACACACACTCGCATTGCAATACCTCCTGCTTAAAAAGAATAAAACCAACTGCGAAGTATTTAACCTCGGAACCGGCAATGGCGTTACTGTACTCGAGGCCATCCATGCTTTTGAAAAAGTATCGGGCGTTCCATTGAATTACGAGATCGGCCCCAAACGTGCCGGTGATGTGATTGCCATCTATGCCAATAACGACGCCGCCCGCAAAGGCCTTGGCTGGGAGATCCGCCACGACCTCACCGAAATGATGCGCAGCGCCTGGGCCTGGGAGTTGAAGATCAAAGAGGCAGAGGAAAAGGTGAAAAGCAATTAGGATAATTACGAATTACGAGTTACGAATTACGAGAAGTTGTACTCTCGTAATTCGTAACTCGTAATTCGTAATTATCACTGCAGGCTATTATAATACGCAAACATCCTCTCCAGATCCCCTTGCTTCTTCATCCTGATATTTTCTTTTTTCATGAAATCGGAAACCTGCTGGGTTTTATCGGTGAGTAGCAATAATGCGTCTTCTGGTTTTAGTAACCTGCTGATGCGGTTGCCGAGAACGCCGTAGTAACTCACCAGTTTGTCCGTTCGTTTGGTGGTAGTGGCACTATTGTATTCTTTATAGGATATTTCCTCAAATTTGGTATCCATCAGCAGCAGCGCTTTGCCGTCAACCAATACCTGGTAAAAATTGTCTTTGGTAAGCTTATCAACCGCGGGGAATCCTTTTTCGAAAACAGCATTTCCAAGAGCGACTCTTTTTACAGCACCGCCAACCTCCATCTCAGTATTATCTGCGTTGAGAAAATAGAGTTTGCTGTTCTGCAGATCCAGTTTGAATTTATTGCCGGTAATGGCTTTTTCATTGCCTCCCAGGTACAATACGCCTTCGAGATATTCTTTATTAAACAGGAATTGATTTTCGGCTGTGCTGCCTTTTTTGGAAAGAATGGGATTGCCATTCCCATCTGATAAAGTATTCAGCGAATAACCTACCTGTGCGCTGATGGATAGGGCGGTTGCTGCGCAAACGATGCACAGCAACAATGTGCGGAAAAAAATGCGTTTCATATTGCTGCCGGTTAATGCCGGCTTAAAGATACTTCGCCGGTTAAAAGCAAAAATGAACAGCCCATCTTTCTTCACCCAACCGTTTGATTTATTGGATGAAGCCGCAATAGGAAAGATAAACCGCTATTGGTTCAGCATTTTCTCTGCATTCTCCGCCATCTGCAGGGCTTCGATAAATTCTTCGATATCTCCATTGATAACGGCGTCCAGGTTATACGAGGTAAGTCCGATGCGGTGATCTGTTACCCTGCCCTGTGGCCAGTTATAAGTGCGGATCTTGGCGCTTCTGTCGCCGGTGCTGACAAGTGTTTTACGCCTGCTGGCGATTTCTTCTTCCTGTTTGCGCACCTGTTCTTCATATAATTTGGTACGCAGCATCGCCATCGCTTTCTCGCGGTTACCCAACTGGGAACGTTCTGTCTGGCAAACTACTACCACACCTGTGGGAATATGGGTAAGAAATACTTTGGTCTCCACCTTGTTTACGTTCTGTCCGCCGGCGCCCCCACTACGGGCGGTTTCCATTTTTACATCGCTTTCTTTCAATTCAAAATCCACTTCTTCTGCTTCGGGCATTACTGCTACCGTAGCTGCCGAGGTATGAACACGGCCCTGTGTTTCTGTATCGGGAACGCGCTGTACACGGTGTACACCACTTTCAAATTTCAGGGTGCCGTATACATCTTCTCCTGTTACTTCTACCACCACCTCTTTGTATCCGCCAACAGTACCTTCACTTTCGCTTACAATAGCTGTTTTCCATCCGCGGCGGGCGCAGTAACGCAGGTACATTCCCAACAGGTCGCCGGCAAAAAGACTGGCTTCATCGCCACCTGTGCCGGCACGGATCTCGAGGATGGCATTTTTATCGTCCTGCGGATCTTTGGGTATCAGCAGTTTGGTCAGTTCGGCTTCCAGTATCGTTTTCTGCTCTTCGAGAGCCGGTAATTCCATCCGGGCCAGTTCGCGCATATCTTCATCACTGCCATTGAGCGATTCTTTGGCAAAAGTATAGTCGGCCATCACCTTGCGGTATTGCTCATACGACTTTACGATCTTTTCCAGGGAACGGTATTCCTTGCTGTAATTACCAAATTCCTTCTGGTTATTAATGATCTCGGGATTGGTCAATGCAATACCCACTTGTTCAAATCGCGCTTTGATGGCATCCAGCTTATCGAGCATACTTGTTTTTTGAGTAGGCAAAATTACGGTTTTGGAAGCTATCTACCCCGGGGTAAGTACGAAATACGAAGTACGAAGTACAACTTTTCGTAGTTCGTACTTCGTATTTCGTACTTAAACAAGGTTTTTGCTATCTTGACAACCCGTTAACCTCCGGGCATATGGACGTCCATCATCATCATACCCCTGGCCATAGCATGAATTGGAAAGAATACCTTTCGGGCTTTCTGATGCTCTTCCTGGCCGTGTTCTTCGGTTTTGTTGCTGAAAATATCCGCGAGCATTATGTTGAAAAATCAAGAGAGAAAGAATATGCCCAAAGTATGATCGATGACCTGCGGCGGGATACTTTACAATTACACCAGACAAGCAGGGTGAACACCAAGATCGTAAGCGGGATTGACTCCCTGTTATTATACCTTAAAAAAGACCTGGATGATAGCACCCGTAAAAAATTGTATTTCTTCAGCGGGTATGTAACGGGTAGCATACTTTATGAAAGTGCCAATGGTACACTCACACAACTGAAAAATGCCGGTGGTTTGCGTCTGATCAAAGACACCGCCACGGTGAACGGTATTTCATCGTATGACCAGTTTAATGAGTTGCTGCGAAAAGAAGGGCAGGCATATTATTCCCAGACAATGGCCCTTATCGACCTGTTGAGTGAGTTGCTTGATTTTTCTGTTGCCAAGCCGAAGCTGATGCCGAAAACGAGGGCCGCATCGCCTGTGTTTTTTGTTAAGAATGATCCTGATAAACTACGTCTGCTTTATAATAAATGTTTTATGCAGCAGCAGATCATCAATGCCTATATACGCCAACTTGATATACAATATAAAAACGCCGAAAAACTGATCGGTGTATTAGAGAAAAATTATCACTTCAAAAAAACTCCCGTTAAAACTTCGGGTCCGCGCCGGGATACACTGCACAAAGATTCTATTTCACCCTCCAAAAAATAATGGTTCACAGGATTATGAGAAGAAAATACACATTACTGCTCACTGCTTTCTTTTGCTGGATGATGCAGACCGGCTTTGCTCAAACAGCCGATATACTGATCAAAAACGGGAAAATACTTGATGGTACAGGAAATAGCTGGATCTATGGCGATATCGCTGTTTCGAATGGTAAGATACTGGCCATCGGCAAACTCGATAAATGGACAGCGCCCAAAATACTGAACGCAACCGGACTGATCGTTGCGCCCGGCTTTATTGATGTGCACACGCATATCGAAGGCGACGAGAAAAGAAACCCTACTGCTGATAATTTTATTTACGATGGCGTTACCACTGTTGTAACCGGCAACTGTGGTTCCTCGCAGATAAACATTGGCAGGTATTTCACGATGCTTGACAGCTTACATACTTCCATCAATGTGGCTTCATTGATCGGTCATAATGATGTACGCAGGGCAGTGATCGGTTCCGCTAACCGCGATCCGAATGAAGAGGAAATGAAAAAAATGGAAGCGATCGTGGACCAGGCAATGAAAGATGGTGCTGTTGGTTTTTCTACCGGTCTGATCTATATACCTGGCACCTATTCCAAAACAGAAGAAGTGGTACGCCTGGCAAAAGCTGCATCAAAATATCATGGCGTGTATGCCAGCCATATGCGCGATGAGGGTGATAGCGTAACCCAGGCCATCGAAGAAGCGCTGCATATCGGTCGCGAGGCAAAAATGCCGGTTGAGATATCGCATTTCAAACTCAGTGGCCAGCAGAATTGGGGAAGAAGCAAAGTAACGATTCCGATGATCATCAAAGCCAGGGAAGAAGGCCTGGATGTAACGATCGATCAGTATCCTTATACCGCCAGCAGCACATCGCTCAGCACATTGTTGCCTGATTGGGTATTGGCTGATGGACAGGATTCGATAAAAGCCCGGTTGGCCCGCCCCGCTACCCGCAAGGAAGTGAGTGATTACATGCTGCGCAGGTTGAAAAGGAGAAAACTTAGCCATTTCAGCTATCCTGTAGTGGCTTCTTTCCGCGCAGATAGTACCATGAATGGAAAAAGTATTGAACAGGTAAATCTGCTCAAAGGCAAGAAACACAAAGCGAAAGCAGAAGCAGAAACGATTATCGAAATGATGGAGCAGGGAGGCGCAGGCATGGTATTCCATGGCATGGGCGATGCCGATGTGAAAGCCATCATGCAATATCCTTTCAACATGTTTGCGAGTGATGCGAGTATCCGCATCTTTGGTTCCGGTAATCCACATCCGCGTGGCTATGGCACGAATGCAAGGGTATTGGCAAAATACGTACGCGACGAAAAAGTGATCAGCATAGAAGAAGCCATCAGGAGAATGACTTCCTTGCCCGCACAGAAATTCCAGCTTCGTGATCGTGGGATACTCCGGGAAGGATTTGCAGCTGATATTGTGATATTTGATGAACAGAAAGTACAGGATAATTCTACCTACGACCAGCCACATCAATACACTACAGGCTTCAGGTATGTATTGGTGAATGGAAAGCTGACTGTAGACGAAGGAAAACATACCGGTGAGCGTGCCGGCGCTACTTTACGTTTGAAAAACTGATAGATGAGAAACTGCATTTTATGCCTGTTGTTGATCTGCGTCTCACTTGCTGATGCGCAAACAGGCAATATTCAAAAAGTTGATTCTTTATTTCGTTCAGCGGCAAACAGTAATTTTTTTAGCGGGGTTGTATTGGTGGCTTCACACGGGAAAATACAATACGAACAGGCTTTCGGTTATCGTGATTTTGCCAAAAAAATTCCATTGGAACAAACTGATGTTTTCGAACTGGCTTCGGTGAGCAAACAATTCACTGCAATGGTGATCATGATGCTCAGGGAAAAAGGGTTGTTGAAATACGATGACCCGCTCGAAAAATACGTGGATATTCCGTACAAGGGAATCACCATCAGGCATCTCCTGACGCATACAAGTGGACTGCCCGACTACCAGGCGGTAATGGACCAGCATTGGGATAAATCAAAAGTGGCTGGCAACGTTGATATCATTGAATACCTGAACAAATATGCGCCGCCTAAAATGTTTGAACCCGGTACAAAATATGCGTATAGCAATACGGGGTATGTGATGCTCGCAAGTGTTGCAGAAAAAGCCAGCGGCCGCGATTTTATCTCATTCTGTAACGAAGAGATATTCCATAAACTGGGGATGAATCGTACTGCCATACGTACACTTACAGAGAAAGCACGGGTGGCTGATTTTGCGCTGGGGCATATTTATGTAACGGCACGTAGTCGTTACGTTCGTGCAGATTCCTTTCCCTCTTCTGATTATACTATCTGGCTAGGTAATCGCAAAGGTCCGGGTCGTATCAGTTCTACGGCTGAAGATTTATTGAAATGGGACCAGGCCTTGTATGGGAATAAACTGGTCAGTCAGAAAACACTGGAAGAAGCGTTTACGCCAATGCGGCTTGCTGACGGAACTGGTTCAAATTATGGCTTCGGATGGATGATCGTACCGCCAAAAGGCGCTTCCGGAAAGATAGTTTGGCATAGTGGGGATAACCCTGGCTATAAAACAGAGATCACACGGTTTATCGATAAGAACAATACATTGATCATACTTTGCAACAATGCCTCTGCGCGCTTTGAAGAACTATCCAGGCTGACCAGGGAGATATTGAGCAGGTAAATTTTAACCCCCATATGATTAAGAAAACACTACTTCTTCTTTTATTTCCCTTGGGAATATATGCGCAGGACTATCAGAAGATACACCGCAAAGCCATCGTTGCCGATTCGCACAATGATATTCTTTCCAAATCCATCGAAAAAGGAGTAAGCATGGATAGTGATCTGCGTGGCAAAACACATTCCGATCTCACCCGCTTTAAACAGGGTGGTGTGGATGTGCAGTTATTTTCTGTATGGTGCGATGGCAGTATGCAAAACCCATACCGGTGGGCCAACCGTGAAATGGATACGCTTGATGCGGTTGTTGCAAGAAACCCTGATAAGATCCAGATCGTAAGGTCGATAAAGGAATTGAAACGCGCAGTAAAAGCCGGGAAACTCGCAGCGATGTTTGGTGTGGAGGGCGGACACATGATTGAGAATGACCTTACAAAGATCGACAGCATCTATGCCCGAGGCGCCCGTTACATGACACTTACATGGAACAATTCCAGCAGTTGGGCTACCTCTGCTATGGATGAAACCACGAAGGGTGACAGTCTTGCCAAAACGCATAAAGGACTTACTGATTTCGGGAAAGAAGTAGTGCGCCATATGAACAGGATCGGTATGATGGTGGATATTTCGCATACAGGTGAGCAGACGTTTTGGGACGCAATCCATACCACAACCAAACCAGTATTGGCATCGCATAGCAATGCATATACATTGTGTCCTTCATTCCGCAACCTGAAAGACGACCAGATAAAAGCGATTGGTGAAAATGGCGGAGTAATACAGTTAAATTTTTATTCGGCTTTTGTGGATAGTAGTTTCAAACCGAAAGAAAATGTTTTTGTTCGTCAGCGTCGTAGAGAGATCGACTCCGTTCGTAAGACCGGGAAATCAAATGAAGAAGCCATCAATATGATTTCAGAAAAATATGCTTCTGAGATCAAAGCGGCAAGACCACCACTGTCGATGTTGCTTGATCACCTGGATTATATCGTAAAACTAATTGGCGTGGATCATGTAGGGATGGGTTCTGATTTCGATGGCATTAGTTTCGCCCCGCAACAGTTGGATGATGTGACATCTTACCCGGTCATCACCAAAGCACTGCTGGAAAGAGGGTATAGTAAAAAAGACGTCAATAAGATCATGGGAGGGAACCTGCTGCGGGTTATAAAAGCAAACGGGAAATAAATGGTCATATTAATTCTGCCGATAATCCGCTAAATCTGCGATGACATGAAACGATTTTTTTTGACTGGAGCTTTGCTTATTGTGTTAGGAGGGCTGTTTGCCCAGGATCGGAATGCTGCAGTATTCAGTAAAACCTATGTAAGTCATCTTCAGGCACGCGCTAAAGCAGTGAGTATTGTACGTGATAACTGGGGCATTCCGCATATTTATGGTAAAACAGATGCTGATGTTGTGTTTGGATTATTATATGCACAATGTGAAGATGATTTCAAGCGGGTAGAGATGAATTATATTGAGAAATTGGGCAGAACAGCCGAGGTAAAAGGTGAATCTGAAATATTCAATGATCTCCAGATCCGGATGCTGATCGATTCAGCGGAGGCAATAAAGGATTATCAAAACAGTCCTGCATGGTTGAAGAAGTTGATGGATGCTTATGCAGATGGGATTAATTATTACCTCTATACACATTTATCGGTAAAGCCGGCATTGCTTACCTATTTCCATCCCTGGTACACCTTGTTATGGACGGATGGAAGCATCGGCGCTATTAACACAGGAGGCGCAACTGTAAACGAGTTGCGGAATTTTTATGGAACCGATATGAAAACAACGGCTGCCGTAATTGAACCTTATAAAGAACCATTGCCCAGTGGTTCCAATGGTTTTGCATTTGCGCCATCAAGAACGGCTTCAGGTAATGCCATACTGTACATCAATCCGCATGTTACTTTTTATTTCCGTCCTGAAGTGGCTGTGCAGAGTGAAGAAGGTTTACACGCATACGGGGCTGTAACCTGGGGGCAGTTTTTTATTTACCAGGGTTTCAATGAGCACTGCGGTTGGATGCATACTTCCAGCGCTGCGGATGTAGCAGATTTGTATGTTGAGAAAGTAAAGAAACAGGGAGAAGGGTACGTGTATGAATACGATGGCGCGTTTAGAAATGTGACCGAGAAAAAAGTTTCCATCAAGTATCTCGCCGCTGGTAAAATGCTTAGGCGGGAATTCACCACTTACTATACACATCACGGACCGGTAATGGCTTCCCGTAATGGACAATGGCTTGCTGTAAAAGCGATGAACCGGTCTATACAATCATTGATACAATCATGGCAGCGCACAAAGGCGAATGGGCTTGCCGATTATAAGAAAACAATGGACCTGGTATCAAATACCTCGAACAATACCGTGTTTGCGGATGACAAAGGCAATATTGCCTATTGGCATGGAAACTTTATGCCGAAACGCGATCCTGCCTTGAATTGGAACAAACCGGTAGATGGCAGTACGGGCAAAACAGAATGGCAGGGAATGCATAAGGCGGAAGAAGTGGTGCATGTATTCAATCCTGCGAGTGGCTGGATACAGAATTGCAATTCAACGCCATTCACTGTTTCGGGAAACAGCAGTCCTAAAAAAACAGACTACCCTGCGTATATGGCGCCTGATGGCGAAAATTTCCGGGGCGTCAACGCCGTCAAAGTATTGGACGCCGGAAATCAATACACGATAGATATGGTGATCAAAGCGGGATATGATCCGCATCTGGCCGCGTTTGATGTGCTGGTTCCTGCATTGTTAAAAGCCTATGGTACGATGTCTGCCGCAGATGCAGACCAGGCACTGTTAAAAGAACCAATACAAATACTGGCTGCATGGGATAAGAACACCGGCGCTAACTCGGTGGCAACAACATTAGCGATTGAATGGGGACAGAAACTCATGCCCTTGATCATGCGCCAGCCACGGGAAGGCGACCAGGTAGAGAAAACAAAGCAGTTTGCTGCAGAAGCCGATGCAAAACAATTGCTTGTTCCTATGGTATCTGTGATCAAGGAGTTACAACAGAAATTTGGCTCCTGGCAAATGCCCTGGGGTGATATTAACCGCTATCAACGACTGACTGGCAACATGGTGGAAACTTATGATGATAGCCAGCCCAGCATTCCTTCGGGGTTTGCCCCTTCTACCTGGGGTTGTCTCCCGTCATTTGTGAGCCGCAGTTTTAATGGAACAAAAAAATATTACGGCTATAACGGCAACAGTTTTATCTGTGCGGTGGAGTTTGGGAAGAAAGTAACAGCAAAATCATTGCTCGCCGGCGGCGAAAGCGGTGATATAAACTCCAGGCATTTTGGCGACCAGGCGGAGATGTATACAAAAGGAATTTTTAAGGAAGTGTTGTTTTATAAGGAGGATGTGATGAAACATGTGGAGAAAAATTATCATCCCGGAGAAATGAAATAATAGTCAGTGGTATTCCGTTGCTGGTCACCTGGCAATAACATCGCATAGCAACAATGCCGCTGATAAAGCGGCATTGTTATTCAATCAGGTTTTTTTATTGTCTTTTTTTGGGCCCTGTGTTTTACTGTATTTCAGCCGCCCTGCTTCTGTAAGTTGCTGGTGTAAGATGGATTCTATCTGTCCGTTCACGCTGCGAAACTCATCGGCAGCCCATTTTTCGAGCGCCTTGTAGGTCTCGTTGTCGATCCTGATCACAAAACTTTTTTTCTGACTCAAAACTGCAGATTTTCCGGTGTTGATAATACCTGGTTATTGGTAAAGCGTTCCCGTATTCAGTACAGGTTGAGCGCCTCTCTCGCCGCAAAGTACAACCATCAGGTTACTTACCATCGCTGCTTTTCTTTCTTCATCCAGTTCAACGATCTGTTTCCTGGATAACATTTCCAATGCCATTTCCACCATGCCTACGGCACCTTCCACGATCTTTGTTCTCGCAGCCACAATGGCTGTGGCTTGCTGGCGTTGCAGCATGGCGCCGGCAATTTCCTGTGCATAAGCGAGGTGAGCGATGCGCGCCTCTTTAATCACGATGCCCGCAGGCGCAAGCCTTTCAGACAATTCTTTTTCCAGTATTTCATTTACTTTCTCCCCGCCATCGCGCAGTGTAATATCTGCGTGTTCATCTTCGAGATTGTCGTAGGGGAAACTGTTGGCAAGATGCCGCACTGCTGCCTCGCTCTGGATCTTTACATATTCCGAATAATTGTTCACCTCGAAAGCGGCTTTATAAGTGTCTGATACCTGCCAAACCAACACAGCGCCGATATCGATGGGATTACCCATTTTGTCGTTCACTTTCAGGTTGTGCCCCTGCAGGTTCTCCGCGCGCAATGAGATGCGGAACTTGGTGTAAAACGGGTTAACAAAAAATAAACCATTTGTTTTAACGGTGCCAACGTACTTCCCAAAGAAATTCAACACCCGCGAGTGGTTGGGGTTAACCACGATAACACCCCTGGAAAGAAATATGCTGGCTAGCATCAACAGGATAGCCGGGAGTGCGGCCCATTGCGCATCTGATACCCGGGTGAAACAATAAATTGAAAGTCCCAGGCAGATAACTGCCAGCAATAATGCCAGAAATCCCGAAACAGGTTTGATGATCTTTTCCATATACTGATTTTTTGGTATGATATCATTTTGATATCAAAAGTATATTATTGGCTGAAATGTGCAAATTATTTTTTGACAAACGGTACCGGAAACCTGCAATTGGCTGATTGTGTGTGGAATCCCAAACATCGGCATGGATCACAAAAAAGCCGCACTGTAATGCGGCTTTAGAGATATCTGTTCTTAGTGTCGACCGGTCAATGCTCATTAAGCAAACGCAACATTTGAGCAGGTGGAGGCCTGTCAGATTTATTAAGTTCATTAATGATCGTATACCCTGGCATGGTAAAACGCTGCTCTTTAAAATACTTTGGAAACGTCCGGAATTCTATCCTGCTGGCAGACATCCCCCGGAGACTGTCGAGTTCTCTTGACAAAGTGATGTCTGGATGCTGCGGTGCTGCCGGTCTGTAAACAACAGCAAGGGTTCCGGCTTCGGCCAGTGTGGTTTTGTCTTTCAGCAGGTATTTTTCAGTCAATATACC
>Ga0247757_10001467_pt1 | contig 15401 bp, 6 predicted proteins | sample UWRJL126311R4_FD_180929 | JGI IMG/M metagenome (GOLD analysis project Ga0247757, IMG submission 180929) | Plant litter microbial communities from Arlington Agricultural Research Station in Wisconsin, United States - UWRJ-L126-311R-4 | ecosystem: Environmental > Terrestrial > Plant litter >... | reverse complement strand
GTTCCCTGGGTCCGCGGTTGCAGGGCATAGACGGATTTCGCCGTGATCACCCAGGTCTTGCCGGCGTGGGCCAGGACCTTGCGCACGGGTCCGTCCTCCAATCCGCCCTCCGGGGTGAACAGGGTTTCCGCCTGGTCGGCGCGGAGCCGGGCGGCGCCTTCGCTCAGCCCGACCCAGAGCCCGCCATGACTGTCCAACCACAAGCCATACAGGTGATCGTCGGGCAGTCCTTGCGCGCGATTGACCACCGATTCCACCTGTCCATCCCGCCCGGCGATCACCAAGCCGTTCAGATACGTCGCCACGGCGATGCGATCGAAGGGCAAGGCGACGGCGGCCACGGCGAGGTGCCCCTTGATCGCCGCGGATACCTCCGGCAACTGCCGCCACTTCCCGGATTCGCGCACATAGACGGAATCCGAGGTACCCAGGATCAGCCCCTCATCGGAATTTCCATCGGGGGCCGCCAACGCCCAGATCACCGGGGTCTCCGGCAGCTCGCGGTCGGTGTAAACCGTCACCGGGCCGGTGGCGTCCAGGCGCCGCACGCCGACGCCCTGCTGGTAAAACCAGATTTCGTTCCCGAGCGGAAAGGTTTGCAGCCGCAGGCGGCCCGGCAGCACCCACTCTTGGAAGGCCGTGCCGTCGTATCTCAGCAACCGGTCGCTGCCTGCAAACACCACCCCGTCGGCCGTGGCCATGGCCGACCAGATTTCCTTGGGCAGCTGCAAGCCCGCAGCTTCAAGTTGCGGGAGCAACGAAACATATACCCACTGGCCGGCCGGTCCCTTCTCCAGAAAGCCCAGCTCGCCGGTCGCGCCGACGTAGACCCGGTCCTTTATCCGGGCGAGTCCCCGCACGGCGTAGCCGCCCGGAATATTGATTCGCTGGGAGCTGGCGCCATCGAACTGGACGACTTGGTCCGCGCCCCAGAGCAAGGTGCCGTCCTCCGTTTCCACCAGCGACCACAGCGGTCCGTGCGTGGGCGCTTCGGCCAGATCGTAACTGGACATGCCCGAACGCCCTGCTGCAGGATCGAAAGCGGGCCCCTGGGCCCAGCAATATCCGCCCATGCCAATCAGCATTAAGTACCGCCACCACCGTGAGTTTGAAATTCGTGCCAACATTGAGTCGCGTTGCCTCATCACTTGCTTGGATTCGATAAACGGTAAGGTAAGCAAAAGGCGAGAGGGGACGCGCGTTCGGTATCTAGGATTATAATCCCAGTTGCGACGCTTGGAAGCGTTTCGGGGAAGTCATCCCTTCGGCCACCGCATTCAGTCATTGGTGGCCTCCCTGCCCGGCGCGAGCCCGGCAGGGCGACCGGCAGTGAAGGGACGCCCAACGCACACCGTAACACCACCCCTGCAATGAAGAAAGTCACTCACCCCGTCGCGCTTCGCGCTGCCTGGCCTCGAGCCATTTTGTCGTCGTTCTGTTTGCTCTCTTCTTCCTACCTCCTGCTGCCACCGCTGGCCGCCCAATCCGCCTCGCGCGTGATCGATGGCGCCGCGGTGCAACCGGGCGGCATCGCGGGCGCGCTGGTGCTCGGCAACCGCCCGATCGCCGGCGTCAGCGTCATGATCCGGGAAACCGGCCAGACCACGGTGACGGACAAGCTCGGCACCTATCGTTTCACCAATGTCACCCCGGGTGCCTACACGCTGGTCGCCACGGCCCCGGGCTACCAGAAGCTGCACATCACCGACGTGGTGGTGAAGCCGAACAAGAATCTCACCCTGAACCAGGTGCAGCTGCGCGAGGTCAGCGAAAGCGTCACCGTGCTCGAGCCGTATGTGGTGAAGGGCGAGGCGAACAACACGCTGCAGCTCGAGGAGTACATGGTCGAGGGCAAGCGGATCACGCCCTTCCAGGATGCGAATGTCGACATCCCGCGCACAATCAACGATGCGCGGCCTTACTATATCTTCGACAGCAAGGCGATTGATCGGTCGGGGGTGACCGACCTGGAGGCGTTTCTCAAGAAGAACGTCACGATGAATGCGGTGTTTCAAAGCGCCAACCAACAGGCGGGCGGGGACCTGAGTGGCTTTGATGGAACTCTAGTCGCCGGTGTCTATAGCGCGGTCGACCTCCGGGGATTGGGCGCAAACAAAACGCTCGTGCTGATCAACGGCCGGCATGTGCCCGGCATTTCCCTCCCCGGCAACGGCGGCCAGCCCGACCTCAACGGCATCCCGCTGAGCGCCATCGACCGGGTCGAAATCCTGCCCTCGTCCGCCTCCGGCATCTACGGTGGCGGTGCCATCGGTGGCGTCGTCAATGTCGTGCTCAAGCAATCCTATCACGGGGGCGAACTCCGGCTCACCTATGCCAATCAGTTCGATACCGATGCCGGACAGCGGCGGGTGGATCTCAGCTACGGCCTCGGGCTGGAAGGCGGCCGGACGCAGGTGACGCTGAGTGGTTCCTGGTCCGACCAGAACCTGATGCTTTTCCAGGATCGACTCGATGACTATAACCGAAATCGCGCCACGGCGGCGGCCAATGCGCCCGACTATCTGCCCTCCGGCGCGGTGATTCCCGTCTTGGGGGCACTGCCCAACATCAAGAACCGGGCCGCCGGCAATCTCACTTTCAAGGCGGGTTACGGCGGCGGTTCCTTGGGCTCGCCCATCACCTACGTGCCGGCGGGCACTTCGCCGACCACTTCGATTTCCGACCTGGTAGCCGGCCTCGTGGCCAATGCGGGCACTTGGGATCTGAATAATCCGCCGACGATCCAGTATCCGAACGGCTTGTTGCGACCGATGGGGTCCGCCGCCAGCACCCGGGCCTTCCGGGGCTCCATCCGCCGGCAGATGCTGCCCACGGTGGAGATGTTCGCCGAGTATTCGTGGAATGAAAACGAGGCGGAATCGCAGCAAAATCCTTTTAGCGTCAACGCGGTTGCGCTGGCCGCTTCGTCGGCGGCCAATCCTTTCAACCAGAGCATCTGGATTTCGATTCCGAGCACCTATACGGCTCCGGCCTTCAGCCGCTCCACGGCCACCGCGGTTACTTTCGGCAGCGTCGCCAAACTGCCGGCGGATTGGGTCAGCTCTTTTGATTATACCTGGTCCAAGACCACGTACCGCGACATCAAACGCAATTTGCAGTTCTCCGGGAGCTTTTCCGGGAGCGGCCTGAATCCGTTCGTCGACACCCTGATGTATCCCTTGCCGATCAATTATGACCTGCAGGTCGGCACCGACGTCCAGGACCGGGTGAGCTACCTGGACAACTTTGCCCTGCGCGGATCGGGTCCCCTCTGGGCCCTGCCTTGGGGGGTGCCGACCCTGACGGCCGGAATCGACTTCCAGCTCAGCACCCAGCCGCAGACGGAGAATGCGCTGACCATTCCGGACGCGAATGTCTTCGGGCAGTTGGACGAAACCCTCACGACCTATTACAAGCGGGAGCAGACCACCTGCAGTGGCTACGCCGAGCTGACCATGCCGTTGATCAAGGCGGATTACCTGCCTTTGGTCGCGGCGCTCGAGCTGCAACTCACCGGCCGAATCGACAACTACACGCAGGATACGGGCACCGATGGCTTTGTGCTCTATCCGAACCGGCCCGTCTTCCTCGACGATGGATCCATCAATCCGGACCGCCGGTATTTCCTCGGCGATACGGACGCCACCGGGACGCCCTACTTTGACACGGTGAAGTACTCGGCACGCAACTATTCGTTCGGGTTGAAATATCAGCCGGTGAAGGAACTCACTTTCCGCGTTTCCCGGGGCACGGCCTTTGTGCCGCCGTCCCCGATCGATTTGTTGCGCCGCACCGAGCCGGACCCCTCCTTGACCACGGTCATTGACCCGCAAACCCAGGAGGCGGTCGATGTGCAGACGATCAGCGGGGGCAATCCCAACCTGAAACCGGAAAACTCCGAGAGCTTCAATGCGGGTGTCATTTGGGAGCCCACCTGGAAGCCACTGAAGGGACTGCGCTTGAACGCAGAGTATTACCAGATCAAGCAGTTCAACGCGATCGGTGCGTTGAGCGCGCAACAAATCGTGGACCGTTACCCGGACCGCGTCACGCGCGACCCCTCGGGCCAGATCATCCTGGTCGATGTGTCATCGGTCAACCTGCTGGAAAAGGACACGGAAGGATGGGATCTGACCGCCAGCTACCAGCGGCAGACCCCGTACGGCTTTTTCAGCCTCTCCGCGACCCAGACGATCACGCGCCATTTGCTGAGCCAGTACGATGAAAGTCAGCCGCCGGTCGACAGCGTGAACTTTCCGTCGGAAGGTGGCGCCGTCAGATACCGGACAAACGTGATGTTGAACTGGGAGTGGAGCCGTTGGTCCGCCGGTTGGACCGCCCGTTACATCAGTGCCTACAAACAGTACGGCGCCGAGGGCGGGCCGGCCTACACCATATTCGGCGGGGCCTTCAACAATGACCTCTACGTGCGGGCCCAGGGGAGCGACACGATTTCATCACAGATCTATCACGACGTGATGCTCGCCTATGCGTTCGGCCCGCGCAAAGCCAAGTCGGATTCCGGGGCCGCGCGGGTGGGGGCTTCGCTGCTGTCCGACCTGAGCCTCCAGGTCGTGGTGACGAACGTGTTCGACCGGGAGCCCACCTTCGACGCCTTCAACCGAGCCTACTTCACCAGTTACTTCAGCGACGGCATGCGCCGGTACTCGCTGGCCCTGCGCAAGCAGTTCTAAGGCGAAGCGCGCAGGCCATCATTCGTTTCGAACCAAACCCGGCCGGGTGGAAATTCGCGTCCGCCCGGCCCTCATCCCGACCCGCCTATCATGCATTCCCGATTCGATACTGCCCTGCGCGTCGCCGCGTCCCTGGTGGGCGCTTGCCTGATCGCATCCCGCTCCGTTGCGGCGGAGGCGCCGGCCCGGCACCTGGCGCCGCCGAGCCAGATCTTCAGCATCCTCGACAACAACTGGCTCGAGCTGCCGGAGCTGCCGCCGCCGACCGCCGGCAGTGACCTCACCGTGTTGCCCGACGGCATGGTGGTCGATGACGCCACCGGCCGCCCGGTCAGCCAAAGGTTCATCGGCGGGGACATTCCTTCTCCCGATGGCGTCTACCGGACGATCGCGTGGGAGAGTGTCGAGGGCGAGGGCTTCCTCCGCCTCTACAAAAACGGCGAAAAGGAGCCGCGGAACCTGATGAAGCGTCCGCGCCGGCTTTTCGTGGAAAGCCGCTACTGGCACGAGCGGTTCATGCCGTTGATCTGGTCGCAGGATTCCAAGACGATCTACATGATCGTGTCCCAGGATCTGGCGTGGCCCAAGCGGGCCGCCAGTGAGGATGCCCGGTGGCGGCACTCTCCGAATACCTCCATTTCGGCGAGCAAGGATTACATCTCCCATGAGTTGCCCGCGACCATGAAGAAACGCTGCGAGCAGGAGTATCCGGGCGCCTACGGCGAGGCGGAGCGCAGCCTGATCCTCGCCCTTGATGTGGAAACGGGCCGGCTTGGTTTGCTGGCCAAGGGCAACGACATGACGAGCCTCACCTTGGCGCCCGATGGCACGAAGCTGGCGGTGCTCCAGTATAAGCAGGAAAATCCCGCGACTTTTAAGGGCCATTGGGCGCAACGGCCGGACCTGCCGGACTCGGACAAATCGTCGGCCTGGGATGAGCAGTCCCGTTGCGATGTCTACGTAATCAATACCGCCAGGGCGGCGGACCTGCCCGAGATCGACTTGGAAAAATTCGACGATCCCAGGGCCGGTTGCTTCGATGCGGGCGGCAAGCAGCTCAAACCGGTGTTGAGCGACATCCTCCTGGCCAACACCGAGGTGACCTGGTCGCCCGACAGCACTCGTTTTGCCTACCACACCGAGGGCCGGCGTTCGACCGGCGATATTTTCGTCTACGACTGCACCAACGGACAACTGCGCAATTTCACCGCCAAGACGGATGTCGGCCCTTGGACCAAGAGCGACCGGTTCCGGAGCAAGATCGTGGGCCGGTACACGAGCCCGAAATTCGTGACGCATCCGCTGTGGCTGCCGGACGGCAGCGGACTCGTGGCGCTGGCGCGCGGCGAGGTGTGGTTTGTCCCCGCCGATCCGGCGAAGCCGGTGCGCATGTTGACGAGGGACGTGCCGATGGAGACGTGGAAAATTGTCCCGGTCATGCGCTTCACCCACCGCAATGGCGTGTACGGCCGGGCGGCAGTGGATGCGCAGGGCCGCCTCGTGGTCGTCGCCAAGGACGAAAAAACGCGCCTCGACACGATTTGGAAGATCGATCCGAAGAGCAGCAAGGCCGAGCGCATCGCCGACACCGGCCTGTGGCTCGAGGGGTTCCCGGCCATGGACAAGATGGCCCGGCGCATGGTTTGCAGCGGTACTCCCGAGTATGGCGCCCGGGTTTCCTTCGAGCTCAACCTCGATACCGGCGGCAAGCGGGTGTTGATGGATACCGGGGCGAATGCAAAACTGGCCAAGCTGCCTTTGCCGGAAACCCGCCGGCTGAAATGGAAGACGCCCAGCGGCACCGCCACGGGCGTCCTGCATCTGCCGTTGGGCGCTTCACCCGCCAACAAGGTGCCGATGGTGATCTACGACCGGATGGGCAAATACAGCTCGGCCGGCGAGAAGATCGACATCATTCACATCGGGGTGGGGCAGGACTCCGACGATGAGGTGGCCGACATTCCCTTCATGAACGGGGCCGAGGTCTACACCTACGGGTACCAGGTGCTGCGCCGGGGCATCGCCGTGCTCTATCTCGATATTCCGATTTCGGATTTCGGCGTCTACGAGCACCCGATGAAACAGTCGGCCGACGGGATCATCGCCGGGCTCGACGCCGCCCTCGCCACCGGCCTGATCGACGAAAAGCGCGTCGGGCTCCAGGGGATGGGCCGGGGGGCCTTCGCGGTGTTGGCCGCCCTGGTCCAGACCGACCGGTTCAAGGCGGCGGCCTGCATGACCGATCTCAACCTCGAGAACGCGGCGGCGGAGTGGCAGGCGTCCACGGTGGGCTACATCGGGAGAGACGTTGGTTTTGTCGTTCAGCGCCTGGAGAAACATTTCTGGGAGGCACCGGAACGGTACCTGGAGAATTCCCCCCTGCGTTACGCGGATAAGATCACCACGCCGCTGCTGTATGTCTGCAAGTCGGGCGGGCCGTTCGGGGTCCGGGCGGATGTGCCCAGTGCGCTGCTGAGCCTCGACCGGTCGGCGGTGATTGTCTGGAACAACCTGCTGTCGCTCGACGAGCGGGCCGCGATTGCGCCCGAGATCGAACGCCGCAACCGGGCTTGGTTCTTCGAGCATCTGATCGGGGACAAGCCGGTCAGCCACCTGCCCGACGAGGGCAGCGTGTTCTTCGGCGCGGAGGCGGAAGAGGACGAATATGCCGAGCCTTTTGATTCCACCACGCCAGGCGCACCGGCCTCCCTCCCATGAATTCACCTTTTAACCGCGAACGCTCCCTTCCCCCCATTATGAACCTTACCAAAGCCATTTTCCTGAGTCTTTCCCTGGGCGTTGTCCTGGCGAGTGCGCCCACGTTGTCGGCGCAGGCTCCGGCCCCGGCGGTCGGATCCGCGCGGCAGGATCCGCGGGCCCGCCAGTTGTTGGACGAGGCCAAGGCCAAGCTGCAAAGCCTGAACTCCCTCGTGGTGGATTTTGAAGTCACCATGCAACCGACCCGGGATTTCCGCGCCTCATCCCAGATCAGCCTCGAGCGGCCGAACCGCTACCGCGTCGGCCTGCCCGGGCAGCCGGTGAAAGTCGTCTGCGACGGGAAAAACGTGAATTACCCGGATACGAATCCGAACCCCATGTACCTGGAAAACTACGTGGCCTACAGCCGGAAGGTGCGGCCGGAGAATTTCTTCCTCGGGGCCAATTTCCTGGTGCAGTTCTTCTTCGATCCGCGCGGCATTGCGTTCGACCCGACCGATGAGACCTGGGGGCGCCCGATCAGCCAGTTCGACACCAACCTGACGGCCTACGACAAGTCCACGAAGCTGACCCTGGTCGGCAAGCGGACCCTCGAGGGCAAGCGGTATTCGGTCGTCGAAATCAAATACAACACTTCCAAGACGGACATCCGGCAGCAGATCTATGTCGGCGAGGACAAGTTGGTGGCCCGCGTCGATACTTGGATCGATAGCGGGCTCATGACCCAGCGGTTTCAAAACTTCCGCGAAAACACGGCGCTGCCGCCGGAGACCTGGCACTTCGAGCCCGCGAAGAACATGCCGGTCATCGAAACCGACCCGGTCCGGATGGGCGAGGTGGCGCCGGACTTCACGCTGCCCGGGCCCGACGGCGGCGAGATCTCCCTGAAGGAGCTTTTGAAGAACAAGAAGGGCGTCTTTGTCTGCGTGGTCAACGGGGAGCGGACGACCAGCCTCTGCACCGGCGCGGACAAAAACCTGGAGGAGATGATTTTGATCCAGGAGATCAAGGACAAGTACGAGAAGCAGGGGTTGTCGGTGGTCTGCATTGTGGGCGGCCCCTCGGTGACGCCGGATGTGAAGGACGAGATGCTGCGGAACTGGATGCCTGACCTGACGCGATTCAACTATCCGATCGCGCTCGATCTCGACCTGGAGCGCGGCATCCAGGGCGCCACCTACACCAACTTCCAGTTGAACGGGCGCAACAGCCTGCTGCTCGATTCCCAAGGGCGCGTGGTCTACGCCTCCAAGAGCTTCAAGAACCGGCTCAATCTCATGGCCTTCTACCAGGCCCTCGCCCAGATCGGTTTCTCGGTCTCCGCCCAGGACCTGGAATCCTCCATGGGACGCTACTAGGTCGGCCTCATCCCGGGCACCAGGCTCATTCCTGTCGCCAAACGCTTTCCCCGGGCGGGCCCCCCGCCGCCCGCGCCCGCCCTGCGACGCAACTTCCACTCTTACAAACTATGTTCACGCAATTTCCTCCATCCCGTTGTTTGGTTCCGGTCCTAGCCGGCTCCCTGCTGGCGCTTTCCGTCTCCTCCTTGCGCGCGGCGACCACGTCCGGGATGGCCACCGCCGGGCAAATCATGGGCATCATGGCCGCGCCCGTGCCGGCGCCGCGGCTGTCGGCGGACGGCCGTTGGATCTCTCTCGGGGAAGACATGGTCGTTGACACCCAGACCGGCCAGCCGGCCGACAACGGGTTCGAAATCTCGGAGGAAAATCCCTCGCCCGACGGAACCTACCGGATGCTGCGCTGGGAAATCATCGAGGCCAAGGCGGTGCTCTGCCTCTACAAACGCGGCGAGACGTCGGCGCGTGACCTGGTGCATCCCCCGCGCCGGCTATACATCAAAAACGCCGGCGACCGTGACCGACCCATGCCGCTGGCGTGGTCACCCGATTCCAAGACCATCTATTTCTCGATCACCCAGGATCTGCAAAACTGCAGCGTGATCGATTTCCGGCAGCGGCAGAGGATTGATCGGGCGGAAACGGTCAGGGTGAGGCAGGTCTCTCTCAAGCGGCCCGAATCCGCCGGATCGGCCTATGAGGGCTATGGGGAAAGGGAACGCTGCGTGATTGCGGCCATCGACGTGGCCACGGGGAAGATAAAATTACAGGCGCGGTGCAACGATCTGGCCGCGCTGAGTATCTCGCCCGATGGCCGGCAGATGGCGGCGCTGCAATACAAGCAGGTCCCGCCCAATGTGAATGGGCGGCCCGGCTATCTTCCCGATCAACCCGGAAGCTGGCGCGGCCAGAAGCGTTGCGATGTCTTCGTGCTGGACCTCGACCCGGCAAAGCGGGAGTCCCTGCCGGACTTCGATCCGGAGTCATTTGATGACGTGGGGGCGGGGGGATTCAACTGGTGCGGCTGGTTCGACGGGCAAGGTACCGCGCTCACCCCCGTGCTCCGGGATATCCTGACCAACGCCGCCGCAGTGTCCTGGGCCCCGCACGGCCGGCGGTTTGCGTACCGCACCCAGGGCCGGCGCTCGACGGGTGACGTGTTTGTCTGCGACCTCGCCAAAAATGAGCTGCGCAACCTGACCGCCAAGCTCGACCCCGGCCCCTGGGGCAAATCCCTCGATTTCGGCCACAATCTCATCACGGAGGACAAGAGCCCGAAGTTCGACAGCGCCCCGCTGTGGCTGCCGGATGGCAGCGCGCTGCTGGCGCTGGCGCACGGCGAGGCGTGGCTGATCCCCGCGGACGGCGCGAAGCCGCCGCGGCTCCTGACCAAGGATCTCCCGATGGAGACGCGGGTGATTGTCACGTCCCCGCAGGCCGAGGGCCAGGTGGCGCTGGACGCCAACGGCCGGGTGCTCCTGCTCGCGAAGGACCGCGTGACGCGCTATGACAGTTTTTGGCGGCTCGATTTGAAAAACGGCAAGCCGGAGCGCATCGCCGATACGGGAATTTGGATCGACCGGATCAGCACGGACGGGGCCGCGAAGCAACTGGTCTACCAGGGCAAGGCGGAATACGGTTGTGCGGTAAACTACCAGCTCGATCCGGCCACCGGGGCGAAAAAGCAGCTGCCGCCGCAATTCGGGGAGCCGCAACTGGCCAAATTGAAATTTCCCGCGGTCCGGCGGTTGCAATGGAAAACCCCGAACGGCCTCGCGACCGGGGTGCTGCATCTGCCGCTCTCGGCTTCGCCCACCGCCAAGGTCCCGCTCGTCATCCAGGACCGCCCCAGCCGCTACAACCACGCGGCGGCGGACATCGTGCACGGCGGCCCCGGCACCGACAACCCGGCGATGGCGGACCTGCCCTTCATTCACGGCGCGAATCTCTACACCTCCTCCTACGAGCTGCTGCTGGCGGGCATCGCGGTTTTTTATCCGGATATCCCGATGTCCGACGAAGGCGTGTATGCCCGACCGATGAAGCAGATGGTCGAGGGCGTGAATGCCGCGCTCGACGCCGTGCTGGCAACCGGCGTGATCGACGAGAAGCGGGTCGGACTCCAGGGCATGAAATACGGGACCTACCTGGTCATGTCGGCCCTGACGCACACCGACCGTTTCAAGGCGGCCGTGTGCATCCAGGTGGCGGATCGCAACGGTTACGAAAATCCGCTCGAGCCCTTTTTTCGTGACCTGGACGATACCGAGTACGTGGAGGGGATGGTGACCCCTTTCTTCAAGGTGCCCGACGCGACGGAACTCACGGAGGGGATCGGCCGCATGGGCAAACCGGTCTGGGAAACCCCGGAACGCTATATTGAAAACTCCCCCGTGCTTCGCCTCGACCGGGTCAAGACGCCGCTGCTGGTCATCAAGCCGAGCGACACGCGTTCCGACAGCTACACGGGGCTCAATCTGCTCCGTTCCCCGGCGGTCGTGGCCACCTATGTCGAGGGCTATGCCGATGAAAACGGCCTGACGCCCGATGGCGAGAAGCGGATCCGCGGCTGGTTCCGCGAGCATCTGCTCGGCGAGCAACCCACCGCGAACCGAGCGGACATCGGTGCGGTCTTTTTCGGTGGCGAACAGGAGGGCGACGAGTTCGCCAAACCGTTCGAACCGGAAAACTAACGCGGACCGTTCCACTCCATGAGAATAGCCTCATCCCTGTTTTTGATCACGACGCTGGTGGCGGTGTCTGCCGGCCGGGCGGGCGCCCAGGCGCAGGATGCTCCCGCGGCCATCGACCGGATGGTTGTTCCCGTCTGGCCGGACGGTGCGCCAGGCGCAAAGGGCGGGGCAGGCGCACCGAGCCGGCTGACGATCTATGCGCCCGTGGTCGATCGCGCCAATGGCACGGCCGTCGTGGTATGCCCGGGTGGCGCCTACCGGTTCCTGGCGACCGAACGGGAAGGCGTGCAATATGCCCAGTGGCTGGCGACGCTCGGCGTGACCGCTTTTGTCTTGGAATACCGGCTGGGTGACGCCGGAACCTTCGCCCCCCTGCAGGATGTGTTGCGCGCGGTGCGCATCGTGCGCTCGCGCGCCGCCGAGTTCCGCATCCGTCCCGACCGCATCGGCGTGATGGGCAGTTCGGCCGGCGGGCATCTCGCCGCCAGCGCCGGCACCTTGTACCAACGCCCGGAAGGCCGGGGCGGCGGGCCGTTGGACGAAGTCAGCGGCCGGCCCGATTTCCTGATCCTGATGTACCCGGTGATTCCGCTGACCAATCCGGAATCGGGTTCCCGCTATTCCCTGCTCGGCGAGAATCCCGCGCCGGAACTGGTGGAGTTGCTTTCGCCCGACCGGCAGGTGACGAAGACAACCCCGCCGACGCTGCTGATCCACGCGCAGGACGACGAACTGGCCCCGGTCGAGAACAGCATTCTCTTTTACCAGGCGCTCACCCGCGCGGGCGTGCCGGCGGAAATGTACCTGTTTGAGCGCGGTGGTCACGGCCTGGGGCTGCAAACGGCCTTGGGCGCGGCTTCCGACTGGCCGCGGCGCGCCGAGGAATGGCTGCGTGGGCGCCGGTTGCTCGCCGCGCCGGCGCGCTGAGAGGACCTGTGTCGTGAACCCGGCAACCCAGACTCCCTTCGACCACCGCTCCGGATCGTCCCGCGCGATGATGCAGGAAATCAAAAACCGCTTCCAAGCCTGACGTGCTCGCAACCGCAAACACCATGAAAACCTTCCGCTGCTTGATTTTATTCGGAGCGCTCCTCGCCGGTTTGCCGGTGGCACGCGCCCAGGACGATGCCGGGGCCGCCGCTCCGGTCGCGCCCACTTCTCCCCTCATCAAGGAATTCCTCGGCCTGATGGGCCGGATGCAACCCAAGCTGCAGGTGGAATCGCCCACGCCCGAGATGGTCGCGCCGGAGCTCAAGGAATTGGATGCGCTCATCGCCAGGTACGCCCCGGAAAAATCCGATGAAATCGCCTACGTCGCGGGAATGAGGGGACGGATCTACCTGGATGTGTTCAAGGACACGACCAAGGGCATCGCCCTGCTGAAGCAGATCGTGACCGACTTCCCCGGGACCAAGAATGCGGAAGCCCTGAAGGTGTACCTGCCGGAACTCGAGGCCCGGCTGGCCCGGGAAGCCGCCTCCGCCCCCGGCCAGCCCTTTCCGGATTTTGCGGCAAAGGACCTCAACGGCCAGCCGCTCTCGATCTCACGTTTCAAGGGCAAGATCGTCCTCGTTGATTTCTGGGCCACGTGGTGCGGACCGTGCGTGGCGGAACTGCCGAACGTGCTGGCGGCCTATGGCAAGTATCACGACCGCGGTTTCGAGATCATCGGGATCAGCCTGGATGAGCAGAAAGAGCGACTGACGGCCTTCCTGCAGGACCGCCAGATGGACTGGCCGCAGTATTTCGACGGCCTCGGCTGGAAGAACAAACTCGTCCTGCAGTACGGCATCACGGGCATTCCCGCCACTTTCCTGCTCGACCGCGAAGGGCGGATCATCGCCCGGGACCTGCGCGGCGACGAACTCGAAGCCAAGCTGGCGGAGCTCCTGCAATAACCCATCCCACCCGAATTCCTTTCCCCTGTGACCAAGAAAAACCTGCTCTTCCTCCTTTCGTTCAGCCTGGCGCTGGCGGGAGCCCCGCAACTGCCGGCGACGGACCTGGCTCCGCGCTTCGCGCACGAAACCAGCGACCTCCCCGTCGATCCGACCGTGCACTGGGGCCGGCTGGACAACGGCGTGCGCTATGCGATCCGCCACGGTGAAATCCCGAAGGGCCGGGCGAGCCTGCGCTTTGCGGTGACGACCGGTTCCCTGCAGGAGACCGACCAGCAGCAGGGGCTGGCGCATTTTCTCGAGCACCTTGCCTTCAATGGCAGCGCGCACTTTCCGCCCGGCACGCTGATCGAATTCTTCCAGCGGATGGGCATGAGTTTCGGCGGCGACACCAATGCCTTCACCTCCTACGACCGGACGGTCTACATGCTCGATCTGCCGGACACCAAGGCCGAGAACATCGAGCAGTCATTCACGCTGTTTGCCGACTATGCCGGCGGATTGTTGCTCGAGCCGAAATCCATCGAGAAGGAGCGGGGCATCATCCTGAGCGAGAAGCGGGCGTCCGATTCCGCGGGCGAGCGCGCGGGCGATGCGGAGCGGAAATTCCTGCTGCCCGATGCGCGGGTCACAGTCCGGCAGCCGATCGGGGAGCCGGAGGTCGTCCTGCACGCGCAGCGCGATCAGTTTTTGGATTATTACAACACCTGGTACCGCCCGGAAAACATCATCGTCACCGCCGTGGGCGATTTTGACGTGAACGTCATCGAGGCTGCAATCAAGCGGCACCTGGGCGCGCTCAGGGCCCACGGCCCGGCCCGGCCGCGCCCCGACCTCGGCCGCATCGTGCCGCCGGAAGGAGTGGTGGCTTACCTGCACGCCGACCCTGAACTGGCCGCCACCACCGTGAGCATCCAGACCATGCTGCCCTATGCCTACGAGCCCGACAGCCGGGAAAAACAGGTCGCCAGGCTGACCCGCTCGCTGGCGGTGGGCATGCTCAACCGCCGGCTGCAAATCCTGGCCAAGAAGGAAGCCGCCCCGTTTCTTGGCGGCGGCTCCGGGGTGAGCGAGGACCTGGATTTTTATCGCAACTGCAGCATCCAGCTGACCTGCAAGCCCGGGCAATGGGCGGCCGCGTTGGGCGTAGCCGAGCAGGAATTGCGCAAGGCGCTGCAGTTCGGCTTCGACGAGGCGGAACTGAAGGAAACCGCGGCCGGGGTGCGCAACGGACTCGAGCAGGGCGTCAAGCAGGCGGCCAACCAAAGCTCCCCGCAGATCGCCAGCGGGTTGGTGGAATCGATCATCGACCGCCTGGTCTACACCTCGGCGGAGGCTGATGCGGCGCTGCTGCTGCCGGCGCTCGACCGCATCACCCCCGAGGATTGCACCCGCGCATTGCGGCAGGTGTGGGGGGCATCGCCCGGGCGGTCCATCTTCATCGCCGGCAATGTGCAAATCGCCGAGCCGGAGAAAACCATCGTGGCCGCCTACACCGCAAGCACGCAGGTGGCGGTGAGCGCGCCGGAAAAGACGGTGGCATCCGCGTTCGCCTACACCAGTTTCGGCCCCGCGGGCCAGGTGAAGGAATCGCGCCTCATCGAGGACCTCGGTATCCGGCAGGTGGTGTTTGCCAATGGCGTGCGGCTCAACCTCAAGAAGACCGACTTCGAGGTCGGCACCATCGGCCTGGTCGTCCGCGTCGGCGGCGGGGCTCTCTCGCTCCCCAAGGATCGTACCGGCCTGGGCATGATCGCGGGCAGCGTCGTCGGCATGAGCGGTCTGGGCAAACACGACAACGACGAGCTGCAGCGCATCCTGGCGGGCAAGAACGTTGGCGTGGGCTTTGGGATCGGCGGCTCCGCCTTTCAGTTTGCGGGCGGCACCACGCCTTCCGATCTCCTGCTGGAGTTGCAGTTGCTCTGTGCGCACCTGGTGGACCAGGGCTATCGTCCCGAGGCGCTCAGCCAGTTTCAGCGCGGTCTCGATCCCATGTATGAAGGGCTGGCTCGCTCGGTGGAAGGGCCCTTCCGGATGTAT
>Ga0247757_10001466_pt1 | contig 15409 bp, 13 predicted proteins | sample UWRJL126311R4_FD_180929 | JGI IMG/M metagenome (GOLD analysis project Ga0247757, IMG submission 180929) | Plant litter microbial communities from Arlington Agricultural Research Station in Wisconsin, United States - UWRJ-L126-311R-4 | ecosystem: Environmental > Terrestrial > Plant litter >... | reverse complement strand
GAAATTGCAGGTGCCCATTTTCAAATTAGCACATCTTCAAATTTTCAAATTACTTCTTTAAGTCCGCAGCCGCAATCAACACATCCGGACTTTTCAGGAAAGCATCTTTACACTCTTTTGAGCAGAAACCCAAAGTATGGTCTTTGTAATGAGTGGTATCGCTGATACCGGCTGTTACGGGCATACCGCAAGCAGGGTCTTTTTTGTTGTCAACCAGCATGTGATCAAAAGGTAAAGTATCACCGGTTTTCATGGCGGTGGTGTCCTGGGCGGGCTTTTCTGTTTTGGCATCACCTTGTTTGCAGGCGATCGCAAATACAAAAGCTACAGGAAGAATACTGTATTTAAAAAAACGGGATGTTGCTGAATTCATATAGCAGGGTTTTGATGATTACGAAAATAGCTGAAAACAACTGCTTTGTATAGCGATCGGGACACCCCTGGTGTATTTTAGATTTTTTTTATGAGAACGGTAACCTGGATTTTCCTGTATCGGATACTAACCCTTTTTACTTGAGCTAACAGGTCGAAAATCGGTCAATACGAATGATTTGCCGACCAAACACCCATCCCTCAAAACCCTACCTATACCCTCGAAGGTTTCACCGATTTTTCTATTTCCCATCACAACTATCGTATTAGTTTTCCGTTTTATTTGAATGGCGACAGTTCCCGGTCGTCTTTTTTTCATGTTGAATTAGATTTGCTTTTATGAATAAATTGGTTACGCTACTGGTATTGTTGGTGGTTTGTGCATCGGCGTCGGCGCAGACAACCGGAACTGTTAAAGGAAAGTTAATAGACTCTTCCTCTACCAAACAGTCACTCAAAGACGCCACAGTAACCGTATTGAATGCAAAAGATTCTTCCCTGGAAGTATTTGGCCTGGCAAAAGCGGATGGTAGTTTTTCCATCGCCAATATTTCTTTTGGTGATAAGATCCTGCAGGTATCGTTCAACGGTTATGAACCGTTGTTCCGCGCGATCAACTTTTCCAAAACGAATGCAACAGCCGATCTCGGAACGATATATATGAAACAAGCTTCCAATGAACTCGGGGGCGTAACGGTTAAGCAATCACCGGTACAAATGAAAAAAGACACCGTTGAATTTGCGGCGTCGGCCTTCACCACCAAGCCAAATGCGGTTGCTGAAGACCTTTTAAAAAAGGTGCCCGGCATGGAAGTAGGTAAGGATGGCTCTATTAAATCCGGGGGTGAAGCTGTATCGAGGATATTGGTAAACGGGAAACGCTTTTTTGGTGATGATCCAAAACTTGCTACCCGCACCCTTCCTCCCGATCTGATCGATAAGATCCAGGTATTTGATGACCAGAGCGATCAAAGTAAATTTTCTGGCTTTGATGATGGTAACCGTGTTAAAACGATCAATATCACCACTAAAAAAGATGTGCGCAAAGGATTTTTTGGAAAACTGCGTGCAGGCGGCGGTGTCATGACTGGTGAAGCGCCTATCAGCGGTGGCGACGCAACAACCGAAGGCCTTCACGATGTAGGTTTTGATTTCAGCCGGATGAATGGCGATGAGCAGATCACAGTTAAAGGCCAGGCGAATGACGTGAACAAACAGGATTTCACCCAGCAAAACATTTTCAGCGGCGGCGTGCGTAATGGTGGTGGTTTTGGCGGCGCTGGTCGTGGTGGTGGTTTCACCGGCGGCGGTGGTGGTGGCGGAAGCAGTTCCGGTATCACAACTACATTGGCTGGTGGTATCAACTATCGCAACACCTGGGGAAAGAATACAGATGTGTATGGAAGCTATTTCTACAGTCAGCCACATGTGCTGGTGGAAAGAAAAAGCAATATCCAGACCATCATAACCCCGGATTCTTCCAACTACAATAACCAGGTATCCTCTTCAATATCCCAGGATTATAGTCACAGGTTCAACCTGAACATTGAGAGCAGGATCGATACAAACAATTCCCTGATCTTCCGTCCTAATTTCGGTTTTCAACGCAGTACACCAACTTCAACATCAGCTACTGTTACCACCGATGACAAAGGAAAAAAGATCGCTGAAACAGTGAACAAGACATCCAGCAATACCAACGGATATAATCTCAACAATACCAACCTTACATTCCGTCACCGATTTAAGAAGAAGTTCAGAACAATATCACTTGATGTGAACTTCTCTGCAAGCGAGAACAAGGGTGACGGCCGCAACTATGCGATCAACAATTTTTATGCGCCCTTCCTGAAGATTGATACGCTGAACCAATATACCGTGGATACTTCCCGTTCATTCAGCATTAATCCAACAGTATCGTATACGGAGCCACTTAGCAGCAACCAGGTACTGGAGTTCCGTTACAGCTATGGATATACTGATAACAACTCCATCAACAATACCTACAAATTTGACAATGTATCGGGTAAGTTCAGCACATTCGATAGCCTGTTCAGTAACTCCTATCAATACAATTCTACTACCAGCAATGCGCAATTGAGCTGGCGTATACAGAATGCGAAGTTTAACCTGAGTGTTGGCGGTGGTTTGCAAACAACCGGTATTTACAGCAATAACACCACCAAGAATGTGATTGTTGATAAGGATTACACCTTCTTCACGCCGAACGTCAACTTCAATTATAATTTCACGCGCACCAAGACTTTGCGTGCATTTTATAACGGAAGACCAGGATTGCCCAGTACGGCGCAATTGCAACCTATTTTAACTACTTCGGATCAGCGGAACTACCAATTAGGTAATAGCAACCTTAAGCCACAGTACACGCATAGCCTGCGTGTATTGTATACCTCATTCGACCCGGTTACACAGAATATGATCTTTGCAACGGTAAATGGTAGTATGGTACAGGATGATATACAGACCTCTGTTGTACAATCCGACAATAGTAATAAACTGACGACCTATGTGAACCTGGGAGGTACTTATAACATCAACGGTACTTTCATTTATGGCTTCCCCATCAAATCGCCGAAATCGAACCTGAACCTGAATACGAATCTTGGATGGAGTCAATCACAATCGCTGTTGACCAACAAGTCTGTTGGTACAAATGTGAGCAGCTATAGCCGTAGCACCAATATTTCTGAAACAGTGAAATGGACTACCAACCTGAAGAAGAACTTTGACATGAACCTGAGCGCAACCTTCAATTATAACCCGGTGCGCAATACATTGATGCCTGAGCAGAATACCAATTATACGACCCAGACCCTGGCTGCCGATTTCACACTGTATTCAGATAATGGCTGGTTGATTGCGAGCGATTTTGATTATACGCATTATGGTAACAGGGCGCCAGGCTATAATACCACGGCATTTGTGGTAACGCCTTCTATCGCCAAACAGTTCCTGAAGAATAAAGCTGGTGAGTTCAGGCTTACCTGCTTCGATATCTTCAAACAGAACACCGCGGTATCCAGCTCTATCAGCGGAACCCAGTATACCAATACACAAACCAATGTGTTGACCAGGTATTTCATGCTGACCTTTACCTACAACCTGCGTAGCTTCTTCGGACAGCAACAGCAGCGTAATAACATGATGCCGGGTATGAACCGGGGTAATTTCCCTGGCGGCTTCCCTGGAGGAAACTTTAACGGTGGCGGAAACTTTGGTGGCGGCGGTAACCGCAGGGGATAGTAATCAACTGGTTTAAAAACAATTACAGGAAATAAAACAGGAAAGCCGCCTCTTATGGGCGGCTTTTTCATGCGTATACGAATGACTGTTAACTAAATAATCATAAAAAAATAGCCTGAAATACTGCAAACTATGCTAATTTTACGGCCCCATTACAGGGATAACCAGTGAAAACAAACGCTGTACATACCAATTACACCTTTAGCGCGCCGGGTATCAGTATCCCGGCAGCCAACGCTAATGTATTGCCGCGACCTCGACGTGGTTTCTGATAGGACGAGCAACTGGCACTTGCCCCTATCAGTGAAACTTCTCCCGGATTGGTACGCAAAACACGGATTCGTGTTCCTTTTTCACTCTTATTAATATTATACAAGTTGGAAGATCAGATTATTGTTCGTGTAGCGAATAGTGGCGATACCCATTACGCTCAGACCATAACAGATGAAATGGAGTCTTCAGCCAAGGCCCGTGGTACCGGTATTGCCAAAAGAAGCCCTGATTATGTAGCCAAAAAGATGGAAGAAGGCAAAGCAGTGATCGCTCACCTGAAAGATGGCACCTGGGTTGGGTTCTGTTATATAGAAGTATGGGGACATGAACAGTTTGTTGCCAACAGCGGATTGATCGTTTCACCGGCATTCCGTAAGAGTGGGATTGCCAAACAGATCAAACAGACCATCTTTAATCTTTCGAGACAAAAATATCCTACTGCAAAAATATTTGGACTTACCACGGGATTAGCGGTGATGAAGATCAACAGCGATCTTGGTTACGAGCCGGTTACTTACAGTGAGTTGACCGATGACGAAGAGTTCTGGGCAGGTTGTAAAAGCTGCGTGAACTATGATATCCTGATGAGCAAAGACAGGAAGAACTGTATGTGTACAGCGATGCTGTACGATCCGGCCGATCATTACGAACCACAGGAAACATCTGAAGAGTTCAAAAAGAAATCCAAACTCTATGAGCGCTTCATGAAAATAAAACAAAGCGGCTTATTGCAGCGGTTCTTTAAAAAAGACGAAGGCGGCAATGGTGGCGGCACAGGGCAGAGGGCGAGATCTTTCTTTCATCTCTGGTGAGTGTAATTAGTAATTGATAATTAATAATTAGTAATTGTAATTCATAATTGGGTAATTGAAACAGCAAACTACTGTTCAATTCACCGCGAATTACTTACTGGTATAATCATCGAATTACTAATTCCAATTATAAATTTTTAATTATTAACTACTAATTAAAATCATGTCTGAAAAACAAAAAGTAGTTCTCGGATTCAGTGGCGGCCTCGACACTTCATTTTGTGTAAAGTATTTGACAGAAGACAAAGGCTACGAAGTGCACAGCGTTATCGTAAACACTGGTGGTTTCAGTGCCGAAGAACTGCAGCAGATCGAAAAACACGCGTATGACCTGGGTGTTAAATCGCATACAACTGTTGATGCGGTGAAATCTTACTACGACAGCATCATCCGTTACCTCGTTTACGGCAATGTGTTGAAGAATAACACCTACCCGCTGAGCGTGAGTGCTGAAAGATTGAGCCAGGCGTTGCATATTGCAGAACATGCCAAAAAACTTGATGCGGTAGCAGTAGCGCATGGTAGTACCGGTGCCGGTAACGACCAGGTGCGGTTTGACATGATCTTCCATATCATGATCCCGGGTGTTGAAATTATTACACCCATCCGCGACCTGAAGCTGAGCCGCGAAGCAGAGATCGAATACCTGAAAGAAAGGAATGTGAACATGAATTTTGCGAAAGCGGCGTACTCGATCAACAAAGGACTATGGGGTACCAGTGTTGGCGGTAAAGAAACACTGCAGTCGAAAGGCATGCTGCCCGAAGAAGCATGGCCAACACAGGTTACCAAAACAGGAACAGAAGAAGTGAAACTCGGTTTTGAAAAAGGAGAACTGGTTTCCATCAATGATAAAACATTTGCCCACCCAACCGAGGCGATCCAGTACCTGCAGACTATTGCCGGCGCTTACGGCATCGGCCGTGATATACATGTGGGTGATACGATCATCGGTATCAAAGGCCGTGTAGGTTTTGAAGCAGCCGCACCAATGGTGATACTGAAAGCGCACCATGCACTCGAAAAACATGTACTCACCAAATGGCAGCTTGGCTGGAAAGACCAACTGGCACAGTTCTATGGCAACTGGCTGCATGAAGGACAGATCATGGATCCCGTAATGCGTGATATCGAAGCATACCTGCGCAACTCGCAGGAGAATGTAACTGGCAGTGTATTTGTACAGTTACATCCCTACCGCTTCCAGGTGATCGGTATTGAATCTAAGTATGATCTGATGAGCAGCAAGTTTGGCAAATATGGCGAGATGAACAGTGGCTGGTCGGGCGAAGATGTAAGAGGGTTCTCGAAGATATTTGGTAACCAGACCTCCATCTATCATAACGTAAAGGAGTCGGAGAAATGAATAAGGTATCCACAGCAGAACCATTAAAACATTATCCATGGGGAGATGGTTGTGAAGGGTGGAACCTGGTTGAAGAAGCATCACTTTCCGTTAAACAGGAAAGAATGCCTGCCGGCACATCGGAAGCATTACATTATCATGTGCATGCCCAGCAATTCTTTTTTATGCTGAGAGGTGAAGCGAGTTTTGAGATAGAACAGGAAACAATCATCGTAAAGGAAAAAGAAGGCATACATATCGCTGCAGGCAAAAAGCATCGCATCATCAACCATACGCATTCAGCGATCGAATTTATTCTTTCATCTCAGCCATCAACGGCAGGTGACAGGGTCAATGTATAAATTATGAAACAGGTAAGAGCAGGCATTATCGGTGGCGCCGGTTATACAGGCGGCGAAATGACCAGGATACTGGTTAATCACCCGCATGTACAGATCAAATTCATCAATAGCAGCAGTAATGCAGGTAACCCCGTAAGCAAAATACATACGGATCTCGCCGGTGATACCGATCTTGTTTTTACCGACCAGTTGGATACGGATATCGATGTATTGTTCCTTTGTGTGGGTCACGGTGATGCGAAGAAATTCCTTGCAGCGAATGCATTTCCCGACACGGTTAAGGTCGTTGACCTGTCGCAGGATTTCCGGTTGAAAGACCGTGAGGCAGGAGGGGTGAGTCGTGAGTTTGTGTATGGGCTGCCTGAACTGCAGAAAGAGGCGATCAGGTCGGCAAAGAATATTGCCAACCCCGGTTGTTTTGCAACAGCTATTCAACTCGGTTTATTGCCATTGGCAAAAAGAGGGATTTTGGGTGATGTATACACAACCGGTATCACTGGCTCAACAGGGGCAGGACAGGGATTAAGCGCCACATCGCATTTCAGCTGGCGTGCCAATAACATATCAGCTTACAAAACTTTACAGCACCAGCATATCAACGAGATTCACCAAAGCCTCCGTCAATTGCAGGAGAACAGCAAAGCAGATGTGCATTTTGTGCCCTGGAGAGGAGATTTTACACGCGGCATCTTCATTACATCGGTGATCGACTGCAGTTTACCGCTGGAAGAAGTCAAGGAATTGTACAGGCATTACTACGAAAGCCAACCATTCACACATGTGCAGGAAAGTACGATTGATCTGAAACAGGTAGTGAATACCAATAAATGCCTGATCAGCATCGAAAAACAGGGTAACAAGCTGGCAGTGCATTCTGCTATTGATAACCTGCTGAAAGGTGCAAGCGGACAGGCTGTACAGAATATGAATTTGATGTTTGGTCTCGATGAAACAGCCGGCTTGAAACTTAAAGCGAATTTCTTTTAACAATAAAGCAATGCAACCATGAAACTATTCGATGTCTATCCCCTCAACAACATCACCATCACAAAAGCCAATGGTTCTTATGTATGGGATGAGCAGGGTACCCAGTACCTTGATATGTATGGTGGCCATGCGGTGATCAGCATCGGTCATACACATCCGCATTGGGTAAAACGAATAGAAGAGCAATTGGAAAAGATCGCTTTTTACTCTAACTCTGTTGTCATTCCTGTCCAGAAAGAACTGGCGGATAAGCTGGGTAAAGTGAGCGGTAAAACCGATTACCAGTTATTCCTGTGCAATAGCGGTGCTGAGGCAAACGAAAACGCGTTGAAGCTGGCTTCTTTTTACAATGGTAGAAAAAAGATCATTGCTTTTGACAAGGCATTCCATGGAAGAACATCACTGGCGGTTGCTGCAACAGATAACCCATCGATCGTTGCACCGGTAAATCAAACTGACAACGTGATCTTTTTACCTTTTAATGAGGTTGCTGCACTGGAGAATTGTTTCTCAAAACAAGGTGACGAGATATCTTCTGTGATCATCGAAGGTATCCAGGGTGTTGGCGGTATCAATGTAGCCAGCGATGCATTCCTCCAAAAGATCAGGAGTTTGTGTGATCAATACGGAGCGGTATATATTGCCGATAGTGTGCAGTGTGGTTATGGTCGTAGCGGTGAATTCTTTTCACACGATCATGCAGGCGTGCAGGCAGATATCTATACAATGGCGAAAGGCATGGGTAATGGTTTTCCCGTTGCCGGTATATTGATTGCTCCGTCTATTCAACCTAAGTATGGAATGCTGGGAACCACTTTTGGTGGAAACCAATTGGCTTGTGCGGCAGCACTGGCTGTATTGGAAGTGATCGAGAAAGAAAAACTGGTTGAAACAGCCAAAGAACTTGGCGAATACCTGATGGAAAGCCTGAGACATATCGATGGCATCCAGAACATCCGCGGCCGCGGACTAATGATCGGCTTTGATGTGCCGGACGGCCTGAAAGATCTTAAAAAAACATTGCTGTTTGAATACAAAATATTCACCGGAGAGGCGAAGCCCAATGTAATCCGTTTATTGCCTTCATTGGCAATCACCAGGGAACAGATCGACACATTCCTCGAAGCATTACAGGAAGCAATTCATTCCCTTAAAACCGAAAAAGCAACCGTTAATGTATAACCCCTCTGTGTAACTCTGTGAACTCTGTGTCTCTGTGGTGAATTGATCGAATCGAAGGCTTTACCACAGAGACACAGAGTTCACAGAGTTACACAGAGTAAACAAATAGCAACTATGAGAAAGTTTATTTCTGTAAATGATGTCCCGGATATTGACGCACTTGTTAAAAAGGCGTTGATGTATAAGGCAAACCCGCTTGCCGACAGGCATCTAGGTGCAGATAAACGCATTGGCCTTTTGTTCTTAAACCCGAGCCTGCGTACACGCCTGAGTACACAGGTGGCAGCAAAGAATCTCGGCATGGAGGCAATCGTGTTTAATGTGGATAAGGAAGGCTGGGCGCTGGAGTTCGAAGAGGGCGCGATCATGAGCGGTAATACAGTAGAACATGTAAAAGATGCAGCGCCGATACTGGGCCAGTATTTCGATATACTCTGCATCCGCACATTTCCTTCGCTGGCTAACCGGGAAGATGATTACAGCGAGATGTACATCAACCAGTTTATCAAATACGCCGGCGTACCGGTGGTGAGCCTGGAAAGTGCAACGTTACATCCGCTACAATCGCTGACAGATATCGTAACCATCACAGAATCGCTGAAAGAAAACCCGCAACCTGCAACCCGTAAACCCAAGATCGTGCTCACCTGGGCCCCACATATCAAACCGCTCCCCCAATGCGTGGCCAATAGCTTTGCGCAATGGATCAATGCCTGGGGTGAAGCTGATTTTGTGATCACACATCCGCAGGATTATGAATTGGCGGAGCAGTTTACAAAAGGCGCAACAATTACGCTGAACCAGGACGAAGCATTGAAAGATGCGGATTTTATATACGTGAAGAACTGGAGCACCTATACCGATTATGGGAAAGTGTACGAGAATGATCCTGAATGGATGCTCACAGAAGAAAAACTGGCAAACACCAACAACGCAAAAGTGATGCATTGTTTGCCCGTACGAAGAAATGTGGAACTGAGTGATGAAATACTGGATGGCCCGAACAGCCTGGTAACAAAACAGGCCGGTAACAGGGTATGGGCTGCGCAGGCCGTGCTCAGTGAAATACTACAAAACAACTAGACTTGGATACCGTATACGTTATAAAGATCGGAGGCAATATCATCGACAACGAAGCTGCACTGGCATCGTTCCTGAAGGATTTTGCAACAGTTCCGGGTAAGAAAGTATTGGTGCATGGTGGTGGCAAACTGGCAACACAGCTGGCTGCACGATTAGGCGTTGAACAGCAAATGGTAGATGGCCGCCGTATCACCGATGCAGAAACCCTGAAGATTGTGACGATGGTGTATGCAGGATACATTAATAAGAATGTTGTGGCGCAACTGCAGTCATATGGTTGTAATGCCATCGGCTTAACGGGTGCAGATGGCAATGTTATCCAGGCACACAAACGCAAGCATGCCACGATGGATTATGGCTTTGTGGGTGATATTGATGCCGTGAATACCGGGTTGCTGCAAAGTTTGTTGGAGCAAAACATAACAGTTGTTGCAGCGCCGATTACACACGATGCACATGGACAACTGCTGAACACCAATGCAGATACCATTGCGCAGGAACTGGCAACGGCCCTGGGTAAACAGTATGCAGTGCAGTTGATTTATTCATTTGAGAAAAAAGGAGTATTGCTGGATGTGAACGATGAATCATCCGTAATACCCGTTATTGATACCAACAGTTATGCCGATCTGAAAAGCAGGCAGTTGATATTCGCAGGGATGATACCTAAACTCGATAATGCATTTTCTGCATTGCAAAGTGGCGTGAGCAAAGTGATCATTGGTAAAGCAGAAGAATTGCAGGAGCTGATTTCCGGCCGATCGGGTACAACCATCAGTCAATGAGCTATTCATTAGACATATTAAAACAAGAGGCGGTTGCTTTATTAAAGCAACTGATCGCTATTCCCTCCTTCAGCAAAGAAGAGCAGGAAACAGCAGCGGTGCTGGAACAATACCTGAAAGAAAAAGGCGTGGAAGTGAACCGGTACATGAACAATGTATGGGCAAAGAACAAACACTTCGATGAAAGCAAACCCTCATTGCTGCTCAACTCCCACCACGATACGGTTAAACCCAATAAAGCTTATACCCTCAACCCGTTTCTTCCATTGGAAGACGATGGCAAATTATTCGGCCTCGGCAGTAATGATGCCGGCGGTTGCCTCGTATCCTTACTCGCGGTATTCCTGCATTTTTACGACCGCCAGGACCTGAAGTATAATTTGGTATTTGCAGCCACAGCAGAAGAAGAAATATCAGGCATCAACGGCATTGAAGTGCTGTTATTTCAGTTACCGCCACTCGAATGTGGCATCGTAGGCGAGCCCACACAAATGCAGATGGCCATTGCTGAAAGAGGATTGCTTGTATTGGATGTGACTACTTTGGGAAAAGCAGGCCATGCGGCAAGAGAAGAAGGAGAAAATGCTTTGTACAAAGCCCTGCCCGATATTGAATGGTTTCGCAATCACCAGTTTGATAAGGTATCGCCGTTATTGGGCAAGGTAAAGATGACTGTTACGGTGATCGACACCGAGAACAAAGCGCATAATGTTGTGCCACCTGTTTGTCATTTTGTGGTAGATACAAGGGTGAATGAACTATACAGTTTTGAGGAAATACTTGAGACGATAAAGGCGAATGTAAAAAGTGAAGTAAAACCAAGAAGTCTTCGCATGCGTTCTACTTCCATTGCAATGGATCATGCATTGGTGAGAGCGGGCCTGGAACTGGGAAGAACCTATTATGGATCACCAACCACCAGCGATAAAGCCCTTATGCCTTTTCAGACATTAAAAATGGGGCCTGGCGACAGCGCGCGCAGTCATACTGCAGATGAATTCATTTACCTGAAAGAGATTGAGGATGGTATTGGATTGTATATTCAATTATTGAACAAGGTTCTATAAAGCATCGTCATGTGTGAATACATGACGGGGGGCGACAGGTCGCACGCATAAAAATCAATCGTATGAAACTTTGGCAAAAAAACACCAGCACTGCAGCATCGGTAGACAAGTTTACCGTTGGTAAAGACCGTGAATTCGATCTGATGCTGGCTCCATTTGATTTACTAGGCTCCATCGCACATACAAAAATGCTGGCCACTGTTGGACTCCTCACCAAAGAAGAAGCGGAACAATTGGTAGCTGCGTTGCAGGAAATCTACAACGACATTCACCATTCCCCATTCACTATTGACGAGAAAATTGAAGACATCCATTCCCAGGTAGAATTCCTGCTCACGCAAAAACTCGGCGATGCGGGAAAAAAAATCCATTCTGCCCGCAGCCGTAATGACCAGGTGCTTGTGGATATCCGTCTTTTCCTGCGCAGTGAAATTGAAAGCCTGGTAGCCGCTGTTGAATCATTTTTCCAGTTACTGCAAATACAAAGCGAAAAATACAAGAACCATTTATTCCCCGGTTATACGCATCTGCAACTGGCCATGCCCTCTTCTTTTGGTCTTTGGTTTGGCGCTTACGCGGAAAGCCTGGTGGATGATATGATCAGCCTGCAGGCAGCTTATCGTGTGGTGAACAAAAACCCATTGGGTTCTGCTGCAGGATATGGTTCTTCGTTCCCCATCAATAGAACACTTACTACCCAGCTATTGGGGTTTGAAGACCTGAACTATAATGTTGTTTATGCGCAGATGGGCAGGGGCAAAGGCGAACGCATCACCGCGATGGCATTGGCCAATCTTGCTGATACATTATCGCGATTGAGTATGGATGCCTGTTTGTATCTCAACCAGAATTTTGATTTTGTCAGTTTTCCGGCGGAACTGACAACAGGTTCCAGTATCATGCCACATAAAAAAAATCCCGATGTGTTCGAGCTGATCAGGTCATACGGCAATCGTATCAAAGCATTACCAAATGAGATCATGATGATGACGACCAATCTTCCATCAGGGTATCACCGCGATCTGCAGTTGTTAAAAGAACATCTGTTCCCTGCATTCCAGACATTGAAAGACTGCCTCGAAATGGCGGGTCTGATGCTGTCTAATATCAGTATCAAAGAAAATATCCTGAACGATGATAAATACAGGTACCTGTTTAGCGTGGAAGAGGTGAATAAACTGGTGCTGCAGGGTATTCCATTCCGTGACGCATACAAACAGGTGGGAATGTCGATCGAGGAAGGAAAATTCAGTTATACGCCGGAACTGCACCATGTACATGAGGGAAGCATCGGCAATCTCTGCAATGACCAGATACGCAACATGATGCGCAACGTGACAGCATCCTTTGATTTTGATAAAGTACAGACCGCCGTTAATGCGTTGCTAAAAAAGAACTGATTCCCCGGCCCTTAGCCCATGAGAGCCGGAATTCACTCAAAAAATTGTTTCTTTGACGATCAAAAATATAATAATGAGCAGATACATTCTTTTCGCGGCGTTGAGCCTTGTTTCAGGCGCAGCAATGGCCCAGGCGAACAAATCAACCACAGCCAAAGCAGGCGCTAAACCCGCAACAAAACCCCCAACCACTACAGCAGTATTCAAAAACAATATGGATAGTGTGAGCTATGCGGTAGGTCTTCGTATTGTAGAAAACCTGAAAGCCAATGGACTTGAAAAAGTAAACATGAGCTTGTTGCAAAGAGCCATCACCGACGCATCGCAAAACAAGCCGTCGCTGCTGAATGAAGCTGCTATCACTCAATGCATGACGAAGCTTTCAAATGAGATGAATGCAGCTAACATGGAAAAGATGAGGAAGGAGAATGCTGCAATCAGCGAAACCAACCGCAAAGAAGGGCAGGCTTTTCTTGCTGCCAACGCCAAGCGCGCAGGAGTAGTAACATTACCCAATGGTTTACAGTACGAGGTATTGAAAGCAGGCACTGATAATACACATCCAACATTGGCCAGCAGGGTAAAATGCCACTACACAGGCACATTGATCAATGGCACCAAATTCGACAGTTCTGTTGACAGAGGCGAGCCAACTACTTTTGCACTTACCAATGTGATTACGGGCTGGCAACAGGCCATCCAATTGATGACCGTTGGCAGCAAATGGAAAATATACGTTCCCGCAGAACTTGGTTATGGCGATAACCCAAGACCAGGCGGCCCAATCACTCCCGGAGCAACACTGGTATTTGAAGTGGAGCTGCTGGGGATAGAGAATTAGTTAATTTGAAAATTTGAAAATGTGGTAATTTGAAAATGAGCTGTTTCCTTCCAGCTGTTCATTTTCAAATTACCACATTTTCAAATTTTCAAATTCCTTTAACCTTCATTAACCTTTCCCCAAAGTTCATTAACTGCTTTTACAGGTTGGCCGGTATATTTTTGAAGCACTTAAACAATGCTTATGTACCGGATCATTACCATTTTGCTCATTTTGTTATTGCCTTTTGCACTGCAGGCGCAACGTCCCCAGGCGGTGGTAAAAGGAAGGATATACGATACCCTCACAAAGAAAGGTCTTGCTTATGCCACTGTTTCTGTGGTTAATGCCAAAGATTCCACGCTGATCAGTTTCGCCCGTGCCGATTCTGCCGGCAGGTTCAAACTGAATGCATTGGATAAAGGCAATTACCTGATATCAGCATCTTATGTTGGATTTGTACCCGTATGGCGTGCCATCGAAGTAAAGGAAGGCCAGGAGCTGGATATGGGTAATGTAGAAATGACCGACCTGGTGAATGCCGGCAATGTAACGGTAAATGCGAAACGCGCACCGATTACCATCAATAATGATACAGTAGAATTCAATACCGAGAATTTCAAAACACAGCCCAATGCCATGGTAGAAGACATGCTGAAAAAACTGCCGGGTGTAACCGTGGACAACGACGGGACGGTTAGAATGAACGGGCAAAAGATCAACCGTGTATTAGTCAACGGGAAGGAATTTTTTACCGGTGATCCCACCATAGCCACCAGGAACCTTGAAGCAGATGCAGTAGACAAAGTCCAGGTCTTCGATAAGAAAAGCGACCGCGCAGCATTCACCGGTGTGGATGATGGACAGAGTGAAAAGGCCATCAACCTCAAACTCAAAAAAGACAGGAATAAAGCTTTGTTCGGAAAAGCCATTGCGGGTGCGGGTACCGATAGCCGGTATGATGCGCAACTAAATATGAACAAGTTCAACGAGGATCAGCAGCTTTCACTGATCGGTATGGCTAACAATACCAACAAGCAGGGTTTTTCCATCAGTGATGTGTTGAATTTTACGGGAGAACTTTCACGCGGTATGCGTAGTGGTGGTGGCGGTATTACTATTCGTACCGGCGGTCCTGATGATAATGGCTTGCCTGTGAGCACCGGCGGTCCCGGACAGCCAGGTGTTGCAACTACCATTGCCGGAGGCGTAAATTATAATGATACATGGAATAACAAAAACACCGATTTTAACGCGAGTGCTAAAGCAAGCGACATCAACCTGCTTACCGACAGGAATACTTTTCGCCAGTTTATCGTGCCGGGCAATGAGTACAATGAAACAACCAATAGCCATACAGCGAGAGACAGCAGGCAACAGCGTTTCAACTCTACGATCGATCATAAATTCGACAGCTTTACTTCCATCAAATTCACGCCGCAGGTAACGATGCAGCAAGGGGATCTCCGTACCCTCACTGATTATCATTCAGAAAACCTGCTGGGCCAGAGTCTCAACGTGGGTAATACGGATAACAGAACACATTCCAATGCTTTTGATGTGAGTGGTAACTTCCTGTTCCGTCACAGGATGAAAAAGAAAGGACGTACTATTTCAAGTAACATCAGTTTTATATACAACGACAGCAAACAGGACG
>Ga0247757_10001465_pt1 | contig 15425 bp, 3 predicted proteins | sample UWRJL126311R4_FD_180929 | JGI IMG/M metagenome (GOLD analysis project Ga0247757, IMG submission 180929) | Plant litter microbial communities from Arlington Agricultural Research Station in Wisconsin, United States - UWRJ-L126-311R-4 | ecosystem: Environmental > Terrestrial > Plant litter >... | reverse complement strand
TGAGCGTTGTTGAAAAATATGCCGTCTTTTGTGATGGTGACGCCCCTTGGCGCGGTGCGCAAAAACCATATGTGCGCAAGAACTATATAGCCGAGCTTAGTAGTAAACTGAAAAGAGTATAGAAGCGACTATCTACTACCTTACTTACTTATTCTATTAATAAAAATAGTATTATAAAGTTTTATTATTATACAATAAAGCTTATACTAGCTATTAGGAGATACTAGGTCCTAATTATCTAATGACCTAAGTATACCTTAATTACTACCTTACTTTAAGATTTATATAGCTTAGAGCCTTCTATATATTCTTAAAAATAATATATTCTTATATCTTAGGGCTTAGAGATAAGATGGTAGCTATTTATCTCCAGTAGCGCGGGGAGGTATAGGTATATAGTATCGCGTATTGGTATAGCAAACTTGCTACCACTAGCAGGGAAGATAGTTGACCCATACCGGCTAGAGGTTTACTGTAAACGTTTGGAATGGATGGCCTTAGGAAGGGATATAAGGATTATTGCTAGTGGCGGAGGATAGCATTTAGCGAACATAAACCATCCGAACTCCCTATAACCCTTAGAGGTTAAATTAAAGTATACCTCTATAACCCTAAAGATTGCAGTGCTTATATAAGGGTCCGTCTATGGTATAACTATACGACAGCCCTATTACGAAAATATATCGAGCCTTTTCACCTTGATATGTATTTGCAACGATGGCGTGCTGCCTGTGATACTAAACCTACTCACTAAGGCGCAGGCTTCGATTCCTAGTGCCGCCCGCATTCTACCTTACCTTGTACCTCTCCTATCTTATCGTATCTCTTTTAACGAGCCGAGACTAGATTTCGGCTGCTCCTCGGTCTAGGAACCAGCGCTGGTGGGCTCGAAAAGGGATGGGGACGCGGTGGGCTTGACCAGGTCTTTCATTCGGCGATCGGCAGAGAGACAACGGCGGATTTCAGGGCTTAAGAACGATGTGACTGGTATATCTTCGTGTTGTGCGTATCGCTGGGCGTTGGACCGTATCTCGAAGTTGTACGATGGCTGTATCGAACGGTTGAGACGCTGAGACGCGTTGGCTGACTAAATAACCGCCGAGCCCTTTGCGTGTTAACACTGCTCCTAATCCTTGAGGTGAGATGTGCAGGGTCACCTCCCATTCGAGGATCGGTGATTCAGTTCTGCTGGAGGTACTAATCGACATGGCAGCCCTGCATGAAATTGCGCCCTGCAGCGCGCATAGGGCTGATGGCGACTTCTTACTACTAGAGGGAGGTTCCGGGGCTCGGACAAAGTCATTCTATGAAAATTTGGAACGATAAGGATTTAAGGTTGGCGCTGTAGAGAGGGAAGTCTGTTACGCCACTAAAGAAGGCGCTGTAGAAATCAGGCTCGGAGACGATAATGCAAGCGTGATTTTTAGGGAAGAGTGGATCATAGACATTCGGAATTAGCTTCGATGGATTATTTTCATAGAACTATAGCAACATTCGTTATACGCATAGGTTTTGCAGTTGCTGAAAGTTAAAGTAACTACACCATGACTGAATACAAAACCTGTGAATGCTCTCTATCTATGGCCATAAGTAGTGAACCAAGATCCTCTCTTGATATCAATCCTCATTCGGCTTTACGCTCAATCATCACTACATCCCCTAGGCCTTGAAAGAGAGATTTCAAGCATCCAACGTTAAATACGTTATAAGTTGGATGAGCAATTATTAAGCATACATCGAAATGGTCAGGTCTTCTAACCTTATTTCGTTAAGCACAGTGTCTCTAAGCTTCTATACTCCTATCTTGAATAATTGCTCTATCCCTTCTGTTTTTGTCATCAATGCGAGGGTTCTGCACAGCAAGTCCTCGAGAGATAGGTCTTGGTTGCCGTCATGTGCATAGGTGTCTCTCCATCTTAGGTGTAATATACGGACGTTATTTACAAGCAGTACTAGAAGCACTAGTTTCTATATTTGCACAGTAACGTCAGGCTGGCTTTCTATCATCGACCGAAGCCCACTCGTTACCCGTCGCTCGCGGATCCATGTAAAGAGAGCTTCGCGGTAAGAGGTAAACAGGTTATTCAAGACTAGCTTAAAATTATACTCGTATTGAGCCTATACCTCCTCTAGATTCCACAACAGATCAGCTTCTTCAACCTTGCATCCGCCGGTGGGGAATATATATCCTAGGAGGCGCTATAAAAGTTCGTACTATAAGGTGGTCACCTTATATAAACCGGCAGTAGTAATTTCAGGGGTGTGATTCCGAAGACCAGCTATCGCAAAGGGAACCATAGTGGCTATAAAGACTTCTATTAGGCGAGTCATCATGGCAAGAGCGGTAGTACACGATAAAGAAGTACCCCTAAGTTCGCTCCCATTCAAAGTAACAGTCGGAGGAGAAAGGCACAATTAGCTATAACTACTCTGTCTACTAGGAGTTACAGGCGTAACTAATATTTTACGAAGTGGCCTTTCACTGCCGGTAGTATTAGCGGCATGCACGCGTCTTATACTATAATTATCGTTAGCGGGGGTATCGCTTCCTTACAGCTGGTTAACGACAGTAAAAGTGTTTATACGAGGGTTGATGGAACTAGGTGCGTTATTTGGTCCTCCGTAGGAGGGAGAATTCATTAGTATGGTCTCCCTTCTAGAAGCTATCGCGGCTAGAGTAGGCGGGGCCGAAGGTGATAAGTAGGTATTGTAAGCAGCCAAGGCCATATCACATGATGGGTTCTCTCTATATAAGGGCGTCAAACATGTCTGCTATACATAGACTCCTACACTGAACTACACACTCAATCAATTCATTCAATTCTTTATACGTGCCACATTCTTACAGGTATTCTCTAAAGTAGGTATGCAGGCAATGTTCTCGGAGCTAGTCCTTAATACGGGAAGAGGATCTTGTAGGAACTCCTAGACGGATGTGGTTGCGTTTTAGTAGGGTCGCTTTTTAGTAGGGCCAGCCGTATTTAAGTACGGGTTAAAGGCATCGGCCTTTCGTTTCCTCAGATTATTCTCTTGCGTACTAAAGCATCTGGACATAATTTTATTACGAATAATAGTTAGATAGGAAGGACTCGAGGTAGTTCACGACAATAAAAGGGCGGGTGATAGAAACTAGTCCTAAGTAAAGGTTTCTTGCCAAGATATCCAGTGCGGCGTAGTCACTGAAACCTCTCAAGATTCCATATCTCAGAAAGCATCTTCTAGGTCCTAAAAATCAGATTCTTAAATATAAAAATATGGCTTGTTATTTCTGTATACGCCTTATGATTGTCCTAAAATATAAAAATTTAACGCGGCTCTGTATTACGGACATAGAGCCTGCGATCGATATTAATTAGATATAGCCGGGCAAATAGGCAGGATCGGGCCTATGTTATTATAGCAGCTGGGGGTACTACACTAGAGATGCGCGGAATCGCAGGGAAACAGCGCCGTGTACGTCGTATATATAACACCGTGTCGCTTAGACAACGAACCACAATTAGCCCCTAGAAGACTTCAGTCGCGCTTAATCATTTCCCATCGCCGATGATGGTAAGCTGCTAGCTTATAGGCTAACGATGCGCCCCCTCTAGAAGCTACCCACAATCCTATCGCTAGCGTAGGGCCGAATAATTACTCGCCAAAGTAAAATTCGTTAGCGCTTGACTATTTCCTCGTTGCTAACGATAACTACGCCAGTAGTACGCTTTAGAGACTGTTAAAGTAAGTAATAATCATGTTCATTCTAGCTATAGAAGACTGGAGAGGCCTAACGTATATATCGTTGGTCATAGGCTTAGTGCGACCCACTGTATCTCGACACTGCGGTGCTTAATAGAGACTATCGACTTTCTCGTCGCCGAAAGTGCTTGATTTAGAGAGTAAGATTGATCCAAATACACTAGTGACTTAATTGCATAAATTTGTTACCTTAAAACATAGCTGGTAAGCCCGAGTCTAATCCTCAATAAGAATATCAAAAACGTCTTTGAAGAGGATACGGTATCCTTAACGTTTTAAGTAAGCTGGATTGAGATTACTATGATATGCCTAATTTTCTCAATACACGTAATTAGGGGTGTAGTGGAAACATATTCGGTCCTTACCGCCCAGTCGTATTCTGAGGCCAGCCCACCTCTCCCTACTTATGCGTAACCTATAAAAAAGGACAGTCTACTGTTAGGGCCAGCCATTCTCTTAGGCTAACCCTCCTCACCGGCTAGCTCCACAAACTACATAGCAATCTTCTCAGGACCGACATCGTTTATTCTATTCTACCATGCTGACGAAGTTGGTTGAAGTTTTGTACAACAAGCTGTTAATACACCGTCTTAATGTAGTATTCCACGGCTGCGACGTAGTCTTATTTGTAACGTCATAGTGGAGATTTAGCTGTTTCAAATCCGCTGGTTAAGTCTAGAGTCATGATGTAGACAACGCATGCGGCTCCCCAGTTTTCCGTTTTTCAACATATAATCTCGGCATATCTAGCAGACCGGTCAGAACTGCTAAGCAGAAGATTCGCGCAAGCTTAGCTGCAGTGTATAGTCGTTTTGCGCGCAAATATCGGGCTTAACCTGTTGAGATAAGTGATGTTCGTTTTGTTCGTTGTTCCTTTTTTTGCGAGACGAGGGGTGCTAGTCTCTATTTATATATTTGCAGGGTGCCCCAACACGTCATCTTCGTAAACAACGCGATATTCAACAGAGGCGGGTGTCCTAGGACAGGCGTCCTGGGATAGATGTCCTGGGACAAGTTTGTTGAATACCACTGTTGAGTGAGTAATCCTTAATTGATTGATTGCGCATTGCATACAAGTGGAATGTCCTCGCAAATATACATCTACATACTCAATCTCTGTTATGGCGGCACCACATTTCCACTACGCTAGTTTTCTAGCACTGTATATATATCAGCTCCTGCTATATCTGTTGAACACTATGGTGGCTGAAGCATACATGTAACAGGGGTTGAGTGCGTAGATGTATATATATGGGGACATTCCATCTGTATGCAAGAAGCAGTCAATAAATCAAGGATTACTCACTCAACAATCTCTGCCACTACCTCTTGACATGCACTCGCTCTCCAGCTCTTCACCGACAAGAGTGCTGACTGCGAGTCGGAGAAGATGCGGTCATGGCCGAAGCGGGCCGGCCATCCTCCCTGCTAGTGCGGGCGAACTCTGTAGACCACCAGATAGTGTTATGTACCTATACCTTAACCACGCCACCGAAGGCGAAACCTTGTCTTCTATCCCCGTGACCGAAGAGTTGAGGGGACGTTGAATTTGCTTGAGCTATATCGCTGCAAAGGTGCTGCTAAAGTTGATTAGGCGCGCAGCTCGCTTATCACCTACATTATACCGTATTTGACAAAATACGGACAAGCTCAGCTTCGGTTCCACTAGATCCCTTTTTCAAGTCTCAAATGAATGCCGCAGCGAGCAGATAGCGCTGAAACTCAAATTCAATTTATTAGCTTGTCATTCTAGGATAACCTCTTGTCGTTCTCTGGCGCTCCATATCTCATCACCCTCACGCCATGTTGCAAAGTAGCCTACCCTTCTAAACAATCCAGGTGCCATATTAATAACCATCAGTCCTATGTGATCTTTACTTTTTCGCGTCTTTTTCGTGCCTAGCAGCAGGTAATAGATTCGTTTATTCGGGTACTCGTCGTACAAGTCTAAACTTTTCCAGATTCCCAGACCCTTTGAAAGCGGCTCCTCATCATGTATTTTGCAATTTAGCGAGATGCTTTTCTGTTGAACAGATGCAACACCTGTCGACAATAGTATAGCATCCTCTTGTGTAAGTGCTTGGAAGGATATGGATCCGTCCAAAGAGGCCCAAGACCAGCTGGGAGCCCGACATGATCTCTGAAGTTGCTTCTCCGATGGTCGCCACCCAAGGAGCGAAACCATACATTCCTTCCATAACCCATAGACATATTCGTCTTTCCATATTTCTTTTAGCTCGGCTACGATACCAAGCAACGCGGGAAGTCTATCCTCTGGACACGTCAGTTTCCTCTTACTATATTCTGAAACGACCTTTGTCCACATCTCGATCCTCTGCCTTGGGGTTCTCCACGACTTCCCCCCCCGTAGTTCATTATTGAATAGTCGTGAAGGAAGGCGATTTCGCTGTACCATGTAATAGATTACACCATTGCTAATGGTTTTAAACGCCTCTGTTTGACAGGTCCAAAAGAGCTCTATGCCCGAGAACTGGAGGAGCCGTGGAGATAGAAGTCTTTCCTGGAATGCCCAGCCTCGTGTATCCAATGGGTCTTCAGGATCTAGGAAATGGTAAGTAGACAATGAAATCTCTTCTGTAGTTCCATCGTGCATAGGAAGTTGAAAAGGATAGGACTTGGGGGGTTCGCGTGCTATCCGAAGGAATCCATCTGTTGCTGAAGTAGCAGCTGAAGCCGCAATCGTCACCGTGGCGTTTTTGTATATTAACCCCATTCTTTGGATCTCAGTCTCTTTGTCTTTCGGACAATCTTGGATTATGCACAGCGCATCGACCCACAAATATCTGAGACCAAGTTTACGCGTGACCTCAACAGCATCCTTGATAGTTTGAGGAAGGGCCATAACCGCAATACCAGCTTTCAGTTTTTCCAGTGACTCTGTTGAGGCAACAACTGGCTGAGGGCCACCCCAGCAGTAACTGAGAGCTGCATATGATCCAAGTTCACCATTGGGTTCCGATGTATGGAGCTTAACCCATGGAGTGTCTTGCTCTATTTCGACGTCAATGAGACGTGATGGCAGCGCCACAGAAGTTTGCTTCTTGCAATGCTCATGATTAGAATGGCACTGGGATATCCATGATCTTGCGTATGAGAAAGCTGTGTCCCCTGCGGCATCTGTTATTATCGGTCTGCAGGAGATAAATTCTGCAGCGGGGCTCTCTAGGTTTAGATTAGCTTCTTCCCCTGCTAACTCCATAATCTATGAGCCCTTCACCTTGACTTGTGTACACTACGACCTTTCCTATGTAAGTGCCAGAATCAATATCCCATCCAAACAGGTCATCCAGGCGGACTGGCACGGATTCATCACCCTTTTCAGCCTCCAAACGTTCCTTCAGAGTGCCAACAAATCTCAGTCTCTGATATCCCCGCCACTTTTTGAGGGCCGATTGAAAAATGATCATGCATAGAGCGCAGCCACTTTGTGCACTCTCGCTACACTCCCATTTGTTATAGTGTTTGAACCCTTCTCGAGTGTTTAAAGCCCTGAGACCGATAGGCGAAAGCATCGATGTGCAGAGACTGCAGTAGTCGGGTCGATCATCAATCTTGCATCGCTTTGCTGCTGGAGGCGACACGGTGCCGCCCGTCATAGCGATAACGTATCCAATATATGGAGAGCGGTAGACAGGAAAATAGAGCGCATATTTGAAGTTAGCTGATGCTGGTAACTTTAGGCAGTGATGGCGTCCCAGCTGACAAAGAGATCAGGCCTGCACAGCCGCAGCGTCCCTAGTCTCGTAACCACCAAACGTTCCCTATTTGGGGATAGCCCTGCGCACACGCCAAGTCGGGACCCCTCAGGGGAACGTCTGGTGGCCGGTCCATTATTTTTGACGATCTGAACACGTGGCTAGTCTTGGCACATAGTCCGCACATAGGTTCCTTGGCCGGGCACCTTCGCGCTTCGTGATTGTCGAATTTTTGGCAGTTGAAACAGCGCCGAGGATTGGCAGTGCGTTCGTACGTTTTGGTATATGCTACTTCTCTATCGACTTCTAGGTATTTACGCTATATAAGCTTATCCGCTTCCTGCTTACTGCCGAGGAAGAGGACGACGGAGTAGTAGAGTTTATCTGGGTTTAGTTAGCCTACGAAGCGTATCTTCTTAATAGATATTCTATTTTCCGCGTATAACGGGCCTGCCATCTTGCAAGTAAGGTGGTTCCTTGGTTGGGTGCTAGTTATTGAGAACAGGAGTTGATATAGTCTCGAACAAATGGGTGATCGGCAATATATCAAAGTGATACTGATTCTGGAGAGGATGTTAATGTATGGTGTTTTCTGATTCAACTAAGGGGTATCATAAAATCAAAACTAAGAACCATGCAAAGCACCCTTTGTAGACCAACAAAAAAGGCGTGAAGAGGACACGTGTTAATGTATATAACTCTTGATTAAAGATTAAATTAACGATGAGAGATTCCCTATAGGCGTCTCTCTCTCTAACTATATACTTGTCCAGATTAGTAAGATCTACGCTACTTATAGACTTCGTTATATAATTCCCAATTACGTGTTTAAATTTTACTCGGCTTCTTAGCCTAGGTCTAAGTTATTAATCCTAGGCTACTATTCGTCCCTACTATTACTATCGCTATAAAATATAACTATAATACTGTCTCCTCCTCTAGTCCCTCCTCTAGTATATTAATCCGTTCCATTATCCTAGAGTATTATTGAGTAATAGTTGGTCGAAGAAGAAAAGAATATAAAAGGTAGGAGAAGTATCGACACCTGATCGGGTAGATGGATTTTAGGATTGGTTTTCGTAGGTATAAGCTCGCGACCCGCAATCGGAAGATATTCTAATAAGGAAAGGGAGACAAGTATTCGATAAACAGTCGTAGATTTAATTTAAAAGAGTGATAAATTCTAATTCTCTGATTCTGATTCTCTGGATCCCTCTCTTACTTCTCTTTCGACGAAGTGTCGAAGGCTGAATATATATACTTTTTCGGAGAATCCCTCGGTCCAACCTCTTATCGAATGGTTTCCTTTCTAAGAATCTAAAGAACCTTCTAGAGGACCGCCGGTTCACCGCCAGTTTACCGTTAGTTCGCTGGCGGTATACTGCCGAAAAGCTGCTAGAATACTAAAGGAAAACTACCTATATCAGGCAAATAGGCTACTATATAACATTTTCCTCCTCTCCCCCTTCGAGCTTAGACCTATTAAGCTTATATAAAGAACCCCTCTTGCCTATTCCTCTATTAAGGGTCTTCCTACTAGAGAATATATTAAAATACTTCGCCTAGCTTTTAGAAAACCCTAGATAAGTCTTAAAAAGGTAGCTAATGATATAACTTTTAATACCTAGTTCTCTACCTATTTGTTTATTAATAGTATTATAATAATTTTCTCTTACTTTTAGTATAGTAAATTCTTCTTAAAAGAATTCTTCCTAGTAGCTTCCTCTTTCTCCTCTATACTCTCTAACCTACTATTACGACTAGCGATTTTTTTAAAATTTCTTACTACTAGCCTTTTTTTTATACTTCTTTCTTCCTTCTAATTACCTATTAGAATAGTAACTACTAATAAAGCTATCTATCTTAATCTCTTTATAGGTAGTACTACTACTAGCGATACTAATAGTAATAACCATCGTGGTAACAATAATAATAATCTAGACTATTATAAAGGACCTAATTTACTATTATATAAATATATCTATCCTAACTTTTTATAGCTACTTTATTAGTTTAGTAAGTTTTCTAGCTTTATTAACTTATTAAAGCGCCTTTTTTTAACTTTTTTAATAATCTATTTTAGTAATAGGAAGGTTAACTATAAGCTTATTTAGAATATTAGTTACTTTTATTTTAAGTAGTAGTAAAGGGTATCTCTATATTAGCTCTTTTTAGGATATTTATAATTCTAAAGAAGAATAATACCACTAACTTATTAATTACTTTTAAGCCTAATTTTAACTAAAAAAAGTAACCCTTTATAAACTAGTTAATCTAATTAAAAATTCTAGATATAAATAGTAAGGCTTTTATTAGGCTAACTTAGCTATACTAGCTTATTACTATTTAAAGAAGTACTTTAAGGCTTTAGGCCCTTAGATATTATTAGTATAGTAATAGGTATATAGGGGTAAATTAACTATAGCTATAATAACTTTATATAAGAGTAGATAATTAATTCTATAGAAAAGGCTATAGAGGAGTTTATATATATAAAGATATAATATATTATCCCTTTATAATATATAGAGCGCTATAGGCTATAGTATATAGGCGTAATAAGTTATAGCAAAGAAAGGGGGAAAGAAGGGGGGGAAAGAAGGGGGTAAAAGGAGAGGAAGAATAGGATTACGAGATATAGTATTAACGCTATAGGAATATAATAATTCTAATACTATAGGAATTTAATAGTTCTAATAGATATATAAGCGATATATTAGTATAAAGGCTTCTAAAGTCTTTTCTAAGTATATTATAGTAGAAAAAAATAAAAAAGAATAATTAAAATAGATACCTTTTTTACTTAGCTATTAATTAAATAAATTTATAAATAAGACTTTTATCTTAAGTATACTAAAAAGATCTTAAAGATAGTAGTATTTCCCCTACTATATAATAACTTGAAGATTATATAAAGGAAAAATTTCGAAGGTTTTAAGATAAAAGCTAGTAGGATTAGAGCCTAGAGTTACTTTATCCCTTTTATAAGAGCTAAAAAATTCTAATACTATAGTTAGATTATTTACTATCTTAACTATTATTAAATAGTTTATAGTATTTAGGTAGCTTATAGTACGTTAGTACTATACTACTACCTAGTATTATAACTATTAAATATATCCTTAATAACTATTTTAATAACTATAGCTCTACTATAGTACTACTAGTAGTATAACTATAAAATATAGTTTTAATACTCTATAGTAGTCTATATAAACCTGTATCCTATAGTCCTTCGTTTATTTAAACTACTCTATCTAAAACTACTATATCTTAAATAAATACTATAATTTAAAAGAAACTATCTAAAACTTTTTTCATATTTAAATATATATATATTAATATATATAAGCGTTCTATTACTTATAAGATTCCTAAGCTAATTAAAATCGCCTATAAAGCCTATTACCAACTTTACTATAATATTCTACTAGGATAATAACAATGTTACTATCCCTCGCCCTACTAGTATAGGCGCCTACTATAGTTATTTAGTCCTTAAAGTAGCTAAGTATCTTATTCTAGATATAGCTAGATTCATATAGAATAGGATAGACGAGGTAGTCTAAATATACTAAATTTAACGATATATATCTAGATCTACCTAAGATAGTCCAGATATACTACCTTAGATAGTATATAGTATACTATTTAATAAGGTAAGAAGGAGGACTAGAGGCGATAATAGCCTCGAAGGAGGTATTGGCTATAATAGATCTATAGGAGAAGCGATTATTATAGGTTATAAGTAGAAAATAGCTACTATAAAGTAAGAGCTTTAAAAGGGAGCTCTATAATAAGTTTTCTAGAGAAGGGAGTATTACCTAGATATAGGCAATTATTAGAGCTATATAATTTAAGGGTTATTAATAAGTAGATAGAGGGAGTAAAGGAAATAGAGGGTCTAAAGAAATAAATAAGCTATAAAGATAGAGGTAGTAGTAGAGAATATAGGCTATAAAAGTAGTCTTTTTAAAAGTTCTTATTTATATAGTATTAGATTGATTTACTCGAATATATACTTATATAATTAAGGTACCTAAAGGGTTTATATATAATTAGTAGAAAAGACTAGTAACTATATATTACTTCTACCTAAAGAGATAAAGATACTAAATAAATAGTATAATATTATCTAAAGACGACGCGGCTATACTTAGCTATAACTTAGTTTATTTTAACGTTATAAAAAAAAGAAAATAAGAATATTAAAGAGAAAAACTAGGATATTGTTTTAATAATTAGTAATCCTAATTTATAAGCAAATTCGACGCTAGATTTATTACTAAATATAGAGAAAAAAAAAGCTAAATTTTATTTAAAGACTTACTAAGAACCTAAGTATCTTTTTTTTTCTTTTTTAGTATATAATAATATATTATAAAATAAAGATTATAATAGAGTTTATTTAAAAATCGTTTAACTAAATAAAAAGTTAGTAAAGATATAAACTTTTCTACTCTTTTATCTATAAATAAAATTTAAAATAATTTTAATTATTATTTAATATTTAGTATATAATCCCTTAGCTAGCTTAATATTATTATAATACTTTAATAGAAATATTATACTATTATCTATAGCTTTTTAAGGTATTAAATACTACTTTTTATATAATATTTTATAAAAATCTTTATAAACTTTTAATTATTTTTTTAATATAAATATTTTTTATTTTTTACTTTTAATATATAGTTTAGAGTTAACTAAGTATTATAGATAAAATTTAAATTAAAACTCTAGGCTAGTTATAACTAAAATCTAATTTACTCTATATTAAACCAGGTTTTTACAGTATTATTTCTATATAATCTTAAGTTATTTTAATAAAACTTATTATATATAATAATATTAATCTTTATCTTATAAATATAAGAATAAATATATATATTAATAATTTTATATAAAGATATAAAAGTAATAGATTATTTATCTTATTAAATACTAGGCTTTACTATATAATTTAAAATTATTTTTATATAAGTTATATTATTAAAGCTAGAGATATAATTTAACTACTTTATTAATACTAGTTTTACTTTTTTATTTAGATATATTAAGTTTTATATTTCTATAATATCTTATAATCTATAGTTATATTAATAAAATAGTTATTAAAATTCTAAAACTAGAGAATTAAAATAGATATAGTTTATTCTATATTAATATAAAACTAATATAGATAAAAAATAAATAGTAGAAATACTAGCTTTTAAAAAAAGATATATATTAATTTATAATTCGAGAATTAAATTATGAATTTTAGGAGTTAAAAGTTAAAGTTTTAAAATTAATAATATTATATACTAACCTTTAGTTTTATTAATCTAGTTTTTATTTTAAATTAATTATTATATAGATTAATATTTATAACTTTAATAACTTTTTATTTAATTAAATAATTTTTAAATAAACTTATTATCTATTAGATAGTAACAATATAACGATTACTAAATAAAGAGATATATAGAGCGTTTATAGGTAATATATCTTATAGAAGGCTGAATAGTATATAATAGTAGGGTAGGATAACTTAGGGGTTATATAACCTAGGGAGTATCCTTACTAAGAGTAGTAACCTCGCTAAGAATAGAGGATATAGTAGTTTCTAAAGATAAGTAGAACTATATATAATTGGATAAGTAAGGATAGTATAGAATATATTTAAGGAGGATTTTCTATAAAGTAATTCTAATTCTTTATAGTTAACTTAGTAATCTAATCCTAGTTCTAAGATTAATAACCACCTTAATACTAAATACTTAGATTATTACTAAGTAACTATTTATCTTCTTTACTATAGATTATACTAAATAATCCTACGCGTATAGCTATTATCTTAGGTAAGATACTAGTAAGTAATACTTTAACTACCTAATAGGTCTATAAGAAGAATAATTAATAATAGTTATATCTAATACCTTAGTAAGTAGTATAAGTATACTAGTAAGTAATTAGACTATAGTTCTAGCTAATTAGGCTATAGAAATATAGCAGCTATAGCTATAAGTCTAGTAGTTAATAAACTAACTCTAGTTAATAAATTAATAGATAGTAGTAAGGGCAGCTAGTAACTTAGTATAAAGAGTTAAGGTCCTAATACCTATAATATAGAAAGGAGACTATATAAACCTTAGAGTATTCCTTATATAGTTAGAATTATACTTTAGAGGATATAACGAGTATTATAATAATCTAGTAAATTATATAGCTATTATACTTATATATATAAAGGGAACGCTAGTAAAATAGCTTTAAACTTTAATAGATAATTACTTAGCTTATAAAGGAACGATAGATAGCCTTAAGGATAATACTAAGAAAGTATTTACTAGTTAGAAAAGCTTTAAGAATAAAGTTATAATACTATTTAGGGAAGTTAATACTAAGAAAAGAATATAATAAGAGATATAGAATCTTAAATAAACTAAGTTGGTATAGACTTATATTATAAGTTTTAGGTAACTTATAATTTTATTTAAATAGGACGACGAACCCCTTTAAGTAGCCTTCTATAATAGTTTTAGAGAATTAGTTAAAGATAACTTAGCCTATTATATAGAACCTAATAACCTAGATAAGCTTATTAGCTAGGCTATAAATATAGATAATAGGTAATATAAATGGTAGTAGGAAAAGAAAGGGTAGAAGACTATAAGTAATAATACCCTATAGAAATCTAATATAAAGAAAATATAGTAGCTATAAAGGGACTATAATAGAGATATTATTATAGTAGATAATATTAGGAGAAAAGGGAACCTAGGAAAGAAGTAATAATAATCTTAGAATAGAGTATCTAAAGAAGAATATTAGAAACGCTTTAAGTCTAAAGCCTATCTAAAGTATAGAAAATAAGGATACTTCTAAAAAGACTATAAGGCTAAGAAAAAGGTATAAAAAGCTAAAACCTTAGATATTAATATAGCTAGGGTGGCTATAATATAGGCAAGCCTAAAGGCGAAGGATCTACCTATAGCCTATAAGTATTTACTTAATAAATAAATAGTTATAGATCGACTAAAGTATAGAATATACTAGAAATATAGAATTAGAACTTATAATAGCGTAGAATACTAGGATAGAGTTATAGTTAGAGGACCTTATATTAATAATATAGTAGTTAAAGTAGTAAGTCTTTAAGAACCTATTAAAGACTATAATAGGAAGCTTATTATAATATATATTCTATATTATAACCTATAGTAGAATGAATATAAAATTAAGGATTACTAAGAATATAAAAAATAGAAATAAAGGGTTAGGGAGGTTCCTATATACCCTATATATATATACCTTAAACATTATAAAAACCCTAAATACTATATCTATAATATAGAAGATTAGGTATAAAGGCACGATAGTACCTAATAGTATAAATACTATAATAACTTATATAAGCTTTATAAGGAAGCTAAGTACCTAATAGAATAGTATCTATAGAGACTATATAATAGCTATTATATAGAATATACTAATAAAAACTGTGGATATAAGTATCTAATAAAGGAATATTAATATAAGGACTAGACTAAATATATACTTATAGGTTATTTATACTATATACTATAGAAGGAGGAAGCTATAGGGATAGCTAATACTTAATATTATTAAATAGTAGAACGAGAATACCGACTACGCGTATATATAGAGTATAATAAATATAACCCTAATGAAGTATATAATTATTAAAAGGCCTAATATACCTAGCTTAGATAGCCTATTAAGAGAGTCGAATTTATAGAATTAATAGATCTAGAGAACCCTAGAATAACTATAATATAATAGGTATTAACCCTAATACTAAAGGATTACGCTGATAGATTAGATAATAATTAGCAGGATTATATAGAAAGTCTAATAATTATAGAATATTATAAGTTACTATATTAGGATTATACTATTAAAGGATATAGCGATTATTAGGTAGTAAAAAATCGAGATAAATATACTAGCCTATACTAGAGA